>JAABUV010003470.1_pt1 | contig 20089 bp, 14 predicted proteins | sample 5559971 | NCBI WGS metagenome assembly JAABUV01 (sample SAMN10711881, study PRJNA513362) | rock metagenome | isolation source: Antarctica rocks | place: Antarctica: Victoria Land, Knobhead nord | collected 2015-12-19
CGAAGACGCGTGATTGCCGTAGTGCTGCTGTTGCGACTTAGGCGGATATGGATTGATACGACGTAAGGATAAATGCAAGCTCCTTACGAAGGAACCGTTCCTAGGTACGATAGCGCTTAGCCGGGCTTATAACCTGTTGAAATGTATGATGTCAATGAGTCATCTGCACGTGATTTGGGTGTAGTGCAATAGTATTATGATAACTAATGGATGGATGTAGCTATGTAGAATGGAATAACCATCACGAGAAATCTCTATTAGTCTGCCAAGGCCCCCTGACTAGTCCTGATTAGTGACTACCGAGGTTGACCCGGTCTGAATTCCAACAATATGGAGGCTTCCAAGGATCGGCAGTGTAAACTCTGGAGGCGGAATGTCCTCCCGAGCAGGCAGGAATTGCTGCGACTACCACGTGCTCCAGAAACAGAAGCAACATTCAGAAATCGTGAGGAATTAACAATTACAGTGAACAGTGAAGAACGTTCTGTTGCGATGCCACCTCTATCATCTATCCATGGATTCTAGATACCGAACCGAGTCGTACCTAGAACTAGAAGAGTTCACCCCCTTCTGGTCCATTACTTCCAGCCCTAAGGGGTTAGTAACCCGGAGCTCTTGAAACTCCGTACTCCGTCGCCTAGCTCCGGGCGTGCTCTAGGGTACACTTAGGCCTTAATACTGTCGCTTCTACAGATCCTCAGCCAGGCTTATTTTATAATTTATTTCGCTGTAAGAAGTATTTACATCTAGGCGTTCTATAATTCTTATAGCGAAAATAAGTCAATAAAGTCCGTGGTTGTAGAAAACGAGGGCGTGAACCAGAAGTAAGTTTGGACTGGAAGGGGGTGAAATCTTCTACACTTTAATTTCTTAGGGGCTGCCCCAGACGACGCCGGAAGGCTTCGACCGCCTAGACCTTCCCCCCTCCTTCCACGCCGCTTCAAAAGGACATCCCGAGAACGTGGGGAAAGCCCAGTTCTTCTCATAGTCCCCTCATACACCGCTGCTATCGGAGAGAGTACCCTCTTCTATTGAATCCATTGCGTTGAATGGCATCGCTGCGTCTCATCTCATAGTTTCGAAGCGACCAAGCAAACGCTTCTATTTCCGGTTCGCTGCACAAAAGTACTGATCTAAAGCCTCTACGTTTACGTTGCGTATAGCACGGTCCTAGCTCTTGCCTTCGATTGCATTACCTCGCCCTCTTCTCAACTAAGTAGATATATATCCTCGAAAGTAGCAACAATGACAGCCACATCTCGCAAGAGCAAAGGCATACCTCACATCCTCCAAGAAATCCGACCATCTCGTCCTCTAACAGCCCACCAGGTCTGGAATCATCCCTAAAGAACCTCTCCATCTCGCCCCCCACAAAACCAAAAGCCACCAAAAGCCCCATAACCGACTCCTGGGAAGAAGAAGAAGACGAAGACTCCAGCTCCTCCACCACATCCACATCCAACACCCCCTCCCGCCCCTCCACCCCCCACGCCACAAACAAACAAACCCCCGACCCACCCCCACCCACCCCCTCCTCCCCCACCCACTCCCGCAAACCCGGCACCGACTGGACCGACTTCCCCACCTCCTACAACTACCCCACGCACGGCGCGCCGACCAGTCCTCCACCCCGCTCGACGGCGTTCGCTGCGCGCGAGGAGCGGAGGCCGGAGAAGTCGAGCGCGGCGGCTGGACGGATGATTGCGGGGGCGTTGGGGGTTAAGGCGCCGGTGGGGACGGAGGAGGGGAGGGCGTATGAGCGGGCTGTTAGGGAGAGGGAGAGGAGGAGGAGGGAGAGGGGGAGGGAGGAGGAGGGGAGGGTGGAGAGGGAGAGGGAGGAGGCGAGGAGGGTGGTTTGGGATGGGTGAGGGGGTGCGGGAAGATGGGAAGGGAGGGCTTATATATATACAGATTTGTCGGTGATGCTGGGGTTGAGCGTGTTCGTGTATATGTCCGCGGGTTGGTCTTGTTCGTTGGCGGTCGCTGTTTGGGTATACGTTATGGTTTATGGGAAGCATACATGAGGCATTGGGGTTGGTGGTTGTTTATGTTGCAAGACTTGAGGATATAAGGAAAGCAAATATTGTATAGCCGTGCAGCGCTTTGTCCATAGATACGAATGATGAGCGTTTGAGGCTGCAGTGAGAGGAATCCTCCAAAGTCAGCTTCCCCTTCTTACTCTAGTGAAATTCCTGCTCATGGTCAACGTTGACGTAGATGTTATAAGTGTTGAAGTGATCCAATAGCACAGAAGCATGGGAACCTTGAAGATTGAAGAATATGCCCTTGTCTATTCAGAGCATTCCAAATCGTCCCCGTCTCCTCCGTAAAGACACGATCTTGCGCCATATGCGCCCGGTGCAGATAAGATGAGCATGATAACCTATCGCTCGTGACATGAACCTTCTGCTGTGAAATGATGTTGCCAGCCTGGATACCGGAATTCCCTCACTATTTCGCATCATAGGCCGCTTGCTGAACGGTCATATGGCGGTCTCTTCCCTTGACAATCGCTAAGCTCCACCAATCTGCTCCTGGTGTACCTCGAGCGTGTCTCCGTCGGCCATGTCGAGCTGTTGAGGGGGGAAAGGTTAGTATGGCTAGTCTGGTCTGAATCAGAGGATACAATGTGAGGTTGCTTACCGAGTCGGGGCTATCGGTGGGGTTGACCCTCGCACCATCGAATAGGAAGCGGACCGATTGTATGGACTTTCCCTGACGCTCGCAGAAGGCGTTCATGAGCTTTGAGAGAGCGGTCGTGCGTTTGATTTTGAAGAAGACTTCGTTGTTGTTGTCTGTCACTTTGATGTTGAGGTGCTCGGACTTGGGCTGGTCGTCTGGGTTGCCTCCGCCGCTGGGGGACTGGTCACGGTCGGACATTGTGTTTTGATGTGTTTGTAGTTGGAGGGTGTCAGGAGTGATGGTGGGGGTTGCTTGTGTCAGGCAAAAGACGCGAGATCCGAGGTTCTACAATGTTGCCAGAGGCTGAAGGGAGTCAGCGCTGCCTTGTGCTCGATTGAGAAGGGCCACTTGTTTGTGGTGTGGGGTGGTCTTACCAGACGGTACAGCCCAATGTATTGAAATCGAGGATTTCACTGCACGTGGCGGTGATGGCAGGAAGCTTATGCAAGAGCCAAATATTAAGTGGAGGGTGGTGCTGTGGTGTTGCGAATATAAAGAATCAGTGAGAGTGGAAGATGGTCTAGGTTGACCCCACCAATCAGAAGAGAGGCTTCTGGAATTCACTCCCGCCGAAATATCTATGGTCACGTTATGAGACACACAATCTTCACTTCTGGATAGCTAAAGACAACACAGCTTATTTACGTTGGGCTTGATATTTTGTTGTTAGTTTCACGAGCTCGACAAGATGGTAAGTTGGTCAGCTAGCCAAATGCAATCGTATCCAACAAAGTTCAGGGCATGAGCATGGAGCAAGCATTGAAGACAGAACCACCGTGTCACTCCAAAGCCGTGAGTCGAGATATGATATTGGAGATAACGCGAGCTAATAGCTGGCTAGTGTGCAATACAAGGTGATACATATCCTCGTGGACGTATTTGGCTACCTTCGGGCTGAGCTATCTGCAGACTGCATCCAGAAGAACTCATACAACGAGGACAAATGTCAAAGCCAAATTAACGAATTGTACAGGTGTTGTAACCTCTTCTATGAGCGGCAGGGCGACGATGCACAGACGGTCTCGTGCCCCAAGGCAAATCTGCTCAGACTAAAGATGAAGCAGCGAGCGAGAGGCGTCTAAGCTGATACCTGGAATTAGCGCACAGGAAGAGCGAATGAGGTCCTGGAACCTGGAATCATTGCTCCGTATAGACAATGTAGCAAATCTCTTTGTTGTCAAAACCCTCACATCCATGAAGGAATATGGCCTGGAATTTAGAGAGAGCCGGAATCCATCTTAGGTCATCGTGAGCACGCTTAGAAGTCCTCGAGGGACCTGAACAGACACTGATGTGTACTCCAGAGTGGAGGTCTGTTCCGAGACTCTAATGGATGCCTCTATAGACATTGTATGTAGAAGAGGATTTTAATGAGATCCTGTACTTAGCGAACATATGGAAAAATTAGCCGCGTCTTTACACGCCCTTAGCGCGTCTCTTATTGAGGAAACGGAAAAGTCAACACAATCAGTCTTAAGAGAAACTTAATTGTCTCCCGTACATGATGCCTCAGAATACCGTTGCGAAATTGGCATCCTCAACACTGATAGCCGAGTATTGGTGACGTAGGTGATGACAGCCTACAAGCTACCAATGCAGGATCTGCAACGACATGCACCATTCTAAGGCTTTTGGCGACAATGTCGACGGTGACAATTTTAGCATGGACGACGACTCTGACAGTCGTAGTGAGCGATCCACTACTGAGTCGCCAATGTTTCCCACCATCAGCGACGTTCATCGAGCACTCCACCCTCTCCAAGCTACCGCAGACCGCGTTGGCAAACAGGTTGAGCGATTTGCAGAGGATTTAGATCGCCTCAGCGTGAAGAAACAGCAGAAGCCTCAGAATGGCTGCAGTCATGTTCTGCCAGTGGTGGCCGCTTACAAGAAGATCTCAACGGAGACGGTCAGGCATCTAGAAACCTTGCATGCACCAGAACGGCGGCGGCAATTGGCCAAGAGGACGGAGCGAAAGCTTCGAAAGTCGAGTGGGCGATCGACGCCGGGTCCTACCGCTACTGCCAATGGCAAGGTGCAAAACATGATCACTACCGTCGAGGACCTAAGGTTCTGGGAGCAGGAGGAGCAAACGTGGGATTTGCTGGGTCTGATGCTACAAGTAGAATACCCAGTGACAGAGTCAGATGTTCCACAAAAGCTTTGGAAAGGGCAAATCCCGTTGTTAGATCGGCCCAGTAGGAAAATACAGGTGCATCGTTATTCGTCCGAGAAGGACGTATGGAATAGCTTCCTCGCATCTGACGACCAAGCATGGGAAAGGCACGTTGTTGTGGAATGGCTGAAGAAATGTGCAGATCAATCTGGGCAGGACATTGAGCAGGTCGTTCAGGAATTGGAAACAGGCGCGGACGGGGGTTCTGGACTTTGGGCACACAGCTGGCTATACTCAAAGGAGGCAATAAAAGGTCAGAAGCGCCTAAGATCATGGCCGAAAGCCCTGGAACCGGACAGTCCCGGCCTTGATGCTTCATTAATGAATACGGAGAAGACTGCAGCCCTCGTCACTCAATTGGATCCTGATGCCATCACACGCCAAAATCGAAGTCTTGAGAAGCAGGACCACTATTTTGAGCGGGCTATATGGCTGGCTTGTTGGGAGATGGTGAGACGAGGTAAAGACTGGGACTATGTGCGAGAATGGTGTGTAGAACGAGTGGAAAATTGGAGATCGACCGCAATGCACGGAGACCCTCGGAACGCTCTTTTCAAGACGTCTTCAACTGCGAACTGGCAATCGCGCGCACTCTGGCGAAAGACGTGCGCTCTCGCAGCCAAGGACGGTGGTATCGACGAATATGAAAACGCGGTATATGGAGCCCTCAGCGGCTACTTGCCTAGCGTGCAGAAGATCAGCCATAGTTGGGATGACTATCTTTTTGCGCATTACAGCTCGTACTTACTGCACTCTTACGATCGTTATGTAAAAAGCCACTTTGCGGACCGGGTCCCTGCTGCCTTGACAGACCAACAAAATTCTTTCAACTTTTCTATATTTGCTGGACAGCGTTCGCAGTCTGGAAACCAGATTGTCGAGAAGATGAAGCATCTGGATGCAACAAAGCAAGAAGCACAAGAGCCCATGAAGATGCTGCAAGGTAGCATCATCGCCAGGACTCTGGATGACTTCGTCTACAAACACGGCGTAAGACTTGCTATTTCCGCCAACGCAGAGGGCAAATCGAAGATATTGGCCCCTATGGACAACAGAATCTTAGAAGGCAGCGTCACTGCACCTATAAGCACGGCAGATCATGATCTACTGCGGCTCATTACGCACATCATCTTGATATATCAAGATCTTGGGTACGCCTTCGGGAAGGGAAATCGCCTTTATGCCGTGGAGAATATCATTGTTGCTTACGTAGATTACCTTAGTAAAGCGGGCAAGCAGCAGCTGTTACCACTTTATGCTTCACGTCTGTCTACAGAGAGATCAATAGCTTGTCTAGGTCGCCAGCTGCCATCGATCCTTGATCGTGGTGAGCGCCAAACGTTCCTACGCCTGATGGCGCAGGAGGGTATCATCGTCCCTGCGGTCTTGAGCACACAATTGATCATGATCATAACCGATACACCAGGCAGCTCTAAAGACTTCCCTAATCTCAAGATCCTTGAGGACGCTAGCAAGGACGTCCTGATACCTCGCCAAATTCAGGCTGACTTCATCGGCGGCAGTATGACAGATGACGAAGAGGACCTCGTTCACGGCTTCGAATGGTTCCTACTTCTCGACGGACACTGGAGAGAGACCATGTTAGTGGGAACAGCTGTATACAAACACTTTTTGCGTGAGTGTAATCCAGGCAAGCAATTACCATGGCCGGCGCTAATGATAGCACAGGTTCACATGGCTTAGCAGCAGCACGGCTTATGTCGCAGACTATCACATTCTCTGAGATGTCACTCTGCAAGACGGGAAAAATCCTGGGCCAAGCAATTGACATCAGCAAATTTGAAGACGATCAAGAAGTGGACAGTACGAATCGTGAAACGAGATCGCGGCATACGTTGAGTCGGCGACGGAGACGTAGCTCATCTTTGAGACGTGCCAGCGGTGAGCGGGAGATTATGCTTAGACAGGCCACCACTTTCCGAGATCTCGAAAACCTTTTCGTGGCTTTAGATGCTCTAGAAGAATGGAAAAGTATAGCTAATGAGGTAAAAAAGTAAGTGAGAGCATCCATGTACTGTCTCACATCCTTAACGTTTGATTCCGACAGTCTCACCAATCCACACCACGATGTCAGGTCGGTGAAGGAGAGTATCCAAAAGGCCTACAGTAGAGTTGAGGCGACAATCGAGATGCTACTCCGTGCGTGGCTGCAAGATCCACAAAGCAGTGAGCATCCTTACTGCCCTTTAACCAGGGTTTCAGCTGACCTGCAACGTAGATGCAGAAGCAGAAGATGGGGAGCGGATACGCCGGGCTTGTCTCCCTGAGATTCTCCTTGCGTACATTACCGTTCTGGACTTCAGCTCACGCTGGCTCAGCCGCGATCTACTCCTTAAGGGGATGGATCTGGCAGCACTCATCGCTGCTGAGAACTCAGACCTTGCCGCATGCTTCATGGCTGCTGGCAGAATGCCGGAACTCGTTGATGCTTTCGCATCGCTAAGTATGACCATGATTCAGGCTGAGGACCGAGGCCCGAAGAACGGCAAGGGTAAGAAGAAGAGGAACGGCGAAACCTTGAGTCTATGGACGATGCGAGCTCCTTCACCATGAGCGGCCAGGGCCAGGTGCGTCCAGCCAATGTGCCACCCTCAACCATGTCATCAGGGCTTCGTGGTCAGTATGGAGATTGGCACAGCCCCTTAAGGAAGCGTGCTCCTTGCTTGAAACATGTGTGTGTGTGTGATTTGTGGGCGCTAAGTGCACAGTTCCAGGACCCAGCTCATGCAATGAGAAGGGTTTGGGGAATAGACACGAATTAAGAAAGAGCCATGGTGCTCTGTGATAGCCAAAGCCTCAATTTCAGTCCTATGACTTCGTCACATGTAAAGGTCCACGAGGTTCTTAAGGTTGTGAATCGTACTGTGTTGACAAGCGATACTTACCACACTAAGTAAAGTAAGTACTTTAGAATACGCTGCCAAGCCGGCACGCCAAGACAATCCTACCGCGTACTTATTTAGAAACGTGATCAGTACTCCCCCGAGGCTGCAAAGCTACACGTTCGATATCTACACCATTGTGGTAAAGAATCGAATAATGGTTTAGTGATCGATATGAAGCGTAAAATCACGCGATCATGGAGATCAAACGAGATAATTAAGAAGTTCCATATTGCCGCCATGTTCCGCTCATTCCGCATATGGTATGGTTTCGGGGCTGTGCAAAGGCTAAGGCTCTATTGCACCTACATTGTACGAACAACTCAAACGGTCGCCGAAAGCCAAGAAAGAAGATCTACAGAGTACTCGTGGCCAAACACTTGGGCCAGTCGTCAATCGAGAGGGTAGAATATATGGAGGACTACTGAAAATATCTGATCCTCGTCTGCTGCGAATCTTCAACAACGCCTGTAAAGGAACGAGCTCCTAGCTACTGTCTTGTCTCTATATCTGATGGCATTACACTCGCCGCGGAGGAATGCCAACGGAGAATTCCCTCCATTGGACGCCTCCACCCACTCCGAAGGAGATTGAAAGATATTCCACTAAGAGGGCTAGACATACGTGGGACGAGACTCGTGGGGCGTTGACAAAGAAAGCCGGTATACTTAGCTTCATCTTGGCCTCATAACAATTTTCATTACTCGATATGGCAGCTTGGGTGCTAATTGCACTTGCTTCAGGCAGACCCGATTGTGCTTTTCTCTTTGTGTTTCGTACTTGCCTTCTCCAGACCACAATTCCAACCGATCACTAGGGCATGTTCAGTCGAACACGCGACACACGAGAAGCTATCGACCGACACAAGCGATTATCTTTAGTTGCCCAGCACCACTCCGCATCATTCGATAATCTTACTTCCTTATATATGGTCGGCGCTACGCTCCATTGATCACAAGTATCACAGCCTAGGCTAATGAGCGTACCATGACGGACGACAAGAATGGTCAGACAACGCCGCCACCACAGCCGTCCACCCCTCGCCGTCAACGAGCGCCTACAATTACTATCAACACTTCCCCAGTCAGTGCCTCCTCCTCACTAAGAAGATACCACCGTCCCACTGACGCAGTTTGCATTCGTGTAGGGCGATCATATTGAGGAGGTTGACGAGAAGCCTGCTCCACTGCTGAGCGATTCACCACATCAAGATCTCCGCGCGTCGCATTCGTTCGACAGTAACCGCCCCACATCTGCCCACAATGTCTCCTCTCCCACATCCAAATCGACCGATCTTCGACCCCACAATTTCTTGGCTGTGCCAAATACCCGCTCGAGAGGGAACTCTGTTGATTCGGACGAGCCCGGCCATACACCAACAACATACAGTGGTGAGACTTCCGTGTCTTCCTTCGCCTTGACGGTGGAGGACAGGTCCAGCACGGCAGTATGTAATGATAATATAATCAACGATGGAGATGCGTTGAAAGCCGAAAATGAAGAGGCAGCCGTCGACTTCAAGGTGGAGGACAACAAGTTTGCTTTCACACCTGGCCAGATGACCAAACTGCTGAACCCAAAAAGCTTTGCTGCATTCTATGCACTAGGGGGACTGCGAGGCCTTGAGAAAGGGCTACGGACGGATTGCACTGCAGGATTATCTCTTGATGAGAAGCAGCTCGATGGCACCGTACCTTTCGAGCAAGCGGTAGCGATGGGCCGAAACAAGGATCAAGGAGAACCCCCCAATCGTCTTTTGACGAGGGCGACGACGACCGGATTTAGAAAACTTACAAGCGACTCATTCGCAGACCGCAAACGTATTTTCAAAGATAATCGCCTGCCGGAGAAGAAAGCCAAGAGCTTCTTGCAACTGGCCTGGATGGCCTATAACGATAAGGTTCTGATACTCCTGTCTGTCGCTGCCGTTGTCTCTTTGGCTTTGGGCATCTATCAGTCCGTAACCCCCCAGCCGGATGGCGGGGCACATGTCGAATGGGTAGAAGGTGTGGCTATCATAGTAGCGATCGTCATCGTTGTGATTGTGGGGGCAGTCAACGATTATCAGAAAGAGCGGCAATTCGTCAAGCTGAACAAAAAGAAAGAGGATAGGGATGTCAAGGTTGTCCGGTCGGGAAAGTCGCGAGTGATATCGGTGCACGATATTCTTGTTGGGGACGTGATGCATCTAGAACCAGGCGACATGATTCCAGTGGATGGCATCTTCATCTCTGGACATAATCTCAAGTGCGACGAATCATCTGCAACAGGTGAATCTGATCTGCTCAGGAAAACATCCGCTGATGAGGTCTATGATGCCATTGGTGCTCACCGCAACGTTGCCAAAATGGACCCTTTCATCATTTCTGGTGGAAAGGTCACTGAAGGTATTGGCACCTTCCTTGTCACTGCGGTAGGCGTCAACTCGAGTCATGGCAAAATCATCATGTCTTTCCAGGATGAATCCCAAACAACACCATTGCAGACAAAGCTTAACGTCCTCGCAGAATGGATTGCCAAATTAGGCCTCGGGGCCGGTCTCGTACTCTTCGTGGCGACTTTCATCAGGTTCCTGGTCGAGCTTCATAGTATTGAAGGAGGAGCAAAAGTTAAAGGACAGCGTTTTCTGCAAGTCTTCATAGTTGCAGTCACGATCGTGGTAGTCGCCGTTCCCGAGGGGCTCCCCCTTGCTGTTACGTTAGCGCTCGCCTTCGCAACCACGCGAATGCTCAAGGACAACAACCTAGTCCGGTTGTTACGAGCTTGCGAGACAATGGGAAATGCTACGACCATCTGTTCCGACAAGACTGGTACACTCACTCAAAACAAGATGTCCACCGTTGCCGGTATCCTCGGAACGACTGCAAGATTTGGAGGTAAAAGAAGCCCTGATACATCAGCATCATCGTCACCCGACTCTCCTACTAAAGGCAAGGCAGTTGTGATCGGATCGGATACTCCCGATGTTTCTGTCATTGACTTTGTCTCATCACTCGCTGGCGATATCAAATTACTACTCAAGCAGTCAATCGCCGTCAATTCGACCGCCTTCGAAGGCGAAGATGAAAATGGCCAGTCTACATTCATAGGCTCAAAAACTGAAACAGCATTGCTCAGCTTTGCTCACGAACATCTTGCGATGGGGCCTGTCAATGAGGAGAGAGCGAGCGCGAACGTGGTTCAATTTGTACCCTTTGATTCTGGTAGGAAATGTATGGCGGCTGTGGTGAAGATCAACGACAAGCGGTACCGAATGCTAGTGAAGGGAGCATCGGAGATCTTGCTTGGGAAGTGCTCACAAATAGTGGACGACCCTACCAAAGGTATATCCGAGATCAATATGACGCATGAAAGTCTTGATACACTGGAGCAGTCTATAACATTGTATGCTTCACGGTCGCTAAGAACAATCGGTCTACTATACAAAGACTTCAAGGAATGGCCTCCGCGAGGCGTACCTACTCAGGAGGATGACCGCAAGCTCGCAGTTTTTGACAAGCTCTTCAAGGACATGATTTTCCTTGGGATCGTTGGAATTCAAGATCCTCTCAGGGTCGGCGTCGCCGATGCCGTCATAGCGTGTCAGAACGCCGGTGTCGAAGTACGCATGGTGACTGGGGACAACCTTCTGACAGCCAAGGCCATTGCCAAGGAATGCAACATTTACACAGAAGGGGGCGTCATTATAGAGGGGCCAGCTTTCAAAAAAATGAGTCGCAGGGAAAGAATTGCGATCATACCAAGGCTTCAGGTGCTTGCTCGGTCTAGCCCTGATGATAAGCGGGAATTGGTTGCCTTGCTCAAAGATATGGGTGAGACTGTCGCTGTGACTGGTGATGGTACCAACGACGCCATGGCTCTCAAAACCGCAGATATCGGCTTCTCCATGGGTATTGCAGGGACCGAGGTGGCGAAAGAGGCTTCTGATATTATCTTGATGGATGACAATTTTGCCTCGATTGTCAAAGCAATCATGTGGGGTAGAGCTGTCAATGATTCCGTCAAGAAATTCCTCCAGGTGAGTTTATCCAACAATTTGCCCTGAATATCGCTGATCTTAGATAGTTTCAAGTCACAGTCAACATCACGGCAGTCGTACTCACCTTTGTATCTGCGGTGGCCAGCAGTACGCAGACATCAGTCTTGACTGCGGTCCAGCTTCTTTGGGTCAATCTGATCATGGATACGTTTGCTGCCCTTGCTTTAGCTACTGATCCGCCTACTGCCAGTATCCTGGATCGCAAGCCCGAGCCCAAGTCCGCACCCCTGATCACGATCACGATGTGGAAGATGATCATCGGGCAATCTATTTTCCAGCTCATCGTCACGTTTATCCTGTATTTCGGTGGCAGTTCTTTCCTTTCTTATCAAAGCGACCGTGAACAAGCGCAATTGCAGACTCTGGTGTTCAATACCTTCGTTTGGATGCAGATATTCAACCAATACAACAACAGACGACTTGATAACAAATTCAACATATTTGAGGGTATACAGCGTAACTGGTTTTTCATTGGGATTCAATTCATCATCGTTGCGGGTCAGATCATAATCGTAGAGATTGGGGGCGCTGCATTTTCTGCTCATCGGCTAAACAAGGCTCAATGGGCCTACTCGGTGGTGCTTGGATTTATATCCATACCAGTGGCCATCATTCTACGGCTCATTTCAGACGACTGGATACGAAGGTGCATTCCGTCATGGTTCCGTCGAAAGGCAGCACCCAAGGTGTTTGTGTCGGACGAGGAACGGCAATACGAGTGGAATCCAGCACTGGAAAGTATCCGGGCAGAATTGACGTTCATGAAGATGCTCCGGGGGGGCCGTCTGCACGTCCTCAAATATAAACTTCAACACCCCGTTGAGACATTACTCCCTCGATCGCATTCAAGAGCCAGTTCGTCTCGATCAAGATCGCGAACCAACTCTCTACCTCAGACGCCAACGAACGAACAGAGTGATGCTGCTAGTACCCAGCCGCCTCACACACCAGAATCCCGAAGATCCATGGGGCGGAGGTCACGATCACGGTCAAATTCCGCTTTCGGTCCAGCTACTATGATGATGGCTACCGGAATCGTGGCTGGTAGCGTGGCTGGATGGTCTCCTATCGGCACAATTGGTAGGCGGTCGGGGGAGGGCTCAAGGTTCTCACAAGATGGCAGAGCTCAGCTCGAGGACCAGGAAGGCGTTGAGGTGCATCCTGACACAAGTCCACACGATCCCATCATTACCAAACAGCCGGAAGCGAGCCACGCACCTCCCAGTCAGGTCTCAGAGACCACGCCTTCTCCAGTGAAACCAGGGCCGTCAACACTGGCCCCGCCTCAGCCTGCTTGATGACAAAGACACATGATGCATTTCATTCTCCTACCTATGTTTTAGTATTATACACTTTCAGAGTCAGAAGCGCGGCAGTCACGACTAAAGCAATGGGCGCGGATTGTTGCTTTCAAAATTCGCATGGAGTGGTGTTTAGGAGTACAGAGCACACGGAGTTGAATGGACAATAAGAATGGGCGGCAATGATACCTCTTTAGCAAGTGAAGGGGAAGGAACAAGGTTAAATACTAAGCACGGCTCGCTGTACATAGCATCATGCTGTAACATAGCTTTCGGTTTCATCATGAAAAGATAACAAAACTTATCATCATGTTGGCTTGAGCTGCTGGGCGCACTTTTTAGATACGGCGCACTTTTTCAGGCAAGAAAAGTGCGCCGTAAAACTGCGCCGTAGAGAAATACTGCGCCGAGAACAGTGTGCCGGCCTGTTCCATGGCTTTAAGATTTAGTTATGTCATAATCGTGCGTTAGATGAAAGTCACGATGTGTATTCCAACCGATCTGCGTAGCATATTCCTCCCAAAGCCAGCAAAGTGTTTGTCAAGCACGCCCTTCTTGTCATTGGCTCTAGCGTTGGTGCCAAGCGAAGGGATTTTCTAAGCCTGGCGCAGCTCTATCTATCACCGGCTGGGGCTATGGTCTCTGTGAAAGGTAGTTGATGGAATGGATTTCTAGACGACGATGATGTAGGGGAGGAGTCTTGGGCAGTGCCTCGATGGCTCAGGGGGTGGGAAGGGAAGGCTGGAAGGGAGGGGGATGATTGGTGGTTGATTATACTTGTTGTGATGCACACTTCGATGATGACGCTTGTCGTCTGCAGTATAGCTTGAGCTTTGTCTGAGGTTGGGAGTCTTATCCTCCGGGTCAAGACAAGCTTGTACGAGCTCCATGAGCCAGTATGTATTTCTTGTCCATGTAGCCCGTGGCGGAAACGATTAGGCCAGCGCGAGTGTCCTTCAAATATATACGTGCACTTCTCGAAGATTGCAGAAGCACGTTACATTTTGCCTCGAGTGAGATAAACGGATAAGATCATTTCATGTTGTTCAGGTTACGCGAGCACCTAGCAGGATGACTTGGTGTGTGCTTCTTCACTGCCAAGGGTTCGCAGACGGACCTGAGATGCAAGCCGGCGATTTCGTATATGTTCTAAAGACCAAACATTACCTTTGAAATTTTCGGGCCATGGTCCGATGGATGTGGATTGGTCGCACAGGACTCAGCTAATATAAGACCGCAGCACATGAAACATAGACATCTGGATTTGGAAAGATGACATCTTGATATATTTCGGGCACATGATGCAAACCCGTTTTTTCTGCATGAACGTTCAAAAGGTATGAAAGAACTGAACATGGCCGGACAATAACTGTAAACCGTGAACAGCGCTAAGCAAGGACATTACATTCTCGCAGACTCAACCAACATAGTTCCTTTGATGGTGCTTGATGTTTAGAGACGGCCCACTTGGCTATTTTAGTGTATGTCTGCGTCTTCAATGACGATCCGATAGTGTAGACAAGTGAATGCCAAAATTGGTGGTTGACAAGGCAAGGCAGGCGGGATAACCTTGGTCGTTCTCATGCAACACTCTGCAACACTCCATGCTTCACTCGAGAACTCCTCAACTTCCCATCTCCTCTTGCAGCTTATGTTTCTATATCAAGAAGATGGAAGGAAACTGAGCACTGATAGGAGGGGGACGCTACCAGGCGATCCATAGAGAGCGTAGTTTTTTAAGGACGGCTTGAATGGGGGCGGGGTTGGTCGCAGTGCTTCTCCGGAGTATGATGGGATAGATTGCGCTGATGGTGCTTATCTAGGAGCAAATCTGATGCAGTCGACGCAACTGTGCAGGGACCACAGAATGGTATGCACTCTGATGTCGGCAACAAGCCCAAGCGGATGAATAGCCGCCAATTGCCCGGTGATTGGCGTCTCGATATCCTGAGCTATAGTCGACTGGCTGAAGCTACTCAGTACAGCATTGCTAGTTCGACTGTAGTCCTAGTTCGACCCCGTGGGGTAAGGGATGGGGACTGGTACAGATATACTACCTACCCACCCACAGACATGTGGCCGCTTATCAGGTTCTGTGCTCAGACCATATCGACCTTCCAAATTAGGTAGCAGTTCGTATCGTCATTCTTCACTGCCATAGCGTTTAGAAGATGAACTTTCCAATAGGTTGAAGGTTAGGCGTACTAATACGCTTACAGATAGAAGGACCCATTCCTTGTTGTGGCAACTCATCGAAGACTCTTCAGAGAGGAATACGAGGCACTCTTTAGACCCTTGATGATTGACTCGTCAGTCCATCCGCAACCAATCGCAGAGGTGATACACAACAATTGTGAGAAGAGGTGTTTCGTCCACCGTTGCAGATGACCAACGATTTCACAACTTTCTACCGCAGATTGGCGAGATGTGCGTTTCGAGGGTCGACCATCTCACACTCTTTTCCTCGGTTCTTTTGACTTGTCGGCTTGCCTTTCGTATTTATCCATAGCGCTAGCCAATTAGTACACTTTCAGCGCACCAGCATTGGCAAAGCATCTAACAACCATACAGGCGGTCATATTAGGAGCCGGTTCCTCAACGTCAAGGATCGGTGAGAGCATCTGCTGATGGTAAAGTTCTCCGAATACGCCTGGGTTCTGGCAATGTTAGTCTGGGCCGCGTTTCTAATCATGGACAATATGAACATGGCGGCTCATGCATGGCGGTACCTTTATAGTCTTGCTCGTTGCTCCTGCCATGATAGCAGCTATCCTCACGGCATGATGCATAACGCACATACATTGCAGCATTCTCATGCTTCGGAGATTGGCAAGGACGACGCGCCCTCCCGAAAGATGGATCAGTCTGTAGGTGCATGCCCCAGATCTAAGTCTTGATCAGGCTGTTGTGCCTCTATAAAACCCCTGCCTTTGTTCCAGGGCTTTTCTGTTGTTATAGAGTATACCCACGCCCCACGACCAGGGCTTACCCCAGCATATCACTTAGTCCCCTGAAGCACATTAGCATTCGCGTTCATTTGCCTACCAGCCCGTACGAAATGAGGTATCTCCGATGAACCCCGCTTTTCCTACCTCACTTCTCGTTCCGTCCTCGTTCCAAATTTCTGGGACCGCTTTCCTTGTCGGACTTCATGCTCTGAGTTTCAAATCACCTCGTATCATACACTTCATGTGTAGCATGGATCGTGAAAGACTCTTCGGAGTCCAGGCATTCGCTCGTCCATCCTGCTGTTGGAACATCAGGGCACTAGCTTCATGTTGACTAACTTCCTCCATAGCGACCCAAAATCCCGGGCCAAGCCCAAACACTCTGGAGCTCAAGGTTCCGATGGGGGCCTCAAACCTCCTTCAGATCCTGGGAAATACCTACCAGGCAGTCAGGAGTACCGGGACGCTCTCGCCAAGGCCAGTGGCGACGGTCCTCGACAGGCCATGCCGGTGCGGCAGTGGATCCATGATTGGGGACGGACCTGGGAGCTTCCAAGCAAGGATGGAGGCAGTTGTGAGTTGTGATTCCCCTCCTGATATTGAAGGTGGGCTAATGGCATGCAGCCAAACCCAAGATTTGAGTACTCAAAGAACGAGTCACATATCCTTGCTGAAAGTATTCTGGAGAGTCCACACCCGGCAACATGATGATAATTTTACGGTCCTTACATGATTCGATGACAGGCTTGGGTCAGAATAAGTATCTGATCCCGTGATAGCCAATAATGACGACAGCTGTGGAACTTGGGACAGCACTTTGCAGGAACACACTGCAATTTGGGATTTCTTCTTGATTTCTTTGGTATCGAAAGTGTACTAAATAGTATGTAGCCATTGGCAGCACAAGCATCATCTTGTTTTCATAGTACTCTCGCTTTCAATTGGGAAGGACTCACAAGAGCGACCAAAGTCAATAGACTATGTACTCACTTCGGAGGTGTTGCAAGCTTGACAAGGACCTGTGAGCTTAAGGCCTTTTCGAACGCAGTCCGATCATTTGTAGTTTGCCGTCTGGTAGCGAGCTCGATCTGAATTCGTTGAGGCTGAGGTTCAATTTTGGTCTCTTTCTGCCACTTGGCCTCTTAGTGATCCATGCATTTCGCGTCATCCATCAAGACCCGATGAACTCTCCTAGAGCAATAGCCGCTATCACACCAGCTCCAATCAACTGCGGATTTTGTTGAGTTGAGGTGCCATCCGTACCATCGAGAGGCAGACTCAATAAGGCTAGTCTAACCGCCGTGCCGCCCACTATAGTAATTTGCAAAGCCATTGATTTAACGCTAGTGGCCCGTAAATCGTCGAACGTCCCCTACTAAAATTAGGTGGTAAAGCCTTAATGATATATGGTCGTATTTATAGGCTATATAACTCTTATTTAATATCTAAATAAGTTATATAAAGCTATAGACTATCCTATATATCTAATCCTTAATATTTTAGTCCTAGCTTATAATCCTACTATTACCGCCCTTACTATTATTATAGTTCTACCTATTATACTAGCTATTAAGGAGTATATTAGATATAAGTTTAAGCTTAGTTATAGTAATAATTAGATTACTATTATATATAAGGTTAATATTAGTACCTTAAATTATATAAAATATACCTAGAAGGATAAGGATATAGTTTACCTCTTATTCCTAATACCTTAGCTAGGACGTAATTATCTTATTAATAACCTATTATAAGAGGAGCTCCTTATATACCTAGATTAGCGCTTAATAGCTTATCTAAATAAGATAGCCTAGTTCCTTTATAATAAGTTTAAAGTCTTAGTTAATAAGTTAATAATCTAGTAGTATTTATAATAGTTAGGCTAGTTAAGGAAGAATATAAGGAAGATAGCTTAGTAGTATAATTAAGGCCTTAAGAACTTATAATTTATATAGCTAGCTAGCTAGTAAGCTAATTAACTTATCTTCCTTAATAAGAGTATTATATATAAGTATATTAATAAGGTTATTAGCTCCTTTTATACTTATATATTAAGGGTAAGATCCTAGGTAATAGATATTATAAGTAGGTACGTCTTAATAAAATATTATATTAGATATAAAGCTTAAAATAATTAAAGAGGTAGAGTATCCTACTTATATTTATAACTAATAGTTACCTCTTATACCTTATCTATTAAAGCTCTATTAAAGCCCTTATATTTAATAACTTTATTTACTCCTAGGTTCTCCCTTATTATAATTATATTATTATTAGTAATTTATTATTAGTAATTATAATTAATAATATAAGTATTTATTAGAACCTAGAGCTAGTTAATATAATAGATAAGGCTAGAGTTAAGTTAGCTTATTTACCCTTATATTTATTAGATCTAAACCCTATTAAGATATTATTTACTATTCTAAAGGGCTAGATTAGGAAATATTAGGATATTACTATTATATATAAGGAAGATAGATAATATAAATACTTTTTAAAGCTTATAATTAAGGCCTAGATAGGGTAGGTAAACCCTAGTAACCTATTCTAAAAGTTAGGTATTATTTATAAGGGATAATATATAGAAGGTAGAGATTATAAGCTAATCTAGTATTATATACTTTATAAATACTATATAAAGGCTTACTACTATTATAATAGTTAAGTATTTAAATAGTTTAACCTATTAGACTTAATAGGACTAAGTAGTTAGTTATTATATATATTATTATAGTTATTAAACCCCTTACTATCTACGCCCTTATCCTACTTAATACTTATTAGGACGTAGCTATATTAATATCCTAATCTAGGTAGTAGAGTAACCTTACTAGGCGGGGTAATAGGAGGTCTAACTAAATACCTATAATAATAAGGTAAGGGCCTATTAAGAAGCCTAGTTATAGATTAATTATATAATATAGTCCTATCTCTTTTATAACCCTATTAGCTAATACCTCTAGCTAGATATATATTAATATTATACTTAATATTAAGGGTAATTTATAACTCCCTATTAGACTTCTACTCTTATATTAAGTTTATAGTAAGGCCTTTATTTATAAGCTTATTATATATATTATCTAGGTTAACTATCTTATTTATAAGCCTACTCCTTTTATCTACTTAATAAACTTAGTAAGATTACCCTTAATAGGGCTACTCTAAATATTTATTAAAGGTACTAGTATAATAAAAGGTCTTAGAGTATAAGAGGCTCTTATTAGTATTATTATAAATTATAATTAAAGGCTAGATAGCTCTTATACTTACTCCTTAAGCTCCTTTTATAGCTCTAAGGTTTATATATTTTATAGGGTAGGTAGGAGGGTAGGTAGGAGGGTTAGTAGGAGCTAAATTAGTAGGGTAATGTTACAAGCATACTAGATGGTTCTTGTAGTACGCCTAACGAGAGCACTTCTCGTCACAGCTAGGTGGATTACTAGGCGATTAGTCGAACCATATTACAGGTAGATTACTAATGCGATTAGTCGAACTATATTACAGGTAGATTACTAATGCGATCTACTAAACTATACCTCTTAATAGGATTTTATATATCTATATAATAGCGATGCTTTCCCACCTAGATAGGAGCTTCGTGCTCAACTCATATTATTAACCTAGATATCTCCTAGATACTAAATATAATACTCGACCTATATTAGACTAGTTTAGTACGAAGCCTATTTACCCTAGTCCTTAACACTCCTCTCTACGAGATCTACCTAGACTCCGGAGCCTTCTAGTTAGAAGACGACGGGTTATAACACTTTAAGTACCCTTAAGATAAGTACCTCAGGATAAAGGGACCTCACCCCGAGTAAACGCGGTCTACGACAGTTAGTAATAGCGGAAGTTAAAGAAGGTATTAAAGTTACTAAGCTAGATCTATACTATAGCGATCGAGACAAACTTAAAGAGTAGTTAGTATAAATATAGCTATACTTCTCTTTTAATAAAGACGCTATAAGATTAAAGAAATAACTACTATTTATAATAACTTATATAAGAGGACGGGCCTAGAGATAGTCCGC
>JAABUV010003472.1_pt1 | contig 20088 bp, 32 predicted proteins | sample 5559971 | NCBI WGS metagenome assembly JAABUV01 (sample SAMN10711881, study PRJNA513362) | rock metagenome | isolation source: Antarctica rocks | place: Antarctica: Victoria Land, Knobhead nord | collected 2015-12-19
CTTGCGCTCTGCTGCTTGGCATCCCGGCGTGTGTGCACCGCCCGTGCCGGCCCTGACTCCCCGCGCTTGCAGGGCCCCGCGGGGGCGCTGCTGGCGCTCCTGCTGGTGTCGGCGGCCGCGCTGGCCATGCCCGCGCCCACAGACGCCAAGGCGGCGGCGGCAGACCCGGGCGCGCTGCCCGGCGCGACGACCGCCAAGGCGGTCCCGGGCGCCGTCAACACCAAGGCCCCCCCGGGCGCAAAGGCAGGGGATGCCAAGGCGGCCGCGACCGAGGCGAAGACCGGCGCCGCGCTGGACCGCGCGGTGGAGGCGAATGTGGAGGCGCAGGACTACCAGGAGGAAACGGTGCCCGTCAAGGCGCAGGCGCGCGCTCCCCACCGGAGGAGAGCGCTCCCCGGCAGAGGAGAGCCCTCCCCAGAGGAGAGCGCTCCCCGGAGGAGAGCGCTCCAGAGGAGCGCTCCAGAGGAGAGCGTTCTCCGAGGAGAGCGCTCCCCGGCAGGCTCTGCACCAGAGCCAGAGGGAGTGCTGGGGTGCTCTCCACTGCTGTCTGTGACGGAAGAGGCGCTCGTTGTGGCCGAAGCAGTGGGCGGCTGGCGCTGCTCCTGCTGGGCCCGTGGTCTACTGGCTGGAGGCTCTACTGGGTGCAGGCTCTGCGGGCGCCAGGCGCTGAAGCACTCGCGCGAGGCCAGCGTCGCTTCAGAGGCGTGCGCGGGCTGGCGTGCAGGTGGTGCAGGGCGAGCCGGCCGCGCTGCTGGCCAGCGGCACGGGCGACATCTCTACCACGGGTGCGTATCCCAACCTGCGGCATCTCCCCTTGCTGCCCTGGGCGCGCTCTGAGCCCTCCGCGTCGCCCGCCATCTTGTCGCCAGCAAGGGAGCAGCCCGAACCATGTGATGCAGCTTCTGCTGCTGCCTGAGTCCGCCGCTGCGCCCGCACGCTGTGGACCGGGCTAAGGCGGGCGTCATGGGGAGCTGCTTTGGGAATGCACACAGGAGTGGCATTGTAAGGGTGAGAGGGACCTCAGCCCAGCAGGGCGGGCAGGCGAGACAGCCGCCAGGAGGGAGCTCACTGAGAGGCGCTGGAGGCCGGAGGCCTGGAAGGGCCGGCGCGCGTCCGGGCGACGGGGACCCGCGCTCACAGCTGCGGCGGCGCGGGGCCGGCGGCCAGGCGAGTGCCAGGAGGAGCTGGACCAGTGGTGCGGCGCGGTCAAGCCCGGCGAGGGCCGCCTGGCGCGCTGCATGACCGACCAGCTGGCCGAAGAGGCTAAAGACGGCTACAAGGGCGCGCGCACCGGCGCGCCGTGTCAGAAGGCGCTGTCGGGCTTCCGCGTCGCGCGCGCCGGCAACATCAACGCCGACCTGCCGCTCGCGCGCGCCTGCAAGGCCGACGCCGAGAAGCTCTGCGCCAACCGGCCGGCGGCGCGCGCCCCGGCCCAGGCCGCGCCGCTCCGCTCGCAGTGCATTGTCTGGAAAGGGTAGGTTTAGGTGGCAAGCGTGCCCTGCCTTGTGACACCGCTTGCTGGTGGCGCGGTCATCGCCCGCTCACGCCAGGGCCAGCGCTGCAGTGGCGTCCTGTATGCTGTGCATGCACAACAGGCGCGGCTGCTGCCGCACCGAACTCTGGCAGCCGGCGCGCGCAGGACTTCAGCATCCTGGGCTGCCTGCGCGACCACAAGGACGAGCTGGCAGCCGCGTGCCGCGAGGAGGTGTTCAAGCGCCAGCAGAACGCCGCCGACGACTGGCGCACCGACAAGGAGCTGGCCGCCGCCTGCAAGGCGCGCCGCGCCTCGCGCGGGCCTTCTCTGCCGCCGCGGCCGCGGAGCTGCGGCGCCCTGGCCTCCCGGCGCACGCTCTCCCGAGCGTGCTGCACAAGGCAGGACTGGGCTGTGCCTAGTGAGGGACTGCACCGGCTCTGCCATCCAGCCGCCTGTGAGGTTATGCTGACTGGGGCGATGGTGTGCGGCTCCCGTCTCCTGGACGCTGCTCGCCACAAGCCGGCTCATGCAGGGTGTCCAGAGGGTTTGCAGAGGAGCCGCCGCGCTGGCTGAATCTGGGCCGCGCGCGCCGCGCGCGCGCAGTCGGACGTGGACATCAACTGCAAGGACGCGGCGCCGGTCGGCGGCAAGGTGCAGGAGTGCCTGGCGGCCAAGCGCGCGCTGCTGTCCTGGGACTGCCAGGAGCAGCTGTTCCGGCAAGAGGTGGAGGACGCGGACGACATGCGCCTGTCCGCGCGCCTCTTCCGCGCCTGCCTCACCGACAAGAAGCAGGCGCGGGCGCGCGGGTTAGGGTAGGGTATGGGGCTGGGCTGATTTGCAGGTGCATCCCGGAAGAGGCACCGGCTGCAGCATATGCAGCGCGCGCATGCGTCGAGCGAACCGGCTGCTGCCTTCCGCGTCCGGCACGTTGGAGGCCGGTCGCTGGGGCGCCCCGGTTCCGCAAGCGGAGGTTTCTTGTCTTCGTGGCAGGCGAACGCTGCCTGCCGCACCGCGCGGGTGCGTGCGGCGCCGCTGACGTGCGCGCGCGCGCGGCCCGCGGCAGTTCTGCCCGGAGGTGCAGCCCGGTAACGCGCGCGCCAAGGAGTGCCTGGAGGACAGTCGCGAGAAGGAGGGCTTTTCAAAACCCTGCCGCGAGGAGCTGGAGAAGATGATGGCCGCGCGCGCGGCCGACTTCCGGCTGGACCCCAAGCTGCGCCAGCTGTGCGCGCGCGACATCCAGGCGCGCGCGCGCAGGGCCCTGTGCTCCTGCCGCGCGGGGCGCCCGCCGCCCCAGGGCGCTTCCGAGCTGTGCTGCTGCGGCCGCGTGTGCTTGAGTCAGGCCGCTTGGCGCTGGCTCGCCTCGTCGCTTCCTGCAACATGGTGGCAATTTGGCCTTCGTGCCACTGCTTTGCCGGTGCCACCTGGCCAGCAGTGCGAGTGTCCGCACAAGGAGTGAAAACCTGCTATTTCGATGATGCGGCTGTCGCCGGCCGTGCAGGTCGTGTGCGGGTACGAGCGCGACTCCATGGGCAGCACGGTGGGCGAAGACGCGCGCGTCATCCAGTGCCTGCAGGACTACAGGCGCGCGGCCGTTGGTCTGCGTTGCTTCAGTCCTCGGAACACATTTATCAGCAAAAGTGTAAGGAATACCTCGCTTTGTCTTGTTTGGGCTGCACTCAAGCATGTGTGGCGCTGGTCTGCAGGGCCAGGTGCTGCGTTGTTGTTGGCCCTGCTGCTCTGCCATGGGAAGAACGGCAAAGGGTGTGGTCATGAGCAGGGGGGAGGCGATGGGGGAGTTCCGCGTGGAGGTGAGATTTGTGGTTTGTAGCAAAATGTAGCAGTGTGTAGCTGACTGCTGAGCGTCTGCACAGACGCAGGCCTCGGCATCGTCCGGCCTGGCGAGCATCCTGCCCAAGCGTGCGGGCCGCGCGCGCAGGGACGAGATCCAGAGCCAGGCGTGCGCGGCGCGCGTGCAGAAGATCATGGAGTACGCGTCAAGCGACATCCGCTTCGACGTGCCGCTGGCTGACGCGTGCTTCGAGGACCGCCAGGAGTTCTGCGCCAACGTGCCGCCGGGCTCCGCACGCGTCATCCGCTGCCTGCAGGACAGGTGCTGCCCCAGCTCATATATCATGCACATGGTCGAAAAGTGAGGCCAGGTCGAACATGGCCTTTGCAGAAAGGTACTAGTTTCTGTGGCGCTGTGACTTACAGCCTGTGAGTGCGGTTCATGTCCTTTGAGTCCAAAGGTTTCTTGTTGCTAGGCAAACTCATTGCTTGGAAAGCAGGCGCTGTCTCCATGCAACCCACAGCGATCTTGACGCCCTGCACGCAGTCTTGCCAGGCCCACGACCAGCCCGCCAGCGACTGTCTTGGCAGGCCGAACCCGAGCCTGACCGGGGGCCGCGCGGCAGGCGCTCGGACCTGAGCTACGAGTGCAAGGCCACGCTGTTCGACCAGGAGGTCCGCATGGCCGAGAACATCGACTTTCAGTTCCCGATGAAGAAGAGCTGCGGCGCCGACATCAGCCGCTTCTGCAAGGACGTGCAGCACGGGCACGCCAAGACCATCCGCTGCCTGCAGGACAACCTGGCGGACCCGGGCATGTCCGCGCCGTGCAAGGCCGAGGTGGAGAAGCACGTGCAGCACGCCGCGCAGGACTACCGGTGCGCCGCTCCTCCCCCCGCCCCTGGCTTCGCGGCGTGTCCACTTCCAGCCTTTTTGGCGGGAGGAGATCCAGGGCGTGCCCACGGCAGTCAATGCAGCCCCTATACGGTGGTGTATTGCTTCAGATGCACACACTCCCTGGCTCGATCACACTCCCTCTGTTGCCTGTACACTGACTGCGCAACAGCAGCATTTTACGCAGCAAAACGTTCCGAGCAGGAACCCGGCGCCGCGCCTGCTCAGGCGCAGGCCCCGCGTTGGGCCGCGACGGGCCGGGCCCCTGCCTGCCGGGCCTGCGCGCCAGATGCGTATGTGATTCTGGGGCGCCACACCCTGCCCTAACCCTGTCCATGTGCAGGCTGAACTACCGCCTGAGCATCTCGTGCCACGACACGATAGTGGACAAGTGCGCGGACGCATGCACCAGCACCAGCATCGAGCAGCCCTGCGGCGGCACGGTGCTGCGCTGCCTGACTGAGAAGCTGGAGGACATCACGGACGCCGAGTGCAAGAAGGAGGTGTTCTACTTTGTCAAGATGGAGGCGCGCGCGCCGCGCCAGGCCCAGCCGGGGGGCGGACCTCTCAGGGTCAGGGCAGGGCTTGCGTCGTGTGCTTGACGGCTGTCGCTGTAAATGTGCGTTGTTCCCCATATATATCAGCGCAAAAGTTTGGAGCCCATTGGGGGGTTTGCCGGAAGGCGCTGTGTGCGCTACGCTGCACAGACTGTCTCCTGTTCGGCGCGCTTGCTGTGCATGCGCGCCGGTGACTGGTCGCCGATCGTTGTGACAGTGTGCGTCATGACAGTGCCCCGCTGTCGGCAGGTACGCGACTTCCGCAACGACGTCATCCTGGCCGAGGCCTGCCGGACGGACGTGGAGCTGCACTGCCCCAACGTGCCTGCGGGTGCGCGGCGCCGCGCCCGCTCCCGCGCCTCACCCCCATGTTTGTGAGTAGTAAGCGGGACAATCCTGAGGCACGCTAGCGAGCGTGAAGCACCGACTGGTTCCGAAGCTGTGCGCTGTTCCGGTAGTGGCGGCCGTGCAAGCGCCCGCCAGCACATGACGCCTCCCCGACTCAGCGCGCGCCGCGACGGGGGGCGCAGGCGAGGGGCGCGTGCACCAGTGCCTGCGCGACAACCGCGACAAGCTGTCCGAGGCGTGCCGCCGCGAGGAGACCAAGCTGGCGATCATTGAGTCGTCCAACACGGAGCTCATGCCCAACCTGGCGCGCGCGTGCAAGGCGCGCGCCCCGCGCGCCCCACGACGACGCGGGCGCAGCGTGCAGCCTGGGGCACCAGCCACGGCTGCTTGTCAGGTTGCAGCGTTGAGCAGAGAGCCTCTGCGCCGCGTTGCTCGCTACGTGAGGTCCAAAGCGGCTGGGGGGACAGATGGCGGCTGGCCAGACGGGCGTGAGCGCTAGGGTAGGCGGGTGGTGTGCGCTGCGCCCGCGTGCATGCAGAGTGGACCCGTGCGACCCGTCCCGGCGCGCACCCGCGACTGGGCCGAGCGGCGGCCGCACGCGTGCAGGCGGAGCGTGCGGTGCACTGCGAGGGCGTACGCCCGGGCAAGGCGCGTGTGTTCAACTGCCTGCTGGCGGCGGCCGGGTACGCGGACTTCAGCGGCGCGTGCCGCGAGCAGCTGGCGCGCGGGCAGGCGCGCCGCGTCAAGGACTGGCGCCTCGACTACGACCTGCGCATGGCGTGCAAGGAGGACGTGCCCAAGGCGCGCCTCCGCCCGCATCTCGAGACAATAGCGCGATAGATAGAGCACTGTTACCAGAGTTGGCTCAGGTGCGAGTGGGAACAGCTCTCACCAGCAGGCCGCCCTTAGCGGCCTGCTTGTCACTGGGGCGCCCGTGCTACGGTTGCCACCGTCTCGCCTGGCGTGCCCAAGAGTGCACGCAGCGGCCCACCAGATTTGGACGGAAGGCTCTGCCTCCTGTCCTGCGCAATAATGACGGCCGTCCTGCACAACAGCAGCAGGAAGTCCATAGCAAGCCTGGGCGCGCCGGCAGGTGTGCGCGGCGGCGCGCGCGGGCCAGGACAAGGCCGACGGCGGCGTGCTGCAGTGCCTGGTGGCCAACGAGAAGGCGACCTCGGAGGCGTGTGCGCGCGAGACGGCGCGCGCCGTGCGCAACGCGCTGTCGTTCTGGACGCCGGCCGGGCCGGTCACCGCCGTGTGCGACATCGATGTCGACAAGCACTGCCCCAGCGCCAAGCCGTCCGCCGAGCGGCGCATGGGCGAGGTGCGCGGCGCGCCGCGAGCGTCGCACTCCCACGGCGATCGAAAGCACGCAGCAGCATGCGCGTAACACGACATGCCCGCCACAAGCTTAATACGAAGCGCTGCAATCATGCAGCGATGTCCACAAGGCCCAGGACCGAGTCTCCGGAGCAGGTCAGTGCTTGCAGTGTCAGCGGGCAAATGCGCTGGTTTCAGTGAGCACACTTGCACTCCCACTGAACAATTACCATTACGCTGTGTTGTTGTCGCTGAGGAGGTAGAGAGATGAGTGCCGCGGCAAAGCCCCACGTATGGCGGCTGCTGCCGAAGGGCGCACGGCTGAACGCCCTGACGGGGCGGTCGCGCGCGCGCAGGTGCGCGAGTGCCTGGCGGCGCTGGCGCTGCCGTCGCTGCCGGAGCCGCCGATGGTCGCGTCGCTGGCCACTGAGGAGGAGAAGGCGCGTTCCTGAGCCCATGTGTACCGACCTGCGTGATCACGTGGGCCTTCTGGCTCAGTTGAGAGCGGCTGAGTCAGCATCGGCGGCCTATGGTCAGTCCAGTCTGGCGTGTAGTCATGGTGCATGACAGAGTCCGCCCACGTCTTTTACGCGCCGCCTCGGGTCAGGCTTGCAAACGGGGCAATGTCTCAGATGCTGAGAGAGTTGCCCGCACAGGCATTTGTTGTGCTGTATCAACAGTCGTAGAGCATGTGTCCCACAGTCGTCTCGTCTGATCGCATGCACAAAGGCAGTCTTGGTGACAATTGCTTTGCTGCGCCGCGCAGGCGGCGATGAAGGCCGCCGGCACCAGCCTGGAGAGCAAGGCCGGCAACGGCAGCGCGGCGGCCGGCACCGCGGGCATCCCCGCCCGGCGGTTGCGGCGGCGGCTGCTCGCGCCCGCCACCGCCGAGGTCACAGAGGTCCCGGCCGAGAAGCCCTGGGTGCCCGCCGGCAAGGCGCCGACGCCGCCGTCCGGGCAGGTCAGCCGCCCCCCCGCAGCGCGCCCGCCCCGAGCGCCTGCAGCGCGCAGCAGCGCACACCAACCCTAGGGTGCGCGTGTTGAGTTTCCCACCGAGCCAGGCCCAGGCCAGCCAGAGGCCGCAGCCAACAATGTGCCGTCTGACTCAGGCTTGGGTTACCTTCCAAATCAGGACCTTGCTCTCTCACCCTACCATATCTTAACCCTACCGCGGGGCGCGCAGCTGACGCCCGAGTGCCAGGCGCTGGTCGAGATGGCCAGCCCGCCCGACTCGTACGAGGTGTACACGACCGCCATCAGCGCGGCCGCCGTGTTCACGCAGATCAAGGCGATCGAGTCGCGCCTGGGCCTGAAGGCGCGCCCGGCCCTGCCTGCATGCCTGCACGCGGCGGGCGCGCCGGGCTGGCCAACCTCTTGGGGCGCTGCGGAAGCGGGATGTGCCAGGGGGGTTAACAGGCTGCTTCAGAGCGCCTCGGGCGATGCGCATGCGCACAGGGCCCTTCCTCCGATCCGGCTCGCAGCCGGAGCATGTTCGCCTTGGTGCAATGGGTGCGAGGGATTCATACGTCCTCAAGCTCCTCTGAATGTGTGAGGAGAGCCAGCCAGCGCTGACGGACATGTGCGATGCCCCGCACCACTGCCGGCGTCTGTGGCAAGCATGCCATGGCACGGCTGCAGCAGCCCCCATGCGGCAATGGGGCGCGCACGCGCGAGGACCCGCTCGCGCCCGGGCGGAGCGTGACGCGACATGTGATGGCCTGCGTGCCTCACCTGGCTGAAGCACAGCTCACATGATGCTGAGCATACCTACCCTGACCCTATCATATTCACCCTATGATTGAGTGCCGCGCGCGAGCAGGAGGGCACGCTGGCGCCGGCCAACGCGGGCGACGGCATGCTCACGCTGACCGGCTGGAGCGCCGCGCTGGGCCTGCTCGCGATCGTGGTGGTCGCAGTCGTCGGCGCGGGGCTCGCCTACCGGCGCTACAAGGGCTACGACCAGATGAGCACCTACACGCTGGTCAACAAGGGCATCGCGAAATAGCCTGCGTCCCGGTTGCAAGGGTTAGGGTCAGGCTGCTAGGGTTAGCCTGCACCCCGGGGGTGAGGGGACCCAGGCTCCAGGGGTCCGCAGAGGAGCCTGCTGCGGCCGCTGCTGTGGCTGCACCTGCGCCGCCGCTGCGTGCGGCTCCGGCGCAGTCAGCGCATGCAAGCATTGCCAGCGCGGGCGCAGCCAGATGGACCGCGCCGCATTGGCACAGCGAGGGGAACAGCGCCTGCAGCTGCTACAGGCTGCCGGGCAGAGCACAGACGTGGCCGCGCGACAAGGGTATTGTGGTGCGGCTTTAGCGGCGTGTGCAGCGCATGCGTGACGGGGCTGAGCCTGGTTGTGTGCGGAGTCCCTCTGGCGCTGGTGCCAGCAGCCCGAGTTGGAGCGGGAGAGCTGGGAATTCCACAAATACCGAGGCGGTGATGTATCGTTTGAGGATAGGCGAGCCAGCTGTGCACTTCACTCAGGCTCATCGCAGTGCAAAGCTGCATGCGTCAACATTGTGAGGGGGTCAAGACGCCTGCCGTGACCACCAGAGGTCTGCAGTGCACATTTGTGCGGCTATGTGCGCGCAGCGGTCTGTGTTGTGGTCATGTGGGCCTGTGTGCTGCAGCGCAGGTGGCAGGCCTGTGCTTTGTAAGCAGGCGTCGTGCTGTCACTCCACTTGGGCCACCAATGCCGACATATGCGCACTTGCAGAGCTTAAAAAACAAAAGGCTCGAAAATGATGGAGCGCCTTATCAGGCTCCTTGGGCCTCCCGCCAAAACTTCTGTGCTGGTGCAATGTCTTTGCCTGTCCACTTCTCTCCTGCACCTGTGCTTGCAGCGCAGACAGGCAGCACGGTGGCAGCAGCACGCCACTGCGGTGTGCAGGCACCAGGCGCAGAAGGCTGCTTTGCGTGCTTGTAACCTCCCTGCGCCTCGATGGCTGACACAGACGAGGAGCTGGTGCGCAAGATTCACCTGGAGATCAATGGCCTGACGCGCCCGAGGCGCGCACGCGCTGCGCTGGAGGTGTCAGGTACGGAGCACTCTCATACGAGCTCGCTCCGCGTTTGTTCAGCCCAATCAGCCGCAGCCCGCTTGCTTTGCTCCCCATGGTGAGCAGCGACTCTATCACTGTTCCTGCACGGCCGCAGGCGCGCTGAGGCGGCAGATCGAGAAGCAGGCGGCCAGCACGCCGCGCACGTCCCCGTCAGCGACAGACGGCCCCGGCAGCCACGCGGTGGGCGAGAAGCGGCCGCGGCCGGCCAGCGCAGGGGTGGGGGGGTCTGTGCGCCTGGAGCCAAAGCCCAAGCTGAAGCGCATCGAGAAGCACCGCGACAGTGCGGCCCCCGCCTGCATCAGCAGCAGAGAGTACTTGTTTCAGCAGGGCTGATGTTGCCGCGACAGAGGCTGTGCGCGTACCATTCCCCAGCAGATAAGCAAGCAAAGCGCCGCGCAGGCGGGGCCACCACCGAGCCGCTGCCGCGGCCTTCCAAACTTGGCGCGGCGGCGGCCGTGAAGGACGAGGAGCTGTTCGAGGGGGACAAGGCGGTGTCGGAGGCGCCAGACTTTGCGCGGCAGGCGGAGCCGCGCGGCTCGGTGCACCACGAGGCGCCAGAGCACCCGGCGCAGCAGGCGCGCCAGCTGCTCTGCATAAAGTGTGTTGAAAGCAGTATCCGCGATTCCATCCTTTGCAGCTGCCCAAAACGTGCTGTCCAGACACGGCGCCAAGCCTCCGGGAGGAGAACGCTGCAGGCGCGTGCTAGGTCTCCCTGCTCAGGGCGGCAAAAACACTATTCTGACTTGCCGTACCATTTCATTGTTCCCCGCGCATCATCCGCCAGTGTCTTTCTGGGTAGCCGACAGCACTCTCAGCAGGGCATTCAGCAGGGCGATAAACAGCACAGCATATGCTATGGCTCAAAGATTGCATAGGCGGGCTCTTGACGTGCAGATGCCCGCCTACCTGCCTGCCTGCACGCGGTTTGCAACACAGCTGTTTGTGAAACCATGTCGTAGAGCTGCTCTCACAGTCGCTCCTGGGGTGACAGGAGGTGTCGGGCTCGCGTTCGAGTGAGCGCGCATACCTGGCGCCCGCGCTGCTGGCTGCAGCCAACGCGCGCAAGGCGGTGCGGCGGCGTGACGGCGGCTGCAGAAACGACCCCGCGCTCCAAAGGTATTGCCCATTGCTGCCTGTTTGTGATCTTCAGTGTGGTGATAGCAGAATAAAGCAAACTGTGATCGCTGCTATAGCAGCAGTCCCGCCAGCGCTTATGGGGCTTTGAGCGGCACGTTGGGCCAACAATCAAGCAGGCACCCTGCTGCCTGAAGCGTGTGTCGATCATCTTGTGCGATTATAGGGCTGGAGTCCCACGGCGTCCCATGGCGGGCCAGGCTGCGAGTGCGCGCAGCGCGCGCGCAGGGTGAAGTGCTTCGTGGCGGGCGCGCGCTGGGGCCTCACGCTCGCGCCGGCGGCGCTGGCGACGCGCAGCGCACTCGCGGCCGCGCTCGGCCGCGGCCTGGCCGGCGAGCTTGCGGCGCCACTCGGCCGCGGCGACCGACTGCATGTCGTGTTCGTGGACGAGGAGGGCCGCATCTCGGAGTTCCCGCCGCGCGCAGAGGCCGGCTGGAAGACCGCCGCGGCCAGCAGCGAGCGCGTGTACGTGCGCCAGGACTCGCCCGCGCGCTGACGCGCGCGCAGGCGCCGCGCAGGGTTGTGCCGGTCTGCTTGCAGGGGCTGCTGCTCTTGCAGGGCCGCCCCTGAACCTGACGCCCGCCGTCGTGAGGCGCTCATGCGAAGTGGTCACGCTGCCGCTGCCGCAACTGGGCAGAGCGCTTTTCTGTCACATGAGCGGCGGCTCCCAGCATGGTGTGGCCGCCAGGGCCGCTAGGCTTGGGATGCTGCATGCAGCGGGCCTGGCTTGCGCGTACGGTGCCGGGGGGGTAGGGCGGGCTGAATGACAGCCAGGAGGTGCAGGGGACCCGCAGGAAGGGAGCTGGCAGGTTTTGGTTGTAGTGTGTGCAGATTCAGACGGAAGTGAGGTAGTGTGTTCTTGTACAGTGCCATCAGGGTGGCCTGCAGCTGTGGATGCCGCGCCCTTGCCATGGCCGTCGGGGGCCCGCAGACTGTGTGGGGTTCACCTGAGGTCCAATGACTTTTGACCGTATTTGTGTGCTTGTGTTCCAGACTGTCCAGACTTGCATGGCTTTTCACATGGTGCATGCCTCCTCGCTGCTTGTCGTGCTCCTGTCCTCTGCTTGTGTGTTCCTGCTTGCAGGGCAGGCAGGGGTTTCAACCCTGTCACCAAAGCATGCGGCAGCGACATGCGTTACAGATCGCTTCTTGTAATTACAAGACCCACTAGATGGTACAAACACCTAAGCCCACATGAGCACCCTACCGGAGAGTAAGACGCAAGGGTCAGTCGGCACAGCGAGCATATCAGGCACACTACCGCACCAGAAACTGAGGGAATGCCATAAGGTAAGTCGCCATTCACGACGCTGCGTCCTAAGCAGCAACACACAGCCCAGCGGCGCAGCACTGAGCACATGCAGGTTTGCATGAGCGGGCGACCAGGAGCCCCGCACCGTGGATGACGCCCCGGCTCTGACCCGACACGACTGCCGCGCCGCTCCTAGTGAGCAGCGACATGCGCCCGCGCTCACAGGCGCGCGGCGGGCTGCAGCGACGGCAGCAGCAGCACCTTGCCCACCACGCTGCGCGCGCGCCCCAGGCGCAGGCCGTCGCCAGGTGCCGCACAGCATAGGGTTAGGGCAAGTCAGGGTAAGCAACCCTAACCCAGCGCGCACGCAAAGCCAAGCAGTCTGCCCCAACCGGGTTCTGCGCAGGGCACGGCGAGCGACCAGACGGCACTGCAGCAGGCTGCAAGCAAGACAGGACGCGAGCGAAGCTGGTGCACACAGATCCGCGGCCGGAAGACAGGTGATGCGAAAAAGCATACGTGCGGGCGGCGCGCGGCCGCACCTCCGGTCCAGCAGGACCTTGAAGGCGGACGCCGCCTGCTCCAAGGGGTACCTGCCGGGCGGGCAGGCGCAGGCTGTCGCTCGCGCACACGCGCCCTGCATCTTCTCGCTTGATGTCCTGTGATCTGCACAGCAAGTGCAGCATGACAGACGGTAGCATGTGCAGGCTCATGCGCAGACGGCCCCTCACATTTTGAGCCCAAGCGCAGTGCGCCAGAGCGACGCGAGCACCTCAAAAGTTAGCGTCCCCGGCCCCCGATCTCGTGCGCAAGTGGTGGAACACCACACCTGCGCAAGTGCTGGTGGGGCAGCGCGGCCCCGCAGGGGCGCGCCTGGTGGCGCCCCGGGGCAGGGAGTATGCGGACTCTGGCGTGTCCAGCGATGCAGGCAGGCTGATGGTAGGGTACAGGGTTAGGGTTATGCAGGGCTGAGCGCGCCTGTGGAAGATGGGCACGCTGATGCGGCCCGCCCCCAGCCAGCCCAGCAGCTCCTCCAGCGACGCGCGCAGCACGCGCGGCTGGTGCTGCATGTAGCTGCCCCAGAACACGCCGTGCAGCGTCGCGTTCTTGACCAGCGCGAGGTTCAGGCTGACCTGCGCCGCCGTTGGAGGCCGTCACGGGGGCGCGCCGCGGGCGCGCCGGCCCCTGAGGGGCACCAGACGCCGCATTTGTTTCCTGTGCTCATTGTCACCACAGTCGCAAAGCTGCAGGCACATGGTGGCCACAGCGAGCTTTCTCAGGCGCAGGCCGTGACCCCCTGCAAAAGGCGCCCGCGCAGGCCCCAGCGACGCGCCTTGGGAATGGTGCCGGACGCGAAGCCGATGACAAGTACCTGGGCGCCCCAGTTTATTGTCTTCAGCGCCTCCGCAAACGCCGTGCCGCCGACCGGGTCGTACACAACATCGATGCCCTGCGGCGCTGCGGCCTGCGCGCGGCCGCGGCGGCGCGCGTCAGCCTGGCCCTGGGCGCCGGGGTCGCGCATGGCGCACTTGCCCGGCGGCGCCGCGAGGCCATGCAACAGCGCCAGGGCTTTTACCTCTGCAGTATTCTTCCTCTTAGTGCTGACCGTAGCTCTCATTTAGACCCCATGCTCGCTGCTCATGCAAGGGTGAGTACTGCAAGCAGCCATGCACTCTTTCCACCGCACGATGCGCACGATGCCACGCGGTGCAACCTCAGGCCGCAGGATCCCTGAGCCGCAGGGACAGGGCCTGGGGCGGCGCGCGCCTTGATGAGCTGCCGCAGCGGCACGTCCTTGCCGGCGGCGGCGGTGTCGACGACCGCGTCCGCGCCGAGCGCGCGCAGCGCGTCCGCCTTGGCCGCGCCGCGGCAGACGGCGACCATGCGCGCGCCCATGACCTTGGCGATCTGCCGGCGCCGCCGCGCGCAATTTAACCCTAACCATATACCCTATACCCTACACCCTAAAGGCGCGCGGCAACGCCGGCAGATCGCCAAAGTCATGGGCGACCGCAGCGCGTCCGCCTTGGCGGCGCCGCGACAGACAGCGACCACGCGCGCGCCCATGACCTTGGGCAATCTGCCGGCGCCGCCGCACGCGGTTTTGCGCTGCGTGCTGCGGCGGGTGGGCGATGCGGTCGCCCAGCGCTGCCCGGCGCGCCCCGGCGCTGAAGCAGCAGCTGGCAGCCGCGGGCGCTCAAAATCATGCTTTCTGATCTGCGAGGCCCGGCACCCGCCGCATGCTGCCTCACCGCATCTGCACTGCGTGGCAACGAAAAAAGTGCCTTGACAGTCCGCCGCGGCCGCCCCCAACTCGTCCGTGCGACCGCCCCACCCTCCACGCCCGCCATTTTGCGATGCGTGAGCGTGAGCCTCGGCAGCAGCGCGCGCCTGCACGGCCGCAATGCCGACGCCGCCTGCCGCGCCCAGCACCAGCACGGTCTGGCCGGGCTGCAGCCGCGCGCGCTCCTTCAGCGCGACGTGCGAGGTGCCAAACGCCACCGGCAGGCCTGCGCAGCTCGTGCCGCAGCGATAAGCCGCTGAGCTGTCCGCCGCAGCTTGCCGCACACCCACATCATGCATCAGGAAGAAGTTTCATTGAGGAGCACGCAGGCCCTGGCGTGATGTGCAACACGCCAGCGGCACGAGCGCAGGTGGCCAGGCAGCAGAGCTCGCATCTCTTCACCGCAAAATAAGCAGAGCAGAGCGCGCGCGGCGGCCACGCTGCCCCTCGGCACGCTGCCCCTCGGCACGCTGCCCCTCGGCTGACCCGCACAGGGGCCTGCTGCTTCACCCGCACACACATGCGCTGCGCAGCCTCCAGCAGACTGCACCCGCACAACGGGCCACGGCAGGCGACGCCGCGCCGAGCTGGCGCAGACACGCTCGTGGCAACCTGCCCTGCCACATGCAATCTCCCCTGCACACTCCAGTGCCCCCCGCGAGCGCGCGCGCCGCAGCGCAGCACCTGCGGCGGCCGCCACGTCGGCGCCGGGCGGGAGGCGCAGCGCGGCGCCATCTCGCACGACCACCTCCTCGGCAAAGCCGCCGCCGCGCGTCACGGCGCACACCTGCGCGTGGCGTCCGCGCTGTGACCACATGCGACCGTGCAGCTGCTGGAGCACAAGAGCGCCTGAGGGGCCCAGAGCTGCTCACGCCTGTGACAGCTCAGAAACATGCATGTTCCTACAGCAAGGGGGAGGGAAGCGCTTTCCAGCACACCCCTGCAACACCCCTTCAGCAGCACAGCAGTGCACGCTCGTCCCGGAGTGCTGCCTCGCTTTCGCGCTGAAGCCACCCCCGCAACCCCACAAACGACACGAGAGTGCTGCAACAAAGGGTCTCTTGCGGTTGCTGCGGTGTCTCTGCTCGGACAGCTCCCTTGCTGGCCAGCGGCACATGCACTTGGTGACAACGGGGGTTACGAGCAGGGCCGCACCGCTCGCCGACCGCACCGTGCGCACATTTTAGCTGACTTCCTGCCTAACCAGCCAACAGCAAGTCCAGGAGGGGCGCAGGCAGGGCCGCACCGCGTCGCCGACCTGCACCGTCCGCACGTCGCGGCCCACCTCCACCACCGTGCCGCTCACCTCGGAGCCCGGCACAAAGGGCAGCTTTGGGCGGTCCTGGTACAGGCCCTGCAGCGCGCACGGCGGACGTTAAAGTCATGCACACAGTTTGGCATGTATCGCTCAGTTGAAAGGCATATGCACACATTGCACGGTGTGGCCCCGGGACAAAGGCGAGCAGTGTCAAAGGAAGTGCAGACGCTCTGCCACACCGCGCCTGTATCTGCAGAGCATCAGCGAAGTTGAGCGCTGCCGCGGTCACGCGGATGCGCACACCATTTGCTGGCAACGAGGGCGACGGCTTTGGGTGGTTCTGCACTAGCTTCAGCGGCTTCTTATCGTCTGTCGCTAAAGGATGTCCCAGTTGCTTGCACACCAGCGCCTTCATGCCCGCCGGGCACAGAGGACAGCCGCTGGCGTCCAGGCACCTTTAGTGCACCTGCAGCACAAGCTTGAGTGCACTGTAGCACGACAACAGCAAAAGCAACAAGCTGCGTTGTTCTGCTGCAAAATAAAATAAGAAACCTTAGCGGGTTCACCCCTTTGTTCAGAGAATAAAACAAAATAAAAACCTGAGGTGCTCGACCGAGTTTTTCCATCTCGACCCATCACGCACGCAACTTAGCGCAATGCTGGCGTTCAACGCGTGCAGCGCAGTCAGGCCTGGTGGATTATATCCCAGGGCACGCCCTGGTGCCGCATGCCGCCCGCAACGACCGGTCTGTACGGTGGCGCAAGTCCAAGCGCTCCACAACCACCATGTGCGTGCATTTTGACTTGGCTTTGTATGTAAGAAGATGCACCTGTCTGGTTGTCTTTCTGGACACCTCTAGCGAGTTCTTTGCCTGCACAGCTTTGCTGTTGGGACGGACAACTCAGTCTTTTGATATCAAAATAGTCGCTCATCTCTTTGTAAACATAATGTGTGGTGCACAGGGCTCTAGCAACAGCACTGGCCCCTCGCCCGCTGCCCTGAAGCTGGCAGGCGTTCTGGCCGCCGCCGCGCTCGCCCTGCACCCGTTGCCAGGTACGTGAGTGTCCTGGGTCGCTAGCAAGTCACGCCCTCCTGTGCTTCAGCACTTCTGCAGACCCGCGCTCCCTGCCCCTGCACTTGTGCCTGAGACCACTGACCTACCTATCTCTTTACCTTTGCGAAATGCTTGCCGCAAGCCTGTAATATGCGTTGTTGAACAAGGGTCGCCTACTGCACACTGCACTACAAGGGTCGCCTGCTGCACACTGCTGAGGCAAGGGTCGCTATCTGCACCCGTGCAGCCCTGGCGGGCGGGGTGGAGAAGCTGGAGAGCGAGGAGCTGCCCTCGCTGGTGGAGGCGCTGGGCAGCCTGCGGGACCCCGAGCAGGCGTCCTCGGCCGCCGCGCAGATCAGCGTGCGGCCCTCTCACCCACCACATCGGCCTGTATGGAATATGCTTGTGATGGCACTTCATGCTAGGGTTGGCGCTGCAAATCCGAGCCCACCCAGAGCTCAAGCTCTGCGCTCTGCAACAGCAATGCCTGGCTCCGCTCACTACATACTGTGGGGCTCACACCAGCCTGGCCAATTGACCGAATCATCATGCCCTTGCGGCATGAAAAAGGTCTGGATGGGCACACTGACCCAGCAGGCTGCTAAGCACTCTGCCCGCCCCCCGCCCCCTTGCGACCACCTGGGTGCGAATAACGGTCTTCATCAAGACCCAAAGTGTTTGGCAAAAAAACCAGCTGGTATGGTTTCATGCCAGGCTCGCTCATGTTGGGGCCGCGCGCGGCGCAGGAGGTTGAGTCTCAGGTGACGCAGCTCGACGAGGCGGAGCAGGCGAAGGGCGAGACCGCGGTGCAGGGGGAGGCCAACGCCATCACGGATGCCATCGACGCGCTCAAGGAGGCCCTGGGCGTACAGTGAAAAAGAGGGGCTTGGGCGTCTGGGCTTCCGCATGAACTTGCTGCCGCGCGATGCGGCGTCTGGCGCTTTGTTGAGAAGCAGTAGCTGGTTTTGTGGGCGTAGTGTGCGAACTTGGTGGCTGCACTTTGCTGAGCCTGCGCATGTTGGGTTTTCAGGCAGGCATGAGTCAAACACTGTGGTTTCATGGTGGCAGCGCTTTGTGCTAACTTCCGCCGAGCTGCTAGTTGCATGCTTGTGATTTGCTGTGAGGCTGTGTACATAAAGTAGACATTTGCACAACTTGAGTGCCAGGCTGAAGGTGGTATGTGGCTGGTGGGGGGCCTGGCGGCAGCATGCGCCTTTACATATTGACATGCATAGCGCCAGGAGACCGGACTCGTGCGAGGTGAATATTGCAGTACATCACTCTTGTTGTCACAGATAATGCTGTCACTGCTACATACAGCATGACATGATGTGGCCACGCTTGGTAGGTCTTGACCAGGGGGTACGACGTGCATGTGCCGCGTGGCCGCCACGTTCACGGACACATCTGCTTCTTCTCTGCACCGCCGAGCAAGCTCAAGGCTCCGCGAGCAGCGACGCGACGTGGGCGTAGCTGCGGTCGAACGCGCTGCGGAACGCCGCCAGCGCCGCCAGCGCGGCCGCGGGGCTGGCGCCGGGCGGCTCGGCCAGGTAGGCGGCCAGGCGTGCCAGCGCCGCGCCCGCCTCTGCCAGCGCGTGCGACAGGCGCGCGCGCGCGGCGCGCGCGGCAGCCTGCACAGCAGCAGGTGCAGGGTCAGGTCGTGCTTGGTAGGCGCCTGCCGCGCGCCCGCACTGCAACCACGCCCGCCTGCTCGTCCAGGTCTGCAGCAGGTACCCTCGCACATGTGTTGTGTCCCTGTCGTCAGCAGCGACAGCAGCGCAGCGAGCAGGCCTGGCTGCGGAGCAGCACAGGCGCCGGCGGCGATGATGACATGAGACTGCGCACAGCTGCATGCGCCAGCATGGAAGGTGGTGGCTGCTCAAACCCTTATTACACACACACCCTGTGCAGGTGATCCATGTGCACAGCTTAGTCAGTAAAAACTGCGACACGCACCAGCGACTCGTCCAGCCGTACGATGAAGGCGGCCTCGTCGTCGCACGCGCCGAGTGCGCGCCACGCCGCCGGGCCCCCGAAATCGTCGCTGCCCGCGCCAGGGTCTGCAGGGTCTCCGCCCGGCGCCGCCGCTGCCCACATCGGCGCCGCGCGCTCGGGCGCCGCGCGCGCAGCAGGGCTGCCAGCGCTGGGATCGGGGTGTCCTTGCGTTGCGCGCGCGCCGCCACGCCGCTCGCGGACGGGCTTGCTCCAGAACTGGGGCACGGCTGGGGCGGGGCTGCGGGGGCTTGCGCCGCGCGCGCCGCCGCCACATCAGGGCGGTCCGCCAGGCACGCCGCATGCTCCTGCTCGCAGCCGGCCAGCCCGGCGTCCAGCTGCACCAGCGGCTCCGCCAGGTCGCCCTGCGGGCCAGGCGCCTCATGCACCCATGACTGCGCCGCATGACGTCAAGCTGGAACGCGTACGATACAGCATCACAGATTCAGGGTGCTGTGCACAGGTTAGGGGGCGTGCCCGTTAACTTGCGCCTCTGCATGCATGTAAGCATACTACTTTCTTGTTCTCTGTGTTCCAGACACCATAGAGTCATATTGACGGCCAGCTCGCCTGCAGCACGCGCGCGGCCTCCGCCAGGCCCGGCAGGTCGGCCGCCAGGTAGCCGGCGGCGGCGCGGGGCTGCGGTCCCGCGCCCGGCGAGGGCGGCGCGCGGCCGTGCGCGCCCGCCCGGCCGCCGTCCAGGAGCAGCCAGGCCGCAAAGTCAGCCAGCGTGCGCAGCGCGGGCGCCTCGCGCGGCGTGCCGCCCCCGGCAGATCCCTCAGGGGAGGCCGGGACTGCGCCCGCCACATGGTCGGCCGCTGCCGGCTGCTCGCCAGCCGACGCCGCACGGCGCCTCGGCGCCGCCTGGGGCTGCCACACACAAGCATGCACTACTCGTCAGCACATACGCGGTCCTGAGCACAAAGGCCAGCCTGCGTGGTCACGTTCACCTGGAAAGGCAGCGGCCTGAGGCGCCAGTGCTGTCACAACCCGCCAGAACGTCCCTTGCATGGAGGCGCTGAGACTTTCTGCGCCCCTCCGGAGTCAGCGCGGCATGCGGCCGCGCTCCTGCGCTGCGGCGCGGGGCCGCACGCGGAACTCGCGCAGCCGCGCCAGCGACTCGACGCGCACGCCCGGCACAATGCCGACCGGCGTCCACGCGTTGACCGCGTTGCCGGCCGCCAGCGCCGCGCGCAGGGCCACGCGCAGGCGCGCGCTGCCGGTCACCTGCCGCGCCACAGGCGTGGGTCGCCCTGGCCGCACGCGGCTGACGGCCGCGCGCCCAGCTCCGCGAGAACGTGCGCCGTGTCCAGGTGCCACGGCTCTGCACAGGCTCCTGTACGCAACTATTCTCCGCATCCACATACTCTGTAGGTGCATGTCAGCCGGGGCGGCCCATGTGCCACATCTGCGCAGCCCTACGTTGCAGCAGCGCGCATGCTACGGTGTCCGCAAGTAAAACATTCAGCCCAGCGGCCAGTGCAGAAGCATTGCGCCGCTGCAAGGCATCAGGCCGCGGCCCACGCCCCGGACCTGCTCGCACGCGGCGGCCACGGCCGCCGCCGCGCCGCACGCGTCGGCCGCGAGCCCCGGCAGCACGGCGGCGAAGAGCGCCGCGGCGGCCTTGGCGCGCGGGCGCGGCACGCCGCCGCAGCCGCGCAGGCCGAGCGCGGCCA
>JAABUV010003476.1_pt1 | contig 20078 bp, 24 predicted proteins | sample 5559971 | NCBI WGS metagenome assembly JAABUV01 (sample SAMN10711881, study PRJNA513362) | rock metagenome | isolation source: Antarctica rocks | place: Antarctica: Victoria Land, Knobhead nord | collected 2015-12-19
TGAGGAGGCGAGGGGGAGGGTGGGGAGGGCGCATGATGGTGTGGTGGTTGCGCGGGGGTTTTTGAGGTTTTTGATGGGTGGGTAGGGGGAAGGTGAGTGTGGGGGGATTGTGTATGATAGTTATGTGATATGTGATATGTTGCGTGAACGGTGTAGACGATTGACGAAAGAACTTTCGATGGGTAGGGAGGGTGGGTGTGGGGGGATTATGTACGATATGTGATAGATATATTGCGTGAATGGGGTAGACGATTGACGAAAGAACTTTGAATGGAGTTGAATATGATAGAGGATATTGTTGGCGTTGAGGATTGGTATATACAGGTATGTGGTGATACAGCAACAAACACCCCGGTTTAGAAACTCGTTATGATGGTCGCAACAGCAGCACGAGCAATCCGACAAACGCTACCCCGGCCGCTGCTCCTTCCATCATGGCAGTCGTTAGGTCCACACGTCGGACAGTGACGTGCCGCTCGCTGAACATGTCTCGTATCCTCTCCCGGACACTTTCGAGAGTTGATACGGGCATTGGCGGCCGCGGTATTGGTTGCGGTGGGATTTGGCGGTCTTCGGCTTCAACAACTTGAAGTACCGGCTCCTGCGGAGCACCCTGCGGCTCTGGCAAGGTTTCCTCGACCACCTGGGCCTGGTCCTGAGTTTCTTCAACTATGTCTGCGGGTGCTGGTAGATCTTTGGCCGCGTTCATTTCCGCCAATGTTGCCCCTGCGCTTCCTTCCCTCTCCAATGCTTCCATGACCTTATCCTCGAATCCCTTGACCAACCTCTTCCTCCTCCATGGCTCCACGGCAACCTGAAACAATAGAAAGAGCAGAATGTTCACTCCCATCAGCCCCCACGTACCCCACGTACTCATCCTCCTAATCTTATCACTCCAAATTTGCTCCTCATGATATCTTGCTAATATACAGGCACTCAATTTTGCCCCCGCTTCTTCCGCTCTTCTTTCTACCGCCATCAATTTTTCTTGCGCTGCGATCTCGGCCTGCTCGTTCGCATGGTCGGAGCGGTAGAGTGCCGTGAATCGTTCGAGGTCGTTAGGAGTCCAGGCGTGTTTACGTTGAAGGAGCTCGTTGACTTCGCGCTGGGAATTGGAACGTTGGGATATTGCTGCGGAGTAGTCTTCGCGGACCTTCTGGAGGAGGGAGCGGGTGGTTTGAACGAGTTCCTCTGCGCAGCGTCAGTGTTGCCTTGGCAGCGAACGTGGGAATTAATTAGTCGACCTTGTTGTTCGATGTCTTTCTTCAATGCCTCAATACCGGAATAGCCGGTCAGGTCATTCAATCTCTGTCCAGCTATGAAGATATTGGATTGAAGATGGTCCAAGATGTGGGAAATTCTCTTCGAGAGGTGAGACCGGCGGCCTTCTTCTTGTGAGGGCAAATCATTTCGAATTTTGTTTGTTTCGATGCTGGATCCTCTTGACTCGAGTTTCCGCCGGGAAGTTGAAAACGAGGCCCTCGATGCCTCGGCATGACGAGAGACTTGTAATTCCGACTTAGGAGCGAGCTGAAGCCTGCTGGCTCTCCTCAATGCCGTTGTGCGTTGATTCTGGTGGTAGCATTGTTGACAAATCCACGGTCTTATGCACCATTGTTCTCGACCACGTGACAGCAGTGACTTGCGTAGGGGGAGCTTCAGCAAAGTCTGACTGCGTGAGGCTGAAGCATATCCGAAGACAGGTATCATAGCTTATCCATACTAAGTGGTTGAGAGGGTTGCTAGAAGCTCGGGATCTCAATATAGGTCACTAACCTGATGGAGCCTAGTGACATGGTTGCCGTCCATACTTGGCAGCATCAATATGGTTAATAACTACATACTGAGGAAAAAAGGTCCAGGAGTTACAGGGCGGCATCACGGAAGTGCAGCGTCGCCTCCGTAAACTGGAATGTCAAATCAAACCCCACAATAATCGTCAGGACGATAAGGAAAATCATGATATGCCGAATGCTAATATAATTGCCTACCGATCCCTACACTAATTAGAGGTATCTATGTTGAAGATGGACGCTCTGATAGGTAAAGTGATCCCCGAACGACCTCAATGTGGCTCGATGCCATATATGGGATGTGCCAATTTCAACGAAGAATTTTGTCAATAGGATGATGCGTCCGTAACTGAGATTACGCAGACACACGATACACCGCATGGAAGCCAGACTCCTATGAGTGACTAATACTACACCGGCTTGGCTTTATAATCATATACGCAATACCCACCATGAAACTACTATAACACGCTGATCTCTTAGTAATCCTTCCAAGCTTCACTAGGCCAGTCCGTCACACTCATCGCTTCTTGCTCATCAACCATTGCATCCGTCCAACCAGCTGCCTTTAATATCTTCCGAATTATCGGTCGCTTCTTCGCCGCATACTGCATGATGGTTCCATATTCCACACCGGCAGCAGTCAGCTCAAACTTCAGTTGCCCATACTCCTGCCTCAACGTCTCGTTCACCATCAGGGTCTCCTTCAGCGCTCTATAGCTTCTCAGTACGAGCCCGTCGTCCTCCGGCATCACATACACGTTCCGAGCCGGCTCAATATCACCGTAGAGCTTGAAACTCCAGCGACCCTTGACGCCTCCGCTGCCGATGTAATGGTATCCCATCTGTCGATGGCCCCAGGATAAAGCGTCTGTGAACTTTTCGAGGTTAGTGTCGTTGAAGTCGCTGGGGGTTATGGTTATGAGGATGTCAATAATGGGTTTTGCGGGGAGGTCGGGAATGGCTGTGGATCCAATATGCTCGATTTTGAGATAGGATATGCCCTCATCCGCGAGATCTCCTGCGAGCTGGGCTTTGATCACTTCGAATTGTTCTGGCCATGTGGGATCGGGTTTAGTGACTATGACTTCCATTTTTGGCACGTCTCGAGGTGCAATTCACTTGGACTCTTAGAAGTTGAGCAGATTTGGAGTGGGTGTGCTGGGAGATTGTTGGATCTATGATCACATTCGCCAACGTCTGGACAAAGACGATGTAGGCGGTGAGCGCTTGACCGGCTTGCTTCACCAGGGTGTGTAAAGCAATCATATCATAGTGAATGTGGAAAAGTTTCCTGGTGAAGGAGCGAATCTTCCCCCAGGAGATTCAGGATGCTGATAAGATGATGATATGATTCATTCAAAGATGAGGAGCTATCTGATATTCTCTGGCTGGGGAGAACCTGGCAGCTGGATTAGGATTGTCCGCGGTAATCTTGTAATCTGTTTGTGTAGACAAACATCATGAACGGGATACCCTGCATGGTGCTGAACGTGGAATACGAAAGTGTCAAAGACTTCAGTATGGCGGACGCTGGAGCTTGATGATTCCGATCTGTGAAGTATATGGAAGTGACATGTTGGATACGCTGGTCATGGAATGTGTACAGACCGAGCACGATGTACATGATACGATCGATATTATGTCACCATTCAGACCGATTTATCCGAAGACTAAAGTAGGCATTACGTTTGGTTGTTCTAGGGAACGGAATAGTAATCTACGTAATACCTAACACTAATACAAGCCAAGATATCATATAATGGAAGAGGCGGTAATATACGAGAATTGAAGCGGCATACACTATATATCCGTCCTGATGCCAGCGGTCTTAGTAAGACAATTGCATTCTTCAAAGTCAAACATATGCGTCGGATCAATCGTCATACAAGAGAGCAGTGCGAGCAGGATATGAGCGGTCAATCAAGCAGTTTCTACATCGAAACTTGAGAGGTCTTCTTTGCCAGCTGGACGAGTGTAGGGGCGCGAGTATACTGTTGAAATCAAGATGGGTCTATTGCTCGATATCTTACAAACTCAACGAATGTCCTATTTATGTAGCTCCGATGCTCGACATGATGCCGTCAATAGAATATCTTTGATAAACTCAATGTTCCCATTCCGAACGGGTCTCGCACCCTAGTCCCATTGCGCCATATCCATGCAGATTGTCCGTGGACAATGATCTGTGAACTCCCATGCTCCACGACGCCGCGCTAGATGCAACAATAGGAACACATTATGCCTGGAGGCAGGGCAAGGAGCAACGCAGATCAGCTCATCTCCAAGTCTCCAGAACTATCTGGCTTAGAAGTGCCATTGGGTTCGTAGTGCTCAAACACAAGCCCATCGCCGTTGGCTTTCGCGGATTCCGGACGTTGGGCTGCGGCCGCTTGATCGTCAACGGTTCCCTCTGACATGTGAGCATCTTCTGAATGCCCTTTCTGTGGATCGCTGTGCTCATGGGGCCGGTCCGGCAGGGAGCGGGATGCGTCTAGGGTAGTCTGGCCGTTTTGCAAGGGCTGAGGCACTTTTGTCGCCTTGTTGGCCCTCCTTGCCTTGTATTCTCTGTATGTGGTGGTTTGTGGGATGACGTCTTCCAGGAATTGCAGATTGTCTATGCGAGATACCGCGTTTGCTGAGAAAGTTGTCAGTATATCAAAAGCTTGCAATGGTAATATGTCGTACCTAGATCCTTGTATTGGATGTTTCGTCGAGGTTTTTTTTCAGCCTTGACCACGTTGAGGGCTTGCTCTGCTAGATACCTTATGAACATTTCCTGGCTCTGTCAGTCTGTGCGAAGCGAAGTTGTGCGCTGTAAAGTTCACCGTAGCAATTGTGATCACAAATGAGGCGTTGTTCGACACTTGATGAGTATCTTCGTCGATGTGTAATATTTTCTTCACACGCGCCACTAATATTGTATGAGTTCATATCGCTGTCTGCATCTAAGACAACTCACGGGGTAAGGAGCACTGTCCAGTGATCTCTTCCGGAGGAGCAATAGCCGCATTATTGTAAGGCATCGTCGACGACTGGGGCTTTCGCTTGGACTCTTGTCCTCTTTGAAGGTCGAGGACTAAGTCCAGAAACAGTGTATTTGGGTCCGCCACCAGAAGGCACAATGTGCCGGACGCACAGTTATAGCGTGAGATCTGTGCAAGTATAGGGCTCCCCGAGACTTTTATTCCGGGTCTCCAAAGGAGTATCTCCTTTTCCCGGCTCCGCTATGAGGGTAATCTATGGCTTATTCAAGAGTCCGAGGGTGGCCCTATCTTTCGTGACGGCTGCAAATATGTAGATCGTAGAGCTTGAGACAGGACTACTTCAGTTTGTTTGAGTATGACAGTGCTATGAGCATTGACGTACTACGTGTTGATCGACAGCGACACAACTCAATCTACTACGCGTAGAATTATACCCGCGCGTAAATCCGTGCGCGTTTGGGCGTGCTGCTAGCCTGCCGCTTTATGGCCGTCATTCCCTAGGCTTCACTTTCCAACAATGACTTGATCCTTGGTATGAGCGCCCGAACGACATCATATTCAGCGCAGCCCCCGCGTCGACCGTCCCTGCCTGAACGAAGGATATCAAGACGGCTTTCCGCCCTCTCAAGCGCCGAGCACGGGCAACATGGAGCTCCGGCAGGCAGCACCGAGGCTGACCTTACCGAGGAGATCGAGAAGATCAAGAGATACGAGGACTTCACGACAATAGACTGGGTGCAGGATGCGGCGCGCGAACAATTGAGGAGGCGAGCAAGGCGAAAAGAGAACGCGGGGTTCTTTGAAAGAGACGGGTCCTTAGGATGGAGGAGGAAGCTGCGGGACTCGTACGATGCCGGCCAGGCGTGGATTGTCGTTACACTTGTTGGGGCAGCCATCGGACTGAACGCGGCTTTCCTTAATATTGTGACGGAGTGGCTATCAGACGTCAAGCTTGGCTACTGCACAACGGCGTTCTACTTGAATAAAGACTTTTGCTGTTGGGGTGAAGACAATTGCGAGGACTGGCACAGGTGGACTTCGTTATGGCCTATCAACTATATACTCTATTTCATCTTCTCGATTATCTTCGCCCTTACTTCGGCGAGTTTGGTCAAAGCATACGCTCCGTATGCTGCCGGATCTGGGATATCAGAGATCAAGTGCATTATCGCTGGATTCGTGATGAAAGGCTTCCTAGGTTTCTGGACCCTGTTAATCAAATCAATCTGTCTGCCTCTGGCAATCGCATCAGGCCTTTCCGTGGGTAAAGAGGGCCCGAGTGTGCATTATGCGGTGTGTACTGGGAATGTAATATCACGGTTCTTTGACAAGTATAAACGAAACGCTGCCAAGACTCGCGAGATACTGAGTGCTTGCGCTGCAGCTGGAGTTGCGGTTGCGTTTGGGAGTCCTATTGGTGGTGTCCTATTCTCGTTGGAGGTACCTTATACTTCCGTACGGAGTTGCATGGAATTTGCTAACGGACCCAGGAAATGTCTTCATACTTCCCATTAAAGACCATGTGGCGGAGTTATTTTTGCGCTTTAGTTGCTACGGCTGTATTAGCGGTAGGTAGCGTTAGAAGACTCCCCTTATACAGTTGCTGATATCTTTTTATGGTAGGCGATGAATCCTTTTAGAACTGGACAACTCGTCATGTTCGAAGTTAGATACGATAGATCATGGCATTTTTTCGAAATCTTGTTTTTCATCTTTATCGGTGCCTTCGGTGGACTGTATGGCGCATTCGTCATGAAGTGGAATTTACGAGCTCAGTCGTTCCGAAAGAAATATCTTTCGAAATACGCTATCTTGGAAGCGACCCTCCTGGCTGGCGGCACAGCACTTTTATGCTATCCTAACATGTTCCTACGAATCGATATGACTGAGGCGATGGAGAAGCTCTTCCTCGAGTGCGAGGGAAGCCATGACTACGACGGTCTCTGCGAGTATGTGGGATTTGCAGAGAGACAGCTCTGAGAAGGCTAACGGTAATTAGAGCGAACAATCGCTGGTCGATGGTGCTCTCTCTCCTCTTCGCGACAATGATGAGGACATTCCTGGTCATCATTTCATATGGCTGTAAAGTTCCAGCCGGTATCTTCGTACCCTCGATGGCCATCGGGGCCTCATTCGGAAGGATGGTGGGCATCATTGTCCAAGCCTTGCATGAGTCGTTTCCTCATGCAAAGTTCTTTGCAGCATGCGAGCCGGACGTACCTTGTATCACGCCCGGGACCTATGCTTTCCTCGGCGCCGCAGCAGCCCTCAGCGGTATCATGCATATCACCGTCTCCGTTGTTGTCATAATGTTTGAGCTGACAGGAGCCTTGACATATATATTGCCTACGATGGTACGTCGTGAAGAGTTCTCGTCCCAAAATCCTCCCAATAGCTAACACAGCGTCTCCAGATCGTCGTCGGCGTCACCAAAGCCGTCAGCGAGCGCTTCGGAAAGGGCGGCATAGCAGACCGAATGATCTGGTTCAACGGCTTCCCCTTCCTCGACAACAAAGAAGAACACACCTTCGGCGTCCCCGTCTCCCAAGTCATGACAAGCGAAGTCACCTCCCTCCCATCCTCCGGCCTCACCATCCGATCGCTAGAAACCGTCATGTCCACGAGCAAATATCAAGGATTCCCCATCATCGAAGACCGCACCACAAAAGCTCTGATCGGCTACATCGGCCGCACGGAACTACGCTACGCCATCGATCGTGCCAAGAAGGAAGGTTTCATCTCCCCCAACGCGAAATGCTTCTTTTCGCAACCAGATTCCACAGCCGTCCAGACGCCCTCGACCGCAGCACCCCCCGTCACCTTCGACGCCATCGAATCCGCAACAGGCCAACAGACCGTCGATTTCAGCCGCTTCATCGATCCCACACCACTAGCCGTGCATCCCCGCTTACCACTCGAAACGGTAATGGAACTCTTCAAGAAAATGGGCCCGCGCGTCATCCTCGTCGACTACCGCGGTCGCTTGGCGGGCTTGGTTACGGTCAAAGATTGTCTCAAGTTCCAGTTCAAAGTCGAAGCTCATGAGACGACGAGGGATGATGGGGCGCTGGATGCGAGGCAGGAGAGGCTGTGGGGCGTTATTAGCTGGAGTGCGGATTGGGTTTCTGACAGGGTTTTGAGGTTTTCGGGGGGGAGGATCAGGCTTGGTGGTGGGGATGGGAGGGGCTCGGGACTACTGTTACAGTCAGATCTGGTTGATCGGAGGGATCATCTGTCGCCTATCCGAGCGGCGAATTATGATATACTTGACGGAACGGAAGATGAGGACGAAGGGGTGGAATTGCAGAATCGTTGATTTTTCACCGGGTTCTGGTTTGGGTTGCTTGACGACTTGTTTCTTGTGAGGAGCTTGCTAAGAATTTGTGCTGCTTAATCCAAGATTAGGTCCGGTACCCGCCTTATACCTCTACATTAAGAAGGTCCTCGGCCGCCCGGATTCAAGAAGGGTATCATTGAACATCCCTGAAGGAAACTCCAACGCCATTAACATTAAAGACCTCCAACCGCCCTCTCCATCGGTACCCCTAACTCTCCCCATCTTTCCTCCTTCGAAACTGCAGCATAGGCCCCTTATCAGACCCAGCAAACCCATCCCCCATCTGAACCTCACCACTCCCTTCGTCACCAACATCAACAGCACGGAAATCCATACACCACACCATCCTCGCCAACGCCAGGCTCATCTCCAAATAAGCCAACGGTTTACCAATACACCCTCTCGGTCCGAGAAGAAAAGGCGCAAACGCTTTATTCTCCCTCGCTTCAGGACAAGCGGGAAAGTTGATTCCCTGGAAAGTGTTGGGTGCAAGCATCGACGGCGAAGTGGGAAAGATGGTATTCGCCCGCGACATGGGGAAGAAGTCGAATTTGGGTTTTCTAAGAGTGGGCTCGCGCTCCGCATTCCGGGGGGGCATGAAGCGGTCCGGGTTGTAGACGAGAGGGTCGGGGAAGTAGGCGGGGTTATGGTGGAGGGCCCATAGGTCGACTGCGACTTCGGAACCTGCTGGGATGTGTTCGCCGGCTATGGTGGCGCCGCCTGGACCTATTTCGCGCCAGGATAGTCCCGGATGTGGTGGTGCGAGACGCATTGCTTCGTCTAGGCAGGCGCGGAGGTAGTGACAGGAGGTTAGGAGGGGACCCTGGCGGATGTGTTCTATGCTCGTGAATGTGGAGCGAACTTCGTTGGTTAGGCGAGCATAGATGTCTGGGTGGCGGGAGAGTAGGGACATGGTGGTTGAGAGGGTTTTGGCTGTCGTGTCGCCTCCTGTGTATCAGGTCAGATTTCGCCCATGCTTGAGATATATGATTCAGAGTGAAAGACCAACCGGCAGCAAGCAATGAGCGTGCTTCATCTCGTACCTCGTCCTCTGTTAATCTATCTCCTGTCTTAGGATCGCGGGCGTCAGATAGGATGGACATCAAATCGTTCCGGTCACCAGTCTTCTCCTTGGATTGCGTTCGCTCCTCAGTCCATTCGTCTAAGATCCTCAACAATCGCTGCCGCTCGTTTGCCCGTGAAGGCGACATTGACTTCCCCGATTCGAGCCATTCGTTGGATTTGGTCCAGAGAAACATTGAAAAAGACGTCTTGGAACGATAATGGCAACTACTGACCATGATAGCATTGACCAAGCAGCGAAGATCACGCTTGGTCACGAGGTCGAACGATTGACTATAGATGATATTCGAGATAGTGTCCACAGTCAGATAGTTCACTGCCAAACTTTATCAGTATCCTAGCAAATTATGCAATACAGTCATACGTACTCCACGAGGTAATGTCTTGCGGTGGCGACCAGCCATCATTATTGATCAGAGGCCAACCAGTCTCTACATTTGCCAAAATGGCTTCGCACAGGTGGCCGATATGATCAATTATCATCGGCTCGTACGAAGTCATAGCGGCAGCAGCGAAGCTCTGACCTATAATGCGTCGTTTTCGTCCGTGGGCCTCCTTGTCGATGCAATTATGGATATTCACATCAGAAGCTGAAGGATGGAGTGTGTAAACCTTCGATTTTTTATTATTCTTTCCATGGCCATAGATATCTGTGGAAGAATTTAGTTTGAAAGATACGCCAACTCTACGTCCTCACCTTTCAAGCTCTCTGCCGTATTGAAGACAAGTCTATTAGGAGAGCATCTTACAACAGGACCTACAACATGAGATCAGCCCCATGGTATGCATAAGGTGAAAGTTCATGTCCAAAGAAAACGAACCATATTTTTCGTGACATCTATGGAGGTATCGATGAAGATCCCGAAAGTATGTGTGATAGATAGCACACAATGGAAGGGTGCGTGCCCAAAATGGTCCCGGGAACCGTGCAAGCGGGTGAAAGACGCATTCATACACTAGGGTGACAGACAGGTAGCTCGTACCGAGCCAAATGACCCCAGCAAAGATATTGAGCAGCCAACCACCTATGTGAATCGATGCCATTGTGTTCCGTGTCTGCATTACACAGTACAGGTCAAAAGAGGTAAAGTGAGCGAGACGAATGACGAAAGCATCTCATACGGACGAAACGAAGAGGATCGTCCACGAAAGTTTGAATTCCTAATGGGTTCTGTGACAGACTTTATTGTCATCATCAATGTTTCCTAAAAATTATGTAGAGGTACCAGATGTGGATTTGGTGGTGGAAGTCTGGCCGGAAGCGCTCATGCCACGAGCCCAGTATAAGATTCGTGATGCGCAAGTGTCGATTACCAGATATGCGCCAGCCACTACGCATTCGTTTTCGCCAAGAGCATACAGTCGTAAGATATATCCATATTGGACGAGTAATTAATCTGTGCTAGCAGGCGGATGTTGAAGGTTGGTGATGTTGGGGGTGTTAGTGATACGGCCCGTAGGCCAATATGGAAAGCCCGAGAAGCGCAAGCCGTGTACTGAGGCGGCTGGTCCGGTGGCGAGGTGCTCCAGAGAGACCCGCTTCCACGTTATGCCAACGAGTGCCGTCGGAATGCTTTGCGCTGGAAATAGATATCTTTATGGATGGTGGATTGCAGCCGATATTGCATGAATTGCAATGGGGTACATTTGGCAAGGTGAACTTATCATAGGCTTAACACACGAACGTTTGAACGAGACTTTCGTACACCGTCTAACTGATCACCACATCAAGTGGTATGCGGAACGCGTTTTTCAATTGTATGGGAGAATTCAAAAAGGCAGGCATGGAAAAGCCACAAGCGTTGTAGAGATGCAACTCACATTAGCTCGAGATGGCCAATAATGGCAGCTGCTCACACGTTATAACAGTCTTCCTGCGGAATGTACCCCAATCATATCAAGGCTACTTATGGAATCGAATCAAAATGGATGGACAAAGGACTGAGAAGTAAAAGAAGATATTTGCCACTGGCCCTGGGGGTTCCTCAAATCAAGTCATGACTCAAGCGGAGTAAGTGGTGTGTATGCCAGTAGTCTCGGTCGCCTTTGCCTGACCCGCTGTCTCTGTATCAAAGGGCTCTGTTTCGATGGAGATCAAGAGAGTCTCAGAGGAGAGGTATGGCTCGATATGGATACTGCTGGTGAGGGACAGAGCAGTCGTGCAGAGTCCGTCTTCCATGAAGCTGTAGCACCGAGTTCCCAGATGATTGACCGGCTCCCAACTGCTCCTTGTGATGGTGTAGGATGGGGACTCTATCGTTCGTTGTTATAAAAACATCGCCAATGGCCGAGTAGAATCATCTGAAGCAAAATCTGGCCGAGATGCAGAGCTAGTTCTGTCGTCGGCAAGTTTTGCAAGCTACTGCAGGGAAAGTGGCCGGTCCGTCACGGGCTCCCTGCTGAAGCCAACTCAAGCGTGAAATTGCATCGCCTCGCGCTATCTGATGACGGTGGGGATGGCCTTTTGTTGGACTCTGGTCCTGGTACTGCCAACAACAATTGCGATCGTCCACGGCTCCACATTCGGGTAAGATAGGCCAATGCGGTAAGTTGCAATTGCTGTGGATCTTGTCACACGTTGTTTGCCACTCGTACGGTGATCCTCTTCTTCTTTCATAAGCTTTATCAGACCTGTGCAGAAAATCAGATCTATTTCGCTCAATTGTTGGCGCATAAGACTTAAGAGGGACACTCGAGTTGAAACATACGAGCTTGACTCTTTCCAGCTTAGCGCAGCGCTATGGCGAATTGCGGTCGACGCTATTGGACTAGAGGAGAGCTAGAGCGAAGCTACCAGCTAGTAATAGTTAGTTCGTGAACTGTGCCTTTCCCTTGGCGCCACCCAACCCTCCCCCGCCTCCACTACTTCCTCTCGACCATCTTCACTTTCATCCACACTTCTACACTACTACACCACCTTCATCCATGATTCTTGTGCACACCATTTCACCTCTATCATATTAATTGTATAAGCATACTGCTCTCCTCGCCTCAGTCGGTCTCGACAGCTTCACCCTTGACCGATTGACAATCAATAGAACTCTCCTTTGTTGTTCCCGCCGTAACCGCTTGTACTGCCAGCCGCACCGACCAAGTCACTTCATCCTCCTCCTCCACCCCACGACCATCCCGCATCTCCATAATCATGGCAGCCTATTATTACGGCTCACAGCATCATCAGCCATCTTCAGCACCATCACACTCGTCCTCGTCGTCGCATAATCATCATGGAGGCCGGTCAAGGAGAGCTCCCCGTCTTTCAGCATCCCAGAACTCGCACAGACAGTTTCGCGGGGTCCGAAGCATGAAAGAGTTGACCGAGAGTCCGCCGGTCTCCGCCTTTCGTGCTCGTTTCGAGGCTGGCAGGTCCTTTGACCTGGATGATGACTTGGAGTTTTGCCCAGGCTTGTTGACAGAGGACGACGTAAGTACATATTCGCAGAGGCATGGTTACAGTCAACCACCTCAATAGCGATGCACAATTGCTTATAAACGTTTGATTGAGCAGTTGCAATCGATACATTCGTCTTCATCGGACGGTTCCCTCTCAAGCGGCTCACCGCAATCATCTCCTCTACAGCCAAACATCCAGCCACAACAACAAGCCACTCCAAGCTTCTCCATGTCGTCCGCCGCCTCCAATAATGCCTACAACCCCGTGACTGGCTTTCAGTCAAACAGCAACCAACAGATGAAGATCCATCAACCATCTGCCCTGCGTACCCGCAACGCCATCCCTATAGTGAACCCAAATACTGGCATGCGGTTGCCTTCGCCTCCATCTTCCATTTCCCCCGCCATGATGCAACAACAGACCTACCAGCGTCAGTGGTAGGCGCCCGCAGATCTGGGATCTCGCAAGTCGTCAATGACGACGGTCTGTTGCATCGAACGTCACTACCGGCAAGCCCCACACTCTTTGGTACCCACTGGCTGCTTTTCTTCTCGTCGCCATCACTATTATGATACCCCTTATATGGACGACCTGCGGATTCGTTGTCACGACTAGTATACCCTGTTTCGATAATGGTGTTTGTGGATCTGGTCATAGGTGTGAGATGCAACCAGCCGTTGGCTGAGCGTTTTGTGACATTCTGGATTACGGGTTTGACTTTTGATATGCATTGTATGCGTGGTGATATGAATGATAAAACGCAATTGGCAGCATGAAAAGGATTGGATTAGCGATCAGGAAAGCGAATCATGACCTCAGGAAAATATAGGAGATGGACGGAGCGATATACCTTGTCCATATTTCGGGATGACTAGGATTTCTGTTGTTGGTGTTCCGATGGGGATGAAGGATTTCCATGACTGCACATATCTTGGGACTACCATCTGACGGTTTTGATGACTACCGTATCTGGCCTGCTGTCTGAGCGCTGTACTATATCATACATCTTAGACCATCTATCTACTCTTTACATTAAAGCAACTTTCATCATCTACTTCGACCGAATCTCTCGCTTTTGACCATTTTAGTATTTTACCGTCGTTTGCACTATCATCCATCCAGTGAGGAACCTCGAACTGTGACGATGATTCGAGGCTCTGATCCCGCCATGCCATTCCTCGTTGATCATGTTTCTAGATCATGTCCCACCCGCCAACCGCAACGAGCAGAAACTCCCGCCTGAAAACGAACCGCAGACGCCATGCCACCGTCGTTTGTTTGCCAGACAGACAGAGATCTGACGAAACATCCTACTATGTACTGCACCGGGACAGCGTTTAATCACTCATCAATGAACGTCGGCAAGACCGACCAATCACCATTCACGATCTCTTCGCACCATGCCACTATTGCCACCGAGCTAAGGTTGTAAGGTTCCTTTTCTTTTGGACTAGACCACATGTTTCGCGTACAGCCATGGTGCTTTCGAGGATTCTGGCGAAGAAATCGGCCGGCCGTCATGAGGGTTTGATGTTGATGTTGATCGCAGGTCGAGGTCGGTGGCGTGTTGCGCCCGTTAGATGTTTCTGGACCGCTGATGGCCGCTTGAACTCATAGACAGACATAAGCTGCAGCTATGCTTCGTTCAAGTCCACCTTCGCTTCCTTGTGGCTTGAGGGGCATGGCGGCCTTTGTTTGCTGCGTCGTTGCTGCCTTCGTCGCCGGTTTCTTCGTCTGGGTTCTTGGTATATGAGTCCTCCGTTATCAAGACTTCGTACCGCGGAATCCTCGGCATCTTTCTGCCCTTCATTCTCGAATATGACTGGGTTGATGATCAAGCACTGTTACTAGACGCTCTCAAGCATCTCTCATTCATCCTCGACCAAGCGCGCCAACGCGAGGCCTTTCGATCTCGCCGGGCTACCTCTACGTGATCTTCTCCCCTCGGCCATACCAAGGATACGTTCCCTACTCTCAGTCCTACCAACCAACCCGCTGCGCTCCATCGGATTGGCAGAAAGTCCCAGTCCCGGTCCGCTGCCTAGATTCTCGAAGCGGTCACGGGATTCGTTGACAGCGACGCTGCTACGACTGCGAGGGGTGGCCCATCCGGATGTCTTGTGGGAGCTGCTCGATGAGTCCGAGGTATCGACGTCGTCGGTACCATCTATGGACCCTAGCTCGAAGGTGTCGGCTGTGGGCCCTTCTTCGAGCACGCGCTCGTAGCTACCTAGGCTGTTGGTTGAGCGAAGGAAGGGTATTTTTCCGCCGAAGAGTTTGCGCTGGGAGGCACCTGCTCGTTTTGAGGGGGATGAGATCTTGCTGTAGATACGTTGACGACGTACACGACCTAAGAGAAGGTAAAGTGCAACGCATAAGATTAGTATGAAGAGCAGGAATCCGGGAATTCGGCGTGGAGAAGAGGCTCGAAAGAGCGTATCATGCCAATGATCATCTGTTTCGTCACTGGCAGTGGTGTTTGCCGAGATGATGGTAGAGAATTTGGAACCTGCGTATTGGAAGTCGGACGGGATGCCAGGCCCGGTGTTACTGCCGAAGCCCACAGGTAATGCGTCTCCGCTCGTGGGAGGAATTTGGCTGGACGCATAGAGTACCATCTTGCCAAGGGTCCAGCTGACTTCTGTATCGTCGATCTTGTTCACAGCCTGGAAAGACGACGTGTAGCCTTTGCTCTTTGCGTTGTCCAGTACCTTCTTCGTGCCATTATGTGTTTCTTCCTGGACTGCCTCCAATCCTATCCTGGGTATGCCAATGCCTTCATGTAGAATGTTGATCAGCCAACTGGCCTTGAAGCACACCTCTATCGCTGTCTTCTCATCCACCTTTTTCCCCCACTTATGTTTCCCAATCCCTTTGCTGATGATGTCCCAATCCTGACTGCAGAACTCCTCAACACGCTTTTGGTACGTGTTGAAATCATAGGCTTTATCATGATGTCCATCCTCAAATATCTCATGGGTGGTATGCCAGTACTCACTGACCCCAACAAAATGGTTTACATCAAAATCGATCGCTGGGACGTGAACCCCATTGAGAAGGCACGGATCGTCGTTACAGATGTGGTCTTTCTCAAGCAGAGGTAGGGTGTTGGTAAGACATGTGTCGAATTTGCCTGTTCCCTTTAAGGTCGGAGTTTGACCGTTGACTTCTTTGGATCCCGGTAAGAAGACATCGCCTTTGGTGGTGATGCTCAGACCAGCGGGAAGGCAAGGATCTTGAAGAATCTTTGTATCAACCGCACCACTGGCCTCTTGTAAGGCTTCGATGTAGCGCTTCCTTGCCTCGTTGACACCAAAGCCAAGCCAGGTAGTTGTGAAGACTTTGTATTCGGCAATTGTACCATCTATAGTTCTCATGCGTAACCTCTTCAGATCGTTCGCGTGGCGATCGGCTTCTGTGGCATTGGGCGCAAAGGCAATTTGTGCAGATGCTCCTCCCATGTCTAAAAAGCCATATGTATGATGATCCTTTCCATGGGCATGCTCCTTTGGCGAATCGAAGCCCCCAATAAGATAATTTGCTGCAACCCATCCGTATAGCCCCTCCACCTCACCCGGTATTACCTGTATATGTACATCGCATTCTGGTAGCTGAAACATGGTATGTGAACGAGTGTAGGAACATATCTGCCGTAAGAGTGCATTGCGCTGGTCATCCGGTAACAATCGCATGCCAGCCGTAGCAAGCAGAAAGACTGGTGTGTCTTTGACAGCCTCTTCGGGGATAACCTTTCTTGCTTTCTTGAAGAGCTCCTCTAGATGGTCTGGACCCACGCGATCAGGGTTCTTGCCAAACGTCGATATACCTAAACATGGTGAACTTCATTGGGCTGCGAATGCCTGAGCTGGAATCAAGACGAACCTGGGTGTATCTTCTTGGTCCATTCGCCCTTGGTTTCGAGCATCGGCAGTGATTGCAATTGCTTCGAGTTTGCCACTTTCCGGGCTATCTGACTATTGAGCCATCGATAAATGTGTAGACGCGTACCCTGTCCTGCGTTAGAAAAGCAGGGAGACACTTTGGCGTAAATTCGGCTTACCGATGAGCCAGCATCGAATATGATCCCATATTGCCCTAAGAAGCCAGCATGTGAGCCATGAGCGCTCAGGAGCGTGTAATGGTACACGTACATTTTTTTGAATTCATTGCCTCGACGCGCAAAGAGTAATATTATTGTGCCAAAGGAGATTTCATGATGCGCAAACGCGGGTATTGGAAACAACAGGCAGAAGACGAAATCACAGAGGTGATCCAAGCGATGAGTGAGCGATACGGGAGTCTGCAAGGTCCGTATTCTGCAGGCTTTATCAAGACTTCGAGAGCGGCGATAAGGAGCGACGCGGCTCAAAATGCCAATTATAGAACATAGAACTACTTTAAGTTTAGCGCATGACGAGCCTGTTTCCGCCGCTAAGATAACTTTGTTAGCCCTGTGGGGAAGCTTTGGCGGGACGTAAACCCAACATGTGAAGCTCTTACTAGCTGCCTTTGTTTACAGCCTTGTCTCTGGATCCTCACATCATCCAGCTCAGATGCCATTGACATCGAGCGACTATGGATCTCAGGACGACTCCAACGATTGACTTCGAGCAAGGTGACAAGATGAGCAACAAGACCTCTTTCGACACACTGCCTCCAGAATTAGCGTGGGTGACTGCATTTCCACACCTCAGCCAAGACGCCTGGTACTAATTCATCATGCCAGGAGCTATACATGCAGCTTCCTTTTTCAGTCCGATATCTCAAATTTGTCGCTCGCTAGAAAGTCAATCTACCAGCTTGTTCGCCCAGTCCTTTACCGTCACCCGAGCATTGGCACTTTCAGCTCCCTCGTACTCTTCTCGCGAACCATTTCTGAGGCGACCTACATGGGGAAAGCAGATCAAACATGGTCAAAACAAGATTGTCTAGACCAGACGAAATTCATGGATCTTACAATTGATCCAACGAAGAACGACGGCCAACCCGCACCAGCCGTGATGATCTCGCGGACTGTCCAAGCCATTGCGCGACGGTGTCCCAACGTGGCACTCACGTTGTGCTTCTCGCATTGTCACTGTTCGCGCAGCCCCGTCTCAGCGCTGGGAACTGAAACGTTCCCTCGTGTTACCAAACTAGTCGTGTATATTGGGAAGCATGATCCGGATGACACACTTAACCATGCGAGCGATTCAACGCCCTGTTTCCCCAATGCCAAATTCTGGCGACCTTTCGTCAGTGGTGAGGTATTTCCAGATTGCTCTGACCTTGAGATACGACATCACTGGGCAAGCACCCCACCCGCGAATACAAGTCTTGACCTGCAGAAGCGGTACCAAGCTTCTGCCAACCATTTCGCAGCCTCCCCTTCCCCAGGTCGACCTTCTCGCTTTGGACCTCGTCGTGCTTCGGCTCGTGCTCCGGCCAATCATGGCATGTATCTACCCAGCACAGAGATGATAGGCAACACGGGAGGTCTGAAGAAATTCCAAAGCATCATTCTGGAATGTCCTCCTGAAATCAATTCTCCTCTACTTGTGCAGCTGCTGGGAAATCCGAGCGCGGTAGCCTCGAATCTCACATGTCTGGAACTCAGGTTTTGTAATCTTGATTACGAGACGATATCAAAGTTGATCTACCATGCACCTCCCCAAGTGAAGCGTCTAGTCATTTTCTGTGCCGACATCCAAGACGATGGCTTTCACGCCTTCCAAGAGGTAGTACACTTGTGCCCATTGGTTCGTGAATACGGTAAGAATCTTGTTCACCTAGAGTTTGGTGCTTCCACCGTGTGCCGCGACCTCTTCTTCGATGACATCGACAAGCAAGCTCTAAGGAACAACGGTATAGAGACGGGTCTGGGTATCGAAGGGGGTGCGGATGACAAAGGCTTCGGCAAGCTCGATGGACACGCTATCAGAGAGACCGTCCAAGCATGCCGTAAGCGAAAGAGAATGAAGTTCCGCAATGACCGTGTCAAAGAAGCTATCACTGCTGCGAGATCTCGAAGCAGCACTGAGACATCATCGACCTCTCTATTCGGCGGTAACAGCCTAAGCAACGCCAACCAAGCCGCTATCAGAGCTCAAAGAGAAACGGAAGCCAGCCTTGGTAAGCGATTTCTCGGAGTTGTTTTCCTAAATTCTCCGATTTTCGCCACATATTCTGAAATTATTGCCTTTAAAGTTGTCCAAATACTCCGATTAGTGTATCAAACTGCAGGGCATCAGTTGGAAGACTTTCCGTCAATTTCTCATTTCACTACGTTACTCTCCAGATGCTATTACTGACTTCAAGGTCTCGCAGACGAAGAAGCCGAGAAACGAAGCCGGTTGATCAAAGGGTCCAAGACCCCATGGTTCAGGAGGATCATCGCTTACCATGGACTTTGCAACGCTGCTGACACATGGGCCGAAATGCAGCTTGCCGCTGATATGGAAGAGGAAGGCATCGAATGGGTCCTCGCTAGTAGGTCTCAATCTTGTCATCGTGATTTCCCACCAAAACTCAGCTCATCACCCGCAGACAAGAAACTTGGACTGGCAAGCCAGCATTCCAACGGCAAGCCTACCATCGACATCAACATGGGCGAGGCTCTCCGTGAGAAGTACCGTTTTGACCAGGCAGGATTAGGTGACCTTGTCACTGCTTTTGACAACTCCAATGCGGAGACACAGGAAGAATCATGAGCTTGGACTTAAGCTTTCTTTGCTCTATTACTGCGGAGTTACATGGATTATGAGATAATGCGACATGGTTTTATGCTTCTAGACGATAAATAGTATCTTTCTAGCACGGCTCGCTTGGGGATAATCTCCTTCAAGACCCTGCACAACGGGCTCATTTCTATCGATACTAGCAGGAAAATAGACCTCCAAAAACGAAGCTCATCCTCTTTGGCAATGACATACCGTGAGTTTCCCTCATTCAGGAAGTGTTCCTCTTCGTGGCATCCAAGCAATATCCAGGTCGTGCAGATATGATTTTAGCAGCCTCATGTATGTTCGTTCTGACTACAACATCCACCATTACTTAACAGCCACTTACCCATATCCTTCGACAGCAAGAGATAGATACAAACCCCTGCCAGAGTTACAACACTTTCATCTGACCTACAAGATATTTCATGAGTTGGTACCTTTCTTTTCTTGACCTATGGTAATTCCATTTCAAAAATACATTGCGCCTACAATGTAAGTTGCACCTCCCTGCAAAGCACATCCCAACTCACCACCCCATCATCGCCAACCCCCTTCCCCCCTCCTCTTTATCCCCTCTACCATTTCAATCCCTCTTCCAACACCAACACCAGCCCAATCTTCTCCAAATCCCGAATTCCAACCCTTCCCCCTCCCACAAACATCCCCATCCATCCCCTCCGCCCCCGCTCGAAAACTCCCAAATCCGACTTTCATATCCAGATCCATCCCCATCGCCCCCAACCCTCCCCCTCTCCCTTATCCCGCCCCCCCTCCCCTCTCCTT
>JAABUV010003480.1_pt1 | contig 20068 bp, 20 predicted proteins | sample 5559971 | NCBI WGS metagenome assembly JAABUV01 (sample SAMN10711881, study PRJNA513362) | rock metagenome | isolation source: Antarctica rocks | place: Antarctica: Victoria Land, Knobhead nord | collected 2015-12-19
GGTCATCGCGTGGTCATGCCGCGGTGCAGGCCAAGATCTTTGACAAGGCGCCGGAGGGCGGGCGCAAGTGCATTGTGTCCACCAACATCGCGGAGACGTCGCTCACCGTCGATGGCATCCTGTACGTCATTGACTCGGGCTACTGCAAGATGAAGGTACCCCGTTGGCTCCCCTCCCCGCGCGCCCACTCACAGTGCAGCAAAGCAAACGGCGCTTCGCCAGGGCATCTTGAGTGGCGCATGCTCTCCTGACCGTCCAGCAGCTGCAGTGCTGCCGTGCAACCAGTGACGGCGGATGCAGCAACTCGCTGCTGACGACAGGCCGCTTGTGGCACAGCTTGTGGCGAGATGGGCATGCGGGGTCAGGCACGGTGCAGGACTAGGGTTGGACGCGGGCGCGCTGACCGCGCTGACTGCGGCGCTGCGGCGGCGCAGGTGTACAACCCCAAGATGGGCATGGACGCGCTGACCGTGTTCCCGGAGAGCCAGGCGGCCGCCAACCAGCGCTCCGGCCGCGCCGGGCGCACGGGCCCGGGCACCTGCTGGCGCCTGTACACCGAGACGGCGTACCGGCAGGTGATGCCCACCCTACCCTGCACCGTCCAGCCGCGCCGCGCGGGCTGGCACACGCCCGGCGCAAGGCCGCGCGCTGGCACGCCCGGCATGCGAAAGGCCCTGCGCATGCGCATGGCGGTGGGGGCACCCTGGTGCAGGGCCGCAATCGCCGGAAGCGTTGGGGGTGGTGAAGCGCCTGCGCAGCTCTGCAGAAGCCTGGCATGCATCGGGCTGGCCGCATGCCACATGGGCAGACGCAGCAGCGTGCGGCTCACTGGTGGTTGTGCGGGCGCCGAGCTGCAGCCCGTGCATGCGCGCACCGTCGCGGGCGGCCGGGGGACGCAGCTCAGCGCCCTGCGTTCAGCGCTCGGCCGCCCAAGCGGGGGCGCGCGCCCCGACCGCGCGCGCCGGGCCGGCGCGCAGGAGCTGCTGGCGGTGACGGTGCCCGAGATCCAGCGCACCAACCTGGGCAACGTGGTGCTGCTGCTCAAGAGCCTGAACGTGGACAACCTGCTGCACTTCGACTTCATGGACCCGCCGCCGCGCGACAACATCCTCAACTCCATGTTCCAGCTCTGGGTGCTGGGCGCGCTGGACAACACCGGCGGCCTGACCAGCCTGGGCGCGCGCCCGGCCCGCCCCCCGCCCGCCGGCACACTCCTCAACTCCATGCACCGGCTCTGGGTGCTGGGCGCGCTGGACAACACCGGCGGCCTGACCAGCCTGGGCGCGCCCCCGGCCGCGCGCCCCGCCCGCCGGCACACTCCTCAACTCCATGCACCGGCTCTGGGTGCTGGGCGCGCTGGACAACACCGGCGGCCTGACCAGCCTGGGCGCGCGCCCGGCCGCGCGCCCCGCCCGCCGGCACACTCCTCAACTCCATGCACCGGCTCTGGGTGCTGGGCGCGCTGGACAACACCGGCGGCCTGACCAGCCTGGGCGCGCGCCCGGCCGCGTCCCCGCCCGCCGGCACACTCCTCAACTCCATGCACCGGCTGTGGGTGCTGGGCGCGCTGGACAACACCGGCGGCCTGACCAGCCTGGGCGCGCGCCCGGCCCGCCCGCCCCGCCCGCCGGCCGCGCTGCCGCGCTTGGCATGCTCGCACGGGCTGCCGGCGGGCTGCGGACCAGCCCTGGCGTGCAGGGCCCTGCATGCGTACCTGGTTGTGGCCTCTGCGCGACGCCGCTGCGAGTCTGTATAGAGGTTTTTTTTGGACTGTAGGTAGCGGCAGGGCGGTGAGCGCGCGCCGCCGCCCGCAGAGGCGCCGCTGCTGTGAGCGTCGGAGGACCCACCGACCTTCATTCTAACGTAGCTACCCAAACCCCAAATCAGCTACCCTGACCCTGACCCGGCGCGCGCAGGCCGCAAGATGGTGGAGTTCCCGCTGGACCCGCCGCTGGCCAAGATGCTGCTGATCGGCGCGCAGCTGGGCTGCAGCAACGAGGTGCTGACCGTGGTCTCCATGCTCTCGGTGCCCTCCGCGTTCTTCCGCCCGGCCGACCGCGCGGAGGAGTCGGACGCCGCGCGCGAGAAGTGCGCGCGCGCCGCGCCCCCGGCCTGGGTCAGCGGCATTGACTAGCTACAGCCGGTTTGCAGGCCCTGAGAGGCTGCAGCTCGTCTTGGCTAGGGCCAGGGGCGTGCAGTGCCGCGCTGCAGTGCCTGCCCCTTGCCCGCATCTGTATGTTCAGCGGTAGGGCTGCTACACTTTGTTCCTGCTGCTCAAGGTGAGCCTGCTGACCCTGCCCACGGGACCTGCACCGGCTGCTCACTTGCGCATCTGTTGCTCCGTTCGGATTTCCACGCTTACATGAAACGGCCGCAGAGCGCCAAGCGCGGCGCGCGCGCGCGCAGGTTCTTCGTGCCGGAGTCTGACCACCTGACCATGCTGCACGTGTACCAGCAGTGGAAGTCCAACAACTACCGCGCCGACTGGTGCTCCGACCATTTCCTGCAGGCCAAGGGTGCGCGCGGCGCCCCGGGGGCAGCTACCCGTAGAGCCCGCGCGGCCTGCTGTGTCGTAAGCAGGACCTGCGCTGCTCGGGAGCCATGCGCTGGCCTTGTGAGGACGTAAGGCACGTGGAGAGTCTGGCGCCACAAAGTGAGTGGCACTCGAGGGGTGCCAACCTTATTGGAGACGGACTTCTGCATGCCACACTCAGGGCAGCAGGAAAGCGGGGGGCTGTGCGCGGTACCATGATCGGGCGGATTGCAGAGAGCTTCTGACACGCTTGATCACCCGCGCAGTGCTGCGCAAGGCCAAGGAGGTGCGGCAGCAGCTCTCAGACATCATGGAGCAGCAGAAGATCCCGCTGCGCAGCGTGGGCAGCGACTGGGACGCCGTGCGCAAGGCCATCTGCGCCGCCTACTTCCACAACGCCGCCAAGCTCAAGGCGCGCCGCGGCGCGCGCGCGGGGCCCGGCCTGCAGGCGGCCGCGCAGTGGCGGCAGCCCTGGCCGCGTAGCTCGCAGGCCGTCCATGCGCATCTCGCGCTTGACTTGCACTCGAGTCTGTTCAAGCGCGCCTGTGCGCAGCCACCCGCGGCTCCTCAGCACGACTCTCAGGCCCCGCCTGCACGGGCCTGCTCTCGCGCACAGCGCGAGCGCGGGCGGCCGAGCGCGCGGCGGGCACGGGCGCGCAGGGCATCGGCGAGTACGTGAACTGCCGCTCCGGCATGCCCTGCTTCCTGCACCCGTCCAGCGCGCTGTACGGCCTGGGCTACACGCCCGACTACATCACCTACCACGAGCTCGTGTTCACCACCAAGGAGTACATGCAGGCGCGCGCGCTTAGGTTCGGGTGAAGGGTTTGGTAGGGTGTAGGGTAGGTCGCGGTCGCCCTAGGCTTGGGCCCCAGCTGTCACACTGACAGCATGCCCGGGTTCGCATGCCAAGCCTGTCTGCGTGGCACCGCAGTGCACGGTTTGCTGGCGCAGTGCAGGCCGCCGGGGGTGCCGGGGGGCATGCTCGCATGGGGCGCAGCGCTTGCAGCAGGCGCGCGCAGTCGTGCAGCACGGGCATGTCATGGCCGCACTTGACAGAGGTGTGGCGCTGGGGGCTGCACAGACAATTGCACATTGCAGCTCGCAGCTGGCGGCGCGCGCGCGCGCGCATGGGCTCGCACACCTTCGCGCTTGCCTGAGCCACGGCGGTGAGCGTCCTGGGGCGGCCCGCGCGCAGTGCGTGACGGCGGTGGACCCGGAGTGGCTGGCCGAGCTGGGGCCCATGTTCTTCAGCATCAAGGAGAGCCACAGCTCGCGGCTGGCCGCGCGCGCGCGCGAGCGCGCCGCCAAGGCCTCCATGGGCGCCGAGATGGCGGCCGCCGAGCAGAAGGCCGCCGCGAGCGCCGCCGAGGCCGCCGCCGCCGCCGCCGCCGTGCGCGAGCGCCAGCGCAGCGCCATCGCCACGCCTGGCGCGAGCACGCCGCTGGCCACGCCGCGGCGCGCCAAGTTTGGCCTGTGAGCGCGGCGCGTGCGCAGCCGGGCGGCGCGGTTGCTTGCGCCTGGAATGCGCTCGCCCCTAACCGCCCGGCGGTGCGCCGACTTGGCTTTCATGCCCAGTTGCTGTACGTGAGCGGCAGCGCAGCGCTCATGCTGTGCCGGGGTGCGTCACTGTAAGCCATGCATTAATTTAATTATAGGGTGGTTTGCTGCAGCGCAGCTGGCCGCAGAGCCTGCCACTGCGCAGCCTCTAGACTTTGCGACAGTCCAGTTCCAGTGTCAGGCCTTGGCAGCTGCGCGTATTGCGGTTGAGGGTCGGTGAATTTTGAGCATGTAATGCATTTGAACTCTGGCAGTCCCGCAGCCCTCTGCTTCTAAATAAGAAACCGTTGTTGCGAGTTTGGTCTGCCCCTGTGCTGGGCCACGCTTCCAGCCTGAGCAGTGTGGTTGCAGGTGGGTCACTGCGCGGACAGTGCCCTTTGTGATGTGCTGTGGCAGTGCACTGTAAACAGAGGGCTAGCCTCCTGGGAAGCAGCTAGGTTGGCAGCTTTCAGAGGTGAAGCCTAATTAGCTTTCAATTCGACAAGGTGTCTCCTGCAAGGCAGCCAAGGCAGCCAAGCTCTCTGGCCTCTGCCATACAGTACGCAGTAAGAGTGGCGTGAAGCGACTGTGTCACAGGCTGAAAGGCTCTTTGCAGACATATAGCGCGCAGTGGTCCGCTGTGCGGTCATGCAGCAGACCTTGCACACGTGTGGCCACACGCCTGGGCCGCTGGTGTGCCGCCAAGCGCTGTCAGCGGGGCGGCGCCTGCGAGCAAGCAGGCCCGAGAGCCGCGCGCGCAGGCGAGGCAGGGACGCGCACTGCGGAGCACGCAGCGACGCGGCAGAGCCACAGTCTGACCCGGAGGCTGAGCGGCTGTTCCAGCAGGTCAGGGAGGCCGGGCACCTGTCGGCGGGCGCTGAGTATGGGCAGGCGCGCCCCGGCTCGTCAGATTCTGTACGCAAACGCGCGTTGAAGCAGCCTATACTATTCACAAGAGTGGCACACACTGGGCAGAGGGGCACGGTGTGCTCTGTCTAAACCTGCGTTCATGACTGCGAGAAGGCGCACGTGCAGGGCTTTATTCAGTTTCGTCTGAGCGGCGAGCCGCTGCGGCTGGGCGTGGACGACCTGAACGAGCGCCTGAAAGTCCGAGGAGCGCAGCGCATGCGGCAAGCGTTCCGGCCAGACGAGGCGCACGCCATGCTCTTCAACTTTGACGGTGCCTGCACACGCTCGTCTGGAGATGTACTTGCCTCCTGCTTGACGCGTGAAGCACACTCAACAAGACGGCTGTGGTGACCTCAGGCTGCGCGTACGTGGTTGCCAGACAGCTCAGCGTTATGGTGGGCTTGCGTGCCTGCGCGCAGGCGTGATAGCCGACACGCGCGAGCTGCAGCGCGAGGCGTGGCGGCGGGTGGCCGAGGAGGAGGGCCTGCCCTTCCCGCAGACGGAGCGCCAGCTCTACGACCTGCGGCCAGAGCGGGCCATCACCGAGGTCCTGCCTGCTCTTTTGGGTTTTGCCGCAGCAAAACTTTGTATGTAAGCCTGCTCTGCGATCTGCATTGTCATTTCCTGATGGCGTCAGACGCAGGCGAGTGCGGTGAGCGGTGCAGAAGCATACCTCGACGGTATGCTCACCTCACTGGGCCAGCGCCTGACAGGGGGGGCGTGCGGCCGCGGCAGGTGCTGCAGTGGACGCGCGAGTGGGGCGTCGCGCAGCGCCTGGCCTGGCGCGTGGCGGCGGTGTACTCAGAGCTGTTCCACACGCTGAGCGAGCCGCGGCCGGGCGTGCGCGAGTGGCTGGCCGCGCTGCAGCGCGCCAGCGTGCCCTGCGCGCTCGTGACCTCCTTCGACAGGCGCGTCCTGTCACGCTGCCCCTGTTGTGTACTCAGGACCACGTGTGGCATCCCGTCAACAGGCAGTCCCTGTGAGGGCACAAGGGCGGGGCGTAACGTGGCAAGCGTTGTGGTGTGCTGGCGGGGGCCGACCGCGAGGTCGCTGTGCTGGGCGCCCGTGAGACAGGGGCCCTCGCTTGCTCAGCCTTGTCTGCTTGCTCTACTTTTCCGCAGGCTTCCTTCCGTATGTGATGAGCAGCGGCGTGCGGTGGGGGATCCTGACCTCAAGGCTGTGCAATACGTCTCAGCGGTAAGGCGAACTTTCTGTCAGTGGGACCATGTTGTCATGGTCGTCGCCGCACACGACCAAGCGGGCGGACCGGGAATGCGCTGGACGCAAGGTGCGTGGCGGGGGCAAGCCGTTCGCCAGCCGTGCGCATGCAGAGACGCATGTGCCCATATGCAGAGGCGCGCCCGCGCGCAGGACGGCGGTGCGCGCGGCGCTGGAGCGCATGGGCCTGCGCGGGTTCTTCCGCGCGGAGGTGACCGCGGAGGACGGCATGGAGACGCTCGCGCAGCGGCTGCTGTCGGCCGCGATCAAGCTCGGCCGCCCGCCCGACCACTGCGTCGTGTTCGAGACGTCGCCTGTCGGCGTCTGCGCCGCGCACAACTGCACCATGAAGGCGCGCGCGGCGCCGGCAGGATAGCGCGGCTGTGCTTGTGAGCGGCCGCCAGCGGCAAGGGTAGGACTGGGGTAGGGTCAGCCTGAGTCAAGGGTATGTGTGACTGCCTGCAACCCCGGACGCCCCGGCTGGCGGCGGCGACGGGCCCAAGCGCGCTGCACCATGCACGCCAGTGCCGTGCGTGCTGGGCAGCCTGCCTGACAGCGCTCCTGCACCGGGCGGGAGCCGTCATGGCGCAAGCGGCCACCAGGCACTGACACGCGCGGCGGCCGCCATCACCTGCTCACAGCCGTCCTGCGCGCGCGCGGCAGGCGGTGGCGGTGCAGGGCGCGCACCCGGCGTACCGCCTGAAGCAGGCCGACCTGACCTGCTCCAGCCTGGCCGACCTCTCCATCATCAACGTGCGCCGCCTGTTCGCCCTGCGCGACGCGGAGTTCATGGCGCTCCAGCAGCAGGGCGCCGAGCGGCCGCCGCGCTTCCGGCGGACCACCAACGCGGTGTTCGAGTAGGGGCTGCCAGGGCTGGGCAGAGGCTGGCAGGGCGTGTTCCCTCCGCCGCTCCGTGCGCGGAGCTTGGGGGTACCCTGTCAGCCTCTGCGCGCGGCTGGACCAGGGGCGCATCTTCTACAGGGCGTCCGGCGTGATCCCCTCAGACTCCAGGAGTGTATGTGCTTATGCTGGCTCACAGTGGGAGAGTTTTGGGGGCGCCTGCCTCGCTCCCACTGTCGCGCCAGCTCACTTGGCGCGGCGGTGCATAGCCTGTCCTGGTCGGTGTTATTCTGCGGCAGCGGGGCTCTGTTTTGCTTGTGAGGGGCGCCCAGCGCTGTGTGTCTGTGCGGTGCTGCTAATGTATGTGTAAGTAGGCTGGTGGCCCTGCTCGCTCACGGCGTGCTTGTGTGTTGTGGTCTGGCTAAGCTCACAGACAGGCAGCGCTGGGCGGGAAATTTGCACCTCGCACAGAGCATCTGCAGAGCTGGAGCGCTGCGGTTCTGCAGCAGGCAAGGCGATGAACATTCCGCAACCCAAGTATGGCCTACTGCAACTCTTGAGTCTAATTGGGCTCTTGCAAGAGCTTCGTTCTTGCAAATCTGGGCTCTTGCATGCGCCAGAACAGTTTCAGGCCCTTCATGCTGGCGAGTGAGGGTTTTGATAGGTCAGTTTAAGACAAAATGCCTAGCGAAAGTTGGAGGCAAGCTACGAGTTTGTAGCCACTGACCATGGGGGCGGTGTATAGCTGCTCCCCTGGAGGCGGCGCCGTCCTGCTGCAGGCAGTAACCAACGGCGACGATACCACATTTCGCAAGGTGCGCTGCGGTGTATGTTGCAGGCCTGGGCTATACAGGGCTGTTCTGGTGCTGCTAGTCTTATTGAGATTGAGTGTACGCTGCTGTGAGGGAGCCCGTGCTTTGTGGACTAGTCAAACGGAGCTCCCTCGAGCTTTGCGAGCGGACCACATAGCGCGGTTGCTGGCTCGTGAGGCTGCGCTGTTGTTGTCTTGTCGAGAACAAGTCGAAGTCGTCCTGCTCTGTGTTTTAAGCCTGAATCGGTCGAGGTCGGATGTCAGAAGGTGCCCGGGGGCAACTACTAGTCAAGCCCAGGATGCCACAGGCAGCGCAACGCCGCACGGCCTGCTGTGCTCTGGCCTTCTGGCTGGTATCCAGGCAGCAGCGCTGCAGGCATGTGCAGCGCTCCGCTGGCGAGCCCGCTATTGCGCGACGGCCGCGCTCGCTTAGGGCTGACTATGGTGTGGACGGTCACAGGCTTGCTGCCTGCTTGCCGAGGTGCAGAGGGGCCAGCAGAGGCGGGCCTGCAGTACCCGAGCAGGGCCGCGGCTGACCGGCTTCCCCGCGCGCGCCAGGTGCTCGTGCAGCAGCCGGCGCTGGCGTACTGGGCCAACGTCGCATCGCGCAAGTCGCTGCTGCACGCCGCAGCCGGTGCGCTGGCGCCGGCAGCTGCTGCCTTGCTTCCGCGCCCCCGCCCTTGCCGGGCTCCCTGCGCCGCTGCGCAGGAGCTGGCTCAGAGCATGGCACAGCAACGCTTCACCCTGAGCCCACTGCTCTGTCCTGACCGCTGAAGCGGCGCAGCTGTGGGCCGCCGCGACCTGGTCAAGCTGCTCATCTCGGCCGCGCTCTGCCACGCGGCGGCGCACTGCCGCTCGGAGGAGGAGGGCCGCGCGGCCGTGCGCGCGCTGCTGGACCGCGCCACCACGCATGGCCTGACGGCGCTGATGGTCGCATGCCGGCGCGGGTGCGCGCCGCGCGCTTGCGCTGCCTGCGCACCAGCACGGCTGCCCCCTCGCCAGGCTGTTCCGGCGCTCCCCGCTCAGCGAGCGTGGCACCCCTGCCTGCGCCAGCCGCGACTCGCACGCGCCTGCCCTCTCCGTCACTCGGGGACAGCTGCTGCCAACATGCTCCACGCCACCGGACGCTAGCCGCGTCGCCGACCGCGCTCGTGCGGCGCGCCGCCGCCTGTCAGGCCGGTGTCCGCGAGGCCGTCCGCCGCGCCCGCCGCGCCAGGCACTCCAACGTGGCGGCGCTGCTGCTGGAGGCCCCACCATAACCCTACGCCTCCGCGCCTGCCGCGCCAGGCACGCCGACGTGGCTGCGCAGCTGCTGGAGGCGGGCGCCGACCCGCTGCTCGTGGACCGCCACGAGCACACGTGCCTGCACTACGCCGCGCTGTTCGGCTGGGCCAACTGCATCGCAGCGCTGCTGGAGGGCGCCGTGCGCCTGGGCGGCGCGCCGGCGCCCGTCTGGCTCAAGGACGTGCGTGTCGACGCCGGGGGCGCCGCCAGGCGCGCTCCGCGCGAGCACAAGCGCGGGCGCAGCGCATGCGCGCCGCGCGCCGCTGCCTGCCCAGCGGCGCCGTGGTGCGCGCGCCGCTGCGGCGCTGCGGCGCGCACCATGCAGCGCCTGCAAGGAGCGCTGCCGCTGCTGTTGGGCTCGCCGATGCATGCCAGCCTGCGCGGGCATGGCGGGAGGCCTGAGCACCGCTGCTGGCCCGACAGAGCTGCAGGGCGCGGGCGCAGAGCAACAGGCCAGGGAGGCGGGCGGGCATGGGCGCGCCTGGCTGACCGAGCGCCGCCGTCGCGCAGGTACGTGGATGCGCGCGCCGCGCCCGGCCTGACCCCGCTGCACCTGGCGGCCATGCACGGGCGCGCGGCCGCGGTCGGCGCGCTGCTGGCGGCCGGCGCGGACCTGGCCGCGCGCGTGGGCGGCGGGCCGCCGCCCGCGCGCGCCGACAGCCCGCTGCGGTGGCCGCCCGCACCCGCAGACGCCACGCCGGTCGTTCACCATGGCTGAGGAGAAGCAACGCTCAGCAGCTACCTCACATGGCCGCATGTCCGACGGGCAAACAGCGCCGCGCTCATAAACAAGCTGCCCTTGCCTGAGAACAGACCACCATCCTGCCATCATGCAACGTGTGGTGCTGCAACCAAGCGCAGCTGGCGAGCCAGCGCACCGGCGATCCTGGTCAGGTTGAGCAGGCTGCCCTGGACCAGGTACTTGCTGACGCCCAGGTCCGCCAGCTTGGCGACCGCGAACGTGGCGTCTTGCAGCAGCACGTTGGCGCTCTTGATGTCCAGGTGCACCAGCTGCGCGCCAGGGCCGACACTTGGTTCTGTTGCGCGACGGAGCAACGCACATCATAAGCAATGCCGCAGCCAACATGCTGCTGCCCGCATGCAAAGGCGCATGCGGCAGGCAGCACGCACCGCAGGCTGCAGAGTGTGCAGGTAGTCCAGCGCGCGCGCCACGCTCAGCACCACGCTGTGGCCGAGCGCGTACCAGCCCAGGCGCCGATCGGCGGCGCCGTTCTCGGCCAGGTCGCACGCCAGCGCGGAGTCCAGGTCGCCGCCGGCCATGTACTGTCGGTCAACGGGAAATGTGTATGTTCAGGACGTCAGTGGCATGTGCGGAGCTTGCCATAGGAAGGGGCATACAGCACAAGGTGATGGGTGCAACAAGGGGCCCAAGAGAAGACTGCCGCCATGTGCACGCCATGCTCATGCCGTTAGCATGAAGTGTGCAACAGCGGCGCATGCTGCTTACCAGCTCGGCGCCCTGCGCACCTCGCTGACGAGCATGTAGGGGTGGCGGTCGAGCCTGGCCCCGTAGAAGCTGAGAACATATGGGTGCCGCAAGCCCCTCAGCATGGCCGCCTCCTGCTTGAACTGGTGCAGCTCTGCCGCGCTCGCGCGCTCCACGATCTCCTCGCGCAGCACCTTGACTGCGACCGGCCTGAGCGCGCGCCGCGCCGCGCCGGGCAGGGCGCTGCTGGTGGACCCGCGCATCCCGGAGATCCGCAGCCGCGTCGAGGCGTTCGCGGCGTCGTTCCCCATGCCCGGCTTCCACATGGGCGGCAGCGCGCCCGCCGCCAACGGCGCCCTGGCCAACGGCAAGCACTGACGGGCGCGCAGCCGGGCGCGCCGTGCTGCCAGCGACTTAGGATTAGGCCTGTGCGACAACACCGGGCGCCCGCAGTGATGGCGACGCGCCCGCCGCCAACCGCGCCACGACCAGTGGCGAGCACTGGCGGCACACAGTGGTGGGGCTCTAGGGTTGCTTACCCGCATGCGCCCTGGGGTGAGAGCACATGGCGTGATGTAGTGCATGCTCCATGGGATTGCATTGTGAGGCAGCGCTGCCGCGGGTGGTGGGGCGCAATGGATGCGGCTGGTCAGCTGGATTCGGTGTGCGGAAGCGTTGTGAGCGGCTGGAGGCGGTAAGGATGCCGCACCACGGCCGCACAGCGCTCAAGCGCACCGTGCGCACGGTAGCGTCTTGAAGTGCGGGCAGTCGGGGAGGCATGTCGCATGGCGCATGCTGGCGCTTCCCGCACTTGCACTCCCTGTGTCCTATGTTGAATGTTTTTCTTTTAGATAAAACCCTAGCGATTCTGGGTGCTCAGGGCAATGCAGGGCATCAAGACCGTCAGGCAGGATGGGGTGGGTTTAGTACTGCCAACATGTATGCCTGAGAGGCGCGCAGCATTCTGGGCCTTGTGCCCTTGGCCAGGCGGCCTAGCGGGCATGCACTCTGTTTGCAAGCAGACACATCGTGTCCGTGTCTGGTTGAGTCGGTAGCCTGAAATATACCAAGTGGCCGCCGTTGTGCAGCAGCAAGACGTCGCGCTGGACCAACACAGGACTGCCGGCCCTGCTGATTGAGCAGGCTTAGGCCAAGCCAGCCCTGCATCATTTGTTTCATGTCGCTGCTGCGGTTTGCAGCAGGCAGCAAACTGGCCAATGGGTTGCCTTGGGTGTCATCTTCCTTCCTTGCTGCGGCCGATGCGTCAGTCTTGCATTGTGAATTGCACCACTGGCTTTGGGACCATGCTGGCAACCTGCTGCCGCAGGGCTGGCGCAGACACCGAGTTGCACATGTAACGTGCCACACGTGCGTGCACTTCCTCGCCCAACATGCATCCAGCTTGGGTGCCAGCATGTGCAAAGATGTCTTGGTTGCAGGCCAGAGACAGAGCATACCATACCTGTAAGCGCACAGTGCAGGTTGTGATGCTCGCACAGATTCAAGTCCCACGACATTGCTACTATAGCACCCACAGAGGCAATGTGGCCACAACTGCGCCACACACCCGCACCTAGGCTTGATAATAACTTCCACTAGGGATTGCAGATCCATCTGCCACGCCCCGCGCGAGCTGATGGCAGTCCGTCAAGGGCAGCATGTGGAGGCTTGCGCCCCCCCGCCGCAGCAGCCTGCCCCGGAGGTGCCCCTCTCGCCGCCAAGGTGCGGACCCTGGCGGCTGCTCAGGCCGCCACCGTCGCCCGCGTCGCCGCCGCCGCCGCCCGCGCCGCCGCCGCCGCCGCCGCCGCAGCAGCCAAACCCGCACATGAAGCCGCGCATGCCGCAGCGGCAGCCGCGCGGGCCGCTGCACACTGGGCACGCCGCGCCGCAGCCGCAGCCGGTCGCCGCGGGCACGCCGCGCTCGCCGCCATCGTTATCATGCCACAGACCGCCCAGTCCCAGGAGGCGCGCTGCCGTCACGTTCACCGCGCCGGCGCCGACGTGCGCGGCAAAGTCGGCGGGCGTGAGCCCGTCGGCGGCGCGCGCGGCAAACCACGCGCCCGGCGCCGGCGCGGCGCCGGCCAGCAGGCGCAGCGCGAGCGCGCCGCCGTCGGCCGCGAGCGCGGCCAGGTGCAGCGGCGTCAGGCGCGCCGCGTCGGCGCCGTGCGGCACGTTCGCGCGCCAGGCGTGCCCCGCGCCCGCGCCCCAGCGCAGCAGCGCGTCCAGCATTGGCGCGCTCCTGCTGCGCACCGTGCGCGCGAGCAGGCCGGCGGCGCACGGCGGCCCGGCCAGCAGCTCCGACTCCACGGCGGCCACCGCGGCGGCCGGCGGCAGGCCCGCCGCAGCCGCGGGCAGCACCGCCTCCGCCAGCGCGGGAGCGCCCGCGTCGCACGCGAACGCCAGCAGCCGGCGCGCGATGCGGCCGACGCCCGCAGGCGGCTCAGCGCCAGGGTCGGCGCCGCGCGCGCCGTCAGGCAGGGCCGCGGCGCCCAGCACCAGGCCCAGCTCGGCCAGGAGGCTGTCGCAGGCGCCCGCTCCGCCGCCGGTCGCGGCCGCCCCAGCCTCTGGGGCGCCGGGCTGGGCGGCGTCAGACCTGGGAGCGCCGGGCGCGCCCACCAGCGCGCGCACCTCCGCCGCCAGCGCGGCCTGGTGCGCCGGCAGGAGCAGGAGCGGCCGCGCGGGGCCCAGCAGGCAGCCCAGCTGCGGCTCCAGCCAGGCCGCGCCGGCGCGCAGGTCGGACGTCGGGATGCGCAGCCGCACCGCGTCCCGCCCGCCGCCTGCGTCCCAGGCGTCGATCACCTGCGCCCGCAAAAGGCGCCGGCCTTGCGCCCACGCCGCATGACTGACACGCCGCATCACAATATACGCACACGCGGTGCGCGCAACTGTGTATGTGTGTGCGCGCATGTTGCACTGCCAGCACTGTGGTGAGCAGGCATGCGCTCCCGCGCCCCGCCCTAAGCGCTGGCCGTGCGCGGCGCGGCGCGCGCCGGCCGCGGGCGCGCACCCGCACGTCCAGGCAGCGGCCCTGCGCGCGGCAGACCAGCGCGCAGCCGCGCGCCGCCAGGCCGCGCCCCGTCACCTCCAGCTCCACCCAGGGCCCCCCGCCGACGCCGCCGGCCTGCTCGCCCGGCGCGTCGAGCAGCACCACGGCCGGCGCAACCGCTCCGATCTGCGGCACCTGGCGCTCCCCGTCGCCCAGCCCACCGTCGTCGTCGCCGTCGTCGTCGGGCTCCTCATCAGGGCCGCTGGCGGCTCGCCGGGCGCCCGCGGCGTGCCCGGGGCCTGCTGCGCCCTGGTCGGGCGCCCATGCGGCCGCGTCCCACACGGCCTCCACGCGGCCGCGCCGCGCCAGCGCGAGCACGGGCGCGCTGCCAGCCTGCACGGCCAGCGCAGCGGCGGCCCACGGCGCGCCCTGCGCCAGCAGGTACGCCGCCGCGCCGGCCGCGCCCGCCGCCGCCGCCGCCGCAGCGGTCGCGGCGTCCACGTGCGCCTGCGCGTCACACACCGCTTTCACGCCCAGGACTGGTCCCAGGGGTGGAGGGGAACGGGGGTTCTGCTGCGGCGGCGAGGCAGCTTCGCTGCCGGTTGGGCACGCCGCAGGCGCCAGGGTGCCGTCATATGGGCCAGCGGCGCGGCGCGGCGCAGGCGCGCGCGCGCCTGGAATGTGAGCTGCAGGCAGCCCGGCCGGATGAAGCCCTCGGCGCACGCGGGCGTGCTGTTGAGCCAGCCGCACAGCTGCTCGCGCAGGCCGCCCGGCAGCTGCGCCGGCGTGCAGTTGAACAGCTTGACCGACAGCCGCACCACCAGGCCCGCCGCCTGGCGCGCGCCGCGGCGGCCGGCGCGTCAGCCGGCTCGCACGGCTCACGCATAGCGCGACACGGCAGGCGCACACAGGGCGCTCACGTTGCACCCCCTCGAAACTGGCCGGCCAGCAGTCGCAGGAAGGCGCGCGGGTGACGGGCCCGCGTGCAGCCGCACCGCGGGGACCCGCAGCCCAAGATTTGGCGACGACAAGCACCCCGCAGCATCTCAGGAGACTTTGGTGTGAAGACGAGCCAGCGCATTCAGACAGGCTGTAATAGGGCGGCGGCTCGGCGCCAGGCAGGCGGCGCGGCGCGGTGCGGGGCAGGCCGGCAGCGCGAATGGCATTGGCAACAGCAGGCGATGGAGCGCGGCAGGGGCCGCGCCTGGTAGGCGGCTGCCGGCGGCGGGGCCGCAGCCCCCGGTCCGCCTCCGCAGGGCGCGCCCACTGGCGCCCCGTCCGTGCCGGGCGCCGCGAGGGGCCCGACGCCAGGCCCGGGGCCGGCGCCGCCGGCCATCTGCGCTAGCGCATGCTCCAGGCTGGACGCCTGCGGTGGCCGGTAGCCGGCTCAGCCAGCCGGCCGGCCCGGGGCTGGGGAGCTGGGTATGGCCGCGCTGACGGCCTGCTGGCGGCCCGCAGGCACGGACGAGGTGCACACATGCAGCGCCCATGTGCGTGCTCGGGCCCTGCTCGCGCCAGCTTCGCCTGTGGCTGATGCTGCGAGTACAACACCGCAGCTCTAGCTCCTCCGGGCAGGTTACGGCCGAACAAAACACTTTCAAAGTGAAGTTAAGACCCTCGTCCTGTAAGCGACCCCCAGCTCACACACCACACCCAAGCACTGCAGGCACGCCTACGGGCACGTCAGGCAGCAAGCGCGCTGGCCCGCACCGGCCAGGCAGCGCTGCCGCCAAACTCGCCGCCGCCGCCCACGGGCACGCCCATGGCGATGGCCGGGCCGCCCAATCCCTGCAGGGCCTGCCCGAAGGCCAGGCTCGCTAGCCCGGCATCCGGCAGCGGCTGCCCCGGGAAGGTCGTGAAATCGGCGAGCGCGGCGGCGCTGGGGGCGAGAATGGGGTCCGGAGCCGCCGCTGCCTCTTGCACGCGGCGCCGCCTGCGACACGCACAGACCGTGTTTCGTCACGCGACCTATGAGGCAGCCCTTGCCAGGTATGCACCGCACGGGCGCTCGGCTCCGCGCCTGCACGAGCTGCCTGCTGCTCTGCTGCCCAACACAATGATGCATGCACATGCAAGCACGCTGCGCATAAGATACCTGTCGAGGACAACAACACAACTTCATCCTTATCGTTGAACCAGAGACAACACAAGAAGCCAGCGCACAACCTGCCGCCCAACACATACGCGCACGAGCGGCGCCGGGCGGCAGCAGGGGGCCCGGCCGCGCGCACCGCGCATTGTGCTTGGCCAGCTGCGCGCGGCAGGAGCGCTTGGCGCCCTCGAACGCGCCCAGCTCGTGGCAGCGGCCGCAGCGCTGGCAGAAGCGCTGCAGCAGGCCCGCGCGCTCGAAGCTGGGCGCCTTGAGGTGCACCTCGCAGATGCGGCACTTTTGGTGGTACGCGCTCAGGCCCGCCAGCTCGCGCCGGCAACTCTCCACCTGCACGGCGGGCGGGTCACCCCTCGCACATTCCTGGTCGCAACGGTCTCGGTGAGCGTGCCCGCGCGCGTGCAGGGGAACAGCGTGTGCGTATGCGTGCCATGAAGGCGCTCGAAGGGGGGCTGCATGGGATCCCGTATTCTTGTCCGGGGCGCTGTGTGCGCTCTTGTGACACAACACACGATCACGCCATACCTGCTGCAGACAGCCGGTGCTCGTGATCAGGACCCCTGGTCGAGACACCTTCCTGACAACTTCTGCAGTGTACGGTGAGAATGAGGCGCAGCCGGCGGGCCGCAGCACGTATGGCGGTATCGCCCCCGCGCGCGGCGTACCTGGCATCGGGGTCCCGTGCTCTGCGCGGCAGCGCACTGGCAGCGCTGCCCCGACTCCGCTTCAGAGCCGCCCGGCGCTGGCGCTGCGGACGAGCCTGTCGGCCCGCACGCAGGCGCCGCGGCCGGCAGGTCCTTGGGGACCGGGTTCAGCGCCGGGTCCCCTTCGACGGACAGCGCGCCGCGCCCCTCACCAACCGCACACCCTGCCAGCCTCTGCCCAGCGCTTGCGCCGGTCGCCACATCGCCTGCACCCCGCAACCCCTCGCGTGTTGCTGGCAATTGCAGGCAGCTGTTGCTCGCGCAGGCGACTGCAGGCAGCTCCGTTCTCGCGAGGTGACAGGCACACCGCGGGCTCTACAGACACAGCCTGGCTTTAACAGCGACGTGCGCCGAGCGCAGGCAGCGAGTCTGCACTGGCGACAGTGCAGCATCGCAGCACGCAGCGGGCTCCAGCGTGACGCGCCTTGGCAGGGGCCCGCCGCTCCCGCCGCAGCGGCCGCAGCAGTCGGCGGCGGGCCCGCGCTGCAGCCCTGGCACGCACGGCCGCCGGCAAAGGGGGACGCGCAGGCGGCGGGGGCGCTGGCGCCGCTGCGCGCGCGCTTGGCGGCGCGGCCCTCGCGGGGCGCCGCCGTCAGCGCGAGCGAGTCCCACTGCCAGTCGCCCAGGCTCCAGGCGGTCTCGTCGCCTGCGCCAGGCAGGGTGGCGCGTTGCCTGCACAGACCCACCATGCTCGCACAGGCTGGGCCCGGGCACGACGCCCGAGCCCTGCTGCACGGATGCACACCCAGGCCCTCACGTGGCGGTGAATGCAGAGCTTTACACGGCACCAAGGGGCCGCGCGTGCGCAATGCTGGAGAACACAGAACTGGCTTGTCAGGGCCGCAAGTCGCACCGGCAAACACGAGCTGGTCCAGCTCTGTGACCTTGGCTTCGTCCGCCATGCGCAGGTGGTGCAGGGCGCTGGGGCCGGCCGGGCTTGCAAGCATCCGCGCAGCGCGCGACGGCACCGCGTGCCTGTGTTCCGGGTGCCGACGACCTTGTGCAGAAGCCTCACAAGCACTCACTGCACTAGTAACAGATTTCGCGTGTCGCGAGCTGGGGTGCGCGTCCGAGGCAAGCAGTGCCCAGCCGAGATGCAGCCCCTTTGACACGTATGCCGCCGCAGTGACTGGAGGACAGCGGCTTGATTCTTGTGGAACACTCTCGTGATTGCAGCTTCAGGCAAGGCTGCAGGCGTGCTCGAGAGATGATTGGAGATGAGCACCCTAGCTAGGCCCTTTGAATGGGCCCATGTTGCACCATGTTGGAACAACACGCAACATGCGGGATCCCGCCTGTTGTGCTTGATTTTCATCCTGTAGCCCGGACACCTGCTGCGTCCTTGCGTGCCTAGCTGCAGGTTGAGTTATCTGCTGGGAGTAGCCTGCTGCGCAGCCCCGTCTAGAGCTGCGCCCACAGACAGCTGCGGTTTGCTGACACACGGATTGTAATACTTCCAAAGAATCACTCCATGTACTGCACTTTGTGCAACTGCTGCTTTATTAGTCAAATGACTTCGTGAGGATGCGCAACACACAGAAAACACATACAGCACAGGAGATGCTCAGGCATAGGCCCCGCAGCGCCCGGCGGCGCAGGCGCCTCACAGCTCCTCTGAGCGGCGGCGCTTGTCATCCCTGCGCTCTCTCCTGTCCCTCTTGCGCTCCTTCTTGTCCTTGCGCTCCTTTTTGCGCTTTGGGTTGCCGCTGCCGCTGCTCGTAGCGCCGCCGCGCAGACTCGTCACCACTGGCACGCCGCGGTCAGCCTGCGCAGTGGCACAGGGACTCGCAACCTGCTGTAAGCAATGTACCCAGCTCTCTCATACCCTCAACTGCCACTGCTGCGGCACTTGCCACGCTCCACTTTGTGCGCCCCCACGTGCTGACGTGAGTGCACAGGTGCGTATGCATAGTGCACAGGTGCATTCGTATCTTACTGGCATGCATGCAGCTGGATGCACAGTGCACAAGCACCATGCCTCTACAAATCAGAACTCACATTAAACAGGGTGCTGCCCCACACATCATGACGGCTGCACATATACGCACGACCACAACACAGCAGCCCACACTTTCGACTAGCACGGGGCTTGTTAAAGCCTTGCACAATGTACAGCGAACGGCCGGAACAGCGCAGCGACGTCAGCAGGCCCAGTGCGCGCCTCAGGCAGCTCAAACGCGCCTGGCTGCAGCGCGAACGCCGCCTGCAGCTCCTCGCGCGTGAACGCGCGCAGCTCGGGCCGCGCGGCCGTCGGAAACACGTCGATGAGCGCGACCAGGTCCGTGTGCGGGCCCCTGCGCAAGGGCAGCGGGGCAGGCTTGGTCAGGTGGCTCTGCGCGCGATTTCACTGGCAGCTCCAGGGTCGCCGCTGCCTACGCAAAGGAGAGCCTCGCACTGGGAGTATCCTGGTGCAGCGTGCCGCTGGCTGGGCAGTAGGTTGGCGCACACCAGGAACTGCACATAAGGCAACAGCAAGGTGAAGGCTACCGGCCAAGCAAGGCCAGAGGGGCCCACCTGCGCAGCATGGTGTCGCCGGCGAGCCCGCGCAGGTACGGCTCCGGCACAAACTTGCTCTGCGAGAAAGTGTACAGGCGGCTGAGCCCGAAGAAGGCCATGAGGTCGTTGCCACCGTTGGGCTCCTCGCGCTCCTCTGCCGGCAGTTGCGCGCACATCAGGTGCCGTTGACAGGTGGGGGTGTTCAAGACACGGCCGCTGCCTCACTAGGACTGAGGAAGAGTGCAGCACTGCTGAGACACACACCAACTCTTATATGTCAAGCTCAGGCTGCGGCCAGTAAGCGCAGTGGCGCACTGGTCTGGCCCGGCTGCAGCAGGAGGAAGGGAGCAGCTGCAGCGCTCGTCGCAGCCGCATCGGACATGCTCCGCTGCCCGTGCGGGCTGTATCATCCGCAGCAGGCGGGATGGGCGCAGGCAGTTTCCTAGAGTCAGTGCATCCGGTCGGCCTCGGTGGCAGCACCTAGCCAGAGGCGCAGTGCAGCTCAGACCAAGCGCCTGCGGGCTAGGCACAAGAGCCCCTGCTTCGAGGGATGCAGGCTGTTGCTTTGGTCCTGCCGCTCTGCTGTCGCTTTGCTTGAGGGAAAGGCTCAGCAGGCTGACTGGCTTGCGCAGCAGGTCAGAGACCCTGCTATAGCCAAGCGCACTGCGGCAGCAGAAGACTTGATGAAGGGAACAGAGTAGCAGAGAGGAGGTGTGGAGGCGAGAAAGCCAATCTTCAGGCGTGCAGTACTGCACTAGTTCGGTTTAGGCGCGCCAAAACTAGTCGGCCATCTCTTGGGCTTGGTCACCTGGCCGCACTGCCCTGCAGCGCCGCAGGGAGGGCACGGGCGCCAGAGCGGCGCCCGTCGGATCCAATATGGCGAGCCTGCCGCAGCGGGACATGCACTGGGTCAGCTGGCCGGGCGTGTGCACGTGCGTTGTTGGCGGCGTGCTCTACCTGTTCTCCTGCGTGCAGAACAAGCAGGCCAGCCAGCTGGAGGCCGCCGTGCCGCTTGAGAAGCTGTCAGGCGCGCCGCCCGCTCCAAGTCCATGTGCGTTCCCTGTCCTTGTGCTGCTTCGTGTCTGGTGCCCTCTGCAGGCGCACGCTGTCGTACACACGGTGCAACTGTGCTCGCGGGTGGGGTGCAAGCAGCGCCGTGCCAGTCCGCTGCAGCCCACGCCTGCTGCTCCCGAC
>JAABUV010003481.1_pt1 | contig 20050 bp, 18 predicted proteins | sample 5559971 | NCBI WGS metagenome assembly JAABUV01 (sample SAMN10711881, study PRJNA513362) | rock metagenome | isolation source: Antarctica rocks | place: Antarctica: Victoria Land, Knobhead nord | collected 2015-12-19
GGCGGGTCGACCTGCAGGACGACCGAGACGTCGTCGACGTGGATGCCGCGGGCCGCTACGTCGGTCGCGACGAGGACCGGCAGGGTGCCGTCCCGGAAGGCCCCGAGCACCCGGTTGCGGGCGCCCTGGTTGAGGCCGCCGTGCAGGGCCGCGGCCAGCACGCCCTGCTCGCGCAGCTGCTGGGCGACGCGGTCGGCGCCCAGCTTGGTCCGGACGAAGACGAGGGTCCGGCCGACCCGGTTGGCGACCTCGGCGGTGATGACCTTCTTGTGCATCGGGTCGATGAGGAGCACGTGGTGCTCCATCGTCGTCACCGAGGCCGTGACGTCATGCGTGGAGTGCGTCACCGCGTCGGTGAGGTAGCTCTTGACCAGACCGTCGACGCCCTTGTCGAGCGTCGCCGAGAAGAGCAGCCGCTGGCCGCCCGCGGGGATCCGGTCGAGGATCGAGGTGATCTCCGGAAGGAAGCCCATGTCCGCCATGTGGTCGGCCTCGTCGAGGATGGCGATCTGGATGTCGTCGAGCTGGACGGCGCCGCGCTCGAGGAGGTCGTTCATCCGGCCCGGCGTGGCGATGAGCAGGTCGACGCCGCGGTTCAGCGCGCTGATCTGGGTCGTGTAGCTGAGGCCACCGGCTACGAGCTTGTGCTTGAGGCCCGCGACGTGCACGAGGGGCTCGAGCGCGTCGGAGACCTGCATGGCCAGCTCACGGGTCGGCACGAGCACGATGGCCCGGGGACGGCGCGGCGCCGACGTCGGGCCGTCGGCGACGAGCCGGGCCAGCGTCGGCAGGCCGAAGGCCAGCGTCTTGCCCGAACCGGTCTGGCCGCGGCCCAGGACGTCGCGCCCGGCGAGTGCGTCGGGGATCGTCGCCACCTGGATCGGGAACGGCGTGGTGATGCCGTCGCGGGCCAGCCGTACGACGAGCCGCGGCGGCAGGCCGAGGGCGGCGAAGCCGTTGTCCTCGGAGACCTCGACGGGTCCGTCGCTCACCGCCGTGCGAGTTGCCTTGGTCCACTGGTCGGCCTCGAGACGCTCGGCCTCGGCATCGTGACCGATCCGGTCCTCGCGCTCCCAGCCCGCGTTGTTGCCCTTGCGGTTCCAGCGGTCATCACGGGCGGCCCGCTCCTCGCGACGCGGTCGCTGGTAGGCCGGGCGGTCGGTCCTGGCCGGGCGGTCGTCGCGGTTGAACGACGGGCGCTCACTGCGGACCGGACGGTCCTCGCGGTTCGGTCGCTGGTAGGCCGGGCGGTCGTCGCGGTTGAACGACGGGCGCTCACTGCGGACCGGACGGTCCTCGCGGTTCGGTCGCTGGTAGGCCGGGCGGTCGTCCCGACGCGGGCGGTCGTAGCCGCCGGCGCGCGGTCCGCGCTCGGCGGACCCACCGGCATACGGCGACCCACCGGCATGCGGGCGGGTGCTGCCATTTTGGCTCGGACCGGACTGGCCGCGGTGCGGCTTCTTGGTTGCGAAGGCCTTCTGGGCCGTGGTCCAGCGGGCCTTCTTGGGCGCGCCGGAACTGGTTTTCTTGGGCAAGATCGGTCAACTCACTTCAGGGAACTCGAGTAGACACGTCTCGAGCCACCTGGCGAGGGCAACCACCTCAGACGAGCCTCAGGCGCAGGTCGTTCAGCACCCGCATGGACCGGAACCCAGCGTGTGCTGTCCGGCGAACCCGCTCCGCGTTGGAAAGTCTGAAAATGTCGCTGACGTGGCGCTGCCGTGCGCCTCGGAGCCGGGTTGCCTCAGTTTATCAGGATGACCGTGCTGCGGCCGACCACTCGCGCCGTGACGCCCACCACCAGGCGACCGCCGCGCCGAGCGCCACCCCCGTCCGGTCGTCGGAGACGTCGAGCGGGTCGCCGGACCGGTGGGGAAGCACGTAGTGCTGGACCAGCTCGCTCACCGTGCATGCAGGGCCAGGAGCAGCGCGGGCAGGCGCCAACTGCGCAGGGCCACGACGCGAGGACGACCACCGCGGTATGCCGTGCTGCCGGCGAGCGCGTAGTGCTCCGCCCGGTCAGCACGCGCGTCAGCCTGGCGCGGTGAGGGGAATAGGTCCGGCGTGGGTGGCCGTTCACCTCCACATGGCGACAACCGAGCTGACCGTGCAGACCTTCGAGCAGAGCGTGCTCGACAACGACATCGTCCTCGTGGACTTCTGGGCCTCCTGGTGCGGTCCGTGTCTGCGGTTCGCGCCGGTCTATGACGCGGCCTCCGAGAAGAACGAGGGCATCCTCTTCGCCAAGGTCGACACCGAGGCGGAACAGGCGCTGGCGGCGGCAGTCAACATCACCTCGATCCCGACGCTCATGGCCTTCCGCGACGGGATCCTCGTCTTCCGTCAGTCGGGGGCCCTGCCGGCCGACGCCTTCCAGCAGCTGGTCGAGCAGGTCAAGGTGATGGACATGGACGACGTCAGGGCGCAGGCGGCCACCCGATCCAAGGCCGCTGCGGGCGAACCCGCCCACACGCACGCGACCTGAGGAACGGCATCCGCGCGCTGACCGGATGGCATCCGCAGACGGCACGACGAGGGCCCGACCGGAGATCCGGTCGGGCCCTCGTCGTCTGAGCTGGGCAGCGTGACGCGAGCCACCAGCGAGTGGTGGAGGTGGCGGGAATTGAACCCGCGTCCGATGACGTGAGACCAGGACTTCTCCGGGTGCAGTGCGCTGTGGATTTTCTCGGCCCCAGGACTCGCACGCACACGCTCTCTGACAGGCCCAGCTGAGTAAGAGTCCAATGCCGCGTCCCAGCACCGCGGCACTGCTAGTTCTCTAGATGACGCCAGGCACTGAGTCGAGAACTAGCTCAGGCTGACGGACTTCGGAGCTCGCTCAGGCGGCGAGGGCGAAGTCGGTGCGCTTGGAATCGGCACCTATTGGTTTGCACGGATCGTTAACGAGATAACCGTGCATCCTCGACCCGCTTCTCCTGGAGTGACGACCACCGTCGAAACCGATCACCCCCATGGGGGTGCACACGTCACGCTGTTCAGTTGTCAAGAGCCTCAATTTGTCAAGAGCCTCAGTATGCCGTCCAACGGGTCCGCCGCCAAGTCCATTCCCGGCGAAGGTGCCCGCGACGGCGCCGGCGCCGCCGTGACATGATGCCGAAAAGGGAGGCAGCACCATGAAGGTCGAGAGCATCATCAGGACCGACCGGCCGATCGAACAGGTCTTCGGCTACCTCAGCGACTTCACGACGACGACGGAGTGGGACCCGGGCACCGTCCGCACCGAGCGCGAGTCCGGTGACGGCGGAGTGGGGACGGTCTACCGCAACGTCTCGAAGCTGATGGGCCGGAAGACCGCGCTGACCTACACCGTCACCGACCTGGTCCCCAACGAGCGGATCAGCCTCCGGGGGGTGAACAAGACCGTCGTCGCGCAGGACACGATGACCTTGCGCAGCGTTGGCAGCGGCACCGAGGTGACCTACACGGCGGAGTTCGAGTTCTCGGGGTTCGTCAGGTATCTCGCTCCACTGTTGAAGCCCGCACTGACCAAGCTCGGCAACGACGGCCAGGCCGGTATGACCACGGCGCTGGCGCGGCTCTGATCCAGCAGCGATCCCCCGACAGAGGGTTTGCGCCGTGCCGTCGCTTCGACCTGAGGAGCCCGGACCGGGTCAGGAGTCGGCCTGGGACTACCCGCGGCCGCCTCGCGTCGAGACCAGCTCCGAGCTGGTCGAGATCACGCTCGGCGGCGTCGTCGTCGCCCGGTCCGGGGCCGCGCTGCGCGTCCTCGAGACGAGCCACCCGCCGACGTACTACCTCCCCTCCGCAGACTTTGTCGCCGGCGCGCTCGTCGGAGCCGCCGGCAGCAGCTTCTGTGAGTTCAAGGGCGGGGCCGCCTACTTCGACGTCATCGGAGGTGGCGTCGTCGCAGCGCGCTCTGCGTGGACCTACCCCTCACCCTCGCGCGGTTTCGAGGACCTCCTCGACCACGTCGCGGTCATGCCGGCCGCAATGGACCGGTGCACCGTCGACGGGGAGACGGTAGTGGCCCAACGGGGCGGCTTCTACGGCGGCTGGGTCACGTCGCGTGTTGTCGGCCCGTTCAAGGGCGGCCCCGGCACCAGAGGCTGGTGAGGCGGACCCCGAGGGTGCCGGCCGCCCCCTGCAACGACCGGCACCGTCACTGGGACGCTGGTCACTCGTCGGCGGTTCCTGCAGCTCGGCCCACTCGGCGCAGCTCCGGTCCCTCAGCACACGGCATACCCTCTGTCGGGTCACCGAAGGTCTGCTGAGTCGCCCTGCCCCGCAGCCTCACCGAACACCGAACACCGAACAAGGATGGTCACCATGTCGACGAGCCGCGAATGGCGCCTGGTCCGACGTCCTCAGGGCATCCCGGTCGACGCTGACTTCGCCCTCGTCGAGGTGCCCCTGCCTCCTCTTGGCGACGGGGAGGTCCTCGTCGGGAACACGTTCCTGTCCGTCGACCCCTACATGCGCGGCCGGATGAACGACGTCAAGTCCTACTCCCCGCCGTTCCAGCTCCACCAGCCGATGGACGGCGGCGCCGTCGGTGTGGTCGAGAGCGTCGGGGGAACGGTCGCCGACTCGACGGGCCGGGCCGTCGCCCGGGGGGACACCGTCCTGCACCACCTGGGCTGGCGCTCCCGCTCGGTGCTGGCCGCGTCGGCCACCCGCGTCGTGGACACCAGCTTCGCCCCGGCTCAGGCGTGGCTCGGCGTGCTCGGGATGCCGGGCCTGACGGCATACGCGGGGCTCCTGCGTGTCGGCGAGTTCCGCGAGGGTGACCGGGTCTTCGTCTCCGCCGCTGCCGGTGCCGTCGGCTCCCTCGTGGGGCAGATCGCCCGGCTCAGGGGTGCGTCACTGGTCGTCGGCAGCGCCGGCGGGCCGGACAAGACCCGGTGGCTCGTCGACGACGCCGGCTTCGACCGCGCCATCGACCACCGGTCGACACCGATCGGCCGGGGGCTCCGGGAGACGGCCCCCGAAGGCATCGACGTCTACTTCGACAACGTCGGGGCGGACCACCTCGAGGCCGCGATCTCCAGCCTGCGCAAGGGCGGTCGCGTCGCGGCCTGCGGGATGATCGCCCGCTACAACGACACGGAGGCCTCCCCCGGACCGCGCAACATGCCGATGGTCATCGGAAAGCGCCTGACGATCAAGGGTTTCCTCGTCCTGGACCACGAGGACCTGCGCCCACAGTTCGAGGAGGAGGTCGGCGCCTGGGTCCGCGAGGGCAAGGTCGTCTGGCGCGAGACCGTCGTCGAGGGCATCGACCAGGCGGTGGCCGGGTTCCTCTCCCTCATGTCGGGTGGAAACACCGGGAAGATGCTGGTCCGCCTCTAGCACACACAAGGCTTTTCAGGCCAGTTGAGCCGTGTGCCGTCCGGCCGCCACCGCGACCGCGACGACTCCGAGGGCGAGGACGGACGCCCCGGCGTTGAGCCAGCCGAAGCCGGCGGCCCCCAGGACGACGCCGGCGACCGCTCCCCCGACCGCCGCCGTGAACCCCGTGGTCAGGTCGGTCAGGCCCTGGACCTCGGGGCGACGCCCACGCGGTGTCGCCGCGGTGAGCAGCGTCGACGACGCGACGGTGCCGAGTGACCACCCGAGGCCCAGGAGGAACAGGCCGGCGCCGAGGCCGAGGCTGGACCCCGGTGGTGAGCCGCCCGCAAGGAGCAGGGCGCTGAGTGACACCATTCCGCCCGCGGCGAGCACCGGTGGTGAGCCGAACCGGTCCACGGCCAGCCCGACGAGTGGTGACAGGGCGAACATCCCCAGCACGTGGATGCTGATGACGAGCCCGATGATCTCGAGCGACGCGTGCCCCTGGTCCATGTGGATCGGCGTCATGATCATGACCGAGACCATCACGGCGTGTGTGAGGGCCATCCCGAGGGCCGCTGCACGGACCAGCGGCGTGGTGCGGATCAGCGACCACGCGCCTCGGACCTTCGGTGCCTGCACCGATGCTGCGGGGATGGAGGCGGAGCGGGTCGTCTGCACCGGACCGGCGTCGTCGTCGACGAGCCCTTCGGAGGAGCCGGTGACGTCGGCGACCAGTGCGTGCGCCCCGTCGGGGTGGGCGTCGTCAGTGCCGTCGCCGCTGTCACCGTGGTCCCCGTGGGCGGCGGCCGGCGGCTGCACCCATGAGACGAGCAGGGGGTCGGGTCGCAGCCTGGTCGCCATGACCGCCGCGGTGACGAGCAGGCCGACCACGCTGAAGAGGAACGGACCGGTCCTCGTCGGCAGGTGCAGCCAGGTGGCGACGACGCCGCCCGGTCCTGCGAGGTTCGGCCCGATGACCGAGCCGAGCGTCGTCGCCCAGACGACGGTGCTGAGGTCGCGGCCGCGGTGAGCCGGCTGCGCGAGGTCGGTCGCGGCATACCGGCTCTGGCTGTTCGCCGCCGTGGTGGCCCCGAGCAGGACGGCGCCGAGCAGGAGGAGGGGGAAGACCCGCAAGGTGCCCGCGAGGATGCACAGGCCGGCACCGAGAGCGCCGAGGAGGTAGCCGAGGGTCAGGCCCGGGCGTCGGCCGTGCCGTGACATGTAGGCGGCGAGAAGGACCGCGATCACTGCTGCGCCGAGCACCTGCGCCGTCTGGGCCAGGCCGGCCAGCTCCGCCGAACCCGACACGTCCTTCGCGAGCAGCGCGGCCATGGCGATCGCCGAGCTGAGGCCGATGCCCCCGAGAGCCTGGGTCATGACCAGGGTGCGGACCGTGGAACGCTGGACGTCGACGACGTCGTACGGGCCGAGGGCACCGACTGACGGTGGTCGAGGGGGAAGGCGTCGGTCGCTGCTCGTCATCAGGACGGGAGTCTAGACGGCGGTGCCGATCGAGCGTGCTCGTCCGGGCTCCGGGACGGACATCTCAGTATGCGGCTTCCCACTAGGCTCTCGGCATCGCCACCGCGACGTCCTGGAGGCTCGATGTTCAGCAAGGTACTGGTCGCCAACCGAGGCGAGATCGCCGTGCGCGCCTTCCGTGCCGCCACCGAGCTTGGCGCCACGACGGTTGCCGTCTTTCCGCGCGAGGACCGCAAGAGCGAGCACCGCCTCAAGGCTGACGAGGCCTACGAGATCGGCGAGCCCGGCCACCCCGTGCGCGCCTACCTCGACCCCGCGGGCATCGTCGCGACGGCAGTGCGCGCCGGAGCCGACGCGGTCTATCCCGGCTACGGGTTCCTGTCGGAGAATCCGGACCTGGCAGAGGCCTGTGCCGCCGCGGGCGTCACGTTCGTCGGGCCACCCCCCGACGTGCTGCACCTGACCGGGAACAAGTCCCGGGCCATCGCCGCGGCGAAGGCCGCCGGGCTGTCGACCCTCAACGGCGTTCCCCCGAGCAGCGACCGCGCGGAGCTGCTCGCTTCCGCCGAACAGGTCGGCTACCCGATGTTCGTCAAGGCTGTTGCGGGTGGGGGCGGGCGCGGGATGCGTCGGGTCGAGCGGGCGGAGGACCTCGGCGAGTCCCTCGACGCGGCGATGCGCGAGGCCGAGTCGGCCTTCGGTGACGCGACGGTCTTCCTCGAGCAGGCTGTGGTCAGCCCGCGGCACATCGAGGTCCAGATCCTCGCCGACGCCGGCGGCAACGTCGTCCATCTCTACGAGCGCGACTGCTCGGTGCAGCGGCGCCACCAGAAGGTCGTCGAGATCGCGCCGGCGCCGAACCTCGACCCCGAGCTGCGCGACCGGATGTGCGCCGACGCCGTCGCCTTCGCCAGGGAGATCGGCTACGTCAACGCCGGGACGGTCGAGTTCCTCCTCGACAGCCAGGGTCACTACGTCTTCATCGAGATGAACCCGCGGATCCAGGTCGAGCACACGGTGACCGAGGAGGTGACCGACGTCGACCTCGTCCAGTCCCAGCTGCGGATCGCCTCGGGGGAGCGCCTCGACGACCTCGGCATCCACCAGGAGATGATCCAGCTGCGCGGGGCAGCGCTGCAGTGCCGGATCACGACCGAGGACCCGACGAACGGGTTCCGCCCCGACACCGGCGAGATCACCGTCTACCGCAGTGCCGGCGGCTCGGGCGTCCGGCTCGACGGCGGCACGGTGTTCGTCGGCGCCGAGGTCGGCGCCCACTTCGACTCGATGCTCGTGAAGCTGACCTGTCGCGGGCGGGACTTCCCTGCAGCGGTCGGCCGCGCCCGGCGCGCCCTCGCCGAGTTCCGCATCCGTGGCGTCTCCACGAACATCCCCTTCCTCCAGGCCGTCCTCGAGGAACCGGACTTCGTCGCCGGACGGGCGACAACGACCTTCATCGACGAGCGCCCCGGCCTGCGGACCTCGCGGACCCCGGCCGACCGCGGCACCAGGCTGTTGACCTACCTCGCCGAGCGGACAGTCAACCAGCCCTACGGACCGGCCCTGAGCCACGTCTCGCCGCGGGGCAAGCTACCCGAGGTCGACCTCAGCAGCCCTCCACCACCCGGCGGCCGGGACCGCCTGGTCAGGGACGGCCCGGAGGCGTTCGCCGCAGAGCTGCGCGAGCAGTCCGCGGTCGCCGTCACCGACACGACGTTCCGTGACGCCCACCAGTCCCTCCTTGCCACCAGGGTCCGCACCCGCGACCTCATGCACGTCGCGCCCCACGTCGCCCGGCTCACGCCGCAGCTGTTCAGCGTCGAGGCGTGGGGAGGCGCGACCTACGACGTCGCCCTGCGGTTCCTCTCCGAAGACCCCTGGGAGCGGCTGGCGGCTCTGCGTGCCGCCATGCCGAACCTCCCGCTCCAGATGCTGCTCCGCGGCCGCAACACCGTCGGCTACACGCCCTATCCCACCAAGGTCAGCGACACCTTTGTCACCGAGGCGGCCCGGACCGGCATCGACATCTTCCGGATCTTCGACTCGCTCAACGACGTCACGCAGATGCGGCCGGCGGTCGACGCCGTCCGTGCCACCGGGACGGCGATCGCCGAGGTCGCGCTCTGCTACACCGGCGACCTCACGAGCCCGGGCGAGCGGCTCTACACCCTCGACTACTACCTGGGGCTCGCGGAGCAGATCGTCGATGCCGGGGCCCACGTCCTCGCCGTCAAGGACATGGCCGGCCTGCTCCGGGCCCCTGCCGCCCGGACCCTCGTGACGGCCCTGCGCGAGCGCTTCGACCTGCCCGTCCACCTGCACACCCACGACACCGCGGGCGGGCAGCTCGGCACGCTGCTGGCGGCGATCGACGCCGGCGTGGACGCGGTCGACGTCGCCAGCGCCTCGATGGCGGGCACGACGAGCCAGCCCCCGATGTCGTCGCTCATCGCCGCGACGCTCGGCACCGGGCGCGAGACCGGCCTGGACCTCCGGGCGGTCTGCAGCCTCGAGCCCTACTGGGAGGCGATGCGGGTCCTTTACGCCCCCTTCGAGTCCGGTCTCCGCTCACCGACCGGTCGGGTCTACACCCACGAGATCCCGGGCGGGCAGCTGTCGAACCTGCGCCAGCAGGCCATCGCCCTCGGGCTCGGCGAGAGGTTCGAGGCGATCGAGGACATGTATGCCGCCGCGAACGCCATCCTCGGCAACATCGTCAAGGTGACCCCGAGCTCCAAGGCCGTGGGCGACCTCGCGCTGGCCCTCGTCGGCGTGAACGCCGACCCCGCGGACTTCGAGGCCGACCCGACGAGGTTCGACATCCCGGACTCCGTCATCGGCTTCCTCAACGGCGACCTCGGCGACCCGCCGGGCGGCTGGCCAGAGCCCTTCCGCACCAAGGCTCTCGAGGGCCGGCGCACCCGGCCGGCGGTGACCGAGCTGAGCGACGAGGACGAGGCCGCGCTGGCGGCGAGCCCCCGGCATACGCTCAACCGCCTGCTCTTCCCGGGACCGACGAAGGAGTTCCTCGAGAGCCGCGAGCGCTACTCCGACCTGTCGGTGCTCGGCACGGTCGAGTTCCTTCACGGTCTCGAGGTCGGGGTCGAGCACGACGTCGACCTCGAACCGGGCAAGAAGCTCATTCTCGGCGTGCAGTCGGTCTCCGAGGCGGACGAGCGGGGGATGCGCTCGGTGATGTGCACCGTCAACGGCCAGCTGCGACCGGTGCAGGTGCGCGACCACGCCGTCAAGGTCAACGTCCGTCAGGCCGAGAAGGCCGACGCCTCCGCCAGCGGTCAGGTTGCCGCGCCCTTCGCGGGCGTCGTCTCCGTCGTCGTCGTCGAGGGAGACACCGTCGAGGCCGGAGCCACCGTCGCGACGATCGAGGCGATGAAGATGGAGGCCGCGATCACCGCGCCCGTCGGCGGTGTCGTCGAACGGCTGGCCATCAGCGCACAGCAGCAGGTGGAGGGCGGCGACCTTCTCATCGTGCTCGGCACGGGCAACGCGCCGGCGCCGTCGGCCGCGGAGACCGACCCGAGCTGACCGGTCCATGAGGCGTCAGGTCAGCGCCCCGGCCCCGCTGAGACTGATGTCAGAGAATCGCGGTTCCGTGTCCGAAATGGGTGGTTCGTTGACATCGATCTTCTCACCAGGAGCCGGAGCTCGACCCTCCGACGCCGCCGCCGGAGAAGCCACCGCCGGAGAAGCCGGAGCCGCCCGAGGAGCCCGACGACGCCGTGGCCGCGAAGGTGCCGCCGGCGCTCGTGGCGAACGTGCCCACCCCGTCGGCGATCCCGCCGAAGTTCGGGAACGCCGCACCGCTGTAGAGGTACCAGGTCGGCATCATGATCTGCGTCCCCGCGGCTGCGGCGGCCTCGGCCACCTGCTGGAAGGTCGAGGCCCATCGGTCGGCGACGCCGAAGACGATGGCGTAGGGCAGATACCTGCTGAAGATCGACTGGGCCTCCTCGAACTTGATCTGGTTGGCCTCCGCAGTGACGAGGTACTGCTTGAAGCCGAGGGACTGGGCGAGAACCGCCGAGCCCTCGGCGGTCTTGGCCGCCATCCGCTTGCCGAGGATCCGGAAGATCAGGCCGGCGATGACGAGGCCGGCGCCGAGGATCACGCCCGAGGGGATGCCGATGTGCAGGCCGGCCGTCCGGTCGATGTCGCGGGTGGCCGCGCCGAGGTAGAAGAGCGAGGCGACGCCGCCACCGATGAGGACGAAGCCCAGCGCCTGCCACCCCGCCCGCTGCGACTGCGGCGACCTGCGGAACCAGCCGCGTTCAACCACCTCCCCGTACATCTGGTCCTCGGCTACCTTGAGCGTGTCGGCGAAGTGGTACTTCAGGTCGGAGAGCTTGACCGGGTTCGACGTCTCGAAGATCCCTTCGAGGACGGTCGACTCGTAGCGCCGGAGGTCTTGGCCCGGCTGGGGCACGAGGCGGGTCAGCTTCCAGTCGGTGCGCGAGAACGTCCCGTCCGACTGGACCTCCTCGATCTGGAGGAAGCCCCGGACTGCGAGGTCGACGACCGTCGCCGACACGTCGACCGTGTTGACCTCTTCGTCGATGATGGTGCCGACCATCCCGGGCTGGACGCCGGGCGGCGGGTTGAACTGCACGGCAACGACGGGAGTCCCGCCCTTGACGGTGGGAGTGCCGCCCGTGACGGTGGCGCCCTGCGGCCTCCCCATGACGTCGGTCGTGCCGGGCGTCAGCCCCGGGGTCATCCCGGAGTACCACTCGTCACGACCGCGGGTAGCGACGAGCGTTCCCATGAGGCCTGCGGCAAGGACCGGAATGGCAACGCCACCGGTCAGCGCGAGCGCGCTGACGAGCTTGGCCTTCCCGGCGTCCATCGAGGAGCCGCCGCTGCGCAGGTCGGGCTTGAGGTCACCAAAACCGCCACGCGGCAACTTCGTCGCGATGGTGAGCTCCTCGTTGGCCTTGAGGTTCGTCACCGAGAAGGTGGCCGGCGAGCCCGGCTGTGCGCTGTCGCACGGATCCCCCGCGCCGCCGTTGCCGCGTGAACACTTGGCCTCGGTCACGCCGCCGGGTCCGTTGAGGGTGACCTGGACGGTGTCCTTCGGGACCGCGTCGTCCTTGAAGATGTTGCCGAAGAACTCTGCGTGGTCGGGGAACGGGTTCATCACGTTGGCGAGGCGGTAGGTGATGACGTAGGTCTGCGGGCCGTTGACGGTCTTCTGGGCGTCGCCGATCTTGATCTGGGTCGACGCGCCCAGGTCGTTGAGCTTGACGGTGGTCGGGGCGCCGGTCGGGCTCGTCACGTTGACGTTGCCGAGCGAGTAGTAACGGTAGGTGTCCTGGTTGTCCTGGCCCTCGACGGCCTGACGGACGACGATGTGGCGGAAGATCCCGTGACGCGCGCTGCCAGAGGACCCGAACCGGTAGTCGATCGTCTCGGTGAAGGTCGCGCCACCGTCCTTGTCCAGGACGATGTCGTCCTTGAAGGAGGCCATCCGGTCGGCACTGCCCTCAGCAGACGGCGTGCCGATCTCACCCCAGCTGGCCACTGTCGCATGGCTTTTCGCAGCCTCGGGCGGTGACGCCGCGGCCGCCGCCGCGGGTAGAGCCACCATGGCCAGCACTCCCGCCAGCACGGCATACACGGCTCTGAGCCGTCGCCGCCGCTCCCCCCTCGCAGCTCCCCCTGGACAGGTCATCTGGGCTCCTTGGTGCTCATGGCGCGCTCTGCCTCACGCCGGTCCTGGCGCTCACGCAGGGCGTGGCGCTTGTCGTACTCCTTCTTGCCGGTGGCCAGCGCGATCTCGACCTTGGCTCGGCCGTCCTTGAAGTAGATGGCAAGCGGGACCACCGTGCGGCCGCTCTCGCGGGTCTTGCCCTGGATCTTCATCAGCTCGTCACGGTGCAGGAGCAGCTTGCGCCGCCGCCGCGGGGTGTGGTTGGTCCAGGTGCCCTGGGTGTACTCGGGGATGTGGACGCCCTCGAGCCACAGCTCGTCGTTGGAGAAGTGGGCGTAGCCGTCGACCAGCGACGCCCGGCCGGCCCGGAGCGCCTTGACCTCCGTGCCCATGAGGGCCAGCCCGGCCTCGAAGGTGTCCTCGATGTGGTAGTCGTGGCGCGCCTTGCGGTTGCTCGCGACCACCTTGCGACCGCGTTCCTTCGCCACGTCACCCTCGCTCTCCCCCGGGTGCCGCCCGGCACCCGCCACGTTGCACCCCTGGTATGCCGGGTGTGCCCCTGTCGCGCGCAACGCTACCCGTTCACGACCGGGGACCCGCACCGTGAACGACGCGGGCGCCGGGACGTCGCCTCAGATCCACTTCCGCGGGTTGACGAACGAGCCGTTCTCGAGCGTCTCGAAGTGCAGGTGGCAACCGGTGGAGTAGCCCGTCGTGCCGGAGTAGGCGATCAGCTGGCCACGCTTGACCGGACCGCTCTGGACGACGAAGGAGCTGAGGTGGTTGTAGGCCGTCATGAGGTCCACACCGCTGAGGACGCCGTGGTCGATCACGGTCCGGTTGCCGTCGCCGCCGCCCCAGCCGGCGCTGACGACGGTGCCGTCGGCGGTGGCGTAGACCGGGGTGCCGCACGGCACGCCGAAGTCGGTCCCGGAGTGCAGCTTCCAGATGCGCAGGATCGGGTGGAAGCGCTGGCCGAACTCCGAGGTGATCGGGGCGTTAGCCGGATCGCTGAGGAATCCGATGCCGCCGCTGGGTGGGGTGTAGGACTGGTTGGCGGCGCGGGCCGCCTCGGCCCGGGCCGCCTCGGCCGCCTGGGCCTTCTGGGCCTGCTCGACGAGGAGGGCCTGGAGCTGGGCCTGCTCCGCCTGCGCCTGGGCCAGCATGGCATCCTCGGCGACCTTCCGGTCGTTGAGCACCTTCGTGTTGGCTTCCTGCTGAGCGAGCAGCTGGTCGAGGGCTGCCTTGGCCTGCACGGCCGCGGCGCGTGCGGACGCGGCGCGCGTGAGAGCTGCCTCGGCCTGGGTCACCAGGTCGGCGACCTCGGCGCGGACCGCCCTGAGGTAGGCCTCTTGGGCGGTTCCAGTGGCGCGGATGGTCTGCAGGTCCTGCAGAGCGGTTTCGTCAGCGACGAGACCTGGTCGGCGAGCACGACGCGCGTCGCGAAGTCGTGGGCGCCCACGGAGCCGAGGGCGACCGAGAGCTGCGAGCCGCCGCCGCCCTGGAACATGTCGGCGGCGAAGTTGTCGAGGCTGCTCTGGGTCTCCTGGAGCTTTCCCGCGTTGCTGCGCAGCACCTCGACGGCGCGGGCCTCGTTGGCGCCTGCCACCGCGAGTCGGCCCGCGACGTCGTTGTTGTGCTCGGTCGAGGTGCCCTCGAGCGCATCCTCGAGCTGGCGCACCTGCTGGTCGGCTCGCTGTCTGTCGTCCCCGGTGTCGGCGGCCGAGGTCGAGATCCCGACGGCAGCGGTGCAGACGAGGGTCAGCCCCACCGCCGTCACCCGTCGAACGGAGGCCAGTGTGCTACGCCCCAGTCGTCTCATGTGCAGCAGCAGTACCACAGATCCCTTTCGGCCCCACCCATAGGTGGAGCGCGTGTACCGCTACACCCGAAGGTAGCGTCTGAGGGTGAAGCCGGAGGTGACAACGGCCAGCACGACGACCCCGCCGACCACCCATGGCGTGATCGCGAGGACGTCGGCGACGCCGATGAAGGCCGTGTCGAGCATCGCGTTGCTGAGATAGCCGGAGATGCCGTAGCGCACCGTCGCCCACAGCAGCGCCATGGCCAGGCCGGCCCCGACGATGGCCGCGACGACCGTCTCCATGATGAACGGGAACTGGACGGTGAAGCTCGACGCACCGACCAGTCGCATGATGCCCGTCTCGCGCCGTCGGCTGAAGGCGGTCTGGCGGATCGTCGTCGCCATGAGCAAGGCGGCGCAGATGACCATGAGCACTGCAAGCGCGATCGCGGACCAGGAGACGGCGTTCATGAAGGAGAAGAACTTGTCCAGCAGCTGTTTCTGGTCCTGGACCTTGCCGACCCCCGGAGCGCCCTGGAACGAGCTCGCGATGACGTCGTACTTGCTCGCGTCACTAAGGGAGACGCGGAACGAGTCAGCGAACGCCCGCTCGGTCGCCTGCTTTCCGAGGGGCGAGTTGCGGAACTGGTCCTTGAAGCGCTGGTAGGCCTCTGCCTGCGACTCGTAGTAGACGTCCTTGACAGGCGGTTTCATCTGCTCGAGCTGGGCCTTGACCTGGTCGCGCTGGACGTCGGTCGTCGCCTTGCCGGCGCAGTTGGGGTAGAGCGACTTGTCGACGCACAGGAAGACCGAGACCTGGACCCGGCCGTACCAGTAGTCCTTCATCGTATCGACCTGCCGCTGGGCGAGCAGGCCCATGCCGAGCAGATACATCGAGATCATCGTCACGAGGACGACGGAGACGACCATCGAGACGTTGCGGCGCAGGCCGTTGCCGATCTCGCCGAGGAGAAAAGTGATCCGCATGTGAGTCCGTGTCCCTCTCGTCTACCTGCGGCGGAAACGGAGCTTGCCCGTGTGCGGCCCGTGCTTTGCGGCCCTGGTCAAGGTGACGGTGTCGGGCTCACGAGCCCGGCCGGCCGCCACGACGGCCACGAGGTCGTCGCCGCCCTCCCCCGTGTCCGGGTCGGCGACGGGCGCGGGCCTGCTCGGCTGCGCCTCGAACCGGGGCACCACCGACGTCGTGCTGCCGTAGCCGCCGCGCACCTGGTCGCGCATGACGTGGCCGTCCTGCAGCTCGACCACCCGCTTGCGGAAGGCGTTGACGATCTCGTCGTCGTGCGTCGCCATGACGATCGTCGTGCCGGAGCGGTTGATCCGGTCGAGCAGGTGGACGATGTCCAGGCTCGTCGCCGGGTCGAGGTTTCCGGTCGGCTCGTCAGCGAGGAGGATTGCCGGCTTGTTGACGACGGCGCGGGCGATGGCAACGCGCTGCTGCTCGCCACCGGACAGCTCGTGCGGCAGGCGCTTCTCCTTGCCGTCCAGCCCGACCATCTGCAACGTCTCCGGCACGGTCTGGCGGATGATGGAGCGCGGCCTGCCGATGACCTGCAGGGCGAAGGCGACGTTCTGGTAGACGGTCTTGTTCGGCAGCAGCCGGAAGTCCTGGAAGACGGTGCCGATCTCCCGGCGCAGCCCGGGGACCTTGCGGTCGGGCAGCTGCGAAAGGTCACGGCCGGCCACGAGCACCGAGCCGGACGTGGCGTTCTCCTCCTTAAGCGTGAGGCGCAGCAGGGTCGACTTGCCCGAGCCGGACTGGCCGACGACGAAGACGAACTCGCCGCGCTCGACCTCGAGCGAGACACCCTCTACAGCAGGGCGTTTGGTGCGCGGGTACGTCTTGGTGACGTTCTCGAACAGGATCATCTGGGCGGCCTTCTGGCACTCGGGGGCATCCGTCGCAGGCCCCGTGGTGGGGCCGGTGCACCCTCGAGAATACGGCGCCGGCTCGCCGAAGGTGTGGTTCCCCCGTGGCGTGGCGTGGCGTGGGGGCAGCCTCGATAACCGCCCGGCAGGAGCTCGTATGCCGGGGCTCACCCCGGGCGCCCGACTCCACGGCATACGGGCGGCACATTTCGCGGCGCTGGCAGGCGTCAGCGTCCCTCGGAGACCCGTCTGGGGAAGCCTGACCCCGTCCGGACGTGGTCAGGCTTCCCCACCCGGACCGCCCAGCCCTGCTGACACCTCCTGGGCGAGAGTCAGTTGCCCTTCTCGGCGTTGCGGCGCCAGCGGATGCCCGCCTCGATGAACCCGTCGATGTCGCCGTCGAAGACGCCGGAGGTGTTACCCACCTCGTACTCCGTCCGGAGGTCCTTGACCATCTGGTAGGGGTGCAGCACGTAGGAGCGCATCTGGTCACCCCAGCTGGCCTTGATGTCGCCGGCCATCTCCTTCTTGGTGGCGTCCTCCTCGGCCTTGCGCACGAGCAGCAGCCGTGACTGGAGCACCCGCAGGGCAGCGGCGCGGTTCTGGATCTGCGACTTCTCGTTCTGCATCGAGACGACGATGCCGGTGGGGAGGTGGGTCATCCGCACCGCCGAGTCGGTGGTGTTGACGGACTGGCCACCGGGCCCGGACGAGCGGAAGACGTCGACCTTGATCTCGTTCTCCGGGATCTCGACGGAGTCGTCGGACTCGATGAGGGGGATGACCTCGACGGCGGCGAACGAGGTCTGCCGGCGGCCCTGGTTGTCGAAGGGGCTGATCCGCACCAGCCGGTGCGTGCCGGCCTCGACGGTGAGGTGCCCGAACGCATATGGCACCTTGACCTCGAAGGTGGCTGACTTGAGCCCGGCCTCCTCGGCGTAGGACGTGTCGAGGACGGTGGTCGGGTAGCCGTGCCGCTCGGCCCAGCGCAGGTACATCCGCATCAGCATCTCGGCGAAGTCGGCGGCGTCGACGCCACCCGCCCCCGAGCGGATCGTCACGACGGCCTCGCGCTCGTCGTACTCGCCGTTGAGGAGCGTGCGCACCTCCAGCTCGCCGAGGGTCTTCTTGAGGTTGACGAGCTCTCGCTCCGCCTCGGTCATCGTCTCGGGGTCACCGCCGTCCTCGGTGCCCATCTCGACGAGCGTCTCGAGGTCCTCGACCCGCTGGTCCATCCCGGTGACGCGCTCGAGCTCGGTGTTGGCCCGCGACAGGGTGGACGTCACCTGCTGCGCCTTCTCCTGGTCGTCCCACAGGTCGGGCACGGACGCCTGCGCCTCGAGCTCGGCGATCTGGGCCCTCAGGGCGTCGAGGTTGGTCACCTCGCGCACCGAGTCCATCGTCGCGCGCAGGGTCTTGAGCTCTTCCGGGAAGTCCACAGCCACGGTGGGTCAGCCTACGGCAGCACCGCCGGCCCCCCGCACGCTCGAGGAGAGTACTCAGGTTTCGGTATGCCGTCTGCAGTCAACCCTGCGGGGCGCGGGCGCGCGCCTCGACCGTGTGCGCGGCACGAGGTCCTCGGTATGCCGTGCGCAGTCAGCCCAGCGGGGCGCGGGCGCGCCTCGACATGCCGTGCGCAGTCAGCCCAACGGGGCGCGGGCGCGCGCCTCGACCGTGATGGTGACGGAACCGCCCAGGCTGGAGAGCAGGCCACCGGCCATCGGCAGGTCGGCGACGCCCTGCACGATGACGACCGCCGTCTGCCCGTCAGTGGTGCCAGTGCCCGGTGCCGTCGTCCACGAGCTGATGCCGGAGGGTCGTGGACGCGTCGCGAGGTTGCTCGCCGCCGCGTCCTGGACGGTCGCGTTGCTCACGGGAACGGATGAGGCCAGGCCGTTGCCGTAGGCACCCGGCTCGTCGAGGGCGTCGGCTGCGTCGAGGGCCGCGGCGTCGGCCGCGTCGAGCAGGCGTGTGCGGGCGATCTGGGCTGCCGTGACGTCGATGCCGCCGAGAAGGAGGACGAGAACGATCCCGAAGAGCCCGAGGATGAGAACCGAGATCTGGCCCCCGTCGCGGCGTTGTCGTCCGGCTGCGACTCGGCGCCGGAGGCCGCGACCTGTGGCGCGGTGACCTTGTGCGCCGCGCTTCCCGGGGCCTCGTGCGCCGGGGCCTCGTGCGCCGGGGCCTCGTGCGCCGGGGCCTCGTGCGCCGGGGCCTCGTGCGCACCACGCGCCGGGGCGAGCCGCCCGGGGGTTGTGGAGGGACGGCATACCGGGCGGTTTCACGCTCACCGGCCCGCAAACCGGTCGACCGTTGCCACGTGGGTCGCCGTCACCGGCACCGAGATCGGTATGGCGCCGACGAGGAAGTCGGGGACAAGGGGGAGGCGGACCTCGATCGTCGCTTGGGCGCTGACCCTGCCTTGTGGGCGGAGGCACGGCGCGCCGTCGCAGCTCAAGATGAGGCCGGAGTCGCCAGCAAAACCGTAGTCCTCGAAGGAGATCCCGGCGGCGGCCCGGGCCCGGGGATAGGCGTCGGTGTCCTGCTGGGCGGTGGTGAACGCCCGTCCGGCCTCGCGGGCGGCAGTCGAGACGGCGAAGGCTGCGGCCTGGATGCGGCCGATGACCATGACGAGGTAGATGAGCGGCACGAGGAGCAGGACGCCGAGAAAGACGAACTCGACGACGGCCCGGCCCCTGTCGCGGCGGCTGAGCCGCACCCGCCGAGCGAGTTGGCGCACGGGTGTGATCACTGCGACTCCAGAAAGGCACGCCCGCTGACCGTCAGGGAGCCGGACGGGCCGAGCAGGCCGATCACCGGCGTCGGTGCCGTCACGCTGACCTGGACGACCTGCACTCCGGCGGTGGTCGTGCTCACCTGCGCCGTGACCCCTCGGGCGTAGGAAGGGGAGAGACCGCGGGTGATCAGGTCGGTGGTGCGCTCGACCCCTTCGCCGGGTGAGGAGTCTGCGCGAGCCCCGAGTCGGGCCCCCTCGGAGGCACACGAGATGAGGCTGTTGCGGACGTAGAGGACGAGCGCGAGCTGGAAGACGCCCATGCCGAGGACGAGGACCAGCCCGGAGACCATGACGAACTCGGCGATGGCCGAGCCCCGGTCGCGACGAAGCCGGACGAGCGGAGCAGGCAACCGCGTCCCGTGCCCCGGGTGTGGTGGTCCCAGCCCGAGCTCGCGCCAGCGCAGCATGAGTCGTCAGGGTCCGTTCACGCCACTCAGCGCGTTGCTGAAGAGGGTGACGAGAGCGGGGCCAGCGACGAGCCACAACGCTGAGACGAGGCCCGCCGTCATCACCGTGATGAGAACCCAGCCCGGCACGTCACCGCGGTCACGATGTCCGAGTGAGAGCATTCGGCGGCTGATGCTGCGTGTCATATTCTTCCCCTAGTCGTTCGGTTTTCGGTCGAGGTTCTGGTGTTGGAGGTGGTGGTGAGCTCGAGGTGATGGTTGCTCGAAATGGTGGTCAGATCGAGAATCGGAGGAAGGTGAAGCCCGGAAAGATGGCGAAGAGCACGGTCACCGGCAGGACGAGAAAGACGACGGGAACCATCATCGCGATCTCCTTCTTGCCGCCCGACTCCATGACGGCCCGCCGCCCGGCATCACGCACGTCCTGCGCCTGGCCCCGGAGCACCTCCGCGAGCGGGGTTCCGCGCTCGACCGCGACGACGATGCCGTCGACGAACCGCGCCAGGCTGACCAGCCCGGTGCGGTCGGCGAGCCCTTGGAGGGCTGTCGGGAGGTTGGCTCCCGCCCCGGGCGTCGGCCAGGCAGGCGGCGAGTTCGGCCGAGAGCTCACCGTGCGAGAGCCGGCACACCCGCTCGAGTGCACCGGTCGCTCCCTCACCCGCGCTGACGGCGAGAGCAAGCAGCTCGGCGAC
>JAABUV010003482.1_pt1 | contig 20043 bp, 15 predicted proteins | sample 5559971 | NCBI WGS metagenome assembly JAABUV01 (sample SAMN10711881, study PRJNA513362) | rock metagenome | isolation source: Antarctica rocks | place: Antarctica: Victoria Land, Knobhead nord | collected 2015-12-19
CCTTTTACCGCCGCTACCTGCACAAACTTTGCAGTACCAATAGTTGCGTTGGTTTCGAATCCTGTCCTTGAGACATCAGCGGCTAAAGTCAGGCTGTCCTTTGCGCCACCAGCATACACAAGCCAAGAGTCGTATACGTTGGGAGTGGCACCGTTCCAGCTCATACAGACCGTGGTGGAATTGAAACCCTTTGCGGTGGCATTCGCCAGCGGAACAGTCGTCGGCTTCCCGCTCCATTGTTGTAGAAAGGCTCGGTAGCTGGACACCTGGACCTGGTTTCCGAATTTGACGTCCATGACAACATCTCCATGCTGATCGAACTCTTTCATGGTGGGACTCTGTCCATAACCGAGGAAATTATGGCCGTTACCGAGAGGCTGGTAACTGCCTTGGCTATTTGCGTAAATGATGTCTTTAGGGTCGAGAAGCGAGCTTACTACCGTTGCAGTGCGCTTCGATAGGTCTAGGAACAAAGTGAGACCAGTACTAGGACTAGTCTGATTGGTACTAATAAGGCCTAAATTGTCGTCGTTGAACATGTGCAAGAACAAGTAATCACCTGAGGAGTATGCCGGTCGTACATGATGCTGCCATTGGAACTGGGCGCCCGGACCAAGCTGGAAGTCCCCGCCGATGATTCCTTGAAGATTCCATTTGACTGATCCATCTTTTGCGAGTGCATAGATGGACGAGAAGAAGCGCGACGAGATGAGATATCCGTCGTCCAATGTGGTCACGGAATTGAGGGTGAAGTATTCCCACGGATGTGTCGCGTTTTGCCCCTCGAACGGTGCACCATCTATTAAGAAGTGTGACTGGTTGATTGGCATCCGATCAACATGATCCAAAGAACTCCACTTAAACAACGTTCTGTTGGTCTTGATGTCTATCTCATAGAATTGACTATCGCTCAACCAGCCGTTTTTGGGCCCGCCAACGGATGAAAGGTCATAAGGAGTAGAGTTGTAGGCGGTAACGAGGATGGATCCCTGTGGAGTGATGAGGCTTTCATGGTTGTCAATGTAAGAGGGGTAAGCTGAATTGTTCATTCCGTCGCCAGCAATGAAACTGCTGTCATTAAGGCTGACGGTGTAAATCTCTCGATATGTAGTATCCAGGATCTTGATTATACCGAAGCCATGTCCAGCAACGCCATTTACAACGAAGGGGCCGGTCCAGTACGTGAGCACGTCTTTGCCGTGCAATTTTTGGACTGCAAGGTTGGCAGAAATTGCTCCTGAAACTGTATTCGGACCATGCCAAACGACATCACTGCCTTCTGTCATGATCAATGGCGCAAGAGTCCCAGGCCCGGGTACTGAACCAAAGAAGGACTGAACGAGGAAGAAAAGACCATCAGTTGCTCCCACAGTTTTCGAGATTTCTAAGACTGGCGGGTGAAAGTCTGGCTCAGTGACGAATGTTTGATATGGCCAAGTGCTGGCTGGCAAATTTTGCCTTGATTCCAGGCCTCTTGCTGGTACATTTTGCGTGATAGCATCAGCGAGATTGTTCAACCCGATGATCGAGCCCTGTAATGCCGCGAAGCTGAGCAGCTGAATGAGATACCCTCGAAACATGTTGACTTTGTTTCTATGTGATGTGAGTGCGAGATCTTTCAAGCTCTACTTCTTCGATTACTCGAAGTTCTTCAGTTGTTGAGCCCAGACCTCAGTAGATGCAAGGTAGATAGGGTCCAGTACATGAGTTGTCCCGGGGTTCTTGACTGTCGGTTCAGCAATGCACACAGGATTGAAGTTCTTATGGAATTGCAACTGCTTATCACTGGCATAGCGTCAATTAAACAGAGAAGATTTATTGGAGAGACATCAAGACCATTTTTAGGAACTATAGCTAAGAAAGATTGACGAGTCTTCGCATTGATACTCCCTTGTACAGCCAGCAATGACGAGAATCGCCGCGAGTACTCATTAAGGCATCCATACACCTTCGGCTCTCCTCATCAATCCTACGTGGTGATCCCGCTTTCAAACATCTCTGAGCTGGTGTGATACTTCTACCAATGGCAAAGGCGTTCAGGTTTGAGTGTTACTTTCAACCAGAGGCATGAAAGGAAGACATGGAACTTTGGCCCCGGTCAGGGAATCTGTCGTTTCAGGTTGGGAAAGGCTGTCAGCCCTACGGATCGTGGGGCGGGGCCTCGACCGATCGACTGCCCCTCCATTTCCTCAGCCGTCCGCTCCAGCTCCTGCTTGAGATGACATTAATCGAATACGATTGCATACCACGTCCAGCCATAGGCCAACGAGTGCTCATAGAAGAATGAAATGATGTATCACCTTGTCAATCCAGAACTATAGAACATACAGCTCTATGACTGCTGCTGGCCGCCTTTGGTCGATGCTTTCGTAGTTTTACCGTCCTTGCTTTTTTCCCTTCCCCGTTTGTATATAACGGTGTCGTTCTACTTACCTTCCTCTCGTCCGCTGTTTAAGATCAGAGACTGCAATGTCCTCCTCCAAACCCAGCCGTAAAGGTAAATTCCTCCGCACCCATTCGATGAGCATCACTCATAATCTTCCTAAGGCCTCGATTCCTCCCTCCAAAACCTCTCTATAGATTCCAAACCTAAACAACACACCAAACCCACCTCCACCCTAGTCGCCGACTCCTGGGACGAAGAACCTTCCTCGTCCTCAGACACTGAACCCCCTCTCCATACCACGTCCGATATCCCGAGCGCCCCTCCCCCTACTCCCATTTCGCCACGCTCCCACCAACCCGGTACTAAATGGAGTGATTTCCCATCAAGTTCCTCTTTCTCAGCCCAGTATGCCCCAGATGGTAGCCCTATAAGTCCGGCCAGTGGTCGTCCTGGTTCTTCGAGAACAGATGCTCGACCGGAGAAAACGACGGCAGTGGCGGGGAGACTGATTGCAGGGGCGCTGGGGGTGAAGACGCCAGCGAAAAGTGAGGAGACACAAGATTATGAGAGGGTTTTGAAGGAGAAGGAACAAAGAAGAAGAAGGGAGGAGAAGGAGGCGAAGAGGAGGGAAGAGGACGAGAAAGAGGCGGCGAAGAAGGGTGTCTGGGAGGAGTAATGGGGAGAAGATTGGATGGAGACAGCAAGATTGCAAAAATGAAGATGAAACAGCACGAATATCGAGAAGGGTATATAACTGGTCGACTGGGCCTGGAGGTGGGACGAGTGTACGATAACTGGAACGCAAAATGCATCACAAGGGCCTGGTTAAATATGCGTTATGAATGGGCATCTGCAGCGGATCCTATACATCTTTGGTTTTGGCCTCTGATTTTCTGTAGCCCAATACTAGGAGGACTTAGCGTCGCGTTGCATATATCGGCATCATCACTAGACTCTGATGTATATATCATCATTTCAAATCGCCGCCTACAGCTGTCAGCCATATAGTGTGAATGACAGAGGGATCGATATTACCTTCCATGTTAATGAGAACAACGGCTCAATATATTGTAGCTCCACGCAGTTCCATCTGCACTAGACACACCAACAGATAGTCATCATGTTAGACAACAATCGTTAAACTTGTGTCAGTCTCGTAAGGAAGTCGTATCAAGAGCAAGTGTCACGCCCTGTAGCCAATGGAAGGAGGAGTGACCAAAAGCATGAAATTGAACCTATCCATGTTCCTGGAATCTAAAAACAAAACCCTGCTCCCTTAGCGCCCATTGCTAGAGTCTTTACTATCGCCGGAGAAGCTACATAGCCCGGTGCAAAAGATCAGATAGCTGATAATCTTCCTGCTTTAATGACGTGCTATCCTCATATCTTGAACCGTAGCATCCTTAGCACCCTCCGATCTGTTCTTGGTGGACTTCTAGAGTGTCTCCGTCTGCCATCTCAAGCTATGTAACTTATTAGCCTAACCAATTCGGGAAGGGAAATAATGTTGGATCAATCATGGGCAGAAGTTGCTGCATTGACGCGTAGGAGGACAGGTAGAGGGGAATATTTGCAAATGTGGAGACCTACCGATTCAGGACTATCTGTTGGGTTGACGCGAGCCCCATCGAATAAGAAACGGACGGATGAAAGGTTCTTTCCCTGACGGTCGCAGAAGGCGTTCATGAGTTTGGACAGTGCCGTGGTCCGTTTGATTTTGAAAAACACCTCATTATTGTTATCCGTGACTTTGATGTTGAGATGCTCAGCCTTTGGTTGATCGTCGGGATTCCCCCCTGTGCCGGGCGACTGGTCGCGGTCCGACATGCTGTTGAACGTAGATAGGTATGGGTATGAGGCGAAGTGGCGAGTAGGACTTCTGGCTTTTTTAGGGCGTCACAAGTAAGTCAACAAGCTGATCTGAAAGTTGTGTTAGTATGTACTACACGCCAAGCAAAGGTAGATACGAGAGGGCCATCTACTGACAATGTTGATAGAGTTAGGATCGAGAGGTTGGGATCTTGGTGTTCTAAGAAGTGAGGCTGTAGGAAGAAGTGAAAAGAAGTTGATGTTGCAGGAAGTTCGCCGTGAAATATGCCCCACCAATCAAGAGGCTTCTAGAAATAGCCGAAGAGGAGACCGTCATTCACGCTTTAGCCTGACCGGATACCAATGTAATATAAATTTAGTAACAATTGCATACCTTACATTACACGACACGCCTCTCTACCTACCTATGTCCCTGGCGCTTCTGTTTTTCGGGAACTTCACAATGGTACCACGACTACATGCCTACTTCCGAACTCACAAAGCACATATCTAACGTGGCATTTTAGGGCTTGGAAGAAGATTTGAAGACGAATCCGCCATGCCACCCTCTTGCGGTGAGTCTGATATTTCATTTTAACCATTCACTAGGCTAACGAAGCAGTAGTGTGCTATTCAGGGTACATTATTGCCATACGCTGCTAGCCATGATTGAATGCTAACGAGATATGCAAGACTGTTTGGCTAAGAATTCATACAAAGAAGACAAATGTAAAAGCCAGGTGGACGCTTTGTATAAATGCTGCAACGCTTTCTATCAGCGGCAAGGAGATCATGCAACCACAGTCAGCTGCCCCAAAGCGAGCCTGTTGAGACTAAAAATGAAGCAACGCGCAGAAGGCATCTAAGTCTGCAGGAGAGGCATCTGGATCTTGAGAGTTTGGTAGCCGCTAGTTCCGGATCCGATATATCTGTGGGGATTTGCTAGAGGTTGAAATTTTGTAACAGCTCGCTATGTTGTCAAGACCTTCAGTCCTCCGTAAGAGATCTGGCCTGATGTGTAGTGAGTGTCGAATCCGATCTTAGGCGATCGTGAGCACGCATAGAGATCCTCAAGGGATCTGGACAAACATCGAAGAGTCTGCCCCGAGACTCTAATGATCACCTGAAAAAAGACATTGTTTTGTAGAGAAGAACAGTCTGAATTTCAAATTGACGGGATGTTGTAGAAAATTACCTAAGCGAGCTGTCGAAGAAACGCGCTATGCTAGCGTGTCTGGCTCACGTATCTTTTCCTGCAGGGCGCTGCAACACAATACTTTATTGTCAACAACTTTGAGGAGAGGTAGCTCTTGTTGATACTCAGGAGCTCAGGAGCTTTGTGTAGCTTTTGAAGTAATCGGTGTTTGTTCCTCGTTGAGAGTTTCTAGCCCAAACATGTCCGACCAATCCAATGAGATTCTTTACGCCGTTATAAGGTACCTTTAACGAATCTTTCATAGCGGTCTCTGGAAGGTTAGACTCCTTCTAGCCATTATGTCTTCACGACGGCATTCCCGAGAAGAAAGCTGGGATAGCCTTCATCACTCTGATGCGTCCCATGGTGCGTCCGAGGTGGAGGATGATTACGCCGACATGAGTATGGATGAAGCATCAGATGATCGTAGCGAAGGGTCTCCGTCTGGAACACCGGCGTTGCTTACAGTCAGTGATGTACATCGGGCACTACATCCTCTCCAATCTACTGCAGATCGGGTTGGAAAACAAGTCGAACAATTTGCAGAGACTTTGGATCGTCTCAGTACCAGAAGACAGCGAAAGTCGCAGAAAGATTGTCGACATGTGCTCCCTTTAGTACAAGCCTACAAGAAGATCGCTAGTGGCGCTGTCGAACACTTGAAGAGTATTCATGCGCCTGAGAGGCAGCAGCAGTTGAGTAAAAAGTGGAAGCGTAAGTTGCGGAATTCTGGCGGAACCTCCACCCCTGCATCGCCTCATGCCGACCAAGAGGAGCGTGGCACCAAAACTACCGTAGAGGATCTGAGAAGATGGGAGGAGGAGGAGCAAACATGGGATTTGCTTGGCCTCATGCTGGAGGTTGAATATCCTATTCCACAATCGGATAGTCAACGACCAAATTCTTTCCGAGGTCATACGCGACCAAGTCGAAGTAAGGAGGTCACTCGGTACTCGTCAGAGAAAGCGGTATGGGATTCATTCCTCGCCCATGACGATCTTGCCTGGGAGAGACACACGGTGGTTGAGTGGTTGAAGAAGTGTGCCGACGAATCGGGCCAGGACATCGAGTTAGTGGTAAAAGAGCTAGAGTCTGGCGCGGATAGAGGATCTGGTTTATGGGCTCACAGCTGGCTATATACTAAGGAAGCAATCAAAGGTCAGAAGCGTTTACGGTCATGGCCACAGGCGCTTGAGTCAGACGCACCGGGTATCGATACTTCTCTGGTGAACTCTGACCGAACGAAAGCTTTGGTGACCCAGCTGGATCCTGATGCAATCACAAGACAGGGGCGAAGCCTTGAGAAGCAAGACCACTACTTCGAGCAAGCTACTTGGCTGGCTTGCTGGGAAATGGTGCGGCGTGGAAAAGATTGGGATTATATCCGTGAGTGGTGCCAGGAACGAGTGGAAGGATGGAGAGCTACACTTATGCGTGGGGATCCTCGAAATTCTCAATCCAAGGAAGATCATCCAGGACCTGATGTCACCACTGGCTGGCGATCAAGAGCTCTTTGGCGGAAGACCTGCGCCCTTGCTGCCAAAACAGGTGGAATCGACCCTTATGAAAATGCTGTGTATGGAGTTCTCGGCGGGTATTTGCCCAGTGTTCTTAAAGTCAGCCGCAGCTGGGACGACTATTTATTTGCACACTACAACTCGTATTTGCTGAGTCAATTTGACCGTTATGTTAAGTCACATTTCTCTGATCGACTCTCAACTGCGTTGTTACAGAAACACGGGTGTTACGATTTCTCTGTCTCTGAGGGGCATCGGACTCATTCTGGAAATCAAATTGTGCAGAAGATGAAGACCCTGGAAGCGACAAAGAAGGAGGCAAAACGGCCTTTCAAGATGCTTCAAAGCAGTTTGATCGCCAAAACTTTTGATGACTTTGTTTTCAAGCAGGGCGTAAAGCTTTGCCAAGCAGCAAACACCCCGGAGAGGTCCAAAATTCTCCCCGCAATGAGTGCAACTCTCCTCGAGGGTAGTATTACAGCACCGATCGGCATGAAAGATTATGATCTTTTACGAGTGGTCACACATATGCTATTGATTTTCCAAGACCTTGGGCTCGACATTGGAGAAGGCAATCGCCGCTTTGCTACCGAAAGTATTGTTGTTGCGTATGTGGATTATTTGAGTAAAGCTGGCAAGCAGCAGCTGCTCCCTCTCTACGCGTCTTTCCTTTCTCATGACAGGTCCACCACCTGCTTAGGTAGACAGCTGCCCTTCATCAAAGATCATCGGGAACGCCAGACAGTTATGCGGCTAATGAAGCAGTGCGGCATTGATGTCCCTGGCGTTCTTAACATGCAACTTCAGATGATTATAAGAGACTCCCCTGAGAAAGGTGACAGCAAAACTTTCCCAGCCTTGGCTATACTGGAACCGAACAACCATGACAAATCTAGAGTGCGACCAATCCAGAGTGCTTTTGTAGGCGATTCAATCAGCGACGACGAGCAAGACCTGATCAATGGGTTTGAGTGGTATATGCTGCTTGAGGGCCATTGGCAGCAGACCATGACAACAGGAGGCGTCCTGTACAAGCATTTGCTTCGTAAGTCGTAACTGTAAATATGTATTATATTCGATTGCTATCCTAATCTGAGCTCACAGGTACTCATGGCTTTGCCGCGGCCAAGGAACTGTCGAAGGCAGTCCCATTTACGACCATCTCGCTCGGTAAAACTCAAGGGCTATTAGGCCAGATGGTAGACATCAGCAAGGAATACAGCGATGAAGAAGACGAGCCAGCCAAAGAAGACGAGTCAGCCACGACGAGCCGGAGCACGAGGTCAAGCACAAGATCATACCGGACCAGGGCCCGACCACAAAACAGGCGTAGCTCATCTGCAGTGCAAGTCAACAATGAGCGTGAGCTCTTGCTCCATCAGGCCAGTGCTCTCCGGGATTTTGAGAATCTGTTTGCGGCTCTCGATGCCATGGAACAGTGGAAGGCCCTTGCGGATCAAGCAAACACGTAAGAGAACGTTGGACCACTCCGTTTGACCACATACTAAAGTGTTGCCTGCTGTAGCTATATCGACCCTCGCGAGAACGGCAAACGGTGGAAGGCCATGTTTCAGAAGGCCTATGACCAAGTAGAGGTGACAATCGTGCCTTTGCTCAGGGGGTGGTTGCAATATCCGAGGGATGGTGCGTTCCGCGCGCTGAGGTTCTTACTTCATGAAGTAGCTAACAGGCGTTGCAGACAAAGAAGCCGTCGAATTTGGGCAAATACGGGTTGCTTGTCTCCCGGAAGTTATACTTGCCTACAACACAGTATTGAATTTCAGCGCTCACACTTTGAGTCGAGATTTGCTACTGAGGAGTATGGACTTGGCCGCTATAATAGCAGCGGAAGATTCTGATCTGGCTTCTTGCTTCACTACGGCGAACAGGATGCCTGAGCTTGTGGACTCTTTCGCGGTGTCAAGCAAGAACATCATCAGAGCCGAGGAAAGCGGAGGAGGCAAAGGTAAAAAGAAGCCTGACGGCGAGCGCTTGGACATTTGGACAGTGAAATGGGCCCCAGGCCATGGATAAGAATAGCCTCTTGTTCGTGTCAATATCTCCCTGGACATTTCTGAGTCAGAACGTTCTGGGAAATGCTCTAGAAGCAAACGAATTCACAACACAGCACATCGAAAGGATCCTACAACAACGACGGAAAGACTCCTATGGCATTTGTCCACATCTTCCAATCAAAGTCTATTGTTTGATAGATAGTAATGTAGACATGGTCAATACCTAAAGGCCTGAAACTTATTTGACCGAATCACACTTGAGATTTCCGCATCGCATCGCATCACGAGGCAGGCACAGTCATCTTGGCTTTTGTAGCAACGATGACCGATGAATTTGAAGACATGAAGATCTTCAGCGACACCACAGATTGAAGGCATATACAGAATACAGTAGGGTGAAACGCTGGCGAAGGCAGATTCAGGCAAGAAACGCTGGGCACTTTCCCACCAATGTGATAGCTTGCCCATGGAAAGCGCTACTGTAGTAGTTCAACCATGATTCCTAACTTTGGCACCAGCTGCATGCATTTGATGCCTTGCCATGTGGCCCGGTATGCGGTTAAATCTGATTGAAGAATGTACAAGTAGTCGTAGTAGCGTGGCGCTTGGATATTGAAATGCTGTGTTGTCTTACTGCCCACGGGCATCCGACAATGTCTCACCAAGGCCTAATGCAAGTAGGATGCTGTCTGAAGAAGAGAGTCATCTTAGTGGTTCTGGCCCCCCTTGGGCGCAAGTACCTATCTAGAGTCAAGGCAAGTCGTTGTCATGTCACTATCCGTTTTGGGACTGGCCTGGGGCAGTGCAAAAGTCGCCAAGGAAATATATGGGCAACCTTGCCAGAACCAACGAACCAATTGAAGGGACTGAGTGATACTCTGCTCTCGCACACAAGCATACACTCTGCGGAATCCACTATAGAACTCTTTTCCGGCTCAACCGCCCGTCTTGGTCATCGTCCATTCGATGTTCCCCCCCCCATGAGACTCTGCTGAAAATCGCCATCAGATGGCGACTCGGAGGCAAAGAAGCACAGCCCGCGGAAGATCGAGTGCTTCGCAAGCTCTGGATGGTCGTGAAGGTGACCGAAGGTGTTCAAGAGCTAGGGGACCGGCGGGTCCAGCTTCTGAGCTGCTCGGAATCTGACCATATCTCCTTTGGTATGCGGAATAAGGAGCTTCTGATAGCTACGACTTCAACTTTCTTCCCAAGCTGTTGCAAAATCTTTGAATAGCCTGATCACTAATTCAAGTTCTCTTAGCAGTCTCTAGCAACGAAACGAGGCGGAAACTCTGGGCGAAGTCGCCAAGACTCGTACCTTCTCTTTACGTCAAATTGTGAGCTTGGCACATCGACATTTGAGATTCGACACATCGACCCGACACATCGACCTACACCACAGCTTAGGCTACATCCTTAATCCTTGTTCTCCCAGCAACACCGGCATATTCTCACCATCCACCTCAATCTACGTACACATGACTGACGGACAGCATCATCTGCATTACATCTCAAGGAAGATCGATTGGCAATAATGACCACTCCTGGAAATAATGGTCAAACCTCACCGACTCCGGGTAGTGCGCCTCGTAGGCAACGAGCACCTACTATAACCATTGACACTTCTGCCGTCAGTCCACCTTTATTAGAAGATGACGCGCTGCCCCTCCAAAGCTTGTCTGACCGACCTCAATCGTTGCAGGGCGATCAAGACAAGGAGGTAGACTCAAAACCTGCTGCTTTGTCAAGCGAACAGTCACCGACGCAATTACGAGCAGCTCATTCATTCGATAACCTAGAGCACCGTCCAACGTCCGCCCACAATGTCTCATCACCCACATCCAGGCGAAGTGATCGCCAGCCCCACGATTTCCTTGCTGTTCCCAATGCCCGCTCACGGGGCAACTCTGTCGATTCCGAAGAGCCGGGTCATACTCCGACGTCTTTTGGCGGGGACACTTACGTACCCTCCCCAAGCTCGTCGGCGCTTTCGACCGAGGGAGGGCAGCTTAACACCATAACTAGCACTGATAGTCTTATAGATGATGGACATGCGTTGGATGCCGTTCCAGGAACAGAAGCCGAATTCGGAGTTGAAGATAATAAATTCGCCTTCTCTCCAGGTCAGTTGAGTAAATTAATGAGACCCAATCCGAAAAGTTTTGCAGCTTTTCACGCTTTAGGGGGTCTAAGGGGACTCGAGAAGGGTTTACGCACCGATCAAATGGGCGGTCTATCAGTTGATGAGAAGCGGCTTGATGGGACCGTAACCTTTGAGGAAGCCGTTGCGGCTGGCGCCCAGAGAAGAGCTGCAATCACTTCCGAAACCCGCTTGCATAGGTCGTTAACGTCCGCAACAGCGGCAACGCAACGCTCGGATGACTCGTTCCTGGATCGTAAACGGATCTTCAAAGATAACCAACTCCCGGAGAAGAAGGCTAAGAGCTTCCTCCAACTTGCCTGGTTAGCGTATAATGACAAGGTCCTCATTCTTTTGACGGTTGCTGCTATTGTATCGCTTGCATTAGGGATATACGAGTCCATTTCTTCCACGAACGGTGAACACGCCCAATGGGTAGAAGGGGTTGCTATCACTGTTGCTATACTCATTGTCGTGGTTGTGGGGGCGGCCAACGATTGGCAGAAAGAGCGGCAGTTTGTCAAGTTGAACAAGAAAAAGGTGGATCGAGATATCAAAGTTATTCGGTCAGGCAAATCTCGTCAGATCTCGGTGCATGACATCCTGGTTGGAGACGTTGTTCATCTTGAACCTGGAGACATGATACCGGTAGACGGCATCTTCATCTCTGGGCACGACGTCAAATGTGATGAGTCGTCCGTCACAGGCGAGTCTGACTTACTAAAGAAACACTCCGGCGAAGATGTTTACCAGGCCCTAGAGGCGCGTAAGAGCGTTACGAAGATGGATCCTTTCATTATTTCTGGAGCTAAAGTGACTGAAGGTATAGGTACATTTCTCGTTACTGCCGTAGGAGTTAATTCAAGCTATGGTAAAATCATGATGTCACTTCGTGAGGACTCACAGACAACACCGCTGCAGTCAAAGCTCAATGTCCTCGCCGAGTACATAGCAAAGCTGGGTTTAGGAGCCGGTCTCGTGCTCTTCATTGCAACTTTCATCAGGTTCCTAACTCAATTGCACAGCGTACCAGGCGGGGCTTCAGCGAAGGGACAGCATTTTCTTCAGGTCTTTATCGTCGCAGTCACAATTGTGGTTGTTGCGGTTCCAGAAGGCTTGCCACTTGCTGTAACATTAGCCCTGGCATTCGCGACTACTAGGATGCTAAAGGAGAATAATCTGGTTCGGCTGCTTCGTGCTTGCGAGACAATGGGTAATGCTACGGTAATTTGCTCCGACAAGACCGGCACTCTGACACAGAACAAGATGAGTGTTGTGGCGGGAACTCTGGGTGCTTCGACTCGATTTGGCAACAAAAAAAGCCCCGATAATTCGGAGGAAAACTCACCCATCAAGCGCCAATCAGTAGTTTCCGAGACCTTTGTGCAAGACGCCTCGACATCGGGCGTTGTCCAAATACTACACGAAGACGTGAAATTACTTCTGAAACAATCCATAGCGGTCAATTCTACCGCGTTCGAAGGCGAACAGAACGGGCGTGATGCATTCATAGGATCCAAGACAGAGACTGCATTACTCAACTTTGCCAGGGACTATCTAGCAATGGATTCGGTGAACGAAGAACGATCAAACGCAAACGTTGTGCAGATGGTACCGTTCGACTCTGGAAGGAAGTGTATGGCTACCATTGTAAAATTAAGCGACAAGGGATATCGAATGTACGTCAAAGGAGCCTCGGAAATATTGCTTGAAAAGTGTACGAGGATATTGCAAGACCCTACCAAGGCAATTCTAGATACGCCGATTACGCAAGAGAACGTAGACAGCCTGAACCAGACTATTGATGATTACGCGTCACGATCGTTACGGACGATTGGGCTTTTGTATCGGGATTTCAAGGAGTGGCCAATGAAAGGAGTACCTACACAGGAGGATTCTCCCACACTTGGCGTTTTCGAGACTGTTTTTAAAGAAATGGTCTTCTTAGGCATTGTCGGCATTCAGGACCCTCTCAGAGATGGTGTTGCAGATGCAGTTCGCGCTTGTCAGAATGCAGGAGTTAAAGTACGTATGGTGACTGGAGATAACCTCCTGACAGCGAAGGCCATTGCTGCAGAGTGCGGGATCTATACGGGGAATGATGACGAGCAAGTTATCGAAGGTCCCGAATTTAGAAAATTGAGCGAGTCGGAGAAGAAACGAAGAATTCCCAAGTTAGAGGTACTTGCCAGATCCAGCCCTGACGACAAACGTGTCTTAGTCAGGACATTGAAAGAATTAGGAGAGACAGTTGCCGTTACGGGCGATGGCACCAATGATGCTCCTGCACTCAAAATTGCCGATGTCGGCTTTTCAATGGGCATTGCGGGTACTGAGGTTGCTAAAGAGGCTTCTGCCATAATCTTGATGGATGATAACTTTGCTTCTATTGTCAAAGCGATTATGTGGGGTAGAGCTGTCAATGATTCCGTCAAGAAGTTCCTCCAGGTCTGTAAATTTCCCTTAGTATTCGTTGATGCTCTGCTGACGTTTTCGAAGTTCCAAGTAACTGTAAACATCACTGCCGTTGTTCTAACATTCGTTTCAGCTGTTTCTAGTTCAACCGAAACATCAGTGTTGACTGCTGTTCAGCTACTTTGGGTCAACCTTATCATGGACACTTTTGCTGCACTTGCGTTGGCAACTGACCCACCGACACCTAGCATTCTAAATCGCCCGCCTGAACCAAAGTCAGCTCCTCTGATTACATTGACTATGTGGAAAATGATTATCGGACAATCGATTTTTCAGCTATTCTTCACATTGCTGCTCTTCTTTGGGGGCGTACGCATACTTTCCTACGACTCGCCCCGCGAGCAAAACCAACTGCAAACCTTGATTTTCAACACCTTTGTCTGGATGCAAATTTTCAACCAATACAACAACCGGCGTCTTGACAACAAGATGAACATCCTGGAAGGGGTACTGCGAAATTACTTTTTCATTGGTATACAGGTGATTATCATCGGAGGTCAGATCCTGATCATCTACGTCGGCGGCCAAGCTTTCTCCATACATCGACTTAATCGAGCGCAATGGATATATTCGATAATTCTTGGCTTCCTTTCTATACCAGTTGCGGCATGTATTCGTCTCATTCCGGACGAACTCATCCGCAAACTTATTCCAAAGTGGTTGAAACGTAAAACAACAAAGCCTGAGTTTGTGGTTTCCGACGAGGAGCGGCAGGCTCAGTATAACCCCTTTGAAGAAATTCGACAAGAATTGACGTTTATGAAGCGGGTTCGTGGTGGCCGTCTACACGGGTTTGTTTACAATTTGCAGCATCCCCGAGAAGCATTGTCGCGCTCAAGAAGCGGGTCGAGGTCCCAGCTCCACTCCAGGGCTCAAACGCCAAATGGTGAGCACAATGGCGGCGACTTTACTGGCGGCTTAGCTCCTCCAACTCCCGAGTCTCGAAAGCGAGTGGCAAGATCCCGATCAAACTCGGCTTTTGGCCCAGCGGCTGCAATGGCCGGTATCGTAGCCGGCAGTATAGTGGGTTGGTCGCCTATTGGTCGACGAGACGAAGACAGTCACTCAGGAATCTCTCTTGGGCGGTCGGACGTGGAGGATCGCGATAGCCTTGAGATTCGATCTTCGACGAGAGCTGATGAAAATAGCATTCGAAATCGTTCCGGGAGCAACATCTCTTCGTATAAGGACGAGAATACATCCGTATCTAAGGGTTCTTTGACTCTGCCGGAAAGGGGCCACCAATGAGATCAATAGAGGATGGTTCTGTCTCCGCAAAAACGATGGTCTTGATGCTTCCTTTAGCTCTTTGTCTTGTTACACCGTTCTTCTTGATCGAGACCCTTGGGAACACTGAACCGGCAGCACCACCATTTCTACCGTGTCTTACTTTACTATCAGCATGCTTCCAGGCGGTCTAAGCAGCCAGGAACCGGGGGCTATACGCGGAGTCAGCGGCACCTGGAGTACTGGCGTTACAGCGATCTCCGGGAAGGCGTTTTTGCTATCTCGGCGTTCTCTAGCAGTTCCTCTTTCGGCTTTTTTTTAAACATTTCCTTGGGTCGAGATGAGGTTACGGGCATTTCGATTCTACCTTTGTCGTTTGATGAATGGTTGGGATGATGCTAGCGAGAGAGCGTGGGTGAGTGATGATCCTAGTCTTTTGAAGCGGATGGTGTACATAAAAGTTTAATCTAGGTTGGTGTGTATGAATAAGGTAGTGAGAGGAATTACTAAACTTGTTCAACTTGTTCAACTTGTTCAACTTGTTCAACTTGTTCGGCCGTTGGCCTAGTTTTTCTATCGGCGAAGGATCACTACTAACTTGTAATGGCTGAGTTACAAAGGGTATTGTTCTGCACCGGGTGACGGACTTGCAAAGACCGACTTGAGCCCAATGACCTGCCACAGGGTAAACGTCCAGCAAAGTATCCACCAGCGCAAGTAAAACCGTTTCATGTAATATACTACTACCGCCATACTCAGAAATAGATTTAACAAAGCTCGTTTCATTCTCACGAAAGATCGCTCCACTCAATCTTTGCTCTCGCCATCGCTTTCCAAGGTTCCGTCCGTTGTCATGCCTTTTTTCCAGCACAGATGGCTTTGCTTCTCTTCCCCCCCGTCGTCATCGTCGTCATCATCATTGTCATCATCATCGTCGTTGTCGTCGTCATCGTTCACTTTCCACGTTTCTGGGAGCTTTTCTACCCGGGCCACCTCTAGGTGTCCCTACTGTGCAGCAATACCAAGAGGACTTGTGCCATCCTGATTCTCCTCCCGGTTGTCGGTCCGCTGCTCGCTTAGCCACTTGACCATTTCTTGAAGAACCGCCACTCGTGTGGAGTGCAATTAAGGCATTGTGCTTACACTTTTGAAGGCCAATTCTCTGCGATCCCTCCAAATAGTGCACGGATTGAATCGCCAAGCGCCACGATGTCGCTTAGCAAACCAGTAGTGAATGATGTAAGGCACAAAGAATGGTACGGACGGGAAGTCATGCATGCCGCCTTCGAAGCTCCTGTCTGCGGTTCCAAACACGAGAGGCGCGATTCGATACTAGGACGGAGTCAGTGACGGTAATTAACTCGCTGATACGTCAAAGTACGTCTAACATTGTCTGTAGCCATTAGGGTTTTTTCGAAACGCCGATAAGCTTGCCGTATACGCCCGCTGTCGTACATGTCGAGAGCTCGCAGAGTTTCAATCTCGTCATGCAGATGTCGAGTTAATGGCTCCGCAAAATCTTCGATGAGGCTCCTGATCTTCCGTCCGTCATAGTCTTTGGGAAGACAAGTCCGAGAGTACTCCTGAAACAGATCAAATCCCGGCGTGAATGCTCGGTGTTGCTCTATATTGCGTTCCATGATTCCTCGGACATCTGATATCAGCTCTATGCTCGGGAAGAAAACCTTTTCTTCGGCATCGTGGTGGTGGTGCATGGATTCACACCAGCATTGGCAATATGTCAGGAAGTCTCGAATGGCGTCCAGGTCTTCGCGCGGTATGTGCGTCGCTTGGAGGTAGATGGAGTTCAACCCTCGGAGAATGCCATTGTGGGCAAGTGCCATCTGCGTTGCAACATAGTATGCCGCGTGGGAGGACTATGAGGATACATTAAGTGATGCAAAACCTCAGCGGAGAAATGACAAACGTACATCTTTTGAGAATGGATCAGTAGAAATAAGAGAATACGGCTTATCTACCCACTGAGAAGACATACTGGCTCTTCCAGTAGTAGCACAAACCGACGGCAACTTCACAGTAGCAGGAGGTTAGCGACAGATATATTGAAAGAATGATACTGTATAACCATCGTAACAGTCTTTTGGGTCCGGACGAATGCTGACATTGCTGACTCCGGCTTGGTAATTGGCGCGGCGCAACTCCACTCCGGCACGTCCGGCTTAGTAATTGGCGCGACACCGAAGCCATACAGATATATGTACCAGTCACTCTCGAACCAGGTAGCTCCGCGTCTTTTATTACAGCCAGTGCAACTGAATAGCAACTATGAAGGTCCTTCTTATCGGAGCAAGCGGTAATCTGGGTATTCGCCTCGTCGCAGCGCTCCTCACACATGGCCACAGCGTTGTTGCGTTCGTCCGGTCCTCGACCAAACTTGAGTCTCTCCTTCCAGCGTCTGTATACCGCCAGATCGCCATTGTTCAGGGCGATGCCACGGATCCAGTCTCAATCAAGAGGGCCATCTTGGATCCCAGCTGTGATGCTGTTGTCAATACAGCCGGTTTAGCGGCCTTACCTCCTTGGGGAAAAAGTGAACTGCCCGCAATATTTCACGCAGTCCTGGACGCTGTACGAGAAGCGGGATTGGATAGAAAGCAACCGTTGAGAACTTGGTTCTTGGCTGGCATGGGAGTATTATACTACCCAGGATTAGAATCGATGCTCTCGAACTAGTAAGTACAGTCACAATAGCATTCTCACCTCATACGCGTCGTTTGTATCTACTTTAAGAAGAGGAGCTCGGAGATGCATCGACTCTGGAATATTAAGAACCTGCAGTATTCCCATCTACCTCGAACACCGCCAAAACCTCCACCTTCTTAAATCTCTCCCACCGAACACGCTCGACTGGTCTATGCTTTGCCCAAGCACCATGACCCCCGAGTCCTCAGACATCAATGTACCTACCAAAACTTTGCGTGGGAAACTGATCGCAAATGCCGCGACTCCACCATCATGGCAAGATTCCTGGATAAAGTACATCCCCTTGATCGGGAAGACGCTTTCGTGCGCCATGAATGCCCGTCGCTATGAGACCACACTTGAACAGAACGCAGAATTCATTGCTAATGACCTCGAGAGCTACGAGAGCCGGTGGAGTGGGATGACAGTAGGAGTTATCGACGGGTCAAAGTGAGTTCATCGTAGGGGAAGGACCACTAAGAATACATTACCCTGCACTAAGTCTTCGCGTGCGCTCCCCAACCAAATCACCCCTCTATTACCTTCTCCCGTATGTTCACTCAGGCCTTCTGTAAAATCTGGAACAGTTGGGTTTCAGCTTCGTTGCCTTTACTCTTCAGCGAATCCAAATCCGGATAGACTTTATAGGCTTTCTTCTTCAGTAGAGCCCAGAGGTTTTCGATGAGGTTCGGATCAGAACTGTACGAAGGTCACTTCATGAGTTCTATACCTATTTCCTGAAACCAGAGCTTCGATTTTCTGACTTTGTGTACCGATGCATTATTCTGCATGAACACTAGTTCTGACTTTCATATGTCAGCTAAATTGTGATTCAAAATCTGAGAAGACAGCTGAATAATCGTGTTTTTTTTATTCGAAGTCGAGCTCGATTCAGCAGGTATAAATCTGATCTTCCAGAATCTCAAAAGGCCCCTCAAACCATTATTGAAAAGGCCTTTCCATTAAAGATTTTCATCACCTTGTTTCTATCCCATTTCGGATCGGGAGTCCCCAAAACCCATTCCCGTGTTTTATCTGATTCCCCGAGCCACGGATGCCTCGTCCGACCAAATGACTTTCCCCCATTGATCCACGGTCCAACCCTTATGCTTTTCAGCCCATTGTGACCGAAGCAGAGCGACTTGAGGTGTTAATTTCGGTCGCTGAAGGGCTAACCAGTGAGAAATTCCGTGAGTTCGTAGTGTTATGTTGAGAGTTCTCGGATCCAAATCAATCCCGATGTCCTTTTTCAGCTGTCTTCAGGTGATTTCAGGCTTCGATCGTAACTGACGTAACAGTAATCTGACTTCTCAAGATGTAATTGATAAGGGCCTTCCTGATCTGGGTTTATTGGCTCTGGAGGGTGTTATTTGAAGTCTCCCCAAAACACTCTGAACGGTGGTTCGGGGAACGTTCAAATTTCGTCCTATTTGGGTGGGTTTTAGGTCTAATTGGGCCTAGCCTGATATCTGATCTTTGATGAGCAAAGAAAGCTTTCTTTCTAGAAGTCCCGTTACCAGAAATTGAGGTTAACGGAGTTCTTCTGAGCATTGTGGATGCAGTCGAAGAAGGTGGGTTGTTTCGAACATACGCGATTTTACGTGTTTTCGCGATCTAGCCGAAGACTTAGTGCGGGGTACTGCTGCTTGTCGTTTGTGGTGAAGTCGTTGCGTGTGATTGCAGTCGACTGCTGTAACGACCCTGACATTGTGCCCCAGTTACTGCAGCCTTGTACGCGCATCGAGATATGCGGCTGAGGCACATCTCGGTGGCATTATGCCATGGCAGCACTCTTGAGCTTGGTTTTCAAGATGCTAGGCATGGTCCTGCCTGTTGAAATATGACTGAACTAGAAGGTTTTGCAGCATATGTAGGATGTGTGTTTGGTAGTTGTTCTATGAAGGTCGAAGCTTCGGTTAACTACAGTGCGTCATGTGACCTCGATAGGTCCGAGCATAACTCCCGTTTCAACCCTGCCAGGCGTGGTCCAACTGCGTGGTTCGACTGCGTGGTTCGACTGCGCGGTCCAACCGCACGGTCCTGCCACGCGTGGTGCGTGGTCCTGCCGAAAATAGAAAAGATGATAATCTTCGCCTTCATGCTCGCTCCTAGATAGACTTCTAACAGCAACAACCAAAATATCAATATGCCCCCATATGACCTCGTATTTCAACAGTTGTCTGCAGGTTGTTGTCTGCGATTTTAGAGAAAAGTGTATACTACCGTAGTAGGAGTCCCTCACTCGACCTTACGATTATGTTCGATTGAATACATCCAATCATGGGTTACTAGGAATACTTCGTACTGTAACCATTGTGCTAAATAAAACAACTTCTCCTGGACAATGGCCCAAGCCACTGGGGCCGGCACGGCTAAGCGACTGCCGGGGATTGTCCAATCACCTTCGTAAGTGTGTCGTGTCGTGGTTCTGACGTGCCTGGATCCGTCGGTCGATGAAAAGTACGACAGGGCAGAAGCAATCCGTTTCCATCAATACGGGATAGCGAAACAGTGTTCCGATAATTAAAAGGCCCCTGAACCTTCGTGAGTCCTCGCAGTGCGGCATTGCCAGTCTG
>JAABUV010003483.1_pt1 | contig 20043 bp, 21 predicted proteins | sample 5559971 | NCBI WGS metagenome assembly JAABUV01 (sample SAMN10711881, study PRJNA513362) | rock metagenome | isolation source: Antarctica rocks | place: Antarctica: Victoria Land, Knobhead nord | collected 2015-12-19
CAGATGCGGTCGAACAGCGTGTGGTCCAGCAGGCACTTGAGCGCGACGTCGGACATCACCGTCGGCGGCAGCTGCTTGGGGTCGCCCGCCAGCACCACGCACTCGGCGCCGCGCACCTGCGCGCGCGTTGGCTATCATGTATACCCAAAGGTGTTGATCCGTTGCCCGACAAGATACCCTACTTCAGTCCGAGGGTCCTGACTTCCAAAATAGACGCCAGCGTTCATTCGTTCATTCGGTCAGGACGCCCCGCTCGACTGCACTCCACGCCGTTTACGGGGTTCAGCGTGATAGGTGCGCGTTTGGCACGCGAGCACGGGCGCCTCGCCCCGTCCTCAGCTCCTGTTGCACCGTGCAGACCGCCGTGCGTGACAGGGACCGGCAGGGCATGCCTGGCAAATCAGACCGAGTGCTAATCAGTCCTTCAGGTGGACCGACACCAGCACATGCGCAAACCCTGCACCCAGGAACCCAAGCTGGAACCAGTCTCCACTGTCCGTCACATTTTGACAAAGCACCAGCCAGCCCACAACCGTGCACGAGGCAGTCTCGGTGAAGGGGGTCGCCTGAGGCAGGGCGCGATGGGCGCGCACCAGCGGGATAAGCACGGCGGGCTCGGTGGCCTGCGTGGCCTCGTCGATGATGACGCGCCTAAAGCGCAGCCCGCGCAACCGCCGCTCATCGCCGGCGCCCGTGCACGTCGAGCACACCACCTGGCGGGCGCCCGAGCGAGCGGCATCATCAGCTGCGCAGCAGTACCGCTGATGCGATGACGCAGCCTAGGTGGCAATAAATCGATGGCAGACGTCTTGCGGACATACAACACATCGAACGCATACAATGAGAGCAGCACTTGCGTGCTGTCGTGTGCCAATGCGCTGCTGCTTGTATGGCACCGCTCAGCAGCTGCGCCACGGAACCAAAACAAACAAGGCACCACAAAGCAAACATCAGCGGCGAGCACTGCGAGCAGGCCGCTCCAGCTGCCAATGCGCTGCTAATGCAGGCTACGCATGCGGCGGCGAATGAGGGCGCGCGCGCCTGGCAGCCCTTCAGGAGGCTGAACCCAGCGTCGTCCAGCACGCGGCAGGACGCCGACCAGAGCCCATCGGCGGCGCCGCGCAGCGCGGCCAGCGCGGCGCGCGCCTCGCGCGCGCCCAGCGCGCTCGGCGGCTCCGCGCCGGCGCGGCCGCGGAAGAGGTCGCGCAGGGCGCGCAGGTGCGGCCGCGCGGGCGTCCAGGCGGTGTCCAGCTCCTGCGCGCGCGCGCGCCAACCGTTGCGCCCCGTCAAACATGTCTGGCAAGGCGTGTCTGGCACGGAGGTGCATGCTAAAAAAAGCAGCTGCACGACTGCCTGGAGGGCACCTGCAGGCATGCACGCAGCAGCCCCGCCTGCAGGCAGGCACAGTCGCTGGAAAGCACCGTCCAACACATCATCATGGCGGTGCGTGGCTGCAAGACACGCACACAAGCATTGACACAGCGCTGACACAGCATGGACACAGCATGGATGAAAGACGACACTACTACTGCAAGTATACACGCCTGTTTTAACACTGCGGCCGCACGCCTACCTCCTTCTCCTCCAGCCGCACGTCCAGGCCGCGCGCGGCGAACGCGGACATGCTGCGCGCGGCCTCGTAGCCCGAGCGCGCCTCGGTCGCGGCCTGCAGCAGCTCGGCCGCCACGCCCGCCACCTCCGGCAGCAGCGCGGTGTACTCCTCCGGCGGCAGCGCGGCCGTGTGCCGCAGGCCGCCGCCGGCGCGGTGCAGCCTGTGCAGCAGCGGCACCAGCCGGCGCATCTCCAGCGCCTGCGGGGCGCGCGCGCCGCGGCGCATGTCAGCAAGCTCATAGTGTGGCCAGGCATGTGCCTGAGCCCGCCGCCAGCACAGCGCTGCCCGTGCGGCCCTGGCGCCAGCTGGCGCATCATCAGCCTGGGCTGCATTTGCCATGCAGAGCAGCATGTGCTTTGGCAAGTGAGCGATTTTTCATCAGTGGTCACTGCTGACAGCACAAGCATCTCCGTACAGGAACCCGAGTGAGCCGGGCTCACATGCGGTCTGCGCCGCAGCAGCAGCGCGCTAGCAGCCGCTCACGCCTGCAAGCTGCTACTTGAACCTAGCACGTATGCAAGCCGCGCGCGCACCACTTTCCCTGACAGCGTGTTGTAGCTCTGAAACTCCAGTGCCGCGGCCTCGCGCACGCTCTCGCGGATCTGCGCGCGCCGTGGCAGCTCTGCATCCGGCCGCCGTCGCCGAGCAACAGACGGGACCCAGTACACAGCTGCGCAGCTTTATGCAACCCTAACCATGCAGCATGCCGTGCCCAGCCAGCATCCCCGGCTGTCTGGCATGCGAGCTCTTCAGATGACCAGTGTGCTCCACTATGAAACGATGCAGCTTGACCGCAAATCACGTCATGTGTGAGATGCACCAGCCTCAGAGGAAACACACTGCATGTCACGCGCTGTGCGCAGGTGGCAGTGGCAGAGCATGCGGCCGACAGGCCGGCGGCGCGCCCTCTTTGCTTGGAGGGCAGACTCACTGGAGGGTAAACCAGATCCGACTGCAAGCACTCAAACTCCAGGCTATCCCCCGCGCCTTGGAGGGCTGGCCGAGGCGGATGACGCGCACGCCGCGCTGCAGCAGGCCCTCCACCAGGTTGTCCGTGGCGGCATTGGTGTCGCCGCAGGCCAGGATGGGGCCCGCGTGCTCGGCGCGGCGCGCGCCGTCCGCGGTTGCCAGCACGTGCAGCAGCGCGAGCAGCGTCTTCGTCTTTCCGGTGCCCGGCGGGCCCTGCGCGGGCGCACGCGCGCGTCGGCGCCGCCCAGCCTGCGGCGCGGCGCCGCAATCGCGGGCCGACACGCATGCAGTGCGCCTCCGCCGCTCTGTCTGTGGCCCCCGCCGCAGGCACGCGCACCCGCGCCGCTGCGCCGCAGGCGCCGGGGCCGACCCCGCGCCGTGAGGGGCATGCACGGGCACGCCTGTGTGGCAATATGGTGCTACCCCCTGGCGCCCCAAGGGACACTGCGCAGCTTCCCGTGTCCTGGCGCCACCGCTGCGCGCGAGCTGCCTGCCCCCTGCGGCCTCCCAGCGCGTGGCCCCAATTGGCTGGATGCCAGGAGTGCGGGCGCCGCGCCTGCCAGAGCGTGAACGTGCGCGTGATGGCCTTGGCAATGGCCTCGCGCTGCGAGCGGTTCAGGTCGCGCTCCGCCTGCAGCAGCCTGCCCGCCGCCGTGCGCCACGACACCTTCCTGCGCCGCCCCGGCGCGCCGCGCGCTGCAGGGTCCACTGTGCGCGGCGTGCATCCCGGTGACGCCGACAGAGCATGCCACACCCACGGCCGGCAAGGGCCTGCAATGCAAAACTCCCGCCGACCATCCGCACCCCGCTCATCAGCTGAGTCCATCCGAAACCATGCCGGCGCAGCCCCAGACAAGCAGCGAGCAATGCGGCACGCAAGGTGTATTTGGTCGTCCAGCCGCGCCTGGCCCAGCTGGGCGGCTGCGCGGCCAGGACAGCCCCAGACAAGCAGCAAGCACAGAACCAGATGGGTCGCCCGGCCGCGCCTGGCCCAGCTGGGCGGCTGCGCGGCCAGGCCCGGCGTGTCCGGCGCGCCGAGCAGCACCAGGCGCACGTCCAGCTCGCCGGGCTCCCAGTTGGGGTCCCAGGGCGCGGCGCCGGCGGCCGCCGCGGCCTCCGCAGCGGCCTCGGCGGCCTCGCGCGCGCGCTGCCGCGCCTCCTCAGCGTCCGGGTCGTCCAGTACCTCGCGCTCCTCGTAGCGCCACGGCCAGCTCAGGAGCTCAATTGCCTGCGCCGCGCGTTAGGTTTAGGGGCTGCCGTTTGAGAGGCTGCCTCGCACTGTGCAGGCCGCCGGCGGCCTCTGCCGCGCCACGCGCGCGCTGCCGCGCCTCACGCAGGCTGATAGATACCTTTGCGTGATTCTAAGCACCTGCTGATCCGGCAGCCCTGCTGCATGCTGCGCCCGATGGCGTCTCTTCGCCTTGCGCCCTCACCCCCCGCCGCAGACAACAGGACTCGACTTGACAGTGAACAGGCTCCGCAGGCTGTCGCACAGCCAGCACGGCGCGTGACAGCAGCGCAGTGCCTCCTGAGCAGCATCCCTGAGCACAGCTTTGCAGCATGCGGTCGGAAGTTGCCACGCGTTTAGGGCCGAAATCCACGCTGCGCGCTCCAAATCTGGGTCTGCAAAGGTATGGCTCTCTCAGAGTGCCGCGCCTGGCAGCGAGCCTGCCTGGAGAACCTGGCCGGATCCCGTTTGTCACCTGCACTCGCGCACTCCTAACACGCACTCCGCCATGCAGACAATTGAGGCCGGGCGGCCGCAAGCAGAGATGACGTGCGCGTCGGGGGGCCGCCCGCGCCTTGAGCTGGCGCTCAACGGTCGTCTGCGGGCTGCACTTGTCCATGCGCCACAGCCCGCGGCCGCCGACCGCCTCCAGCGCCAGGCTCTGCTTGTGGCCGACCGCGACGAGCAGGCCGGCGCGCGACATGTCGTACACGGTGGCCTCGATCGCGTTGACGTCGAACGCGCGGTGCTTGGCAGCCTCTATCGCCGCCTCGTCATCGTGCATGATCTGCGCGCGCCGCGGCGCCGCCCCCTCAGCCCCCCGCGAGCACCCGCGCGCGGTGCTTGGCTGCCTGGATGGCGGCCTCCTCGTCGTGCATGATCTGCGCCGCGGCGCCGCGGCGCGCGCTCTCAGGCCCCCCTCGAGCGCTGCACCGTGCGCCTAAGCAGGGTCACACGGGGGCACGGCATGCCTGGGTGATGACGAGCGCGCCGGCGGTACCAACGTCTGCGCCGAGCGGCCCGCCCTCGGCGCGGGTCGCACGTGTAAGCAGCGCCCCTGCATCTGTATTTGTAGGGCTTGCCTTGCACAAACAGAGCTGTTGAGCACCGACGGCATTGCGCCGGCCTGAGCGGGCCGCCCAGGAGGGTCCGGCGCGCCGGGGCGGCGCGCCGCGCCTGGATCGTGACGGGCACGTCGCCGGACGCCAGCGTCTGTGCGAGCAGCACGCTCTCGCCGCGCTTGAACGTGTGGAACGGGAGTTCCGGCGCGCCGCGCTCCGCATCAGCCGCGCCCGCGGCGGCGGCCGCGTCCGCCGCCGCGGGCTCGCCCGGCGGCGGCGCGGGGCCGGGCGCGCCGCCCAGCCGCCGCTGCTCGACGCGCCAGATGAAGTCCGAGCCGATCTGGCGCTGGAATGTCGCCGACAGCGACGTGAGCACCAGCCCGCTCTGCTGCAGCCCCTTCAGCTGGCGCCTGCGCGCGCCGTGAGTGCCGTTGTCAGGCCCTCGCATGTAGTCTTGCGGGGGTGACATGGCTGCTGCATGGCGCTGGGTCTGGGTAGCCAGCTGGGTGCCGGCTGAGCAGCTGGGTCTCAATGGGAACGCCGCGAAGCACCCGCCCGTTCCGCATGCAGTCGCGTTCGGACATGGAGCCTAGCGGGCTCAGCATGTAAGGCACTCAAGACATCGGTGCAGTCTGTGACCAGAAAGACAGCGCAGAGGCTGCGCTAGCCTGAAGCGCCCATCCCATGCGTGCCTGTGCTCTCAGCAGATGTGCAGCACATGGATAGCGCCTTCGGGGGACGCCCTGTTGCAGCGCCGCCCTATAATGCGCCACAGGCGGTCCATGTAAAGGCTGGCCCGCACGCGGCAGGCAACATGCCAGCAGGCAGCGCAGCAACGTGCGCGCCCAGGGGCCAGGCGCGCACTTCTTGTACTGGTTGCGCACGCGCTCGATTTCGGCGTCCTTCTCGGCGCGCACGCCCTTCTCCAGCCGCGCCTGCTCGCCCGCACACAGCCATTTGGGGTTAGGGTTTAGGCTAGGCTTAGCACTGACAGAGTTCAGCACTGACACATGGCCATTCGGGTAGAGTTCAGCCGGGCCTGCTCGTCCGTGCGCGGCCGTTCAAGGCTCTTCCGCTGCTTGTAAAGTGACTGGCAGCCTGCCCAGGCAGGACGCCCCCCACCCCCGACAGCGCATTCACGGCCGCACGCGGCCCCAGCGCCGGGCTCAGCTCTGCCTGCTCCTCTGCACCGCAGCCGCCGTCGTCGAAGCCTCGCGCGCTGCGCTCGGCTCTCCTCTACCCATCCTGCGTCATTCCCTGCATCACAATGCGAGCGGGGCCAGGCACGGGACTGTGCCGCCGGACACGGCGCCAATCCTACCCTACCCTAACACTGACCGCCGTGCTGCGCCAGGGAGCGCCTGCAGCGGCCGGCACTACACGCAGCTCCTTCCGCAGCGCGGCCCCCCCCTGCTGCACGCTCTCATCTACCGCGTCGGCAAGCCGCCGCCTCCCTGCTCACGCAAGCCCGTGCGGGCCATGCGGGCCCGCCTCCAGCGCCGTGGCTGCCGCCTGGAACTGCGCGGGCTTCACGTCGCCCTCCGGCTCCGCAGCGGCGGCCGGCAGCCGGTGCGCGGGCGCCGGCGCGTCCTCGTCGTCCCCGGCGAAGATGTCCTGCCGGGCCACAGCCTCGTCCGTGAATGCTTGTCATCACTCTACATGCTGTGCTGCTGACCGCCATGTACGGCCACCAGGCGCCCATCTAGCTGCAAGGCAGACTGTTCTGCGCACATGCAGTCTCCAAGACTGCCGGTGGGTTTTGCGCGAGCGCGCACGCGCGCGGTGCAGCCACGTCCTGGCGCGGGGGGACGCGCCTGGCTGAGCGGCCGCCCGGTGATGATGTCCACGCCCGCGGACGCGCGCGCGCGCGGCCCCCGCCCGGCGCCGCCCGCCGCCGCGCCCGGCCCGCCCGCCCGCCGCCCGAGGGCCGCCGCAGGGTGGTCCGCCGGGTAGCCGGCGCCGTTCGCGGCACCCTGCCGCCCGGCGGGCGCCGCAGCCGGCGCGGCGCCGTTCGCCGGCCGGCGCTCTGCGGCCGGCGCCTGTGCGGCCGCGGGGCTGCGCGCCCTGCCGTTCACGAGCGCGCGCGCCTGGGCCGGATCGGTGATAATTGTCGGCGCAATCGCCTCCACCAGGCGCGTGTCGGAGTCGTAGGTCTGCGCGGCCCGCGCGCGGCGCTGCAGCAGCTGCCGGCGCGCGGCGGTGCGCCCGGCCAGGCTGCTGCGCGGGTCCTGCAGCACCAAGCCCGGCCCCGGGCCCGGCAGCCCCGCCCCCGGCCCCGGCCGCCCGCCGAGTGCGTCCCGCCAGGCCGCGGCCGTGCGCGGGTCCGGCGCGCCCGCGCGCGGCGCCGGCCCGGCCGGCGCGGGCTCGCTGGCGTCCTCCTCGTCATCAGCGTCCTCGTAGGCGCCGTAGACGTCCTCGCCGTCGTCCCCGTCATCGTAGCCACCGGCGCACACCGCCAGCGCCATCACGCGCCGCCCGCCGCCGCGCGCGCCGCCGCCGGCGCGAGGCTGCGCATCCTGACCAGGCTCTGGAGGCTGCCCCTCCATCGTCCTGCCGATCGCGCCGCCGTCGCCGTCGCAGCCGGCGGGCAGCACCGCCGTCGCCATGACGCGCCGGCTGCCGCCGCGGCGGGTCCACGTGGCCTGGTCGGGCTCCCCCCAGCCCGCGTCGCCGGCCGCGGCGGCGTTCGGGCCGCCCCAGTCGGCCGCGGGCGCCGAGCTGGCTGCCGCCGCGGCATCGCTGGCGCGCTCCAAGCGCCCCGCCCCGCCGGCAGGTCCGGGCGCCCAGGCGCCGTGCGGTCCGCGCGGCTCGGACGCCCCGCCCTCCGGCGCCCCGCGCATGCCCGCCCAGCCCGGAGCCGCCGGCGCGCCCTCGGGCGCGTCGTATCGGCGTCCGTCCGCGGATGGGGCATCTCGGGTGGGGTCGCGGCGGCGCGCGGGCGCCTGCCAGTCAGGGCCGGGGCTGCCGCCGCCGGCCCGCGCTCGCAGGTCCGCCAGCAGCTCGCTCGGCTGCGCGCTCCAGCCGCCGGTCGGGTCTGCGGCCGGCTCCGCGCCGCCCTCTCGCTGATTCGCCTCCCACTGCCTCCGCCGCGCGCGCGACCTGCATGCGCGCGCGTCACCAGCCCCCGCGCTTTGCACACAGGCTTGCACGTGCGTGATAGGAGTGTCTTGGGTCATCAAGAGTCCATCGTCGCCTCACGCACGCAGCGCGGGTGCTGACGCTGACGCCCCTTCACGACACTGTCAAGCGCGTGGCGAGAGCCTCTGTTCAGAGTGGACACCGCAGACTCGTCTCAGCATCAGGTGTCGCGCAGGCCCTAGGGCATGCGCGAGACCACCGAGTGCGCACTGCCGTCGCGGTCAGCGGTGCGCCCTCTGCTACTCCTACCTGCTCCCTAGCACACGAGGGCATCAGCGCTTGCCGGCCTCATCTCGCAACAGGCGCTGCCCGCGCCTGTACGGCCCGCTGGCGCCGGTGTCGCCGGTGGCCAGCGCGGCCGCCAGGCGTGCCGCCGGCGTGTCCTCCGGCTCCGCGCCCCCGCCCTCGCCCATGTCCTCATCCTCGGCGCCAAAGTCGTCCATGTCATCGAAGCCCTCCTCGTTGTCATAGTCCTCGTTCTGGCCCCGCACGCGTCTGCCGGGTCAGGCGCCCAGCGCCGAGGGGCGGGACGCGCTGCCAGCATCAGCTCTCGCGGCCCGCATTCGGCATGCGTTCGAGCGCCAACCTGCAGTCTTGACCAGCCCGACAGCATGTCGCGTGCAGCAAAACCCACGCCCTGCTCGCTGCTCGCGCCGACGACCCAACATGGTGCTGCGACTGCGGGCACGACGCAGCCGGAGGCACGTCGCGCGGCGCGCGCGCGCCTCCGCAGGCCGCGCAGTGCCGGCCGTGCTGAGCGCCAGGCACCCGCGCGCAGCAGCGGTGCAGCGAGCCCCCCCAACTGCCCCCCCAAGCGACTCTGTACTTGTGCCCGCGGCTGCTCCTGTGCCCCAGGTGGTAGGGTTGCAGGACCCCAGGAGGGCGCCCGGCGCACCCGCGCCGCGGCCATGGCCTCCGCCTCCTCGGCCGCCAGGCGCTCGCCGCTCGCCTCGGCGTCGATGCGGCGGATGAGCTCAACGATGTCGGCGTCCTTGACATCGTCGAACGCGCCGTCGCCAAACTGCTCCCGCTTCTCCATGGCCGCCTGGCGCGCCGTGCGCGCTCGGGCGCCGCGCAGGAGCGGCACTGCCGCACGTGCGGCACCAGGCCCAAGCTGGCAACATATCGAGCACACCCTCGAGGTCGAGCGTACTCCAAGTGGCAAAGACAACTAGCTTTGTGCGCCTAGCAGCGTGAGGCCCGGAGGCAAACAAGCACACCACAACGAACGCTAGGTCGTAAGCCCGTGTCCACGGAGCGGCCGCCGGCGGGCACCGCACCATGGGGTGCCAGGGCGTCACATCGCGCGGGTCCAGCGTCCGGCCCGATAGCCCGGCCGCCGCCGCGCGCCGCGCAAAGCTGCCGATGCCGGCGCCGGCGCCGTCCTCGGCGCGGCCCCGCCCCGGCGCCGACCCCGCTCGCGCAGCCCCGCTGGCGGCGCGCAGCTGCGCCACCACCGCCGCCGGCAGCGGCCGCGCCAGGCGCGGCGGCCGCCGGTCGCGCACCGTGATGACCCCCGCCCCGCCCTGGCCCTGGCCCTGACGCGCGCCCCGCTCCGCCGCGCCGCGGCCGCCGCCGGCGACCTCCCCGGCGCCAGCGGCGCGCGGGGTAGGGTTGGGGACGTGCTGCCGGTTGGGCTGCGCAGGCGGCCGCGCGGGCACGGCCGGCATGCGCGCGCGCTTGGGGTGCCGCGCGCGCCAGCGCTGCTCGCGAGTCGCGAAGGCCAGCGGCTGCTTGGCCGCGTCGCCGTACACGCGCAGCCACTCCTGCGCCGCCGGGCTGAGCGGCTCCTCCTCCTCCTCCTGCGCGGCGCGCGCGCGCCCGGCGTCGGCGCGCAGCGACGGGGGGAGCATCCGCCCCGCATCCGCTTGCGCGCGCTGCTGGCTCCACGGCTCCTCCAGTGGACTGGCTCGTCCTGGGTCGGTTCTCCCCCAAATGACCGTCGCGGTACTCTACCGTGGACGCTTGGTCTGGTGATTTGTTAAGGGCGTAGCCTGACCGAGCGTGTTACACGCTACAAAGAACTCTACGGTAAGCGCTGCCGCAGCCGCGCGCTGCACGCACGGCGCCGATGCAAGCGGCCATCACACGCTGGTGCTTGCGCTCCGAGAGCGCACGGGGCAAGCTAGGACAGAGGTGCACGCGCGGTCGCTGTGCACAGCGCCGTCGACCAGCCCCCGCACCTCCTGCTCAACGACGTCGTCTTCGTCGTCATCGTCGTCCTCGTCGCCAGCTTGGTCCAGGCCCCAGAAGTCCTGCCGGCTGCGCGCCGCGTCCTCTCTCAGCGCCTCGTAGCCGCCGTCTTCAGGCGCGTCGTCATGCTCCGCGGCGCCGCCGCGCGCTTGCTCAGCGAAGCCGTCGAGCTGCGCGTGAGGAGCCGCGCCGCTCCCAGGCCGGCCCACCACCGCCGGGCTGTACGCGCGGCAGCGCTGCACGCACGAGAGACACCCGTCAGCAGGGCGCTCGCAGCAGATGACTCTCGCTGCGCTTCAGTGGAACCATGAAGACTCACTGGCAACACGTTCCCTCGGGCCTGCTTGCGAGAGGGCAGCGTGCCAGAGCGCACGCCACTATAGCACAGCGTTTGGCATGGCGCCCGCCACATGAACTTGCTCTGCGTGCAGTTGCATGCTAGCTTTGCAAACAGGCAGCACATGCAACCTGAACACATTGTAAGGTCGGTGGAAGCCTCCCAAACTGGTAGGCGGCATCTCAGCGGCCGCCAACGCACCCGGGGTGCTGCGGTAGGCGCACTGGCGCCCCGCCTCCTGGCAAGCTGGCTGGTGGCGCAGCCCTGCCGCGCTGTGCTGTTCCTGACCCGCATCCTTCTGCTAGGCCGGCTGTCGTCAGGCGCACAGGCCCCCCCCAGCAAGAGCTCAGCTCGCGCTGGGCGTACACTCGTACACTCTCCTGAGGTGGGCGCCTAAGGCTGACCCTGCTGTGCTTGGGTAGGACCTGAGAGCGCTTTATCCCCAGGCACAGATCTGGGCGTTTACTATGTGTGCTGGAGCGCAACAGCAGCCAAAGCGTCTGCTTGTGAGCCAAGGCGTTTGCCATCCCACTATTCTCATCCCGCGTACACACGCAGATACCAACCAGCTGCTGAGTGGCTTGGGGCGAGCTCTGCAAGATGCGGGCCTTGACAGGCTGGGGGGTGGCTGCGCGACCGGGCAGCGTATGTGCAGCAAGGTTGGCCGAGCTTGTTCAAGCCCTGCAGCACGTACAGCACGAGGTTGCATTGTCATAACGCAGCACGGTTGCATGCACCTGCTCTTGTTGCTCAAGCCAAGCCGTGCTGCACCGTCCGAGTCCATTCCTGCCCCAGCTGCACCTGCTTTCTGACCAAGCGCGGACACACGCAGGTGCCACCCCGTGAGCACTGACGCACACCACCGCGCCGCGGCGGCCTGCAGCCCGCCGCAGCCGGCGGGCAGCCCCGCGAGCGGTCTGCAGCCGGGGCCGGGCCCCTGGCAGGGCAGCTGCCGGCGCCCGCGGCGCGGCCCCGGCCTCCACTGGCGGGGCGGCGCGTCGCAGGCCGGCGGCGCGCAGCGCGCCGGGCGCCCCGGCCGCGCGCCCGGCAGGCCAGCGCGGCCCGCCGCGGCCGCCGCGCCGGCGGAGGCGGCCGCCGCCAGGAAGCTGGCGGAGCTCGACCTCGTGCCATTCCTCAACCTGCAGGTGGCGCCCCGGGCCGCGCCCCGTCCTCAGGGATAGCCCCTGGCCAGGGCCCCTCCTGGACCTGCAGGCGCTGCTCCTGGCAAGCGTCAAGTGTTTGCTGCGCCTAGGCTGCAGGGAGGCTGGCCAGGGCCCCTCCCGGACCTGCAGGCGCTGCTCCTGGCGACCGTGGACCCTTTGTTCCACCTTGGCTGCAGGGCGGCCGATCGGGCTGACAGGCGCGGCGCGCAGCAGGGCCGGCGGCGGGCGCGCCGCTCACGCGCGCGGCCGCCGGGGCGCGCAGGGCATGATCCAGCCGACCGTGCCGGAGGGCACGCAGGCGTCGGTGTTCGCGGTGTTCGACGACAAGAAGAAGCTGCAGTTTGTCGGCTTCAGCAAGGACGTGCGCAACTCGCTGCGCACCGTGTTCAGCCGCCGGCCCGACCGCGCGTTCTTCTACAAGCGCGCCCCCGCCCCGCGCGCTCCCTACCCAGGGGTCCACACTTGCAAGAGCCCGGGCCAAAGTGTGTTGCCAGGCGCAGAGGTGAGCGTGTCGCATCATCGACACACGTGGCCAGTAAAGAGCATGCGATGCTGTGGGCTATGCGTGCGCAGAGCACCATGACGCAATGGGCGCCGGCGATCCAGTGGAGGGTGTCTGGCCAATCGGTGCCAAGCTGTGCAAGGCGTGCAGCCGCGCAGGGGCATCCGAGGGAGTGTGGGGTTTGGGAGTGCGGCTTGGCAAGCGTAGGCCTAGGCCTACCCTAATTTCATTCTTGCTGCGCGCAGGGCGCTGCACCTGCCCACGCTGGACCAGGACGAGATGATCGCCGTGCGCACGGCCTGGTTTGAGGAGGCCGGCGGCCCGCCGCCGGGCAACAAACGTGCGCCCGGCTCTGCAGCAGCTGGCTGCCTCGCGAGGCGGGCAGCGCGCCGGGTCGCGCTACCCGAGGCTGCATGCTGGGGCAGAGACGGCGGCTGCTGGGGTGTGCATGGTCGGTGCTCCTGCCCTGCGGGGCGCCGCGCCGCCACGAACGATCGGCGGGTGCATCCAGCGCTGCAGCCAGCAAAGGCAATGCACACTGATGAGATGCGGGGGCAATCAACCGGTGCCGACTACGATGCGCTTCCTCTGTTGTGGGCTCTCAGCAGCGCTGCGTAGTGAGGTCGCAGTCATGGCCGGTCGCTGTGTGCGCTGCTGTTGCGTGCTGAGGTGTGAGGGGTCTCTGCGCCCCCACCTTGATGCACTGCGCCCAGGCACAATCACTGAGCCCTCGTCTTAAGCATAGTGTGTCCGAAAGGAGGGCACAGCAGCGATGCATTGTGTGCGCTGGGGCCCATGCAGTGCAGCTGGAGCGCAAGGCGTGGTCCCAACCGGTCGACGCCGGGGCCATCAGCGACCGCGGCAAGCAGCAGGCGCGGCGCTCCTGCTGGGCCGGGGCCCGTCCGCCCGCAGCTCGCCCGCCCCAGCGGCCCCGCTCGCCGCGCCGCACTGGCGGACGCCGGCTCGGACCCCAGTCACCCCGTTGCATTTCCACCGGGGCGCTTGGGGACTTGACGCGCTGCTGACTGAGAAGTGACGTTGCCAGCCCTCCGTGTTTTCCCGATGGGCGCAGTGAGTTTTGACTGTAAACCCTTAACCCTAGACCCAAAGCCCACACCCGCGCCCTTCTCCGGCAGGCGGCGGAGGGCGAGGCGGGCGTTCTGCTGGCGGCCATGCGCACGCGCGGCTGCAAGGAGGAGATGGTGCCCAGCCCCGAGCTGCTGGCGGAGGGCAAGGTATGCGCGCCCGCGCGCCGGTGCTGCCGGGGCTGCCGGGGCTGTTGGGGCTGCCGAGGCTGCCGGGGCTGCTGGGGCTGCCGGACGCTGCAACAAGCGCCAGGGATGCCTGTGCGCTTGTATGCGCAAGCAGTCTCTAAGCGCATCGGCATGCAACACAACCCTTTGGGGTATGTTGCAGAAGATAGGCTCTTGCACTCTTCTATGCTGTTTACAGCTCGGGATGCACACAGTTTGGCAGGGTTCAGGGTCACCCGGTATGCTCATGCGCCCGTTCAGCATGCCTGTAGTGGACAGCGCTGGGTCGCTGGCGAGGCCGCCGGGCCCGCCTCCGGCCTTGCGCCCGGCACTGAGCGCGGCCGTGCCGCAGGTGGACTTCTTGGCGAGCCGCGCGCTGAGCCCGGCAGAGCTGGCCGCGCAGCGCAGCCGGCTGCAGGCCATTACGGCGGCCACGCGCATCGTGGAGTTCGACCTCGACGGCGAGCGCGTGTCGGTGCGGGCATCCCGCCGGAGGCGGCGCTGGGGCGGGCGGGCAGGCGGGCGTGCTGCATGGGCTTGCTGGAGTTTGCCTGCGCCCATCACAGCATGTGGCACAATGCCGCGCGGCCGCACAGCCGCTGCAGCTCTGCGCCTCCGCAAACACGGGGGTCAGGCCCTGGGAGGGCCGCCTGCTCGCGCGGCCGCTTGACAAGCTCTGCCCCTGCGCCGCGCCTGCTCCCGAATGTCCAAGACAGGAGCACAGGCGCGGGGCGCGCGGCCGGCGGGCTGGCGCCGCGCCCGCTGACGCGCGGCGCGCGCGCGGCGCGCGCGCAGTTCGAGCTGCGCTTCCGCAACACGTACAAGACCAACGGCGGCTACATGATCGACGCGGCGGTCACGTTCGAGGACCGCGAGACGACGCACCGCGTGATCATCGGCCGCGAGTACTACGAGGACTTTGGCCTGGAGGCGCAGGAGGTGGTCGCGATGGTCTTCCGCTTCCTGCTCGCGCGCCGGGTGCCGCGGCAGACCGAGGGCGCGCCGGCGCCGCCCGGGCCCTAACCCTAGATGCCTCACGGCGGTCTACGCGGCCCGGCGGCGGGTCGCGACATGGGCGCAGCCACCCCCGGCCGCTGCCCTGGTTCAATTTAGGGCGGGCGGAGCAGCCACGCGCTTGGTTGACGAGTGAGGAGCTGCTCCTTTGTGGCACCTGTGCGACAAGGTGCTTGTCAGCCGCATGCAGCAGCTGGATGCATGTTGCATAGCGCCCCAGGTTGCCGCGCGCATGCGGGCCAAGATCGAGTGCTTGATGGACGCAAAAAGCCGGCGGTCGTACTTGCGGCCAGCATCGCGTCGAGCAGGGCGCCTGCGTGTACGCCACGAACAGATGTGGCCAGGCTCACGGATCCTGCGTGTGAGTCCGAGGTCATGGACGCGCGCGAGGTTATGGCCTGCCCGCCGCGCGCGCGCGCAGGCCTGCTGCTGAGCAGCCAGTTCCCGGTCAACTACTTCAGCATCTCGGACGTGGAGCAGTTCTTCCCGGAGTTCGCGGCCGAGTACGCCGGCTTCGACAAGGCGCTGGCCGGCACGGGCAAGTTCTGGCGCTTCAACCGCATCCACGACTACGCCGGCAAGGCGCGCCGGCCCTGCCCTCCCCCACCCTACCCTAGCCGCGTCCGCGTCGTTCCTGCAAGCGCGCAATGGCCGTGCAATGGCCGCTCCTTAAAAGTAACCACGCCGGCAGGGCGCGCCGCCGCCGGCGCGCCCGCCCGCCCCTCTCCCGGGCCCGCTCAGGCCTCCCTGCGTGCGCTTTCCGACGCGCCTGTGACGCGCGGCCGCGCGCGCGCAGGGCAAGGGCACGGAAGACATGTCAAACCTGTCCCTGGCGCTGGACAGGGTCAATGGGTGAGCATGCTGGCTGCGGCGTGTCCGCGGGCGCGCGCTCTGCGGCTGGGACTTGCAGGCTTGTCTTTGCTGGCAGCGAGTTGGGCTTGCTGCCTCCAGGAACGTGAACCTCTTTGTCAACAACGTCATCACTTGTTTCATTTCACAATGTGGTATGCACGAGGGTTCGCATGCTGGACCCCGCTTCACAACTTCCCCGCTTGCAACACCCACCCTCCTGCATACAGCCTGGGTTGCTCATTTCTTCGTGCAAAATGCTGTCACAAACTGAAATACACTGCCCATGACTCGACCATGCGGGTCATGCCTTCGATGCTCACGCTCAAACATCTGTTGAGAAGAAGACGGCGCCTGCCTGGCAACAAGCAGAAGCAGGCAGTGCTCAGGAGCAGAGGGCAGCAGGGCGCCAGGCTCGCTGGCCCATACTGGACAGAGGAACACGCACTGCGCACCCAGGTGGCAGTGTCTGCCTGGGGCGGTGCGGGACAAGCAGCGCAAGCACATGCCAAGAGCAATGTCACCAGAGCGCAGAGCGCAGACAGTGCACTTAGGACAGAGCGTTCAAGACTTCAGAGCAGAAGACGTGGCAGCCCACCGTCCCTTCCATGCGGCGACTACCATTCCAAGCAAACCTAACAATATTCAGTCATCTCCTGAGCGGAGCGCCAGGCCGCAGCTTGGGTCAGGAGGCACATTGCGGCCGGGCGCCCCCGATACGGGCGTTGGGCCGCATCTTTGGTCAGGCAAACTGCGGCCTGGCGCCCCCGATACCCCCGAGACCTCATGCTGTTTGGCAACATACGCTGGATAGGGCAATACAAGGTAATGAGGGCGACGAATGTACTCTGCATGCCCTCACGCCAGGATGGCGTCCATGATGCCGGCCAGGTCCTCGATGCGGAACGGCTTGGTCAGCCAGCCGTCAAAGCCGGACGCCAGGCACTGCGCAGGGGCAGCACCAAGTCAACTTCAGGTCGACTGACAAAGGAATGCGTGTCGCATGCCGCAGTGCAACTGGCGCCCACAAGCAGATGCTGACCTGCCTGCACGGCTGGCCCACTTGCACTTAGAGAGAAATGCCCTAGCGCATGAGCTAGGTTGTGTTGTATCCTATGCCAAATGAAGAGGGAAAGCTGCGCTGGGCACCAGGCGCCGCGTCAGCGGCTGCGCGGGGGCGCGGCGGTGCGTGCCTGGTCGCGCGTGTCCTCAAAAGCGTCGGCTGTGACGGCCACGATGCGCACGGTGCTGGCCGGCCAGCGCGCGCGCAGCTCCGTGACCACCTCCATGCCGCCCTGCGCGAAGACGACACAATTATAACTAGTAATAACCTTTACAATAACCCTTGACCTAGCCCCGCGCAGCGACAGCTAGGACCTTGGCGCTTGTCGGGAGCGTGCTTCTTGCCTTGCCTGTTTCGCGCTGTGGTGGTGGCCAGGGCGTGCGCGCTGCCAGCGCACTTTTACGTACAAGGTTTCGCTCGCTTCGCTGGTCCACTCAAAATCAGTGCATTGATGCAGTGCGCGCTGCAGCAGGCAAAACCTGCACATCGTGCGCCTGACACGATGCGGAGCGCTGAGCCAGCGGACGCAGCTGGAGCGCCATCGGCGGCCCGCTGAGGCACGCCCCCGCGCGGGGCGCGCCTTGCGCGGCATGTGCAGGTCCATGAGGATGAAGTCGAAGGCGTCCGGGCCGCCGCGTGCGGCGATGTGGTCGAGCGCCTCCTGGCCGTCGCGCGCCTGCGTCACGCGCGCGTAGCCCATGCGCGCCAGGATGCTGCTGGCCACCTGCGGCGGCGCGCGTGCGCATCGCCGCACGCCGAAAAAAGCAAAAAATAAAAGACTAGAAAAAAGAGCGAAAAAAGCAAGCCAATGCGTGGCAGAGGCATCGCAGCAGGCGTTCCCCGCGCATTGCTCTGGCGTGGCGCTCCGGCCGGCGTGCGCGGCTAGAGCCACGAGCGCGCATCATACAGCCATGCCTCTGTGCTGCTGACCAGCATAAAACGCGCGGGCGCGCGCCGCGCCCGACCGCAGCAGCCTGCCCGCTCCCTGCGCTGCTGCGCGGCGCCGCGGCGCGCCTTCATGTTAATCGCGTTGTCCTCGGCGATGAGCACGCGCAGCGCGGCCGCGCGCGCCTCGCCCGCCTCCGCGGCCGGCCGGCGCGCGGCAGCCGTCTTCTTCCCGCCCGCCTGCACCAGCTGCCCGCCGGACGCCACCCTGCGCACGCAAGGGCGAGCCTCTAAGATTGAGGTTTGAGTAGGGATTTCATCAGGGTCAGTGCGCAGCCAGCCGCCGCGGCCGGCCGCCGCGCAACGACCGCGCATTCTCTGCTCGCCCGGCCGCGCCGGCTGCGCCGCCCGATACGCCCGTGGCATGCAGGCGGCAGTGACCGATTGTGACTGTCAGCAGCTTACACTTGGTGGAGCAGACATGACGTCTTCTGTTCTGTTCAAAGGGTCAGCTTGCCACCTGGCCCTGGCAAGCCATGCCCGGCGCGTCAGCGCAGCCTCTCGCATGCAGCTGAGCGCGCATCGGACGAGCAGGGTTCATGCGCACCTCTGCACGCCGTCGCTGGAGAGGTCGATGCTGCGCCGGTGCTGCTGCGCGCAGCACTCGGCGGCGCCCGCGTCCGGCCCCGGCGGCGGCAGGCTGCCGCGCAGCTCCTCCGCGACCTGGACACGCCGCGCGCGCGCCTCACGTGCCGGCTACCGGTTACGGGAGGGCGGGCATGGCAGGGTATGCCAGGGTCAGCTAGGTTCACCAAGGGGTGACGAGCCGCGCAGCTCCTCCACGACCTGGACACGCCGCGCGCGCGCCTCACATGCGGGCTGCTGCGGGTTGGGAAGGCGGGCGGGCCAGGGTATGCCAGGGTCAGGGAGGGTCGAAGAGGGTCTCCGAGGGTCAACGACCCTGCCGCAAGCCCCTCGCAACATGGCCACCAAGAGGCAATTATGCCGTTGACATGCGCCCTCCCGCGCAAGAGACACCCTCCTAGGCTTGCGTAGGTCTGCCCCTGCTCATTGCCGCTGACCTGGCTGTCGATCAGTGGGGGTGCACTAGGCGCCCCGATCGCACAGGACACCATCACAGGGCAGGAATGCGCGAGGCACGGTCACAGGACACGAGCAGCTGCAACACATTGCGTCTGTGGAGCAATCGTCAGACATACCACAGCCAGCGCCACTCCGCGCACCTCTCGCTCGAAGCGCGCCTCCGCGGCGCTGCCGCTCTTGCTGCCCCCATTCTCATGCGAGCCGTGGAGCCGTCCGCCGCCGCAGTCCCCGCCGGCGCACGCCGCACCCGGCGCCTGATCTGGCGCGCCCGCGCCCGCGCCCGGCGCAAGCGCCGGCAGCGGCGCGCACAGCACCTCCTCCAGCGCCAGCTTCAGGCGGCCCTGGCGGATCGGGCGCGTCACTACGACGTACCTGCGCGCGCGGCCCGCCAACGCGTGAGCGCGTTGACACCGCGGGTTGCTCGCCAGTTCGTGAGAGCGCTGGGAGCGCAAGGTGTGAAATCAGATACGTGAGGGAGCGCGGGCGCGGCAGCGTGTGCAAACTGACGGCCGCCATGCCGCGGCGTGTCCACCCAACAGGCGGGGCGTTGCGCCTGCGACGTGCCCGGCGACATGACGCCACAGCGAGTAAACGTGACATGCGATTGCTGCAGTGACTGCAAGTCCTGTTGGCGGCTGCTGGATGCTGGGCAGAAAGGGAGCGTGGGGAGGCCAGCGCACGCGAGCTGCCGGCTGCCCGGCGCTCGCCGCCGCTCCCGCAGCTCGCGCGGCGCCTGCGCCTGGCTTGGTGCGCCGCCCAGCCGCGGCGTGCCGGCGCTGCTGCCGCAGCTGCCATTGAGGCCGCCGTTGCCGGCGCCGCCGCCGCAGCCGCTCAACTCAGCCGCGCCGCCATACATGGGCGGCCCGGGCGGCTCGCTGGTCTCGAGGTGCCCCGGCCAGCCGAAGAACACAACGCGCGCGGCCTCGGCGTCGTCGCCCTGCGCCAAAAGCAAATTAGATGTAGGGTTTGTGGTAGGGTTTGTAGTCCACAAACACGGGTCATACAAACACGGGTCATATGCCCCAGCGTGCACAGGCACTTGGTGGCAAATGTAGCGCAGCAGAAATTGGCTCTGGACAGCACACGTGCCGCAGCAGCCGTGGCACGCAGGATGCGCGCGCCGCGCCGCGTGCGCAGGGCCGCCATGTGCAGGGCTGCCGCGCGGACGCGCGCCTGCAGCAGCGCGTGCAGCAGGCGCGAGAAGGCGATGTCGGCGATGCACACATCGAAGGGGCCCTCCACGTCGGCGCCAGCCGCACCCGCGCCCGCCGCCGCGTGCTCCAGCCGCAGCCGGTCCGCCGGCTGCAGGCTGCGCGCGGCCGGCGGCGCCGCGCTGCTGTAGATGCCGTTCATCATGCCGCCTGTGGCCCGGGCAAGTGCATTCTTTGCACTGCCAGACCCCCGGAGCGACGCGGGTAGCAGGCTGTAAGTATGCAGCCGCGCACCCGCATGGCGACACAAGCGCATGCACCCGACCTCAGTCACGTCACTCTGAGTTCCGGGCGAACTGTCAGCAGCTGCACGACCGCATGATGAAAGACGCGTGATTCTGATCACAGATACGTGGACACAATTGTCAACGGCGGACCAAGACTTTGTTCAATGCCGGAGCTGCCAAGCTTGTGACACACAAGTCGTACAGCGCAGGACCGCGCGCGCGCGCGCGGGGGGG
>JAABUV010003484.1_pt1 | contig 20042 bp, 33 predicted proteins | sample 5559971 | NCBI WGS metagenome assembly JAABUV01 (sample SAMN10711881, study PRJNA513362) | rock metagenome | isolation source: Antarctica rocks | place: Antarctica: Victoria Land, Knobhead nord | collected 2015-12-19
GCGGGGCTGCCCCCCCCCCCCCCCCCCCACGCGAGTCAGGCACTGGGCGGACCAGGGCGGTGGCTGCGCGCGCTCGGCCTGTGTGCCACTGGCGGCGCATTCAGCAGCAGAAGTGCAGACCTGTGTCACACTGTAGTGGCTAGGCATGTGGTGTAGCGACCACAGGCAAGGAACGCTCCTGCCCGGACTCCTAGGCCAGCTTCAGCCCTCTGGCACGCATGCATGTTCAACCTGATGGGTTAAACTAATGAGCGTGAGAGCTGCATGACCAGCCGAGGCCGCAGGCCTGCGGGCAGCTGGGAGACATGCAGCTCCGCGCACCTGGCGGTCCAGGACAGGCTGGTCATCGTCCTCGTCGCTGCCGTCGCCGGCGCCGTCGCCGGTGCCGGCCGCCGGCGCCGGCGCCGCCGACGGCGGGTCGATGGCGAGCGCGGCGGCGGCCTCGCCGGCGCCCGGCGCCGACGGCGGCGCGAGCAGCGCGCGCACGCGACTCTGCTGCCCGGGGCCCTCCGCGACCACCTTGGACACGTACGCCTGCGGGGCGCAGACGAGGAGCCGGGCTGCCGGGTGTTGCTCATGGGCAAAAAGTATGTGACAAGCTGCAGGCCTCAAGGCCATGCGTGAGTGATGCTCATCCAACTTCGCAGCATGCACCTGTGCCGGCGCGCGGCCATGCGACAGGGCTCTGCTGATCGCATCAGGGCATGTGTGCCATTCAAGCATGCTAATGTGGGGCCTGCTGCTTCACTAAAAAGAGGCTGCTCACTGCATGCCGCTCTGCAGGGACAGCGATGACCGCACGCCTACGTCACAAGCAGCACTCTGTCAGGGTCACACAAGCTGCGCTCTTGTCGTAGGACCATGCCGAACTTTTGCTCTAGAGCACACGCGCCTGTATCAGCTCGTGCGTGCGCTGCTCCAGCACGCCCAGGAACGCCATGAGGCTGGCGTCGGTCGGGCCGCCACTGCCGAGCAGCGCGCGCACCGCCGGCGTGTCGCAGCCCGCGCGCTGTCCCCGGGCGCACGGCTGTGTTACCAGCGTCAACAGATGTATCTGCACCTCCCTGCCTCACCCTGCTGGGCTCCCGAAGCGGGCGCCAGTGGCGAGCAACCGACTTCTGCTGGACCGGGCGCCCTGCTGCAATGCACGCCCAAGCCGAGAATGAACGTTCCGGGCAGCTCCTGCCTACAACCTGGTCGACCCAGTCACGGACGTCGAGCAACACGCTTCACATGCAGGTCGCCAGACAGCCCGCCGAGGACCGGGCGCCCCGCGCCTGCCACAGCGCGGCCAGGCCCTCGCGCAGCCGGGTCGTGCGCAGCACCGCCGCGTCGCGCCGCGCCTCCAGCGCGCCCGCGGCCGCCTCCGTCGCCGCCAGGCGCTCCTCCAGCCCCTGTCCACCCAGCAGCACCTTCCCTCGCATGTGTGCATCTGTTGGGGGCTGCATGCCCCCAAGCTCGCTGTGCAATCGCAGCACTCCGAGGCACTCCGAGGAAGTGCCCCTTGCGCAGGTCGCGGCACAGCGCGCACCAGCTGCCGCACGGGCAGCACGCTGTCTGCGAGCCTCGCCGGAGGCCGCACGAGCCGCGAGCGTACCTGCGCGTCCTCGGCGGCGAGCCGGCTCGTGCGCTGGCGTCAGGGCGGGCGCTCCTGCTCATGCGTGCGCCCTGCGCGCCTCCCACGGGGGGTGGACCTGCGCAGGGCCGCGGGCGCGCCCGCGCGGCGGCCTGGCGGGCGGCCTCGGCGGCCGCGGCGGCGTCGCCGGCGGCCGCGACCTCGGCGCGCAGCTCGCCGGCGGCGGCCTCCAGCGCGTCCACCTCCGCGTTGACCGCGCCGACGTAGCCGAACAGGCGGAAGTTGGCGTCCTCGCCCGCCACCAGCGCCGCCGCCAGCGCGTCCATGTCCGCCGCGCCTGCACGCATGTTTACTAAAGCGTGAGAGAGAGACTTTTGTAGTATAGAGGTGGCGTCCTCGCCCGCCGCCAGCGCCACCCTAAGCGCGTCCATGTCCGCCGCGCGCCTGCACCCATGTTCGTTAAAGCGTGAAAGTAAGCCTTGTGCAACGATGTTAGCATCCCTGCACCCGCCGCCACCGGCACGTCCTTGTCCGCCGCACCTGCATTTGCTTTTTTCTGAAGCGTGACTGAAAGCCTATTGTAGTGATATGGCACCCTTGCCTGCCGCCGCCGCGGCAGCCACCCTGCGCATGGGGCCAACAGGGCGCGCGCTGGTGGCCACCAGCGCAGCACCACTCTGCGCATGGGGCCGGCAGGGTGCGCGCCCGTGGCTGCCAGCACAGCGTCGAACGCGGCGCCGAGCTCGCGCAGGCGATCGGCGGCGGTGGCGCCGCCGCCGCGCGCGCCGCCGCCCGAGGCACCCGGGCTCGCCGTCCGCCGACGCGGTCCGACCTCGCTGCTCAGCACGGTCGCTGTCTGCAGGTCGCGCACCTCGATCTCGCGGTTGCGCTTGGCCTCCTGCACGCGCGTGCATCGAGCACGTGGGTACAGGGCACACTGGGCAACTGCCTGCATGCACTGGCTAGGGTTTGAACACGGCGCAAACCACGCAAGCCCGGGCATGCGATTTATGGAGTGCGCATGCAGGTTCGGTGACCGGGGGCGGCGCACGCGCTGCCGGCGCGCGTGCTCCAGCAGCTGCGTGAGCTGGCGCCACTCCGCCTCGGCGTTGGCCTGCTCGCGGTCGGCCGACGCCTTGAGGCCCCCGGCCTCCGATTGCGCAAGCTCGCGGCCCGCTCCGGCCGCATGAGCCTGCAGGGCAGCACATCCTCACATGCTATCAGGTTTCTCTGACAGCCTGTATGCCTTGCGGACCGCAGCAAGGGAACTATGCTGGCTCAGCTGCGGCTGCAGCGGGTGAGCCTGTGACCGGACGGCGCCGCGCCTCATGCAGCAGCGCGGCCAGGCAGCGGCGCTGGCCGGCGAGGCCGCGCTGCAGCTTGCGCAGCGCCTCGTCCAGCGCCAGGCGCTCGCGGCGTAGCGAGTCGACCACGCCGCGCAGCGCGCGCGTCTCGGCGCGCCGCGCGTTGTGTCGGTGGCAGGCGCCCTCCAGCCGGTTCTCCAGCGTGCGGATGTGCTTCTGCATCTGCGCGCGCGCCGTGAGGTAGGGTAGGGTATAGGGCTCGCCGGCCGGTTGTGCCAGTGGCAGGCGCCCTCCAGCCGGTTGTCCAGCGTCCGGATGTGCTTCTGCATCCGCGCGCGCGCTATGCGCCCGATGGGCTGCGAGCCCGCGCATGCACGCGAAGCAATGGCACACCCACAGGCTGGTGTGCGCCTGCATCTGCGCGGCGCAGCGCCCGCAGCGGCACTTGCTGCGCTGGCGGTTCCACTCACGCCCACCCGTCCGTTTGTCAGCCTGCTGGTGTGCATTTGCCTGTATGCGCAGGTTGGCAGCCTGCTGGTGTGCATGCGCCTGTATGCGGTCGCGCAAAGCCTCTCTGCTGCATGACTGCTGCATGACATGGCCTCCCCACGCTATCTTGGGCACAGCTTGGCTGAGGTGCGTCTGCCCTCCGCAGGGCCCCGTGACTACTACCTGCGGTCCTCCCCCGCGATCGGCAGCCCTGGTGGCGGACACGCATCACAAGCTGTGGACCTTGCTGAGGGTGCTGCGGGCGCGCAGCAGCCCGCGTCTGGCCACGTCTGCACACGACGCAGTGCAGGAACGTCTGCCGCTCTCTGCTTGGTCGGCCACACCGTGAAGGAGCGACACAGGTTTCGGCAACTTGTAGCCTCTCCTTTGCAGGCGGGCATGCCGTACGTACTGCACATCGGGCACCCCGGAGCGCCTGCAGGTGCTCGCATGCGGCGTCTACCTACCCTGCTCTAATCGCAGTGATTCTAAGGGTTTAACACCCTGACGTGCCTGCAGGTCGCCCTCGCGCGCGGCGTTTACGCCGCCCATCGCCCGGCGCTGCGCCGCCACGCGCGCGCGCAGCGCCGCCAGGCCCTCCTGCAGCTCCAGCGTGCGCGCGCGCTCGGCGCCGATCTGCGCGCGGGGCACAGTCTGATATTTTGCAGGCAAAAAGTATGGCTCTGTGACAGAGGTGCAGGAGAACATCGGCCGCAGCTGCAGCAGCAGCAGATGCACAACAGCACAGCAGAGAAGGGTCCTTCATGCACAGTGCAATCCCATGTGGCTCTTTGCTTTGAGGCCCTGGCAGCAACATCGATCTCCGGCAGAAGAGTGCGGGCTCCTGTGCGAAAGAGTCTGCGCTGTCTCAAGAGGGACAGCCGTGTGGGCTGCACAGACCGCTGCATTTCTGCGCGTGTGTCACCGCCGGGCTGGCACCTTCTGGTTGTAGACCTCCGACTGCTCCTGCAGGCCGGCGATGGCCGCCGCGGCCGCCGCAGACGTGGGCGCCACGCTGAAGCGGTTCTCCAGCATCACCTCCTCCTTCAGCAGCGCGTTGTCCGAGCGCAGCCGCTCTATGGCGGCGCTGCGCGCGCAGCGCAGGCGAGGCAACGCTCATCACGCTTTAATTTGTTGCAGTGAATCCTCCGGCAGTGAAGTGCTCGCCCACCGTGGCTCCCTTGCTGTGCCACACATGAGAACAGTATGGCCATCTGGATGATATACAGGCCAAAGTGATGTTCAGAGGACTTCACAGAAGGGACTTGGTCCGACTACCTCCAGCTATTTATGCACTTGTGGTATTAGCCCTCCCAAGAAAGCAGCTCAGTTCCAGGCTACCAGGGCTGTCGCGTGGGTTGGAGAAGTGAGGTGCAGGGCGCTGGGCTGCGGTGAAAGCAGTCCCAACAAGCTGTAGCCGCAACACGCTTGGCGCACCGTTGCTTGACAAAGAACTGCTGCGTCTCCGCAAAGGGCTGCGCGTCCATGAAAGCCTGCTTCCCTGCGCAGCAGCGCCTGTTCAGGCCGCTGCGGAGCACCAGAGCCCACCGAGGGTCAAGCGGGAGGTGCGTGCGTACGCATAGCTCCAGGCATTCTGTAGCATGTACAGCAGGCTACAGCGCCTCTTCTAGGAGAGTCAGCACGTCCCGCCAAAGCAGGATAGGGCAGAAGCACAGCAAGCTGCGTTAGTGCGAAACCAGGGCAGGGCAGGGAATAACAAGCGCCCTGTGTCGCCCCCTGCCATCAAAGTTGTTGCGCATACCTCCTAATCATACATGCTGAATGTAATGACGTGTGAGAGGAGTGGTGTCAGCGGCGTACAGCATGGGTGCTAAGTGCGGTCCACGCTCCTGGGTGTTTAATAAGAAGTTTAGCGTGCAGCTCACACCACGGTAACGGAAAGCCTGTAGCGTACTAGTTAGGTAGCACTGCCGCACTGCCCGCCCTACCAGGCACCTTGCACGTTTCAGGTGTACCTGCATCCCGGCTCAAGGGGCCTCTGCGGTCACAGCGGAGCAGCAACAAAATGGAGGCAAAGGACTGGGAGCAAGGGCCTCTGGAGCTTCCGCGGCTGCGGGAACGTGCGCGCTTCTATGCGCTGCGTGCGCACGCCGCGGAAGACCTCGTTGGTGGCCGCCCTGCCCTGCCTTTGCCCCCACCTCTTTATTATTGACTTGGAGCAACAGTCGTTTGAGGTACCGAAGGCAAGGCTTGGGCATAGGCCTGAGTTGTTTGGCTGTTTGGACGCCAAGGGAAAGAGGCCCAGCACTGTGGGCAACAGCACACCTGTGTGGTGTTCTCCTACTGTGAGCAACTCGCCCTGAAACTGTTATACTGCAAGCTACTCCGAGTAGTAAAGCATTCAGTGTTATTTCAGCGCTGAGGAGCTCCACGAGCGCGCAGAGGGCCTTGACGCGCTGCTGGACAGCCCGCTCGGCCGGCGCGTGGCTGCGACGCCAGAGGAGGACTTGGCGTCGCTGCTGCTCAATGACGCCTACAAGCCGAAAATGCACCGCCTGTATGCGATGTTCTACGGCGGCGTCACCGCCGACTTTGTGCTCAACGTGCGGCGCACGCCGTTCCCGCTCAAGCGCATCCGCGCCGAGGTGTGTTGCGCCCATGGGAACTCGCTCACTGTCCCCGCCGCCTGTGCATACCTTGACGCCGCGATTGAGACCAGGCTCACAGGGCAGATGCACAGGAGGCTGTTGTCACCCTCTGGCACCTTGCTGCTGCCTCCTTGCCGAGCTTGCCGACCTTGAGCAGCTGTCTCTTCTGCTGCCGTGGCGTCCGTACGCGGCCGAACAGGCTTGTTGTGCTTTCAAGAGGCGTGGCAACATAAGTGTGTAACACCAGGGGCTTCAAAATGAGCTGAAATGCTGTTCAGGCCCGTTAACGACTGCTGTGGGACGCCAGGACCCGGAGCTGTGGACGGAGTTTGATTCGGCAGTGGCTGGGCTGCAGCGCATCTCGCCTTTGACGGATGAGGTCGTAGACGTGCTGCGCCTGCACTACGACTTTGACGTGCCCGCGGTGCGGGCCTGCTGTGGCTGCCCTTACAGCATTCGCATGCCTCCCTGAAAGCCTGCTTGGAGGACAGCTGTGCCAGATTGATGGTATAGGCAGGGACTGGTTGTGGCTTTTTTCTGGTGGCCAGTACGTTTGCACTGCTTAGTACAGACGTAGTTCTGTGGCAGTGCTGATGCATCACGGGCGGGTGATGCATTACCACCCGCCCGTGTGTTCCCTGCCGAGTGTGTAGTGCTGCTTTAAAATGTGTATTGCTGCCGCCTCAAGAGCTTGCCTATCGCAGCATGTTGTGCAGTTCCTCTTCTTCGCATGTACACTGTGAAACAGCTGTAACTCAGTGGCGCTGACGTACCACCTGCTAATGGGTATGCACGCGCGCATGCGTGCCCCAGGAGATGCGGGAACGTGCAGCCGCATATGGCGTCGCACCCGGGCACTGGGACGTGCTGGCTGATGGCGAGCATGCTTTCATCGCCCATGGTATGGTCTATTGTAGCGAGTAGCCATCTTTGGAAGCTGCAGTGCTTCTCTCGCCACACCACTGATGTCTGATTTGCTTTCTGACCTTTTCTTCTGGGGAAGTCACGTGCAGCCAGTGTGCCCCGGTGACTTGAAGTGGGCCTGCAGTGGGGTCAGCATGATGAGGTGCGTGGGGAAGAGGGTTGCCCTGCATAGGGCTGGATGCCACCAGCTCTGCATGCACCATCTGGCAACACACCGAGTGAGCGTGTGGGTCCCGCAGGCCCGGTGGAGGCTGCATCGCACGTCGAGACCTCGGTGACCCAGCTCGTCCAGCAGTTCACCATTCGTGCACAGGCGCGCGTCACCGCACAGGCCACCTCCCAGTGCTTGGCACCTGAAGCCCAATGCGCCTCAGTGCTCTTGCGCACGTGTGATGGCAGGTCAATCTGTTTTCCTAACGGGCCTCTTCTATCGGTGTGATCCACATTGGCCAGCAGTATCAGCAGGGTCACCTGCATGTGCGCTTCAACCTGCCATGATTTCAGGGCATGCTATGCCCGCGATGCTGTACCTTTATTTGACGCTCTGCGTGCGGGTAGTGTGGATCTTGCCGGCCATGGGACGTCTGCCGTGTCAACGTCTGCCAGGAGCAGACAGTAGCAGCATGTGTGCCACAGCATGAGACCTCGCGGATGCGCTGCCGCAGGTGCGGCACCTGTTCCGGCAGCGCGGCATCCGCATCGACCGCACAGAGCGCGTGGCAAACGCGCTGGGCAGCCTGGCCGGCGTGGCCACGCGCCTGCGCGCGCTGCCGCATGGCGTGAAGGTGCCTCCCGAGCAGGGCAGAGGCGTTGGTGCAGGCCTGTTGGCCTAATCTATTATCAGCCACTGGTTCCTTGCGGTGCCGTTGACCAGGTGCATCCTGCATGCACCTTGTTTAGGTTAGCTATGTGTTCCAGCTCTAAAGCAGGAAGTGGCTCCGCTTTCAAACGCCAGCTGCACCAGCGCTCCGTGTCAGCTCCGGGCCCCACTTGATAGCACTGTGCTCTGGCGCTGTGGCTGGGCACCGTCAAGCACGCTGACGGCTCTGCTTTCAGCATGTCGCTGACACACAACATAACGAACAGTGCAACGCATGTGATATGACTGATGTCTGTGCGCCGCAGACGGCGCTGTTTGCGGGGCGGCGCGCGACCGACCGCGGCTTTCTGCTGCTGCAGAACCTGTTCTGCCAGCGCCACCTGCCAGGCTACTCCGGGTCGTCCTCGGTGTACGCAGTCACGCTGCTGGAGCGCGCCATGCGCGCCGAGGGCATCCCTGTGGCCGAGCGCAAGGCGGCCGTGGGTGCGCTTCTATGGCAAAGCGCTCTTCGTACTGGCTCATGTACCCTTGTACAGGACATGAGATACGTCCAATGCTGTAGTGGGGCCCCATGGAGGAGCATACCACTGGGGTTTGAGCAGGAGCATTTGCTACAACTAATATATGTTTAGCAAGGTCTTGACAGGTGGTGCCTGTTTTGCGCTGGCAAATATGCGGATGATACAGGCATGCCCAGTTGTGATGGCCATGTTATTTGTGATTAGACTGTGTTGTGAGGATGATCAGTACCAAGGCTGACACGTGGGGGTTGCGCCGCGACCAGTGCGCTTGACGGGCACGCTTGCGCATGAGGTGATGAGCATCACGGGGCAGCTGCTGGCGTGCTTCGACGATGAAGCCGCCTTCCGACCCACCCCCTGCCACCCCGCTGCGCCCTGCTGCACCAGCCCCGCCGGCGAGAGCGAGTGCAACGGTACGGCTGCCGCCGCCGGAAATGCCAAGGAGGGCAGGGAGCGCATGGCCTGCGCGGATGGCCAGCAAAGCACGCGCACAGGTGGCCAGGCCTCAGACCCTAGCCATGCGTGGGAAAATGGCACACCCGAGGCGGGAGCCCCCAGCGGCGGGAGCGGCAAAGGGGGCCCTGTCCCTGTGTCGGCGCTGCTGGCGCACCTGCTGTTTCTGCGCGCAAACGGCGGCCTGGCCGGGGCGACTGCGCTGGCCGACACGTTTGGCACGGCCGCATTTGCGGCCGCGGCGGCCGCCGCGCGCGTGCCGGACGAGTTTATAGAGGACATCGCCCGCCTGCACCCGACCGAGCCAGCAATTGTGCCCGGCGCGCACACAATGTGTCATGATCCAGCTTGTCTCGTTCACATGCCTTGAGAGTGTTCTGAACCTAGTTTGCTTACCCTGAATACATGTGCGCTCAGTAGTGGGGCGTCATGCTGCTCAACCTAGCGGACCATGAATGCTTCGTATCGCAGCCTGTAGGCCGTGCTAGCCTTGTAGGCCCTGCTAGCCACTGCAGCGCACACAGCCATTTGTCACCAGGTGCGCAGACTTCCTGCAGTGCCTGCGTCACGCACACGCATTGTTGACCTGGCTGCTTCAATGTGTCGTCTGGAGCAGACTCCCGTGGTGCAGGCGGGCGCGTATTCGACCTGCTGCACGTCTGGCGCGTGGACTCGGGCGACTATGCGACGGTGGCTGAGCAGATTGTACAGGCCTGGGAGCGCCGCGCAGCTGCGGCGGCGGCCGAGCAACCGCGGCGGCCGCCGCCGCCGCGCCCGCGGCTCATGCACAGCAACCTGAAGGATGTCGAGATGGTGCTGGAGGTGTGCAGGTGAGCCCGGAACCAGTTCTGCCTAGTGTCCTTGGTGAACCTGCCAGGAGCCTGTGCTTGTTCTCGCTAGGGCACTTGAGGTGCTTTCACCCTTGTCCAATCTAGTCAAAGCACAAGCAGTTATAAGCAGTCAACAAGCTATACACATCAGTTCTGCTGGTGCTGCAACTCAGCTGCTAAGCATGTCAGCAATCGAGCAGATCGGCCTCCAAGTACCCTGTCCATTTTAACACGCCTGCCCTCGCAGCCTGCCGGAGCGCATACGGCCATCGGTGTGCGCGTTTGGCGGCCTGGCCGACGGCTTCCTCCCGTTTGACGTTGGCGGCGGCCGCGCCGAGCGGCTCACGCTGGCCAGCGTGGTCATGAAGGCTGTGCAGGCGCGCCGCCCCCGCCCAGTGCCTGCAGCAGCCCGATGCAGACAGAGTGGGATGCACCTGCCAGATGTTCAACGCCTGCGTGTGCCAGGCCCTGAAGACATGCAGCAGTGCTGCACCAACCTTGGTCAGCTGCAGGGGCCGTCAGACAGGTCTGTCTTGCAGGTGCGCGGTGTGTGCGCACTCAATATATTTCACTTGCTTGTAGCCATTTCTCAAGCAATTTCGCAAGCGATCTTCGCCTCTGCACCTGCATACGTGAGACCGTGCTCCGGGTACGGCTCTTCACAGGGTATGTTCACAACCAGGTTCGCTTGGGCGCAGGCTCATGCGCCGGACTGCAGCGCGGACCGGTGTACGGAGTGCGCGGGAAAGCTGGGTGACGATGCCAACAAGGGCAAGGCACAGGTGATGCCATGATAAACCTGATCGCTAGTGTGACATTCTGGTTGGCACTTTTGCGCCAGCAGCGTCAAACACGCTTCGCCTCGCAGAGGGGGCGCCCTGCGCTTACATGCACATTGGATGTGAAGGTGCTTGCACATGAAGCAAATTCATGCGCTCGGATGTGAATTTATGATATTGACTTGATAGCTAAAGCCGTGAAGAGAGCCTGCGGGTGCGCAGGTGGACCCGCGGCTGCCAGAGGCTGCGCAGGCGCGCGTGCGCGCGCGCATGGCCGCCATGTTTGAGCAGCGCGACCCGGACGCCGAGCGCGTCAGTGCCACGCTCGCTGCCATGTACCATGCAGTCACGCGCGAGGGGCTGCTGGGCGAGAAACCCTCGCTGTAGGTGCCCAGGAAGCGCGGCCAGCCTTGCAGCTTTGCACGCAGGGAGCGGCTGGGCACAGGCAGGGATCAGGGTGCGGTCTGTGACCCAGGCCAGGACCAGGCCTGAACTGGGAGCGATGACAGACTGCCAGGCGCTGTTTGTCGTCGCCGAGATTAACATGTTCCAGCACTTGCAACTGGCATACAGAATATGTATTGGCATTGGCGGGGGAGGTGTGCATGCCGGACAAATGTCTGACGTGTGCGCCGCGTCAGTTGCTGCACTGCGGGAGGGGCGTTGAAACGTACGCAGATCATGTTGCTACTGCTCTGTGATACATGCACTGCTCTCTCAGCGGGCACATGGTGCATGCACACTTTGTGTCCAATGTGCGGCGTGCTAGAACGCTACTGAACAGATAGGCAATCCAGCTTTACATCCGCCTATGAGTTCCAACGCACCAAGCGCACACGAGCAGTTTCAGTGAGATATGTCGATAGCAGACCTGCCTTCACTCGCTGCTACCCCTCTAGCTAAGAGAGCTTGAGTGACAAGTAAAGCAGAAGACAAGCCGTCGCAAGAACCCTGCTGGAAAGGTTTACTATAGTACCTGTGCAGAGCCGCTCCCTTGAGCACAGGGATGTCACCAGCAACGCCCATGTGCACACAGACAGCAGGTGGACGCAGTCCTTGCATGGATGCCTTGGTACCTTGGCAGCGCTTGGGACCCGCACTAATGCACCATTGTTCGGTTCAAACCAACAACTGGGCAGGAGCTCTGGATGGTGTGAGGTAGGACCTCACATGGTGTGAGGTAAGACCTCACACCACCAAGAGCGGCTGACAGTAGTTGAACTGAAGAGAACAATAGCACTGCTCGAGTGCGAGTGCCACATGCTGCCAAGATACCAAGGCAGCGCATGTGTTCCTTCTTGCTCACATCACCGAGTGACCGAGTCCTGCTAGGTGTGACCTATCGCCATGTGGATCTTGCTCAGCCCACATGCTGCTGCATAGCACGCCTCCGCCCGTGCACATGACATATGTTGAGCATTGACCACGGACCTGATCACCCATTCATTTGCATGCATGCTGGCAGTCAACATGCGGCACATGCATGAGCTCTGGCGAGCACATGTCAAGCGCGGTGCCCGCACAGCCTGTGCCGCGGCGCATCCGGCGCACGCACCAGCCCACAGCAGCCAGCGGGTACAATGCAGAGAGCCTGGCGGCAGCGCGCGCGCCTGCCCGGCGGACGGGGCGTCCTCCGCCGCACTGTCATTGCGTTGATGCGCACGTGGTGTGCAACCAAAAGGTCGCCTACCTAGCGGTCTCGCCTGTGCATCGCGCGATCAGAGACTGGTGAACCTTTGTGATATATCAGACGGTGCTCCCCACGCCTGGTGCGCATGAGCAATGGACATGGCGTCCTCGGCCGCCCTGTCGTCCCGCATGCGCACCAGGCTTGGGGAGCACAGGCTAATTATATCACACGGGTTCGCCAAGCCCACGGTCGCGCGCTGCGTGGGCAAGATGGCCAGGCCGGACGCCTTGATCTTGCACACCACGCGCGCGTCAAACTACATGTCCGGCACCCACAGCCACGATAAGTCCGAGCTCGGGTCACAAGGGTGGCGCTGCAGAGGATGCGCTGCAGCAGAGCGCCACCCCCACATTTGCCTGTCATCATGAGCCCACACGCCCAATTAGAAACAGACAATTTTCAAGGGGCCGGGGTTGCATACATGTAGAACTGGCTCCGCTCGATGCTGACGTGCGCCGAGATCCGCTTGACCAGCTGGGTGGCCTGCTCCTCGCAGAGTATGCTAAGTTCCGCACAATCAGCAATCAAGCCAAGCTCCGACAAGGAGCAGGCACCCCAGATGGTCGAGCAGGTCTTGACGTATGTCAAGTTGGTGCCGAACCAGCCCTGCATGTATGCAGCCCGCTTCTGCGCGCACATGTGCGCAGCTTGGCAGCCCCCAGACATCCACACATGTGCTTGCACTGCGCAGAATGTACCAATCATACAAGTGACGGCTATGCAACACATTGCCAACAGCCGGATAATGACATGCATGGCATGGCTGTTCCACAGAGTGCATCATCTACACTCCCCAGCTTCTTGTTCAGTCAGCCCGTAGGTGGACGAGAACAGTGCACTATCGCAAGTGCAAAACGTCGGCCCAGGCGCAGCCGCCCTGGGCTCATGCAGCGCCATCATCGTCTCCAGCAGTCACGGAGCACGGCACCGCCCCAGTGGTTGAAACGGACGGCGCTAAGGGGTGCGCACTTGTCCAGCAGACGCCCGTGACGGCTACGTTGAGCATGGGGTTTGTGCCCGCACTGCGGCAGTGCCTGTTTGGCCACCTGCTCCGTCCCATGGCACCTTGTCCATCCCTATCAATTATGCACCCAGTGCGTGCAGCGAGCGCATCAGGCATGCTGCAGTGATGGCGTGAGTGCATGCCGGAGAAGCGCGCCGGCGACTGTGTAAAGGAAGCTCATTCAGGAGCAGGTCGCTCCGAGCAGCCTCATAAATGTCACACGCTCTAATCTTGTCGCGCGCGGCGCAGACAAGCGAGCCTGCCTGGCCTGCGCACTGCGAAAGAGATGAAAGCGCGTGGCAAGTATGACGCGGCCTGGGGCGACTGCTCCGGAGAGCTCCCTTGGACAGTCGCCCGCCACTTGAACCGGCATGCACATCACGTCATCATTGCAGCTCGCCTTGCAGCGGGCCATCGCCAATTTATGCTGGCTCATCCCTAACGTCTACAGCTACCAGCAAATTGTCTGATCTGCACATATTTGCCAAAGGGTGAGAAGGCTGTGGAATATATCGAAAGGCCCCCTTGGTCATTGATGCTGAGCTTGGTCCATCCCAGCATGCATACCCTATGCAGCATGCCTAACCCTCAGCCTCCACAAGCAAAGGTCAAGCTAGCAGACTATTGCTATTAGAGTGAGTGCGTCCTGCTGCCCATCCTACTGCCTATACTGAGTCTGTTCCAAGGTCTCGGAGATCTGTCAAGTGTTCTTGCTTCCCAGGCAGCTCTGCGCTCAGGCAGCTCTGCGCTCAGGACGGGCTCTGGCTGTAAGGGCCGTGTCCTGCTGTCAGCTCCGCAGCTCCAAGAGCTCAAACCAGAGCAGCCGGCACGTTAGCTGAACCAGCAGCAGAGAGGAGAGCGCTCTCTCAGTTTGCCGTGCGCGCACTGAGCTTCAACACGCACTACTCTTTGTGCTGGCTCTTGCGACTGGGTGAGCGCCGTGCGCCTGCCGTGGCCTTGCCCTCTGTCCAGAGCAACACCGGCGGCTGCCCACAGCAGCCGGTCAGACTGGCTGCCACACCTGACTGACATAGCAGCAAGCGCGCTGGCTTGCTTGTCTTCCAGCATGCATTGATGCCCTGCAGCCTGTCTGTTATCTGTCAGAGTCAGTGCACAACAGAGCTTGCATCTCTGCCTGAGCGGGCCTCTCGGCGCGTGTGCGCCAGACCAGCTCCTGAGCAACTCCGGTGTCCATGTGGTGCGCGCTGAGACGACGCGCGCGGCTGCTGGCCACGGCGGCGGCGCTCGCGTGCCTGGCCGCCGCAGCACAAGCCTCGCCGACTGGCCTGCCGACCGAGTGGCGCGCGGGCAAAGCAACGTACTATGGTGGCATGCCTGACGGGTGCGCCTGTGCACTGCACGGCAGCATGTCTGGCACAGACGTGCATGCCCTCAACCAAGCAGAGACGGGTGTGCGGACGCGTGCACCTGTGAGATATGTGGCTGTGCATGTCTCAGTGGGTCGGTAGCATTGCTGAGGTGCACGGAGGGTCGCAAGGCCATGGCAGGCTGATGCGGATGTGTGCCGCAGGATGTCACCCTACGACCCGAGCTATGGCACCAGCATTGTGCGCCCTGAAAGTTGTTTGAAGGCTAGGTGTTGACACTCTGCTGCACCTTGACGATCTGCTCTCTAGCGACATGGAAAGCGTGCGGGCAACGTCAGGCCTGATTCCCACATGTTTGCATCAGCAACGAACCAGCAAGGTGTCTGATCACCATGTCTGAAAAGTGCAATTATCAACAGTGTTTGACAGCCTGCTGTGTCGCTACAGTGTGAGAGTGTGTGATGTTTGTTAAACCATACGGGAGTACCCATGGGGCATACACGGGTGCTTGAGCACGCTGAGACGACAAGGACTTTGGCGCGCAGGGCAGCTGCGGGTACGGGCTGCTTGACAAGGCCAAGTACCCCTTTTGGAGCGTCGCGGCGCTGTCCACCGCCAATTCCTACTTTCTGGACGGGCCGCTGCAGGGCTGCGGGTGCGCCACTCCCGGCGCGGTGCCTGCCATTGCTTCACTGCCCTTGTATGCTTGCTGGCTGACCGGGCAAGGTTGGCCTGCCCGGCCATAGACAGCGTGGTTGCTGAGGAGCACACTCTCACACAGCAGGCAATCTGTAGTCTGTGAATTCTCTCAGACAAGTCTTGCTGCTTTTCCTGCTCATCCGTGTAGTTGCATCAGGACCCCTGGGGGGCCATCACACTCCTGTATTTCTGTGCTGCTTGTCGCGCATCACCAGCAAACTGGATGAGACATATGTTTGGTGGCCCTGACATTAAAGTGCTTGGGCGTGCTGCAGGCAGTGCTTCCAGATTGAGTGCCTGAATGAGGGCGGGCCGAATGCGGTGCGCCACTTTGAGCCTTCATTTTCATCAAGGCACATGCTGAGTGCCTGTGCAATGCTAGGATACCCTGGCTCTTGGCATGGCCCTGGCACCGCTTATTCTGTGTGATAGCTATACACACGTATCAAAGATGTTTGCATGCTTTGGCTCGGAGCTTTGCAGACATCTTGCTGCTGGCGCCAGGGGCACTGCAATGCCAACCCTGATGACAGGTCCATGACCGTGATGATCACCGACTCGGTGCGCTATTGGCATGCCTGGTAGCCAAGCGCGGCTGGCCTGATCGAGCGTCTTCGCTCCGTCGCTTCCTTCGTTACAGCTTAAGCTGTCCACCGCTTTGCTTTTGTGTGCCCTCCACCTATCACAGAAACGCACACTTGTGAGTGAGGTCAGACATATTACTTCTCGGCATGCACAGAGCTGGCTTGCATTCACGCAGTCTGCTAATATGCACGTGTACTGTCTGATCATCAGACTCAGACTCTGATGACAATGCTGTGTCATCCTGCAGTGCCCCGAGTGCGAGGCCGACCACCTCGATATCCAAGCGCGCTCCCAACGCTGCGCCCTTGTCTAAGAGATGTCTCTCACATGCATGACCCTGCATTGTCTGTGAAGGTTGTGATCAGCTGCCTGAAGTGCATTTTCATGCATTTCACTGCATTTCGGGCAATGCAGACATTATAAACTGTTTGAAAAGACTGTGGCATAAGTTCACTAGCTCACATGCTGCGATGACTGCGGCAGGCGCTGACCTACCGCCGCGTGCAGTGCACGCCGCCCGAGGACGTGAAGGCGCGCGCGCTCGCCGCCTCCGCGGCAAGCAGGCTAGGAGAGACATGAGCAGTAAGTACTCATGGTGGCTGCCATGGCGCCAGAGCCGAGGATGTGCTTGCACTCTCTCATCAGCACAACTGAGCGCAAGGATGCCAGGCACAGCCGCATGGCTGTAGATCTCAGGCAGATCTGGATGGTGGCGCAGGTGCTGGTGGACCAGAACCGCGGCGCTGGCGGCTGGCTGCGGCTGTCCATTCAGGTGCTGCTCTCTGCCCCACGGCGGGTCCAGGCTTGGCCGGCTGGCGCGATTGTGTGTCCGATTCAACGAGTGGTTCAACAGTCTTTGTGCACGTACATGTCTGCAGGCCAGACACCTGGCAGGAAAAGGTCCATGCGGGTCTGAATATGGTCGAGGAGACTGTTCATGGCTGCTCACACACGCCTCGCTAACTCGTGGGTGTTATCAAGCACGAGCTGACGACACCTGCCGCGCGTGCGCGCAGGCTGCGGGTGGGCCCGGCGGCGTCAAGGCGGTGCAGGTCAAGGCGCGCGACAGCGACTGGATGGGGATGACAAACAAGTGCGCTCCTGTGGGTGCCTGCGCGATGCGGAGTCTGCCACTTCAGAGCACTCCACCTGTTGAGGCCCTAATACTGTGCCTTTAAGCCAGCAAATGCCAGCTGATGTGTACGCAGTCCTATAGTACACCCCTGTTTCACATTAAGATTTACAGGATGACATGCGTCAATCGCATGTGCTCGCTGGTAAGCACTGCACCCCTTGCCTTGACACATGGAAGCGGCATCTCCCAACATGTGTTGCCGCACAATCGGAGTGGAGATGTTGTGAACCAGTTGTTGCTGCACAAGTTCTGCCGCCGCCGGCGAGTGCGGCAACGGAGTGCAAACCTCAGAGCCTGCCTGCTGAGCGCGCATGGCATGCAGGTGGGGTGCTGCCTGGGAGGTGGACGCCGCGCCCAACCCGCCGCTCGACGTGCGCATCATCGGCCAGAACGGCAGCGAGGTGCGCGCCTGCCACCATTTCCAGCATTACAATGTGATCCAGACTGTTGATGCTGAAGGATGTTGCGCTTCGGGGCACTGGGCGGGTCCCCAATGCCGGCATCCCTGCTAGGCCTGCGACTCCTTGCGGTGCTGACCTACAGAGACTGTGCTGCATGCGTAAGGCAGCTCCCAGCTGCCATGAGGCTGCACCCAGCCGCCTCGTACGGCGCGCAGGTGACTGCTTACGGCGCCATAAAGGCCGCAGGCCAGACCGGCAAGCTGCCGACGGGCGTGCAGTTTGCGTTCGCGCCCACGCCGGGCGCAGCCGACGTCGGCGGCCCGGCCGTCGGCCTCGCCGGCCACCACACCGTCGCCAACGTGTCCGTGCCCGCCATCACGCCGCCGCCGGGCCTGCACGCCGCGCCGGGGCCGCCCCAGGTCCAGCAGGCGCCGGCAGGAACCCCGTCGCCGCTGGCGCCGCAGGCAAGCCCGCCGCCGCCGCCGCCGCCGCCGCAGCAGCCGCCGCCGCCGCTGCCAGCGACGCCGCCGCCGCCACCGCCAGCAACACCGCCGCCGCCGCCTCCACAGGGGCCAGCTTTGCCGCCGCCGCCGCCACCGCCGCCTGCACCGCCGCCGCCGCCGCCTCCACATGGGACGGCCTCACCTGCGCCGGCGCCGGCGCAGTCCCTGCCGGTGCATGCGTACTCAGCAGCACCGTCGCCCAGGCCCACGCAGGCGCCGGCGCAGCCATCGAGTCCTCTGCAGGACCCACACCCTGACCCGATGCTGCCGCCGCCCGCTCCGCGGCGCGCTGGACCAGCCTCACCGCCGCCGCCACCGCCTCCGCCCCCGCCGCCGCCGCCGCCGCCGCCGCCGCCGCCACCTCCGCCCCCGCCGCCGCTGCCCCGCTGACACTTCACAGCTGGATGGGGGCCAGCTCCACCAGGCCATGCCAAACCCCTTCCGCCGACCCGGAATTTGCCGCTGTGACTGCTTCATGCAGCCGCTGATGTGACACGTAGGACTGCGGCGTCGGCATCCTCTGGGCGGTGCTGTGACCACCTATGAAGTCTGTGCAGGGCAAATATGAACTGAGAACTGCGCATTTTGTCCGTGATGCGCGCTTCCAGGATTGCTCTGATCGCCCTGAGAAAGCTGCCAGCACTATCATCCTGTGCTGCATTTGGGTGCATGCATATGCAGGCATGAGCTTCACAACGGGCAGGCTGGCAGACTGCCTTGTATACCCGGGGTGGAAGCCTTGCTCCCAGAGCGCATGTATGTGCTATTATGACACAGTTTTGGACGCGCTTGCAGCTCAGTGCCTTTACGTGCAATGGTGCTTACCTCCACTCAGCCCTTGGAGGGGCTACTGTGGCACAGTCAAGGCTCTGCATGAGGCATTGGGAGTCGCTAGGTCATGACTGGAGGTGCCTTTTGAGGCTGCGGAATTGTTCTGGTCTGTGTGCGGAGGTCAGCTCAAGATTACGCGCCTGCATGGGGGCGCTCGCATGCTGCCGCACCAGCATTATTAATTTAGGGATGTCAAGCTTTTGGGGATGGGTGCATCATGGGTGCTGCACATGCTTGCTACAAGCCCGCCAAGGAACTTGCAGGCGATCACCCCGCGTGCCGCTTGTGTCATTGTATATGTTGCCCTGGCAGACCTGCATGTCTCCTGCATTCACCTCTGCCAAGACACCTGTAGTCAGTGTGCGTCTGCATATGCCAGGAAGTTGCTTGCCTCCTCTCCGGTGTGTGTTCGGCTTGCTCGAGTGCCAGTGCTGTGAGAGTTCCTTACTGCCAATTTTAAGAGTGCAAGAAGCATGCATCTGTGCATGCTGTATGTATTAGGCCTTGTTGGGGAGCTTTGGTGAGCAAGAACATGCCTTCATGAAGGTTAAAAAGCTTTTTGTTAAGGCGCCTCAGACATGTTCACTTACTGGGGGACATTGTCAACCAGTCAAGCCTCATAGTGCTGCACCTGCATACCACACCGGCATGCTCCAGCCAGGCCAGAGCTCATTCTTGTTGTCCCACATAGCAGCAAGTACTGCATTCTGCTGGCACTGGCCTAGAATCACCCGGCAACACAGGCATGTTAGACACCCCGCCTAACCCATCCCCTTCGGCTCGCATACATTGTTGCTGAAACTCGCAGCTGCACTGGCAACGGCCTGCTGCACGTCCACATGTTCGGGCACACCATCGCGAGCGTCTCCTGGCACAGCAGCACTGCCAGTGGCAGCTTCCTCATACACAGCAGGCGCCGCACAGGGCTGCAGCACTAGAGGGAGGCAGCCAGTCGCATCACACGAGGACGCCGCAGCGCCGTTGCCTCCGCGCTCTGCGTCGCGCGCAGTCGCCTCCAGCGCGGGCACCTCGGCCAGCTGCGCGCGCAGGAAGGCCACCTCCGCGGCCACCACGCCGGCGGCGGAGGTGTCGACCATCCGCAGCCAGTCCGCCTGTCCACCAGAGCATGGCTGTCACACCAGGCAGGCGCAGCCTCGCAGAGAGCAACGCTCAGACTGCATGCCTTTGATGTGGCGCTCCTAAGTGCTGCCCAGCAAGCCTCCCTGCGCCAGTGACACGCACATGATGCAGACACGCCCTTATTGGGGCGTCTGTGCTGATGCAGGGCGAGCTTTGAGCTGCACCATAGCCACATGGCCCTCAAGGTATGCAGCGTCCTATATCCTGATACCATTGCTGGCGCGCCTGCGCCCGGAGCGGCGGCGGCGCGAGCAGCATGAGCGCGGTGAGGCGCTCGGCCAGGAGGCGGGCGGTACCGGGCGCGTCCGGCGAGGGGCCGCGCTCCGCCAGGGCGGCCGCGACGGCGGCGTGCAGCGGCAGCGCGCGCAGCTCCGCCAGCAGCTGCTGGATGGCGGCCTGAGCGCATGCGTCTATAGCTAGCT
>JAABUV010003485.1_pt1 | contig 20032 bp, 25 predicted proteins | sample 5559971 | NCBI WGS metagenome assembly JAABUV01 (sample SAMN10711881, study PRJNA513362) | rock metagenome | isolation source: Antarctica rocks | place: Antarctica: Victoria Land, Knobhead nord | collected 2015-12-19
CATGCGCGCTGCGTGGAGGGCGCTGTTGGGTGGCCTGCACAGAGCGTGCATCGCGGCTGCCCAGCGCCACTGGCAGCAGCTGCTGCTGTGTCATGCGGCCGCCTAACCGGTGCGGTGCTCGCGGTGGTGTGTCGTTTTGCTGCGCGCGAGCGCGCGGCGCGGGCGCGGCAAGTGCGGCGGGTCGTGCTGCATGTGCGGCACGACAGTGCAGCCGCACACGCGTGCGGCGCCCAACGGGCCGCCCGCGCCGCGGCCGCGCGCAGGCACCAACAGCTACGTGCTGTTCACGCTGGACAAGCTCATTATGAAGGTGGTGAAGCAGATGCAGGTGCTGCTCAACGACGACCTCGCCGCGGTGCGCCCCATGCGCCCGACGCCCGGCCCGGCTGCCGACCGAGCGCACGCTGTGGTGCATGTAGCGGGTCTCCAAATGCGTAAATCCGCTGCATGCACGAGCATACTGGCAGCTGCTCGAGCAGGGGACTGCATAACGCATCGCGTAGACGCGCTAGCCAATAGAGGCGCGCTAGCCAACACATGCTGCCTAAAGACTCTGCCCGTCTCACGACTGTCGCAAAAACAATGAGCGCGCGCCGGCTGCGCCCGGGCTGAGCGCGCCGCGCGCGCGCGACGCCCGGCAGAAGCTGGCGGAGCTGTACCGGTATGAGGCGGCGCGCGACCCGGGCCACTTTGCGGACGCCGTGTACAACGCCAACGCTCACGTGCTGCTGCACGATGACAACTGCTTCCGCTTCGAGGCGCGCGGCGGGCCGGGCGGCGGCGACGGCGCGCTGACCGTGCAGCTGCTCGACCCCGACCGCACCGAGGTCACCGCGGGTGCGCCCGCGCCGGCGCTTCCGCGCCTGCCGCGCCCTGGCAGCCCTGGTGCTGCGCCCGCGCGTGCCTGCACAGGCGCCTCACGAGTCGTTTGCCTGTTGCCGAGCCATATTCCAGGCAACGGTGCGCTCACCGAGCGATGGCGGGGAGCTTGACACGCAGAAAGGGGTGCGGGCCGGCGGCACACCCTGGCTCTCGGCCCTGCACTCTTGCGGCGCTCGTCCCCCCGCAACGCCGAAGCCTTACCGGTATGTATACGCACCAGATCAGGCCGCACATGCAGGAGGCGCGCCGGGTCGCTCGGCGCCCTGCACGAGTGCATGCGTGGCCGGTGCTGCACAGAGGGCGCTGGCGGCCTCTGTGTGTTGAATACCCTGAAAGCCAGGATAACCCTGCCGGGCAGGCGTGCTGCTGGCGCCGTTCGCGGAGTACCTGCGCAGCTTCACGGACGACCCGGCCGGCGCCGGCGCGGCCGAGCGCCCGGGCCGCCGCGGGCTGCCCTTCCTGCGCCGCTCGCTGCCGCAGGCGGTGCGCCCGGCTCTGCCGGCGGCGCGCTCCGCTCCGGCGTGTCACTGGGCATGCGCTCGGGCGCATTCAGGGGACGCTGCGGCGCACCTGCGCATGGGAGGCAGGCGAATCGAGTGGTGCCATGCGTGCATGGTTGTTCCAGGCATCTGGCCTGTAGTGCGTGCTTGGGCGAGCGAGGGACTCCGACATATTCCGGTGTCTGCTTACACAATTAGGTAGAGCAGGAAAGCCCGGGGTGGCTGGGATGGCACGCACGGCGTGCGCGCACGGGGCGCGGGTGTCCGATTAGCACTGCTGGCTGGCGCTCCAATGTGTTATGTGGACTCGCGCTCAATACAGAGCGCATTAGCACGCCGCGTACGCGCCAGCTCGCATGGAACGTGCCCGCCTGCCGTACGCTGAGCGCCCCCGGGGCCGCAGGCGCTGGGCGGCGAGGACGCGGCGATGGATGCAGGCGCGCAGGCGCTGGCGGGCGCGGAGCTCACCAACGGCCTGGAGTGCAAGATCACGTGCGAGACGTCCAAGGCGCGGCGGCTCAAAACCCCTGCCCCCGCTTCCCGCCAGCCCTGGCCGGCGAGCCAGGGCGGCGCTGACACGAGTGGCCGCATGCGTGCCGCACTGCCAGCGCACCCGACGCGCCGCCGCGCTTAGGGTAGGTGTACCCTACCCTACCCTATACTGATGCGCCGCCGCGGCGTGCGCAGGTGTCCTACGTGCTGGACACCGAGGACGTGTTCCGCCGGCCGAAGCCCGGCGCGGCGGTGCCCGGCGCGGCAGCCGCTGCCGCGGCCGCGCGCGCGCGGCGCTTTGCGTCCTGGCTCGAGACGCGCCACGCGGCCAGCCAGATCATGGGCGTGTAGGCGCGCGCGCGGCGCGGCGTCGGGCGCGGGCGGGAGCGTGCCTCAGAGGATGCGGCGGGGTGCGGGGCGTCCGGGGCGCGGGCGCCGGCCCGTGCGGCGCCGGTTCGTGCGCGCAGTGCATCCCAGTGTATCTGACTGGTACGGTAGCAAGCAGGGACTGGGGATGCAGCTCGCGCAGCCTGGCGGAGGCGCACCGGGCAGCGCGGGCGCCGGGCTTGGAGGCGACGCGGGCTGTAGTGGGGGTTCCAATAGTGCCGCAGGCGAGGGCCGCGTGTCGGGCTGCTGACGGCGACTCATGCAGCCGGCCGGGCCAACAGGCAGGCCGGCGCGCTGCGGCTGCGGGTCAGCCGTGTCGGTGCGCCAGCTCGGCAGCCAGCCGCGGGGTGACCAGCGCGCCTCCACTCGCTCGCACCGGGCAGCCCGCGCGCGCCGGGGTGGCGCTGGGCGGGCCTAGCGGGCCGGGGTTGCCCAGAGACGCGACGCAGTGCAGCAACGCGCGACTCTGCAGACAGTACGCGTGCGGGGTAGCCTCGGGCTCGCAGCTGCCAGGCTGCCCACCTGGGTCGTGTGGCTGCAGGGCAGGAGAAGGGCTGTGCTGCCTTGCTGCACTGCGTCAGCGTGGTACGCGTGCAGGCTGCGCGAGCTTTTGGCAGCCCCACGCAGGGCCTGTACCCCGCCTGCCTGCAAAGCCGGGCGGGCGCGGGAGGACAGGTGCAGAGGCTATGGGGCAGGTCGCTGCTGCGCACCCAGGAAGTCATCGGGCCAGCAAGATCATCCCACTGCGCTATGTTGTGTATTTGGGGCGCGGGATTTGTTGTTTTGTGTGCAGTCACCAGAGAAGTTGCTGTTTCAGTGTGCCTGAGCCCGCTGTGTGCACGATGTAAGGCTGTTAAAGTGTGCTACAGACGCGCGCTTGGCCTTGGCACACAACTGCTTCCACAAGCAGCCATTGCTTGCTGTGTTCGCCAAACTCCCACCGCTGGCCCCGAGGGTCAGCCTCTATGCTGTCATCTTGCCATATAGAACGGCGGTCAGACCATGCTAGCGCAGCGCAGCCGCGCTTGCACGCCTGGCATAACTGTGCTGTCTCCTGCGTTTCTTCATTGCCACAGCCAGGACCAGCCAGGTGTGCATATGCCCGCACAAATCGTAAAGCCCTGGGAGGACCCACCAGGCAGATGCATGAGCGCTCTGCACTGCGGCTCCCCCACACCTCAGCACTGCCCCAGACTCGGCGCCCGGCTGTTCGAGTCGGGCCGTTGTGTACCAATACTGCGGACGGCTGCCGCTGTGCCGCTTGTCTGACGGCACGAATCAGCAGCTGAGAACAGCTGCCGCGCATGCTGCCGCGACGCTGTTGATCCCGGTCTGTGACACCGGATGGTTGCATCATCCGTACGTCCCGCCACCGCACGATGAGAGAAAGTTCTTTTGCTGCACGTGAGAGCAGCCGTGGCCTGCTCGTGCTGCCAGATGTTGAGCTGCGCTGTTGCCAGCACGGCTCTACCATGACTGCGCTGTATCAGTGCAGTGTTTTCCTGGCAAGGTGACCGGGAGTCACAGCTGCGGCGCGCGCTTGACACTGGCGCGCTCAGCGTGCAATGCAGTGCGCCCTACCGAGCAGGGGGTACCTGCCTGCTGCGCAGGGAACGCCTGGCCACTCTTGCAGCAGTACGCAGGAGTGCAGCCCGTCCGGGGGCGCGAGCAGCGAGCCGCACGAGCAGCATGCTGCGCTTGACACTGCGCGTCACAGCGCGTCCAGCGGCGCCACGTGCCCCGCCTGCAGGGCGGAGGAGTGCACAGGTGCGCCCAGCCCTCGCCTGTAAACGAGGTGTGCCTGAGGCGCGTCGCCATGATGGTAACATCCCAGCTGACATCCGCTCAAAGTGGCCTGCTGGCTTGCGCAAGCAGCGCATGGCACTGCAGACGTTGCCCGCAGTGACAACCAGTGGCACACCGCGCCAGGCGGCCTGCGTGTGCGGCCCAGCTCGCCGGCGCTTCTGCCCGGGGGCGCGCGCACGCCCGAGCCGCTGGCCGCCTGCGCCGCACCGGGCGCAAGCAGCGCGCCGGAGCTTGGCGGCGAACCGCCCCGGGGCCGGGCAGGCAGCACGCTGAGCGCGACCGCCGAGCGGCGGCCCGCCGCGCAGCGTGCGCTGCGGCTCGGCGCGGGGCCGGCGGGGCTGGGTGGCGGCGGCGGCAGACAGGGGTTGCTGGCATGGCGAGGGCCCGACCCGGCCGGTGCAGTGTGCGACCCGCCGGCGGCAACGGCCTCGCCGCTGCGCCTATGCGGCGACGACGCCGCCTCCAGCGTGAAGGTGAGCCCCCCTCCCCACTTCTCCACCTCCGGCTGCTCAGCAGGTCGCGCCTCTGCCTGCACGGCATCGTATTTGCTCACCAGAGCTGCGCCTGGCGCTCGCAATATCTGGGACCACTGTGAGCCCGTGCTGCTGCAGGCGGGTCGGCCAGGCGTCGCGCCCTGGCTGCCCGGCCGGCGCAGCCTGACGTCGCCCGGGCCGGCGGCCGGCAGCGCGGGCGGCGGCGGCGCTGCGGCGGGCGTCGACGAGCTGCTGCCGCTGGACCGCTGGCTGTGCCGCGGTGCGCCGCTGGGCAGCGACACGCCGGGGCGCAGCAGCCCGGCGCGGGAGGCCGCGCCCGGCCACGCGGCGGGCGCCAAGGACGAGGTGCGTGCGCGGCCCGACTGCAGCCATGTTGCCCCGCAGCAACGGTCGGCGCCCTGCCACCATGCGCGCTGAGCCGGTCCGCTTAGCGGAGGCACTTGCGCCTGCGGTTCCGCAGTTGCTTAAGTGTTGCCGGACCTGCACGAGGGGGCTCTGACAGCATGCTTTACTCACATGCAGCTTCTGATGAGCCGCCCCTGGTGCGCAGGCGCTGCAGGCGGAGGAGGCGCGGCTGCGGGCAGCGCTGGCGGCCGCCAGCGCCGAGGTGCGCACGCTGGCGGCAGCCGCCGTGGCCGCGGAGGCCGGCGAGCGGCGCGCCGAGGCGGCCGCCGCGGCCGCGGCCGCCGGCTGCGGCGGCGCGACGCCGCCCGACCCCGAGGACGCGTTCCGGACGCCCGTGAAGCGCGCCAAGCACGGCTGACGGGCCGATTCGCACGGCCGCGCGGGCGCGGCGCGCTCCTGCGCGCGGCGCGCTCGGCGCCCTGCGGCACCGGCGCTGCTGCCGAAGGCAGGCCTGAGGCGCTCCTGCGGTGGAAGGGCTTGGAAGAGTCTCTGGCTGTGCGAGAGGCAGGGTGGTCACGGTTGGCAGGTGAATGGGAGGGTGCATACGAGTGGGTCAGCTAGTGAGGATGTTGCCGCTCAAGGCCAGGGTGTTAGTTGCAGGCAGGCAGGGCTTTTCAGCTGGGGTAGCAGAGAGTTTTGACTCGGGCGCTGGTGGTGGGAGATGGGCAGGGCGGCTGCACGCGCGCCGCGCGGGCACACCGCGCCACCTCGTCAGCGTGTTCTCGTTATCGAAGCAGTCTCTCCAGGCTGCGCGTGTTGCCGCCTCCGCAGCGGGCTCCTGGTTTCAATGGAGGTTCAAAGAGCGCAAGGCGCTGCGCTGGAGGGGCAGTGCGCCTGCCCGGGGCGCCCGCTTACATGCGGCTACGGCGCCGCGGCAGGCGCTGGCCCGCCAGGCTGCGCCTGAGCGCAGGGAAGCAGGGCTGGCCGCCTGTACAGACCAGGCGCGGCCAGCGTGCTTGTGCCCAGTTGGTACCGGTGTAGGCCGACAAGGTGCCCGCCATAACCCCCCTGCCCCACTCTCCTCAAAGCCGCTCGCTGATGCAGCCAGCAGCTCGGGCGCGGGCCGGGCGGGTCAGGGCGGGCGCCGTGCGCCTGAAACGGTGTTCAGACGTGATGGGGCGCGTGGGCGCCGCCCGTTGTTTTGAGGCGGGGGAGCAGCGGCGGGGCTGCTGTGCTTGGCTCAACCGGAGCCGAGCGGGCACTGAAAATGTGATGGGAAAGAGGGCGGGCAGACCTACCTTTCTAGGAAGGGTGTGGTAGGCAAGGGTTGGGCTAGTGTGTAGGGCTGGTCTAGCAGATGGCTGGCGCAGCCCTGGGGCAGCCTGCAGCTGTGCACGCAGGAGAGGCAAGTGTTGACAGGGCGCCAGGCCGTGGATGATCATGCACGTAGTGGCTTGCAGCAGCCGCATGGCCTGTAGGCTGGGGTAGGGCGACGCGGGTGGGGTGCAACCATGCACGTCCTGCCGCGCCTTGCGTGGCCGGCGTTGTAAGGGGAGCCGGGCCGCTGCAGGCAACAGGGCTGAGTGAGCGCGGAATAAGGAATGCTGAGCGTCAGCTGTGGCTGCCGGCGAGCCCGCAAGTGCGGGCGCCATGTCGACGGTGGGGTGCGGCGGCGTGGCGTGAGCCGTGGCGCTCTGCTACCTGCCGCACCAACCCTATCCTGGCCCTGTTGCGTGCTGTGCGCTGCGCGCACAGCCGCGTGGAGCTAGCGCAGCGCTCTGCTGCATGGCCCACGGCATGAGGTGGACGCCCAACGCATAACCTAGCTGTAGCCGGGGCCCGCCGCACCCTGGCACGCAGGGTGCGGCGTGACACTCCCTGTGCGCGCCTGCAATCACCAGGCGCCGCGTGACAGCCTGAGCACTGAAAATGCATCTTAGCGCCAGCAGGGCGCGGTGCCGCTCAGGAGCGCGCCACGGCTGAGGGTAGTGAGCGGGGCATTGCTGAGCACACTGTGGAAAAGGGAGAACGAGGGATGGCAGGTAGGGAGGGGGATGGGGTTTGCAGGGCTCAGGCCAGAGCGGCACCTGCTGCTGTGCTGCTGCTGCCAGCCTTGCGCAGCAGCAGCTCAGGGCTAGGCAGCGCTGATAGAGCAGTGGCAAGAGGTCCTGTGGCTTGGGAGCGCCCGTTGCACAGCAAGAGCAGGGCCGCGCGTGCTGCACACCTCACCGCTGCGGCCCAGCACTGTATGCTGCTGCATTGGCCCCAGGATTGCAGACTGGGGACAGGGTACCAGGTGAGAGGGAGGTAGGGTTGGCCAGCATGTCAGTGACGCCCCTGCGCAGAGGGGCCCCCGCATTCTGGGGGCGCTTGGGCGCAAAAACACTGTATAGTTTCGGCTATGCGCCCCTTTGAGGTTGGTTGCTGCTTCATGGCGGCAGACTGCGCTGTGTATGGGATGCGCACTTGATCTCCTTCTTTTGCGTGCCTGTACTTGTTGCCGGCCTGCTTGCCAGAGCTTGAGCTGTTGCGTTCATGATGAATTTTTTCTTTTTTGGCCTGCGCGAGCTGTTTGATCTGCTAGATCTGCAGCGGTGCAGAGGATGTTGCTCATGCCTTGTTGAAGCAGGGCAGTGCACGCTGCGTGCGCATAGCTGTGCAAGTCTGCAATGGCGACGGCCACGCACGCAGTTGTCTCAATTGTTTGCAAGCACGCGTTCATACATGCATACATGCTGAAAGTGTGGGTCACTGGCACTATGGCGCTTGTACACATCCAGTCTTACGAGATACTCAATTGAGGACAGTGCAAGAGGGTCACCTGCTGCCCCTGAGCCACTCAAGGCTCGGCTTGCGCCGAATTAGGGCAACACACAGCTGGTCGGATGCCTTTCCTATAACACCTGTAACACATACGCCTGCTGAGGACGGCCTCAGGAAGTGGTCGAGGCAGTGTCGACAGGCGTGTCCGGCTGAGCGCCCCACTCAGACCAGGACCCGTCGTACACAGCGCACTGCACGTGACGCCACGAAGGCAGTGAGTTGCATATTTCACAGCCATGCCTGCATCTGCTTCCCACGCCCCTTACGCAAGGCGCGTCATGTGTGGAAAGCATCCTTGCTGGGTGACCCAGCCTCGGTCCTGCGAGTGGAGTCAGGGAGCATACACATGCATGGATGCATGAGCAAGGCACCCGCTGCTAGGCCGCTCCACACTCACACTTGCATTTGGGCCTGCCTGCGTGTCAGGGCTTGCCTGGACTGGGAATCAAGGAAAGCTACAGTGCCACGCACACCGCTCTCACCATGATGAGACCGCGCGGTCAGCATGTGCGCCAGCGCAAGAGCTTCCACACCCAGAGCGCTGTGATAGCCACAAGCGGACACAGATGCGAACGGACAGCGCCCAGTATGCCCGGCATGCCCGGCAGGGGCGCACCAGAGTCGCGGGCGCCAGCTGGTGCAGCGCGAGCGCCAGGATCGACGCAGTCACGCCGGAGCCGCAGGAGCACACGAGCGGCTGCGCCGGGTCCACGCCCGCGGCCGTGAACTCCGCGCGCAGCTCCGCCGGCGGCCGCAGCCGCCCGCCCGCCACCACCTGCGCGCTCTCCGCTTTGATTGCCCATCCCTGCACATCTGTTGCTGGGGATGCTGTCACCCCCCACCGTTGGCCTGATGAGCTGGCCGGCGACCCGCGGACTTGCACGGCACACCAATGCACAGACGGGAGTTATGAGCGCGCAAAGGGAGAGTGCACCTCACCACTGTGTCTGGCGAGGCGCACGCACGCAGCTGGCAGGAGGACCCCAGACCCACACAGCCCCCAGCACAGCCTCTGAGGCGTCTCGATGTGCGCACGGCACGCCTGGCTGGCGGGCAGGCTGCGGCTGCCGGGCATGTGGCCGCTGCGCACGCCCGCGCGCGGCTCCGGCACGGCACCCGCAAAGCGCGGCGCCGGCCGCGCGTCCACCACCTGCTCGCCGCCGCCGCCGCCGCCCGCCAGCGCGCGCATGGCCGCCAGGTCCCGCACCAGATGCGCCTGCGCGCTGCTGGCGCGCTCACACGCACCACATCGCCCACTCGAGCCCCACACCCAGAGGCGGACCTGGGTGAGGCATGCATGGGGCGTCCCCCCTGGCGGGGCGTCAGATGTGCCGGCAGGCCGCCCCAGCATCGCGTGCTGCCTGACGTGGCGCCTTATGTGACAGCAGGGCGCCCCAGCATCGCATCGCATATACCCCTACCCTATACCCTGCAGGCTGGCGCGTCGGCAGGGTCGCCGCGCCTGCGCGCGCGCGCGGAAGCGCGGGCGGCCGGGCGGCGGGCTGCGCGCCGCCGCCACCGGGGCCGCCAGCGCGGCCTCGTCGGCGGGCGCCTCGTCGACGGGCAGGCCCCGGGCGAGCCACTCGGGCAGGCCGCCGTTCAGCACGGCCACCCTGCGCATGGCGGGGGCCACGCACGTCGGCCCTGTTCGACTGCCTGACCGACGCGAAGCAGGCCACTACGTGCAGCAGCACTGCGTGACATGGCGGCGGCAGCGCGGCCTCGTTGGTGCGCCCTTCACTTTGCAGCAGGCCTGGGCAACTACATCCTGCACGCGGTACGTGACAAGCCACACGCGGATCGCGCAGCGGGTATGGCGCGCACCTGTTGTGGCCAAACGCGCGGAACGTCCACCACACGCGCGGCGCGCTGAAGCACCCGCTGCGGTCGTACACCACGACGTCTGACTCGTTTGCGATGTCGAGCGCGTCCGCTGCGGCGCCAAAGGCGGCGGGCGAGGGCAGCATGTGCGGCAGGTCGGTGTCCGGCGCGGAGATCCTGTCCAGGTCGAAGAAGCGGGACCCGGGTATGCGGCTGCCACGGAACTCCTCGTACGGGTCCTTGCCTGTCCACGATGAGTGCGCCTGAGGTGTGCTGTCAGCGCGCCTGAGGTGTGCTGTCAGCGCAAGGAGGCCTAAGAGGAGCGCGGGAGCTAGGAGCTGTGAAAGCCAGTGAGTGTCCGCCAAACTGCGTCACAGGGCCTTGCAGGTCCGTCAGTCGTTGCCAGTCATGGTCAGCACGCGTTCAGCAGCAAGCAGCGTGGTGCACGTGCCAGGAAGACCACCCGAGGCATACCTGAGCCTGGCATGTACCACGTGCAGTCTAGCACTCGCAGCTCCGGGCTCCCCAGCCTGCCAAGCACTTGACCTTTACTGTTGCTGATGGCGTGCTGCTCGTGAGGCAACTTCAAACACATCAGGAAAGGCAAATGCTTCACTAGTGCACTTGACATACCTGTCAGCGAGCCAGCCAGGCTCGACCAGCGAAGGCAGGTCTGCATCTCGCCCTAGTGCTCCCGCTGTGTTCATTCTGATGCCTCTCGAACGCGCCAATGTTGCGGGCTGCGGGCCGCCCTGCGGTCAAGCAGAACAGCAGCGCTTGCTATGGCCACCTCTTTACCGGGATGCCTTGCCTTTGCTGCGTTAGCACAGATGAAGATGTACCTGAACAGCGCTAGCACCAACTAAACACCCCTTGCAACATACATACCTTGAAGTGCAGGTGACGCAGGTGCAGCAGGCGCTGCAATCCACCGCTCCGCCAAGCAGTGGTCATGTCCTTCCTAAGCGAGGGCGCTAACGTACGCCTGTCTGCACACTGCTCCTAGTGCTCATCGTGCTCATGTGAATTCAAGGGGCTTCGAAGGAATGCCCCAGGGTGCAACCTTGGACTGCAGAAAGTGGCCTTCCCGCCTTCGATGCCACTCGAAGCAGTCGCAGAGTGTAAGAGTGCAGGTCGGTCAGCTGCCTACGCATAGCTCGGGCGCAACCTAGACGCGATGCAGAAGGCATGCACATGGACCGGTCATGGCGCACCGCCCCTGCCGCACTACTGGAGCGGTGCGTATCGCCCTTCTTTTCTATGCTGTACTTGCATACAGCTGCAGTGGGCTTTCAGTCAACAAAAAGTTTGGTGGTGCCACAGGTGCCACGCGCGGAGCGAGGCCTTGCGCCTTTGCCGCCAGGCAGTCCCCTACAAGACGGGTGCACGCTGCGGCTCGGTGTCAGGCGGAGCAGACAACCGACTTTAACGCCTCGCCTGTCACACTCCAGCGCCGCGCGCTTCTCTCGGCCAGCTCCATCCTGGGTGTGCCCTCCCCGCACACTCTGCATCGTCTTGCAGCAAAGCTGCCTCCTCCCGTCCCTTACTGTGCAGGCTGTCTGGCGGCAGGCCTGCTGTTTGCGGCTGGAGGAGCGCCAGGACCTGCAGGCGCCGCAGAGTGTACCCTCACTACCGCGCCGAACGGTATAGCGTTCTGCGACACGCGCGAGGGCACCGGCCAGGCGCCAAAAGCTGGCAGCCTGATCAGGTTGGCTGCATGTTCATCAGATAGTCCAGCTGTAGTCCATGGCTGGTCTGCGCGGGACGAGCAGACGGGGCGGCCGTGCAGGTGCCACTACAGGGGAAAGCTGGCCTCAAATAACGCAGTCTTTGACTCGTCCTACGAGCGCGGGCGTCTTCTAACCTTCAAGGCGCGTCCAGGATCTCAATTGTTGCCTCTTGCCTGGCTGACATGATAACATGGCGGATCCAGGCATTATATGCATCACCCTGCGAATCAGGTGGGCGCGGGCGAAGTGATCAGAGGGTGGGACCAGGGCATCTTGGGCGCTGACGGCATCCCAGCTATGAAGGCGCGTCAACGCCTGACCTGACTGCGTCAGCATCCATTTTGGTGCCTGCCTGTCTTCGGCACATCACCATGCATGCACTCCATGCACGCTTGCCATGCCTCTGCGCCTTGCAGTCAGTCTGCGTGAGGCAACGGCGCCTCGCCGTGAGCAGGGAGGGTCTGGCCTGTGATTTCTGAGCGGAGCCCATCTGTGCAGGAGGGCGGGAAGCGCACGCTGGTGATCCCACCCGAGCTTGGGTACGGCGCTCGCGGCGCCGGGCGTGGCCTCATCCCGCCCGGCGCGACGCTCGTGTTTGACGTGCGCTGCGTGCCTCTCCCACCCCGCAAGCTCTGCAGCCAACGTTCCCATGCATTTGCTTCTCTGATTGCATGGACCCCCGACACAGCCAACTTTCCCACAATTCTGTGGTGTTTGACCAATGCGTGCGCTGTCTTGTCCTCCGCATCTGTGGCCCACTTCCCATGACATTTAGTAAATGACATTTACCAGTTGCTTCTGCATCACAGCTGCTTCTGCATGGGCTGTTAACAAATAGCCCTTTCAAATGTCACTTTTGACAGGTGATGGCTTGATGCTGCGCAGGTCGAACTGCTCGGCAAACGGTAAGGGCGGGTTAATGCGAGGCTGACTTCGTTACAGCGTGCTATGTGTTATGCGCTATGGACATGCAGCGCGGGAAGCTAGAAAAGGAAAGCATATAGTGAGCATAGCACGCACTGCATGCCGCACAGTTACCAGCTGAAGACACACAGGAACACACGGCACCACAACGACCACAGAGCTGTGACAAACATCACACCCTGCCAGGAGCTTGGTCCGCTCCTGTCACCCCACAAGCCTGATGGCGCTCTTCAACACCCAACAGACCCCCAACACACGTCAGCGCGCCAACAGGTCAGGCGCTCGCCCCGCAGCAGGCAGAGCCGTCAGGCATTGAGCAGGTCGTAGTCGTCCAGAGCGTTGTTGTAAGCCTGCACCTTGCGCCTGATCTTGCTGGTGTCCACCCACGTCACAAAGTCCTCCATGGGCCGCGTCACCAGGAACGCGGGGTCCGTCACCGTCTCCGGGCCCACACGGATGTGGCCCTGCGCGGAGACCAGGCCGCCGCCATGGTGCTGTCAGTGCACAGAGGATGAAACCATGCGACGCGGCATGCCACAAAAGACACAAGTTGGTTGCGGCATCTGTGAGCCCTGAGCGGGCCCGCCGACCACACGCAAAGCAAACCGCAGGGCTGTACAAGGTGCGGCACCACTGTTGCACTGCCGTGCGGCATCATGCAAGCAGTCCCTTGCCGCGCACTAGACTTTGTGTTGGCCTTGCAATTGGGATGACAGACAAAATAGACACACCAGCTGGCGGCAAGCCAGGCGTGCAGCGCGCCTGCTCGATGAACGTGCAGGCCTCGCGCAGCGTCTCCGCCATCTTCAGCCGCACGGCCACGACGGCCAGGCGCCGCCGGCAGAACGCCGCCGTCGACAGCCGCTCCAGCTGCACTAGGCTCTTCTTCGTGGTGATGACGCCCATGTTGTACAGCCTGCCCCGCGCGCGCGCTTGAGCAGGCGCGCACGGGGCCTGCAGTGCAGGGCGGGGCTGGACGCGGCAGCTCTGGTGCTTTGCTCCCGGTCCCGCCCTTGGAGACAGAGTGCTGCTTCGACAGCACATGTCCAGGCCTGTCTCTGGCCGTGCTTGTCACGGGCTTGCTGGCCGACAGGAACAGCACGCTGCAGCAGCGACCTGTGTTGTACAGGGAAGGCGCATGCACTTGAGGCGCTCGCGAGTGGCTGCGCACTTTGACAGAACTTGGTCCGTCAGCTCGATGCGCTCGGGGTCCTGGGCATCCAGCCGCTTGAGCACGCTGACCAGCTTGGTGATGATGCCGCAGATCTTGTTGTACTTCTTGTAGTCGTCGCGGTCCTGTATGTGGTACCGCCGCATCACCTGTGCAGCGCCGCACTCAGCTGCAGCTTACTGCGCTGGCAAGCCTGCAGCACGGCGCTGCAGAGCAAGCAGGGCAGCTGGAAAGCGGCAGCCCCCGGGGGACCGCGCCTGCAGCTCCCGCAGGGTGTGCTCGTTCTTCCACCTAAGGAAGTCGACCTTCTTGAGCAGTTTCTGCTCATGGAACTTGAGCTTGCGCATGGCGGCCCGCTGCCTTTAGTGGACAAGCTAGACGCTGCCAGTGACTGCAGGGGCTCTACGCACGCTTCGAGCAGGCGCGTTTGTACAATGTATGAGCAGCAACACCTGGCTGCACTGCACTTTGAAATTAGAGGAGAGTGCAGGCTTTCACATAAGCAGTTCAATCTTGAGCGCCATGCTCACAAGTGCGACTGTTTAGACGTAGTCCCAAGCTGTGTGTGACCTTTTCTGCCACTCAACACCTGAGCTGCGGCCGACTAGAAAGAGCACACACAGGGTATTACCAGATTATTCCAAGGGAGCTGTTTCAAGGGAAACTCCATGCGTATATACAGAGATGTTGGAAAAAAAGACGCCCTGAGCCCGGCCTGCACTGCTCATGTTTTGCTGCTGTGCTTGCCCAAACAGCAGCCGCAATGTGAAGGCCAACACCTCGACAGGAGCGATTGAACTTGCGCGCTCATTGCAGCTTGCAGGGCCTGCGTGGCAAGCTCTGCAGCTCGGGCATCCATATCACGCGAGTCTATACCTAAATAGCAAAATCAGCGTTTCCAGCAGCGCTTACTCAATAAGCAAAACCAGCGACCCTCAACCGTGTGCCTGACCAGCAGCCAGTTGAGACAAAAAGCGGCCTTTGCCCGCAACCTTGCGGGGGGCCAGGGTGCTTTCACCCTGGAGTATCTGACCACATTGCCTGGCGTGCCGCGACGCCAGCATACGCGTAATAAGTCGCAAGCCAACCAGATATAGTATTAGTTGATACATGCGCCAGGGGGCACACATGCACACACCCTCACACACACTGGGGCAGCGGCAGACGCAGGGCGCGCGCAAACTTGCCCAGTAGCCTCACGCATGGCCTGACAGCCTCCGCTCCATGCTGTTGCAGCGGCGGCAGCGTGAAGCTGCCGCCCTATAACTGGGGCGCGGCGCTGCACCCGGCGCTGGCGCCCCCCGCGCCCTGCGCAGAGCCCCCATCCGCGTCCGCGGGCTCCGCCGGCGCGCCGTCCAGCCGTCGCAGCAGGTACGCAACCTGCACCTCCTTCGTCAGCGGCATGACCCAGCGGTCGTACAGCTCGGCGACCAGGTCCGGCTCGACCTTGTACGAGGGCGGCCCCGCGCCGTCCCCGCCCTCCACCCCGCCCTGCCCGCCCCCGCGCGCCGCCGCTGGCTGCGGGTCGCACCCGTACAGCGCCGCCTTGTGCCGCACGCGCTCGACAACCTGCCGCGCGGCGCCGTCGAGGTATGAGGCATAGGGTATGGCTGGGTAGGTACCCTAGGCTCTCAGACCACCTGCCACACGCGCGCTCCACTGCCCCAGACGTCCCCTGCTGCCGAGCGGCGAGTGGTCGCAGAGCGCGAGCCTTCCCCACCGTGCGCGCCCCCCTCGCATGGCCCGACCAGCAGCAAGCCCCGCCGATGTATGTTCAGGACTAGGATCTCCTGCACTGGTTCCTGCACTAGTCGCATGCCCCACATGGCGCGCTGGCACAGCGTGCACCAGCAGGCGCTGCGCAGGCGACCACAAGGAGTGGCCGGGCCGGGGGAGCGCGTGCGCCGCACCAGCGCCTCAACGCGCTGGTCGGTCAGCAGCGCCATCAGGCCCTCGCGGTCGCCGCGCCTGATGAGCGGCGCGTACTCGCCCGGCCGCGCCAGGAACTTGGCCTCCGCCACAAATTTGCCGTAGTGGATGCGCTTGGACAGCGCCTGCGCGCCGCCCCCCCCCCCGGCAGCTCGCTCAGCATCTTACGCCCCGGGGCATGCTCGGCCTCCGCCATGAACTTGCCGATGGTGGATGCGCTTTGACAGCGCCTGCGCCCCCCCGCAGCCCGCTCAGCGTCTGCGTTCCAAAGCCTCCGCCACAGACTTGCCAGTGGACGCACTATGACAGCGCCTGCGCAGCCCGCTCAGCGTCCCAGGACGCGTTCGGCGCAACATGGCGAAGCGCCCCGCCGCGCGCTGCGGCAGGCACGTGATGCGCAGAGCGGCCGGCTGCCTCGGCGCCTAGTCCACCCTGAACCTCACATAGTTGAGAGACCTCCCTCCTCCGCAGCGGGTTTTCCAACCCCAGGGTGCGCGCGCGCGCCTGCAGCGCGAGCACGTCGTACATCGCTGTCGAGCCGTAGTTGCTGTCGTCGCCCTCGCGCGTCACTGCCGGCAGCAGGTGGTCCAGGTACAGCGCCATGATCTTCGGGTTAATGTTGATGGCCTCCGCGCACGGCGCCAGCACCTGCGCGCGCGCGCGGCTCGCACCATGGCGACGCGCTCCCGCCAGGGCACGCGAGCGCACGCCACCCTGGCACGCCGGAGCTCTCCCTCCTAGGCAACAATGCGACCAGAAACATACGCAAGTCGACAGTCGCACCGCTGTGCCGCCAGGCTGCCAGTCTGCTGGCTCAGACCGACACCCAAACAACAATATACCAGACAGAATAATCCAGCAGGAATTGACTGCAGGCTATGCCATGGCTTGTCCATTGCTGCAGGCCGCGAACGGAGTGCTGCGAGACATTACTGCACGCAAACGGCTGCGCGCCAGGTGCCACAGCGCGCTGTCGCGCGCGCGCGGGCGGCGCACCGCGGAGTATGTCAGCGGCGGCAGCACGAGCGCGGGCAGCAGGTCCGGGAAGAAGGCGTGCTCATCCGGGCTGGTGTAGCGCCGCATCTTGCCGTGCAGCTGCTCCGTCTCCAGCAGCAGGTACTCCAGCAGCGAGTACCGCCGGCCGCTGGTCGCGTAGCCGGGCACCGGGATGCTGTCCGGCTCGTACGCGGGCGAGTTGCGCGCGAACTGCGAGCGCTCGATCAGGCTGAAGATGATGCTGTCCTCCTGCCGGATGAGCGCCTGCCGGATGTTGTCCAGCGACAGCGCGCCGCTGCGGTCCAGCTGCACGGCCGGCTGCGCCGGCTCCGGCAGCACCAGCGCGCCGCCGTGCTGCTGCAGGCCGGATGGCCGCGGCGCAACCGCCTGCCGCGCACGCACTGTCGCCTCGCGGCTGCAAGCAGGGGCTGCAGGTGGTGCACTCTGCTCGGCCGCATGGCTATAAAACACAGATCTTCTGCGCGGCTGGTGGGGCGACCCTGCTGCGCGCCCACCTGCCTGCCTGCGCCTGCACAGGCCCGACCCGCCGCAGCGGCTGCACTGCTTTGTCCCAGGTCACAACTGGCTGATACTGCTACCCGCACACAACAGGGTGCTGGGCCGACGCCCGCATCGGTTCACTTACCACCTTGCGCTGCAGGCCCCAGCTTCAGCAACGCCGTTGACAAGGGGCTGCGGCAGCTGTGGGCCTGATGCAAGGGCATAGGGGGACCAGGCGGGCCTGATGCGCCCACCACGCGCCGCGCAGCAGTCAGGCTCGCAGTCAGGCGGGTCCCCCCCGCAGCGGCCCGCAGGCGTGTGGCCCCTCAGGGCAGCAGGCACTGGCGCGCTGCGCTCCCGTGCGCACATCTGGCTAGCAGGCCACAGGCCGCCCGAAGGCGCGGCCGCGTCCGGCGGGGGCGCGCACCGTGCTGACCGCGCACGCCCCCTGCTGCACGCCTCGCCGCCGCGCGCGCCCGCTGCGCCAAGCTGCAGGCAGCGACGGCTGTGCCTTCAGGTCCAGCAGCGCTGAGGGCGGGCTGTGGGCCGGCTGGCTGCAGGGGCACTGCCTGTGCGTGGGTACTGTGCCCATGGGGTGCGCGCCCGCCAGCAAGAATCAACAACAGCAGTCTGGAATGCCTGCCAATGTGTGCGAATGCGACGCGCCTTTTCCGCCACCACATTTCCAAGTACACCCTAGGCCCATGAGCCTGGATTTTCTTGGGTTGCATGGTGCTGGCACCAGCATCACGCCTCCTTTGAAAGCGTGTGGCATGCATGCGCGGGACAGGCGATGCGCTGCGTCGACAGGGAGTGCCCATGGACAGGCAACAACCACCGTGGATGGCCGCTTGCATGCGGAGCACGAGCGTTAACAACTGGCAACCAGCCAGTGGGGCTTGCACAGCACCCAGCATCCGCAAGTGGCCACCTGCCCCTCTGTGGCGGCTGCCATGCAGTCCAGCCTGTGCTCACACCGAGAGCGGGCACTGTATGTGCGTCCTCAGAGCAGGGGGCCGGTGGGTGACACGCGCGTCTCTGCGCGGCAGCGCCGCAACGCGCCTCGCACACCAGCGGCACTGCACCGGTCCGCGCGCGGCGCCTGCCCCGGCGCGGCTCACACAAACGGGCTCTGCGCGCCGGCAGTCGCAGCCACGACCGCCCGGCGCTCGTGCTCCAGCAGCGCGCGCAGCTCCGCGGGCGCGAAGGTAGGGCGCCAGGCCCTGGAAGGGCGCGGCTCACACAAACGGGCTCTGCGCGGCGGCGATCGCGGCCACGACCGCGCGGCGCTCGTGCTCCAGCAGCGCGCGCAGCTCCGCGGGCGCGAAGTAGGGCGCCAGGCCCTGGAAGCCCAGGCCCGCGGCGCCGTCGCCGGCGACCAGCGTGACCGCCTGGGCGCCCACCGCGGCGTCGTCGCCCAGCGCCAGCAGCGCCTGCGCGCGCCCGCGCCCAGGCCTCTCACAGGCATTCGCTTGCAGGTTGTGCATGTGCCCGCCTGCGAGCCCGGGCCTGGCATGCAGCCGGCGGATATCGCACACGCGGCGGGCGCCGGGCCGTCGGTGTCCCGCCTCAGGCTCCTGCTGCAGCCACGCGGCGTGCTGGCCCACCCAGCGAGCATGCACCGTGCGCGGCAGCAGTCGCCAGGCCTGCGCCCTTCTTCATCGCGCAGGGTGCAGGGCAGGAGCGGGCGCAGGCGCGTTTTGATCGGGACCGGCTCGGGAGGGCGCGCGCGCGCCTGCCGCAGCTCCGCGCAGCGCAGCAGCAGCCGCGGGTAGCACACGGTGCGGCACAGCGCGGCCTGCAGCGGCGCCGGCGCGTCCATGCGCACCACCTGCGCCGCGCCAGCGCGCTGGGTCCCTCACAGCCCGGCACGTGCGACCCTGCTGGACTGGGGCAGGGCCCGGCTCAGAGCCCTTCAGCCCAGAAGCGCTCCCAGCACAGGTGCCACCTCGGTCCGTCTGCAGAGGCTGGGAAGCAGGCGTTGCACCCCGCGCCGGACAGCTTGTCCGGGCACATCGCAGCACGACATTTTGCAGACTGGACCCAAATGCAAGGCATCCATGACTCGGCAGCCACAGCCGCGCAATGCGGGACTCAACCTGCCGCAGCAGCAAGGGCCATGCATCGCGCGCGTCTGAGGCAGCGCCTGTCAGAGCCAGCTTCAGAGCGCGCGCTCCGCGGGCCGCGCCCCGGGCCTGGCGCGCCTGCAGCGGGCCGCCGGCGAGCGGCAGCGCGCCCTTGAGCGCGTCGGCCAGCAGCACGGCTGCGCCGTCGCCCGCGGCCTCCAGCAGCAGCAGGCCCTCAGCCGTTGCGCTCGCCTGCACGGCCCCCGCGGTCCCCCGCCCGTAACCCCCGCCCTAACAGCTGCATCACCCATGGCCGACCAGACAGCGCGGGCGGTCCCGGCCACATCGTCCTTGCCAACCCCGCGGCGGCGGCAACCGTCTCTATCCTGTCTCACGTCACACTCGCCTGCTCACCGCCTTCAATTCCAACACCGTCTTGTAAGAGTGCAGACGTGCGAGGCTCAAGCACCCCCCGCTTTGCAGGCTGCAGCAGGGCCAGGCAGGGCGAGCGGCCACCGTGGCCGTCGTGCCGGCGCCCGCCTCGCCCGCGTCCGCAAGCGCCGCGGCCAGCCCCGCGCCCAGGTCGCGCGCCGCGCGCTCGGCCGCGGGCGACGCCAGCGCGGGGAAGGCCTGGCCGGCCGCGACCTCGGCCGATGCTGCGTCGCCGGCGTCCGGCGCGGCCAGCAGCGCCGCCGCGAGCGGCGCCTGCGCGCACGGGCGTCGGTTTGCCTGCAGCCCGCATGCAGAGCTCGGCAGGCGCGACGCCCGCCGCCTCGCCCCCCTTGAAGGCCGACGGCGTGCCGTCCGTGGCGCACCGCGCTTCCGAGGCGGGCGCCCCTCGGAGGGCGGGAGAAGGAGGGCGCGTCGGGGGCGGGGCGCTGCGATCTGTGGCATACGCCTGCCGGCCCAGGGTGACATTAGATAGGGCCTAATCCTATATCATAACCCCACCATATACCCTATACCCTACATCGACGCCCGGCAGCGCCCCGGCGGGCCGCGCCCGCACCGGCTCCAGGTCGTCGATGGCGCCGACGCCGTCCAGCGCGCGCGCCTGCACGAGCGCGAGCAGCTCCGCGAGCAGCGCGCCGCCGCGCGCGCGCAGCGCCTCGCGGTCAGCCGCGGCCGGCGCGCTGGGGCGCTCCAGGACCAGGCGCCGGTGCAG
>JAABUV010003486.1_pt1 | contig 20028 bp, 18 predicted proteins | sample 5559971 | NCBI WGS metagenome assembly JAABUV01 (sample SAMN10711881, study PRJNA513362) | rock metagenome | isolation source: Antarctica rocks | place: Antarctica: Victoria Land, Knobhead nord | collected 2015-12-19
TCATGCGCGCCACCATGGCCGGGTCGTGCCCCTCCATGCCGTCCGCCGCGTTCAGCTCCACCATGAGCAGGAAGACGGCCGTGGACGCCGCCGGCAGCACGTACACCGGGTCCGCAACCGTCAGGTCAACAAACCAGTACGCGCCGCCGTCCACGAGCGAGGGCACCTGGCACGGCGCGGCGCCGCGTCAGGCGCCCCGGGCCCGCGCGGCGGCGCTCGCCGGGGCCGCCGCCCCCGGCGGCGCCGCCGCCCGAACGGGCGCCGAGGCGGCGCAGGGCCCATGGCGCGGCCTGCGGCGCCCGTCGCCGGCTCCCGGCGCCATGCCCGCAGGCTCAGACGCGCACGGCTGCCACTGCTCCGCCACAGGCACGCCGCAACGCGGGCGGGCGCAGCCCGGCGCCCGGCGCGCCAGGCAGGCCAGCAGGGCGGCAGGCACCTCACCTTAACCCTACCCTATCAGCACGCACCTTGTGCGTCGCCAGCGCGTTGAGCGCAGTGAACGCGCCGATGAAGACGGGCGCCTGCAGCATGATGGGCAGCAGCGCCAGCACCGGGTTGCAGTCGTGCTTCTTGTACACGGCGTGCACGCGGCCGTAGTACTCGGACGTCAGCGCCCGCGTGTCGACGCCGGGCCGCTGCCGCCGCGCGCGCGCGCGCAGCCTCAGCGCCGCGCTCGGCCGAAGGGCAGTGCGCCGCCGGGCCCGACCCAGGCCAGCGGGGCTGCGCGCGCGGGCGGCGCGTGCGCGCGGTGGAGCGGGCGCGGGCTGCGCGGCAGGGTCGGGCGGCCGCAGGTCGCGCTGCCGGGCCGGGGAACGCGCCTGCTTGCTCTCCTGGAACCAGTCTGCGCACTTCTGCACCTCCGGCTTTGCGGCCTGCGCGCGCAGCCGGGCGTCGGCGCCCGGCCGCCTGGTGAGCGGCGCCAGGCCGGGAGGCGGGAGTGCGGAGCGCGCCCGCCGCGCACCGCCAGCTTGCGCGTATTCTTCATACCCCAGACCTGGAACGGGAAGATTGTGCACCGGACCAGCACCGCCATGACGCCTATGGATGCCCACCTGCGCGGCCCCGCACAGCCGGCCCTGTTCAAGGGACGGCCGGCCTCGAAGCGAGGCGCAGAGGTGGAGGCGCGCGACGCGGCGAGCGCCGTGGGCGCACCATGGCAGGCCCGTAAAGTCGTGCAGGGACGTCAGCACCTGCATCATGCCCTTGCCGGGCAGCCAAGTGTAGTCATACGCGGCGGCCACCGCGTCAGCCTCTGCCGTGCCCGCCGCCGCGACGACATCCACGGGGTCAAAGCCGGTCATGCCGCCTGCGCCGCGCGTGCACAGTGTGCACCCCGGGGCGTGGGCGGGAGCATGCATGCCCGCGAGCATGCCCTGCAGCAGGGCGCCGAGCGCACCTGGCAGCTCTGGCGAGTCCGCCGCAAAGCCCGGGTCTGGAGCGCTGCCAGTGTATGACAGATAGTTTGCCGGGACGCCGCCGTCGCCGACGCCGCTGCTGCTGAAGCCCCGCGCCGCTGGCTGCCACCTGCTACGTGCCCAGCTATCGCTGAGCCCTGCGAGGCCTGCGGAGCCCTGGTGGACGCCCCCGGCGGGCCATGCGGCAGCTGAGAAGAGCCGCCCGCTGGTGCTCGCGGCGCCGGGCGCGTCCGCAGCGACAAGGTCGAGTGCCCTTGCGCACGCACAAGCGACGCGCGAGCGCTGCCTCAACATCCCGGCCTTGGTCCTTGGGGCACAGTGGTCCCCAGCAGGGGCAGGCAGCACTGGCACGGAACGCTCGAGCTCGGGACCCTCGATTGCTAGGTTTCCTCCAGCGTGTGGCGGCTTCGGAAGCCAATTGCCAGGAAAGGGAGGAGGAACTTGACCGCCCGGGGAGGCTGCTAAGGAGGTGCGCGGCTGGCCTCAGCGGACAAGCGCAGTGCATGTTCAGTTGCACTGCTTGGAAAGCTTGTCTGCGTTGCTGGTGTGCAATGTGCCTGCGTAAAGAGGCGCTGGTTAAGAGCCGGTGCAGCTGCTGAGGCGGACACTGACAAGTCAGCGCTCGGCAGAGCGCCGGTCGCTCGCGGGGAGCACGGACGGCGCGCGAGCAGGCGCGTGTGCTCAGACAGTGGCCTGAGGCGGCGCACGCGGGCGCGGCGCAGGGCAGCAAGCCGCGATGGCGTCCAAGCGCGGGCGCGGCGGCTCGTCCGGCAACAAGTTCCGCATGTCGCTGGGGCTGCCGGTGGGCGCAATCCTGAACTGCGCGGACAACACTGGCGCCAAGAACCTATACATCATCTCCGTGGTGGGCTGGGGCGCGCGCCTGAACCGGCTGCCTGCGGCCGCGTGCGGCGACATGGTGATGGCCACCGTCAAGAAGGGCAAGCCCGACCTGCGCAAGAAGGGTGCGGCGCTGCTCCATGCATGGCGCCTGGCGCGCGCAGCGCCGCTCCTGCATGGCGCCCGGCGCGCGGCGCTTGCTGCCTGCCCGCAACGCGGCGCGCTGACGCGGCGTGCCGCGGGGCGCAGTCATGCCCGCGGTGGTGGTGCGGCAGCGCAAGCCCTGGCGGCGCAAGGACGGCGTGTTCATCTACTTTGAGGACAACGCGGGCGTCATCGTCAACCCAAAGGGCGAGATGAAGGGTGCGCTGCTGAACAGATCTGCTGTCACTGTGAGCTTGCTGTGCAGCGCCCTGCCGAAGCACGACGGTGACGTCCGGTTCTGGGGCGACAGGCTCCGCCATCACAGGCCCCGTGGCCAAGGAGTGCGCAGACCTCTGGCCGCGTATTGCGTCCGCGGCAAACTCCATCGTGTAGAGGGCGCCGTTGCGGGCTGCTTGCAGGCTGCCAGGGGTGTCTGTAAGGATGTGCGCGGCGCCGAGCGGAGACATGCACACCAAGAGCGGCCCTGCACACCATAAGCGGCCCTGCACGCTGCAGGCAGGTGTCCAGGCGGCCTTTGTGTGTGATCAGCACGTGTCTGCAGAGCGCGAGCTGGGCGCAGGACCAGTGATCTCTCGTAATGTCCGATGGCCTGACCTCAGCTGTATGTCTGGTGCCATGGAGCTGCCATGGAGCTGCGTGCTTTGCGACGCGGCGCACGCTTGATGCCTGCTCGAAGGCAAAGAGGCCAGGCACGCTGCGCGCAGCCGCGCGCCAGCTGTAAGCGGCTGCGATAGCGGGCTCGGAGGTGAGGGCATGCTGCCAGGGGAGCAGGCCGTAGAAAATTACAAACCGTCTAAGCAACAAGCACCCTTCAGCGCCGCCGTTGCCGCTTGGGGGCCACCCTGCCTGGTCCAGGCTCGCCGCCGTCCGCGTCGGCAGGGCCGACGGCTGCGGCGGCGGCCCTGCCGGCCTTGCCCGCCTTCCCGGCTGTGCGCCGGTGCTTGGGAGCCGCCCTGCCTGGTCCGGGCTCGCCGCCGTTCGCACCGGCAGGGCCGACGTCTGCAGTGGCGGCCTTGGCGACTGTGCCGGCCGTGCCCGCCGTGCCCGCTGTGCGCAGAAACACGAACGTGTGCTCGGAGGAGCGCGCCTCCGCGAATGCCCATTCGCCGCTGCGCCCTGCCGCCAGCCGCGCCGTGCTGGCCGCCGCGCGGGAGCATGCAGGCCTCTGCACGCACAGGCGGGCGGCGCTGGCGCCCACCTGTGAAGCGCCGGAAGTCGGCAGGCGAGCGCGCGCAGGTCACGGCTGCAAAGCGCACGACGCTGCCGCGGGCCTGCTTGGCATACACCGCAGGCCCTGGGAAGGCCAGTGTGTAGACTGGCGCGCCCAGGGCGCCGCGGTCGACGGCCCTGGAGTACTCCAGCGAGGCGCAGTCTACCACAAAGCGGCTCTCCTCTGGTTGCTCCTCGAGCTCCCTGCAGGGTGAGCCAGATGCTGGGAGCGCCCCGGCGGCGCCGGAACAGGCGGCAGCGCGCGGGATGCTCAGCGCACCGTGCCAGCGACTGAGTTATGCGCTCCCGCCAGAAGGCGTACAGGTCCCGGCCCCTGCAGTTTGCCAGCCGCTTGGACATGTCGAGCCTGCGCCACGGCGGGCCGCCCCCCGTGAGCGGCAGGCGCGCCGCTGGCTCGAGGCAGGTTGCGGCCGGGGCCCGCAGCTCCGACGTAGAGACCGCCGGGGGCGCGGCCGCGCCTGTACGGCTTGACGAGGTCGAGCGGCCGCAGCAGGCCGTACAGCCCGCAGAGGATGCGCAGGTGGCTCTGCAGGTACTGCAGCTCCTCGCTGCCCAGCGTGCTGGCGGAGAGCGCTTTGTATGCTGGCCCGTCAAAGGCCAGAGCAGCCTGCTTCTCAGGCTGGCTGCCCCACTCGCTGTACCGCCCATGGTTCAGCCTGCATGCCAGGCCGGCCTCGGGTAGGACCGGCCATCTTGTGCAATACGCCACGCGCGTCGGCCCGCCGAGCGCGCTTCGTCCGGCTCACGCACCGTGCAAGGGCGTCGCTGACGCCGAGCAGCGCCTTGAGCTGCGGCACAGACAGCTTTTGCAGCTCTCCCACCAGCTCGTCCGCTGCGTCGGCGCAGCCGGCGGACGTGGACGTGCTGGCGCTGGAAGCAGGCGGCTGCATGTCCAGCGTCTTGGCAGGCGACAGGAGGATCAGCATTGCGTTTGTCGAAGTTTGTGCTGCTGTCACAGTGCGCAGCGCTCAAGTGGTAAGAGTGCGCACGTGCTCATGTCAGAAAATATATGACATGGGGAGTTCCCACATGACATGCATCATGTCCACAGCATGTGTGCCCTCTTTATTTCGCATTGAGTCTTGCACAATGTTCGCACATGCATGCTGTGGGTTACGCGGCTCTGGGGCCGCACAGGCTATACAGTGGCATACTTCAGACACGCCCCCGCGGTGGACCACCCGGAGCTCAAAATTGCCGGCATGTGGAAACACCGCGCCGCACCACAGTCAGAAGCAGCAGCAGTACAAAAGCACCGAATGCAAATCGCATTGTCACGAGCCTGGGAACAGGCCACCCAACCAGAGCACGCAGAAACTGCTTTACCTTGCTGCTCCACTGCCCCAACTCGCAGCGCCTCACATGTGTCAAGGCGCCAGGCACCACTCCGCCAGCTAGGCGCGCTCCATGGCTGCAACCGGGTCCCAGGCGGCAGCGGCCGCGGCCGGGCGCTGGTGCAGGCTCAGGCTCGGACCGGCTCCGCTCCGACGGCTTGTGCAATGCCGCCCGGGCGCTCGCGAAAAAACGTGGACGCGTCCTGCCCGCGCAGGCCCGCTGTGGGTGCTACACGCCGGCTCCTTGCACAGTCCACCGATGGAGACCTCACGGCAACGACACGCGGCTTGGCAGTGCGCGCGCCAGGCGCGCGCGGGCTGACAGGCAGGGACCGCGTGCACGCCAGCACGCCCGGCGACTCAAGCAGGCCCCGGGCCCGCGCCGCGCCTGCAGCTCCTTGTTGTTGGCGCGCATCATGGCCAGGAACTCGGGGTAGTCGATCTCGCCGTCCTTGTCGGTGTCAAACGTCTGGATCATCGTCTGCGCCGCCCGCGGGCCGCCGTCAGCGCCCCGCCGCGCCGTTCGAGGCTGCACGGCAGGGCCTCCGCAAGACATGACGCACGCCACCCCGGCCCGAGAGCAGGAGATCCCACCCTAGACCTGCGGCGGACCTGGACCTCGTCGTCGGTCACGCCCAGCGCGGCGAGCGCGGCGCGGATCTCGTCCGCGGTCAGCGAGCCGCTGCCGTCGGTGTCGAAGTGCGCGAACGCCGCCGCAAAGTTCTTTTCCTGCGCGCTCCGCGCCGGGCTGCTCGGCTCGCGTGCCGCGCACAGGGAAACGAGCTGTGCAGCGCCGCGCGCACCGGCGCCCGGCCCACAGCGATCTTCGGTGGCCTGGGCCTATCAGGCGGTGCGCACGGGCTGGCCGCATGCCTGAACAATATATTGCGCCCACGTGCGCAGGGACCCGGGCGCTCCGGGCGCCCGCCCGGGGGAAAGGGGGGGGCGATGAAGGGGCACGGCGCGCGCGCCTTCTCCAGCTTGGCCAGGTTGATGGTCGCGACGATAAACTCCTCGTAGTTGATGCAGCCGTCGCCGTCCAGGTCCGCCGCCTGCATCGCCTCCACCAGCTCCGTCTCCTGCGCGCGCGCGCGCGCGTCGAGCCCTAGGTTCAGGTTCGGTGTGCAATGCATCACCTCCAAGAGCTCCGACTCCCCGAGCTCGCCCCCATTGCTGTCCAGGGGGCCGTGCAGCGCCGCCGCCCGCCGCGTGTCAAATGGGCGCACACCCGCCTCTCCACAGCCTGCAGGGTCGGGGGCTCCCCACGCATTCCAGAGCTTTGCCAAGGTGGCACGCCGTCATGCTGCTCCCCGGCGCGCCTGGCGCGGCAGAGCGCTGGCCGGGCAGGGCGCGCGCACGGCATGGCCATGAGCTGGTCCCAGAGAATAGGCCCTGTCCGCTGGCGCCGGCCCGTTTGCACGTCAGGGCTCCTTCGAGCGAGCCGGTACAGCATCCCACTCTTTAAACACATACCATTATATAACCAAAATGTTAACCTATCCCTCAAGCAACCGGCCGCGCACGTTGAGCTTGGCGTCCAGCGAGCGCATGGCGGTGCGCAGCTCGTCCACGGTGATCGTGCCGGAGCCGTCCACGTCGATGGAGCGGAACAGCTGCTGCAGGCCGGTGATCTCGTCGGCGTCCAGGCTCTTGGCGATGACGAGCAGCGCGGCCTTCTTCAGCTTGTTCATGGCGGCAAACTTTTTCATGCGCGCGAGCACGATGTTGTCCAGCGGCCGGTCCGGCGCGGCGCCCTGCTCGCGCAGCCAGGGGTGCTGCGCGCGGCGCGCGCGCCCCCCCGCGCTTCAGCTCGTGCCGGACCGCAGCCTTGTTCACATGCGCGAGCGCGGCACTGCCCAGCGGCCGGCCGGTCGCCGCGTCCTGCTCGCGCAGCCGGGGTGCCGTGCGCGGCGCGCTCACGACCCCGCGCCCGCTGCGCTGCCGCGGCCCACGGCTGCCGCCCGTGACGTCGCACACGCCGCACATGGGGCGCGCACCGCTTGCCAGCGGCATCCATCCCTGCAGGCCGCTGGCGCGCTGGCAGCGCTCGGAAAGGCCCGGGCGCTGCACCGTGAAGACCCCGCGGGTGTTACACATCCCGGAAGGACGTCTGCCTGGTGCAGCGACCCCGCGATGGAGCACCGGGGGGCACCAGGGGGGGAGCGCCGCGCGGGCCCGCACGTCCAGGATCTGCTGCGCGGTCGGCCGCTTCTTGGGGTCCATCGTCAGGAGCTGGCGCACGCAGTCCTTGGCGGCGGCCGAGATGGACGGCCAGGGCGCGGTCTTGAAGTCGATGTCGCCCTGCGCGCGCGCCCGCCCAGTGTCCAACACCCTGCTCGCCTCGGGTCGCGCTCGCTGCGGTGCACGGCTTTATGGCGCGCAGTGCGCCGTGTCGAGCTCGGCCCGCCCGGCCGGGACCGCCAGGCAGGAGGGCCCTCATTGGGCGCACAGCGCTCGTCTCGGTCCACGGGTTGACCCGGTGGGCCCCTACGCGTGCGTGAGGCGATCAAGCAGGGTGCCGACGCTGGGCCCAGCGCGCGGCCGCGCCTTGAGGACCATGCGGAAGATGTCCTCCTCGGTGTCGCCCCAGAACGGCGGCAGCCCGCTGAGCAGGATGTACAGCATCACGCCCAGGCTCCAGATGTCCGCCTCCACGCTGTACGCGCGCCGCAGCACCTGCGCGCCGCCGCCCGCCGCTGGCCCCCACACGCGCGGCCCCAGCCGCACACGCTGCTGTGGGGGAGGGGAGGCAGGGCAATACATGTTAGTATTAGGGTAGGTTAGCAAGTGCGGCGGGCGCCGGCGCGCCTCCGGGCTGACGTAGTAGCTGGAGCCGACCACGGACGACAGCTTCTCCCCCGGCCGCCTGCGCCGCACACGCCCGCCTCGCCGAGCGCCGCAGACGCAGGACCGAGCACGAAGGCACGTGCAGCGGCCGGCAGCGGCGGGCGCCGGGGCGGGCGTGGCTGGGAGGAGGACATGGCATCTGCAGCCGGAGCGCTGAGCGAGGCGGCGGGCAGTGGTGTAGGTTAGGTCCACATGGGCAGAGTGATGTGGGTGCAGGGCCGGCGGGGGCGCGGGCGGGGCGGCGCGGGGGCGCGCCAGTACGCGCTCAGGCCAAAGTCGCACAGCTTGAGCACCGCGTCGTCGCCCGCCGTGGTCAGCAGGAAGTTCTCGGGCTTGATGTCGCGGTGCATCACGCCCAGCTGGTGCAGGTGGTGCACCACCTCCACCATCGTCCGGAAGTAGCCTGCGCCGCACGCAGCCGCGCTTGCATACACATTTTTCCAGGGCGCGCCCTGCCTGGCTGTGCGGCGTGCGGGGGCGCCGGGGCAGCAGCCCGGCGCCCGCGCTCTTCTGGGCCGCGGCGGCCGCCGGGCCGGGCCAGAGCGGGGTGCTCGAGGCACGGGCAGGCGGGCGCGGGCGCGGGCGTGTCGGAGCGGCGGGGGGGGGGGGCACCTGCCGCGGTCTGCTCGGTGAAGGTGCCCTTGGAGATGATCCTGTCGAACAGCTCGCCGCCGCGGCAGAGCTCGAGCACCATGTGCACGTTTTGCGCGTCCTCGAATGTGGCTTGCAGCGCCGCCACGTTGCCGTGGTCGGAGACCAGGTTCAGGACCTCAATCTCCCGCCGCACGTCCTTGACGTCCTCCTGCCCCGCGCACGCGCGCACCATGGGCCGCTGCCATGAGGCTGCAGCAGGGCCGCGTGCGGCTGCGGGGGGAGCGAGGCGCGCACGTCTGTGATCAGCTTTGCCTTGCTGATGGACTTGCATGCATAGGCCTGCTTCGCGCCGTCCTCAGCGTAGAACACTGTGCCAAACGCGCCTTTGCCCAGCACCTGCGCCCGGCGCGGCACCCCCTCTAAAAAAAAGCTCTACCAAACGTGAGCGTCAACCGACAATAACTGCATGCGTTGCGAGCACGCAAGGTGCCGCCGCCTACTCGTCTCCCGGTGGGACCGATGGGCCACCGACCTTCCCGAGTTTGTATTCATCTGTCAGCTTTGATGGCCTGCGGCTGCCCCTGTCGAGCACCCATGCAGACATTCCCGCTGCCTCGCTGCACACGCGTATGGCGACGCAACGCCGCGCAGCAAGGGCCGGCCGCCCACTGGTTGCGCAACCGCGGCTGGCTAAAGGTGGAATGGTGAAACCTTGTCCTGAGCAGCACCCGCGAGTAGAGGCGCGGCGAAGGTACCACGTGCGCGCTCCCAGCTCTGAGATGAGTGTTAGTACAGCGACAGGTTGATACGAGCCGAGGAGTCCGAACGCTCCGAGTGTGCACTTCCCCGCTGACCTAGCTGTGACCCCGACCCCGACCCTTGCCCTCATCTCCGCTGCCCACCGGAGGCGGGCCCCCTTTGGCCTGACCCACCAGCGCACGCTTGCCCGCCAGGCACCGAGGAGCAAGGCACCGAGGAGCCAGGATGCTGCGCAGCTGCGCGTTCGCCGGGCAGCAGCTGGCGGTGCAGCAGAGGGCGCAGCGCGGCGGCGCGCGCGCGGCGCCCGTGGAGGCCTCGCAGAAGCTGCAGGGCAAGGTGGTGTCCACGCGGATGGACAAGACGGCGGTGGTGGAGATAAACCGCTTCAAGCCGCACCCGCTGTACAGCAAGCGGATGCGCGTGACGAAGAAGTATGCGGCGCACGACCCGGACGGCCTGTGCGCCGTGGGTGACCTCATCGTCATCAACCCCTGCAAGCCCATCAGCAAGCACAAGTGCTTCGTGGTGGGCACCATCCTGAAGAAGAGTAACTTGTAGCCCGGTGCGCACAGCCTCCTCACCCTCACTGAGCTGTGCCGCCCGCAGTGCACCCTCCTGTCTGCTGCTCCTGCACCCTGTAGCCCGGTGCGTACAGAGTCCTCACCTCGACGAGCCTGGTGCTGCGCCGCTCGCTGCCGTGCACCCTCCTGCTTGCTGCTCCTGCACCCTGTAGCGCCCGTGCGCACAGACTCCTCACCCTCGGTGAGCCGGAGCTGTGCTTGTCAACGTAGTGCACCCTTTCGCCTGCTGCTCCTGCACCTGCCTCCCTGCGCTGCACCGTGACGGGTGCGTGGTTGGCCCGCAGGCCGGCCACTCTGGCGGTGTTTGCGCGCGGGGCGGCGTGGAGCGCGTGCCGGCTTGTGTGACCCAGGCTGCGGCCGTGGACCGCAACGCATGCCGAGTTCTGTTGTGTGGTGGGTGTGCAGCGTTTGTTGCGCAGAACTGCTGATAGTCCTGTTGCGTGTGGCACGCCGTCAACGTGCGTGTGTTCTGGAGTGCGTTGCCAGGACCTCTGGCAGGACCTGAGCAAGCGAGTGAGCAGCCAGGCACCTCGTGCCTTGCGGCACTCCTCCGCGTATCGACCTCAGCAGGCCCAAGTCCAGCAGCCCTGCTGGGCTTGTCCAGCACACACAAGGTCCTAGGAACTCAGCTCTCTCAGACAGAGGCGCAGCACTTTCAGGCAGAGGCTGAGCTCACACTAGCAGAGGATGCCTGTGCTGTGCCAAAGCACCACGCTGCATGGCCGTGGCGCCTCCGGACACAGGCCCGCCGCATCAGCTGTCAGCACATGCAGCAGCCCAGTGTCGGCCAAGGGGCACCATGCCGCGCTCACGCGGCGCGCCGCCCTGCTGCTGCTGAGCGCGCCGGCGGCGCTCGGCGCAGCGGTCCCCGACGCGCGCGCCCAAGTGGCAGAGCCCTTTTGCGGCGTCCTCCCGCGCGCGCCGGCCTGGGCGTTCAGCATGCCGTGGCAGGAGCGCCTCGTGCCGTACGCGGGCGGGCAGACCTGGGTGCGGGAGGTCGGCGGCAGGTCGTCCGGCGGCGGACTGTTCGGCCTGTTCGGCGCCGCGCCAAAGGCCACCAAGTGCGCGCCCCGCCGCGGCCGCGGCAGCCGCCCGAGCCCAAGCGCGCGCGCAGCAAGCAGCTGTGCTGCAATCCGCTGTCGGCGCGCCGTGCGTGACGGCTTCTGGTGCTGCGCGCAGGCTGCCGCTGCTCTGCATCGCCGGCGGGCCCGGCCAGGCGTGCGAGTACCTAGAGACGCTGGAGCTGCTGGCGGCGCCCGCCGAGCGCGGGCAGCCGCGCCGCGTGGTCTTCTATGACCAGGCAGGCTCACGCCCCCTGTTCGGGCATGGGCTGCGCAGCCTGCTCTGGCGTCGCGGCCGCCGCAGGCGCGAGTGCGGCCTTGCTGGCCGCTGGCAGGCCTTCGCCGGGTCGCTCTGTGCTCAGAGCACAGCTGCACCCTCCAACCCCATGCAACCCTCCACAGCTGACATGCCCAGATGCGCTGGACATGGCCACGGGCCTGAGCGGCGGCGCCCACGACTGCCGGGCCTCGATGTAAGGGCGGCCGCGGTCCGGCCGCGAGCGGCGCCGGGTGCGGCCGGCAGGTCGGGTGCGGGCGGACGTTCCTCGCCAGCGGCGACCGCGCGCCGGCGCCCGGCGCCGTCGGCGCGCTGGCGCTGCTGGCGGGCCAGCTGGCGGCGGTGCGCGCGTCCCTGGACGCGCCGCGCGTGCACGTGCTCGCACACGGCTGGGGCGCCGCGCTGGCGCTGGAGCATGTGTTGGCCGACGGAGGCGCAGGCATCGCCAGCCTGACGCTCGCGTCCGCACCGTTCAGCGCCGCGCAGCTCGCCGCCGACCGGCGCGCTCGCGTGCGCCGCGACGCCGCCCCCGTGCCCGGGCGCTGTGCACTGGCCTGGCCTGCCGCGGCCCCGCCGACTCGCAGGGTGTGTGCTCGGGCGCGTGCGGTCTGGTGCGTGCGTGGGGATGCGGGCAGGCCAGCAGCGCGCGTCTGCGGGCCTGCAGACTAACTCGCGCAGCTGCGAGGTGTCGGCGGGCCAGCAGGCCCGGGAGTGCGATCGGCAGGACAGCGGGTGCCGAGGGCGCGGGGCGCCCACTCCGTGGGTCTGATCGCGCGCAGGTCGGCGAGCTGCCGGAGGCGATGCAGCGCGAGCTGCTGGAGGGGGTTGCCGGCGAGGGCAGCGCGGCGCTGGCCGAGTACCGGCGCCGCTTCGTGTGCCGCCGGCCCGGCGCCAGCTGCCTGACGGACCCCGCGGCCGGCGCGTCGCTGGTGATGCAGCGCGAGCTGTGCGGCGCGTCGCTGTTCCAGGTGGGCTGCACAGCCTGGTCACCCTACCCTAACCCTACCCCATGCAGGCAGCCGAACGGCCGCACGCGCGCGGCGCCGCTGCGACGCGGGGCGGCTGCAGGCCGCGCTGACTGGGCCGCGCGGGGCGCACGCGCCAGGCCGGCGGCAAGCTGTGCGACTGGAGCGCGGAGGAGCGCGCGGGCGGCGCGGCGCCGCCGCCAGCGCTGCTGACGCGCGGCGAGCACGACGAGGTGTCGGCCGCGTCGACGGCGCGCCTGGCGGCTGCGCTGACGGGCGCGGCGGTCGCGGAGTTCGCCGGCGCGGGCAGCTACCACCACATCGACGCGTGGGAGCCCTTCCTGGAGCGCGTGGACGCCTTCCTGGCGGCGCACGACGGCGCGCCGGCGTGACGCGCGCATGCCGCCCAGCGCCTGCTCGCTTTGGCTGCCGTCGACCAGGCCGACGGGATTGTAAGTCTGGCGGCGCACGACGGCGCGCCGGCGTGTCGCGCGGCGCCCGTCCTGCGCCTGCTCGCTCTGGCGGCCATTGAGCAGGCCAACGGGAGCGTGTCTTTTGTGAGGCAGAGCTGCAGGAGCGCAAGGTAGACACGCGGCTGCCCTCTTGTTGACCCGTAGCTGGAAGCGGACACGTCTCAGGACAAGCAGCAGCGACAAAAACAGCGACCGTTCTCTCACAGCTGGGCACCTCTCAGCCGGCCCCCAGCCCAGCCCATTCCTTGAAAGCACACGCTGTGTCCGTGCGCGGCAACGCCCGCTCACACGGCAAGCGCGCGCGTGCGCTGCGGGGCCGCAGCGCCGCCCGCGGCACCCACGTCCTCCGCCGCGCATCCCGCCACCAGCGCTCCCAGTGCCGCGCCGCCCGCCAGCAATGCGCCCTCGGCCGCGCAGCCCGCCAGTAGGGCGGCTGCCCGGCGCAGCTCCGCCAGGCGGCCCGCCAGGTCGTGCCGCGCTGCCTCAGCCGCAAGCGCGGTGGCACAGCCGGCCGCGCCGGCCGCCGCGCCACCGCCCGCCGCCCGCGCCAGCTCCGCGAGGCGCTCGCGACGCTCGCAAACCTCGTGGCGCGCCTGGCGACAGCGTCCGAAATGCGTCGCGCAGCGCCCAGCGCAGATGCACTCTTTGTCAAGCAGGACAGTGGTACACAGGCTTGAACAGAATATATGCAGCGGGGGGCCGCTCGCGACGTGCGCAGCCGCTGCCAGGACCCTCCTGAGCAGCGCGGGCGCCCTGGGCGTGTTTGCGCGTGCTTCCAGTGCAACTGGCCCAAGCGGTCAGCCTGGGCGCCGTGCACGCTAATCAGGTGGCGCGGGGTCCGCGCGCGCGGCAGGGGCGGCACCTGCTCCAGCAGCGCAAGCGCTTCCTCCTGCATGCCCCGCCGGCGCGCGCGCGGGCGACACCCGCCGAGCGGCCCGTGCGCCGCGTGCGCCGGCAGCGCGCCGCCGTTCTCCATCAGCAACGCGAGGCGCGCCGTCTCTGCCGCGCCCAGGACGCGCCCGGGCGGCGGCGGCGGCGCGGCCCGCGCCCGCGCGTCCTCCGACCTGGCCGCCGCTAGGATGCTGCTCGCAGGGCGTCGCCCGCGCGGCGGCGCGGCGCCGGGCGCGGCGCTGGGGCGCGCCGGAAACCTGGGCACGCGCGCCCTATGGGCCTTGGGGCGAGAGCTATGTGCCGGCGGCGCCTTCACGGGCACGCTCTGAAAAGGAGTTGCCGCGGCGTCGGGCCAGCACATCTGTGCACAGCAGGTTGTACAGCGCGCGGCCCGCGGGCGTGCCACGGCCCAGTGCGTGCCATGGCGCGGGGTCCATGCCGGGCTGCCCTGACCGCAGGCAGGTGGCAAGCAGTGCGGACCCCGTCTGTTGAGACTCTGCCGAGTTTCAAAAGCGAGCGGATGTGCGGCAAATTTGAAAAGCGAACGGCCGTTTGCGAAATCAGTCCGTCTTGCTCGGCGCGAGATCTCGAACCTCACTCCTGCGGGGACCGCCATAGCCTGCTACTGCTCCTGGTGCTTCTGCTGCACCATGCCTGCGCTGGGCAGGATGACGCCGACCGCCTTTGCTTGGCTGTGCTTCGCCTTGGTGCGACACCGACCCGGGCCTCGGACCCAGGCCGAGCCTTGTTGGAGGTTGTGCTCACGGGGTTGACGGTGCTGGGTCCCTGCGGCGCGGCAGGCGGGCGCGTGCAGCGCGGCGCAGGGCAGGCACCTGCTCAGAGGCGGGGGCGGGGGCCACGAGGGCGAGGCGGGTGGGCGGGACGTCGCGGCCGGGGGCAGCGCCGAGGCTGCAGTCCGGGACCCCAGCGCGGGCGCGCTGCAAGCGCGCAGCGACACGCTGAACTCGCCCGCCGTGGCCGCCGACGCGCTGGCGGCGCGCCAGAACAACTTCCTCAACAACCTCAACAGCTTTGGCTTCTACGTGCGCGGCCCCCCCGCGCGCAGCCAGCAGTGACGGGTCTCTGCACAGGCCCTTCCGCTTGGTGTCCGAGCGGCAGGCGCCCCACCCAGGCGCGCTGACGCCCGCGCGCGCGCGCGCCAGGTGGACCCGCTCGGCCCGCTCGCGACGCTGACCGCGCCGGAGCTGCAGACGGTGCAGGCGCAGGTCGGCCGGGTCGCGTCCACGGTCCCTAACGTGACGGACAAGTACGACGCGCGCTGCAACGGCCTCGTCTGCGACATCTCCACCCAGGGCTTCACGTGCGACCAGGCAGTCGTCAACGCGCGCAAGGCTCGGTGGTGCACGGCGCGCCCCGCGGCCCGCCTGCGCGGCGCGCGCCCTGACGTCGCGCGCGCACGGCAGCTGACACACACCGCGCCGCGCGCGCAGGGCAAGGCCGCGGCGCGGTGCGGCGCCGTGCAGGGCACGACGATGTTCAACGTGACCCGGGCGTCAGCCGGGCTCGACGTTATCTCTGGCACGTTCGCGGGCGAGCCCTACACGCCCGTCGACCCGGGCGTCGCCGCCGCGCAGGCGCAGCTGCAGACCGCCTACTCGGCGGGCATCAGCGACGCCGGCGCGGTGCGCGGATTACGCTCGGCTTACGCCAGTGTATCTACCCTAACCCGACCCTACCATATACCCTATGAGCACAATTGCCCAGGCGCCCTGAGCGGGCGCGCGGCGCCAGGTGCCGCTCGCCGTCGTCCGGGACGCGCTGAGCACGCTGGGGACCGAGCTCCGCGCGCGGACCGCGTGCGGCGCGCGGCTCGTGCTGCGGGCCGACGTCGCGCCGTCCGCGAGTGCGCGCCCCGGCGCGGAAGCACGCGCGCCGCAGGAAGTGCATGCCAGGCTCGCAGGGCCGCTGACGGCGGCTGCCGCGCGCGCAGGCAAGAGCTGCATGTTCTGCGCGTGCGGGGCGCTCACCAACGCGACCGTCCCGTACCTCGCGTGGAGGCTCACGAGCGCCGGTGCGCTCCCTGCTCCGCTGGAGCCTGCAAGCTCTTTCTGCTGCGCGCCGGACGGCGCTGCACGCTGCTCCGGGCGCGCAGGGTGCTCCGCGGTCGACGACAGCGCCGCCGCGCCGCCGTCATCCGTGTGAGCCTGCTGCGCAAGCGCCAGCAGCAGAGCGCCCCCGGAAGGATTGACCGCAAACGTATCAGAAGTGTGGAGCGCCGCCGAAGGACTGCGCGCGAGTGTCCCCAGAAGCGGCGGGCAACCAGCGCAATGAGGCAAGGATTGCTGCTGACGTCGGCCGGGCAGATGCTGCCTGTGCTGCAGCATCAGCCTGCCGCCTGCCTTTGCTAACGTATTGCCCTCGAATCTGGTCCATACCCGAAGAGAAGGCGCTGGAGGTGTGCCTATTCAGGTCCTGCGACCAGCGTCACCCGGCCCATTTGCGTGCTTTCAGCGTTGCTGCTGCTGTTGGGCTTTGATCCTTTGGGCGTTTTTAGAGGTACTGCACACTTGTGGGCAGCACTTGTTTCTTGCTCCGCCATGCCTGCATGCCCTGCTTGCTGAGCCGCATGCTGTCATCCTAAGCGAGCTCCAAGGAGGCGTGCATGCATGGCGGGCAGGGTTCCTATGCGAGCCGTTCATGCTGTGTCTTTCATGACCAGGATGAGGCTTGTGAGGGTGCTGTCTGGTTTTGCATGGCTTGGGTTTTGCACGCACTTGCATGGAGACTCATAGAGGCGTCGCAAGCATGGTGTGCCTTCACACCATGCTTGGGCAGTGTGTGAGGTGGTTCATTGTTATGACAGCAAGGGCTGGTCCTCTTGTTGACCTGTTGGTACCTGACGGCGAGGTGTTCCTGGTGCCATGACAGCCGCTGCTCTGGCAAAGGCGATGCAGCCCTGTGCTCTACAGGGCTCCGTGTAAAAGGCAGCGCAGAGCTTGGCCGAGGGTGCGCTCGCCTCAGCTTCTCCCGCGAGCACCCAGGCCGCCTTCGACCCAGGCGGCTCCTGATGAAGTGCATGAATGCATGAAGTGCATGCGATGTGGACGGACATCGGACCCCTTTGAAGCTCTCCCCAACGGTGGCCGCCCCAAGGCCTGCCCCAGCCTGGCCACATGCGCATGCCGCTCCAGCCTGCCTCGGCCTGGTCACATGTGCAAGTCCCGACGATGTGGCGCAGAGCTGTGCCGCTCATGGCCTGACAGGCAGTCCACACGCTCTGATGCTGGGCGCGAGTCACGCCGCCCCGCCCGCCCGCCAGGATGGCGACGGCCTGCTGTGCCTGCAGGCGCTGTGGCCCCCGCACTCGCTCCCGCACACAGCCGTCGCGGCAGCGGCGGCCGGCGGCAGCGTGTGGACCGGCGGCAGCGACGGCATCCTCGTCAGGTGGGCCCATCATGTGCTGGCGGGGACGTTGCATTGGTGCAGGGCTGCGCTCCGCATCGCATCCGATCTGCCCAAGCCGGCGCTGCGCTCCGCGCCGCAGATGGGCCGTGGAGGGCGGTGATGCAGGAGCAGCGCCAGTGGTCGCGCCGTCGCTGGTCCTGTGCGGGCACAGGGCGGCGGTCCGCGTGCTGCTGCCGCTCGCGCCGGCGCGCCTGCTCAGCGTCTGCGACGACGGCTGGGCGTGCGCCTGGCACGCCGGCAGCGGCCGCTGCATCGCCCGCGCGCGCCTGGCCTGCCGGCCCAGCGGCGCGGCCGCTGCCGTGCCCGGCGGCAGCACCGTGTGCGTTGCCGTGCGCGGCGATGCGAGCGGCCCGCGCCTCGCGCTGGTGGACCCCGCGACGGCCGCGCAGGTGGGCACCTGTGCGCTGTCCTCGGCGCAGCCGCTCTGTGCGAGCGGCGCACTTGCGGCGGACGACGCCTGCGGCGGCGCCGCCGCCCGGGCGCCCCTGGCGCTGCACGTCTGCGCCGCGGCGGCGCTCGGCGTGACGCGCGACGGTACGCTGCTGTCGTGGCGGCTGCGCGGCGCGCCGGGCGCAGGCGCGCCCGCGCCTGCGGAGCCGGCCCTCCCCGGCGAGCCCGGCAACGCGCAGGCGGCGCTGGCGCACGCGCTGCGCGGCGGCCTGGTCGGCGCGGCGTTCTCGGCCGATGGCACCTGGCTGCTGTGCGTCGGCGCGCGCGGCTGGGCGCTGCTGCGGCGCGCCGGCGCGCCGGGCGCGCCGAGCTACGCGCCCGCCCGCCTCGGCGCGGGCGCGGGCGCGGCGCTCCTGGCGGCCGGGCTGCTGGCCGCGGGCGCGCCGGGCGCGGGCGGGGCGCCACGCGTCCTGCTGTGGGCGCGCAGCGGGGAGGCTTGGGCGCCGCCTGCGGCGCAGGGGCCGCCTGCGGCCGCCCGCCCGGCGCTGGAGGCTTGTGCAGAGCTGGGCGGGCGCGAGCGGGTGCTGCCGCCGCTGGGCGCCGGCGCGTGCGTCGCCCTGCTGTGCGCGGAGCCGGCCGTGCTGGCGCGCGCCAGCGCGCACCCGGGCGCCTGCGGCGGCGCCGGCGACACCGCCGTCGGCGCGGCGCGCTGGCCGGGCGGCGCGCCTGCGGGTGGCGGCGCGCCGCTGGAGTGCTGGCTATCGTGGGTGTGGCGCGCGGCGGGGTCGGGCGACGCGGCGGGCGCCGCGGGCGAGCCCGCGCTGGGCCGCACGACGGCCTGCGCGCTGGCGGGCGGCGACGCGCTGGCGCCCGCGCTGCTGGCCACGGTGCGCCGCTGCGCGCCTGCGTTCGGCGCGCTCGGCGCAGAGGCCGCGCCCGCGGCAGCAGCCCTGGCCGCGCCGCTCTGCTGCATCCATCGTTGTGTGCTGCCTTGTGCGCGCGACGGGCGCAGCAGGTCCAGGAACACACATGGATGAAGCGTAATGTCAATGATTGACGCCGCGGCCAGAGCCCCAGTGCGCCTGCGGCGGTCCAGGCGGTGCGCGCCGCGGCGCAGGGCCACGCATGCGGCGGCGTCGTGGTGCGCCCGCTGGCCACCGCGGGCGTGCTGTCCGGCGCGGCGCCGCGGCTGCTGGGGCGCTGCGGCGGCCGCGTGACCTGCCTGCTGGCGGCCGGCTGGGAGGCCGCGCCCGCCGCGCTGCTGGCCGGCGCCGAGGACGGCGCCGTGACCGCCTGGCGCCTGGCGCGCCCGCTCGGCGGCTCGCCGCTCTTCCGCGCGCCGCTGCACACCGGGCCGGTGCGCGGCGCGCGGCCCGGCGCCGCCCGCCGCGCCCGGCGCGGCGCGACCGTGCCGCCTGCGGGTCATGGAGCTGCACGGCGGGCGGCGCGCGGCGGCGGCGCGTGGGCGCACGGCTGGCTCCGCGGCTCTGCGTGCCGCGCTCTGTGACCCGCCACACGCGATGCCGTCGTCGCTGCCGGGCCCTCGCGCACCCTCGCAAGCCACGACTCTGCCGGAGCCGAGCCGGCCAGCGGCGCGCGCGCAGCGGGCTCAGGCCGTGCAGCGGGCCCAGGCCACGCCGCGCCCGACCCGGGCGCAGCGCCGCGCGCGCAGGTGCGGGCGCTGGCGGCCGCGCCGGCGGAGCTCGGCGAGCTGGCCGCGAGCGCGGGCGACGACGGCGCGGTGTGCCTGCTGTCGCTGGCGGCCGGCGCGTGCGCGCGCGTGCTGCCGGGCCCGCCCGGCGCCGCGCCCGCGCGCCTGGCCTGGGCGCCCGCGCTCGGCTATGTGGCCGCGCTGTACACAGGCGGCGGCGGCCCCGCCGGCGCCGTCGGCCTGGTCTGGGACCTGCACTCGGGCGCGCGCGACCGCGTGGTCACCGGCGCGGCCGCGGCCGCGCTGCTGGACAACTTTGGCGCGATGCCCGGCGGCGGCGGCGGCGGCGCGCGCGCCGCCGTGCGCCTGGCCGAGCCCTGCGCCGCCGGCGCGCCGCCGCGCCTGCCGGACGGCCTGGCGCTGCTGGAGGTGGACGCCGAAGCGCTGCTGGCCGGCCCCGCCAAGCCGCGCGCGCCGCGCGCCGCGCTGGGCGCGGCCGCAGACGTGGCCGCCGGCTGCCCCGCAGCCGCGCTGGCACAGGCCCTGGCGCAGCTGCACGTCTGGGGCCTGGACGCGGGCGTGGACGCCGCGCTGCTGGCGCTGCTGGACGAGGCCGGCCTGGCGCGGCTGCCGGGCGGCGCCGCGGGCGCCCCTGCCGGCGATGCCGCGCGGGTGCCCGGGCCGGGCGACGCGGCGGGCGCGGGCGCGCCGCCCGGGCGCGCCGCGCTGGGGCTGGGCCAGGGCGCGGCGGCGGGCGCGGGCGGCGGCGTGACGCTGCAGCTGCCCAGCCGCGTCGCCCTGCCCGGCGCCAGCGCGGCGGCGCCGCCGCGCGCGCCGCCCGGCGCCGCGGACCACGCGGGCAGGTCGGGCTGGGAGGGGCGGGTGCCCAACGGCGCGCACGGCGGCGCGGCCGCGCGCGCGGCGGAGGCCGCCGCGCCCGCGTGGCGCCCCGGGCTGCTGACCGGCGACGGCGCCTTTGTGGCCGCCCGGCTGCTGGCGGCGGTGGGCGTGGCCAAGGCGCTCATGGGCCGGCCGCCGGCGACGGAGGCGCGCTGCGGCGGCTGCGCGGCCGCCGCCGCGCTGTACGCGGTCGGCGTGCGCGGCGCGCTGCCGGGCCTGGCCGCGCCGG
>JAABUV010003489.1_pt1 | contig 20013 bp, 31 predicted proteins | sample 5559971 | NCBI WGS metagenome assembly JAABUV01 (sample SAMN10711881, study PRJNA513362) | rock metagenome | isolation source: Antarctica rocks | place: Antarctica: Victoria Land, Knobhead nord | collected 2015-12-19
ATGCGCCACAGCTGCAGCGTGCCGCCGACGCCATTGTCGCTGACGCTGACCATCGTGAACGGGTCGCCCGGCTCCGCGCCGGGCACCCACTGGAAGTCTGCGACCTGCGCGCCCGCTGGAAAATGATTAACATGAATGTATATTACAGGAATGCCCTTTGATCGCGCGCGAGCGCGCGCTCGGCAGGCGCGCCGCTGCGCGCGCCACTGGGCAGGGATGGATGCCCTGGGGGAGGCGTTGCGGCTGCGAGGCCCCCACACGCTTCTGCCAGACTTCGCTGGAACTGGCTGCGCCGGTGTGACGGTGCAGCGGCGCACTGCCCGGCCTTCTCTGTCCGCCGCCTGCATGCTGCCGCACACTCTTTGACACCTTTTGCAAATGCAGAGAGTCATGCGTGCTGCAGGCTGCGCCCTGTGCGGTCTCCCGCCCGACACGCGCTCGTACTAGAGCGGCGTTCTCTACAGCGCCTTCGATAACTTCACACGACCGATGCCTCGCAGCCGGAGGTGGATGTGACACAGAAGGGGAGTATGACAAGCAAGCTGTGACCCTGAAAAGGGTTCCGCTCACCCCGCCGCGGTGCCCAGAGTGCAGGAACATGAGCTGTGGCGGGCGCTGCGAGGCCGCCTCGCCACCGCCGGTCCGGTTCAGGTCCCAGATGCAGATGCGCCGGTCGTCGCCGCCGCTCGCCAGCACGCCTGCACGCGGCACAGTATCAAGTCGCGACGGGGATTTTGGTGGGTAGCTTGACGCAAGGGATGTGAAAGCAAACCCCTCACCGTCTGGCACTGCATCGAACACACCCGCTTGAAATCAGCAGATGGCTGAGCGGTTGCGGCCCGCCTCGAGCTGGGCCAGGTGCGGCCCTCGAGCGAGTCACTCGGGCTCGCTTCTATCAGGGGAGGCCTGCGACACGCCGGGGCGCGGACCTTGGTGCGTCGGAGACCACTCCAGGCGCATGGTGGGCTTGACGTGCACGGCGAACGCGTGCAGCGGCTGCGCCAGGTCGCGAGCGTCCCAGACACGGACGCTGCCGTCGGCCGCGCCTGCGAGCACGGGAGGGCGCTCGCGCTGGGGTTGCGTGGCACGCGGCACGGCCGCGCCCGTCTGCATCCAGGGTGCTGGGGAGGCCACATTTAGCCTGCCAGCATACCTTGCATGATGTCTATGGCAGACGCGCTTCGCAAGCATCGCGCTACGCAGCCCGGTGCGGTGCGAGCGGCGTGGCCTGTGCGCCTCGGCCGCGGCGGCGCGGCACGGGACCGCGCATGCACCCTACCCCTGGGGGTCTGCAAGGCTTGAAAAGGGACAGGTGGGCGCGCGCCTGTCGCGAGCAGGTGCGGGCTGAGGCCGCTCCAGTCGACGCAGTGCAGGTCGTGCGGCCCGTGCGCCTGCGTGACGCGCGCGGCGAGCGGCTCGGCGGCGCGCGTGTCCCACAGCAGCAGCGCGTGGTCGTCGCCGACCGACGCGAGCTCGGCCGCGCTGTCGGGCCGCCAGGCCACGTCCTCGACCGTGTCGGTGTGCCCCTGCGCGCGGCGGCCTGTGTCGCGCGCCCGCCGCAACCCCAGACAGACAGACAGCCACTGACGCAATGTTGTCCGGTATATCCAAATCTGGTTAATGAAGAGCTCTAGTGCGACAAACAAGGCGTCCCCCAAAACCCGGACATGCAATGCTTATTATCACTAACAGCACCCTTTGCTGGAGTTCGTGTACCGACAACGAGGCTGGACTGGCGCCGCGCTTGCATGTTTGCGTGGCGCGGTGCTTTTTCAGGCATTTGGGCAGCAGGTGCCCATGGGGCTCAGCAGCGCCGCGGCCCGCCAGGCACGCTGCCGACGGCGTCGGGCAGGCGCCCGCGCCTGGAGCCGCAGCTGCGCGCCCAGGCGGCTGGCGCGGCGGCCCGAGTCGGGCGCGGGGCTGGCGCCCGCGGCCGCGCCCGCCAGCAGCGCGCCGCCGTCCGCATCCGCGAGGTTCCAGACCAGCACCTGCGCGACCCAAACCCTAAATAGCACAGCGCACTCCCACGCCGTCTAAGGCGCTTGTCTGCGCGGCACCCGCACGGCGCGCTCGACTGGTGCGTGAGGCATGTGACGTGAGCCAGACCAGCGCCCAAATGCAAGAACATGCATGCAAGCACATGGGAGAAAGATCGCAGGACTCTCGCATGCGGCAATGTGATAAGTAGCGAGTCAAAGCAGCGCCTGCGACGACGCACTTGATGCACGGCTCAAATAGCACCTGGCATCGATGCCCGAGCTTGCAAGCGTGTATCTGCAAGCTTTGAGCCTGGGACATCCTATGCGGACATGCCGCTAAACAGTGCGAGGCGAGCGAATCAGAGAGCTCCTGTGGTGCTTGCTGCGCCGCAGGACAGGGCTACAGGTCTGCCAGTGCAGCGGCGGTCCATTGGGCACGCAAGCAGGCAGGCTGCCGGGACGGGGCGGGCACGCACGTTTTTGTCCCGACCGCCGCTGGCCACCAGGGGCGCGGGCGTGGCGACGCCCAGCGCGTACTCGGCGTCAGCGGCGTGGCCGACGAGCATCAGATCCGGCACAGACAGCGGCACGCCCGCGACCTGCCGCAGCGGGAGCAACAATTAGGTTAGGGCACCAACAGCGGCAGGCCTGGGCCCACCTCTGGGACCTGTCGCAGCGGGAGCGGCACGCGCTTTTGAGCTGCGCCCCTGTGTCCGCGCTGTCATGGCTGGCATGGCCGGCGCGGAGCCGGGAGCAGCGGTCCCTGCATGGCAGGAACGACGCATGCGCTTGCCAGCTGATTCTTACCAGCTGATTCGCCGCTACACCCGCCTTCAGGTGTGAGCCTTGCAGGCCGCCGGAGGGGGCTGTATGCGCACAGCGTACGGTAGCGGGCTCCCGTGTCACATGCTGACAGCAAAGCATGGCCGCGCTGGGGCCGCGCCTTGGGCGGCCGGGCGGGCTGCCGCTCGGTGTGCCAGACGAACAGCTCCTTGCTGTCGGAGTGCGTGACGACCAGGTCCGGGTGGCCCGGCACGTCCCGGATCTTGTTCACCTGCCGCGCGGCCGCGCACGCAGCGTACAGCCGCCATGCTGCGCGGGTCGTGTCGCGGCCAGCCAAAAACATGTCCGACCCGTCTTCTGTGGGTCAGGCGGGGCGCGGCAGCCGCGCGCGCCTCGCCGGGGTGCAGGATCGTTTTGAGGATCTTGATGTGCGACGAGGTATCGGTGTCCGTGAAGTTCAGGATGGCCTCCGCCGCCGCCACGCGCCACTGCCGCGCCACACAGGCCCGCGTGAGGCGCGCCTCCGCCGGCGTAAGCGCCTTGTGCTCCAGCCGCAGCGCTGCGCGCCCTGCAGCGCTCCGGCCGGGCGCCCGCAGTAGAGGCCCGAGCCGCGGGCGCCGTCGCAGGTTGCGGACGGCGTGCCTCTTGAGCTGCATGCACTCGGGTTGTGCCTGGGTGCCAGCACACACCCTGCACGCCGAGCCGGACGCGTGCAGGGCCCAGGCCGCGCTGGGCGCGCGCGCAAGCAGGAGGCCCGCCGCGGCTGCCGCGCGCAGGCAGCGCCGCGCGCGACGTGTCCCGGGACCCGGCCAGAGTCCCGGATGCCCGGACAGGCGCAGGACGCAGCCGCTGGGGCCGGGCTTGCCGGCGGGAGGCCGGCCCGCTCGGCTTGCGGCGGGGCGGGCCGCGGTGGGGGGCCGACGCGCCTCGCACAGCTCCGCGGACGCGACCAGCAGCGCGTTCGGCGGCGACTTGGGGTTTTCGTTTGCGTCCGTCTGCGCAGCCGTGCAGGCAGCCCCGGCATTCAGGCGCCTGTCTGGGGAGGCGGTCGCCGCGCGCTCAGCAGGAACAGTGCGAGTACAGACGCAGCGGAGGACGTCACGGTGCCGAGCACGGCCGGGAGGGACTGCGCACGCGCTGGGAGAGGTACAGGCGCTGACTCCGCTTGTACTGGGTCCGCTTGGTGACCTGCGCATGCAGACATCCTCGGCCCAGCTCGAGCCAGCGGCGTCAAGGCGCCAAGCGCTCCAAGCACGTTTGAAGTGCGCTGCACTGTTTGCGACACAGCGTCTTGTGGAAGAGGAGCACAGCTGGTTGCCCCGCGCTGCACACGCTTTCACCGACTCGGCTCCACGGGGACAGAGCTTTTGTCGCACCTGGCCCCACCTGCGGCGCACAACACCCCGCTTAGACCAAATCAGCAACGCGCAGCGCGCGCCAAGCACAGGCAGGCGGGGGCGCGCCTGCATGTGAGCGAAGGCCACACCAGGTGGTGACTGACAAACCAGTCATACAGCAAAGGGATGCCTTGCTTCCATCTCCTGTATCCTTCCGCATCCTCTGCATCTGTCATTTCAACACCGACCTGACGGGAAAGGTTGCAGATGCGTAGCGCCCCAGACACAGCGTGCTACGGCTCTGCCAAGCAGCACAGGGCCCCTCCTCTCCTGCCTGACGCTGGCTTTCAGAAAGTTGCAGGTGGGAAGGTTTAAACGGGTAAGTAGTAATAAGGCGCAGCACAGGGGTTTATCTTCCTGCTTCCCAATCAGTCCAGTCGTTTAGTGCACCCCGCAGACAAAGCAATAGAGCACTGCTCCAGCAAACTTTGGTAGCGCTGGAGACGTGTTGATAGGCAGCCACTGAGATGGGCTCCGGGCACCTTTCCCTATCGCACGGCTGCGGACAACGGGCTGTCAACCTGCCTTCAAGCTGCTGCGCAGTACAACGGTCTCTGAGCAGGCGAGATTGGCCACACGGTGGGCGGGCGGCGGGCCATCTTGATCTTTATAGTTTTTGGCGTAGGGATTGACATACGCCTGCGCCCTCTGCTGTGCCAACCACAGCGCGCCACGTAGGCCGCTGCAGGAGGCAGCAAACCGTCGCGCGCTGCCAAGAGGGCGAGGCGCGCCCAGGGTTGCACCGCGCCGGAGCAGCGCACGGCGCTGCGGACGAGGATGCTGCGCCCCAGTGGCGGACGGGCCCCACTCGGCGCGAGGTCTTGTGCGACGCATGCCTTCTGGCAGCGCTGGCGACCTTGAGCTCCGCCGCAGCGCCCGAACAAGCCCGGGCAGCGCTGGTCCAGATGCCCACCACCAAGCTGAAGAATCGCTACTTCCTGGTACGCGGCCCCTGACGTGCCCGGCAGACGGGTTCTGCTCGGTAGGCGGAGCGCCAAACCTCTGCCTGGGGCCTGCCTGCGCTGGCCGCCCGAGCAGCCAGCTGCGCGTGGCCCTGAGGCACGCTCTGCTGCTGCCGGGCATTGTCCAGCTTGCACGGTGAAGTCACCTCGCCTCCTGGCGGGTAGGGCCGAAGCCTGGCGCCCCCACTGCACTCTGTGCGGTCCAGCCAGGACGCTGTACGCCCTGGCAAGCAGCCCCACGCGCGGCTCGCGACCGCGCAGGTGCGGGCGGGCGAGGGGCAGGCCGAGGCGGCGGGCACCGTGCTGACCAACCCGGTCTGGAAGCAGTCCACGTATGCGAGCCTCAGCACGCGGGGCAGGGCGCAGGCGCGCGCGCCTGATCAGGCCCCCCCCTGCGCACCCGCCTGATCAGGCTTCCGACCAATCCGGTCCGGAAGCAGTCCACGCGAGCCTGAGCACGCGGGCAGGGCGCAGGCGCGCGCGCCTGATCAGGCCTCCCCTGCACGCCCGCCTGATCAGGCTTCCCCGCGCACCCGCCTTCTGGTAGCGTAGGCCAAGCCCTCCCGGCAGCCCTGGCACCGCTCCTACTCAGCACGTGCTCCCCCTCCTGGCCGCATGCCGCCAAGGCTGGCCAAGCCCTAGTTTTTCATGCGCAGCGCCCGCCTCCGACGGCCAGTGCGAGCCGCGGGCGGCCCTACCCTATCCCTGCGCCGCAGGTCATCAAGGAGACCTTCCCCGCGCTGGAGGAGCTGGGCGCGTGCGCGGGCGGCTGCTGGCTCTGGCCGTCCATCACGCAGCGCTCATACGAGACGGCCGAGCTGCTGAGCTCGCTGCTGGGCCTCGGCCGCAACCGCATCATCCCCGAGTACAGCTTCCTGGATGCCCGGCGCGCCCTGACCCTACCTTCTCCCTCCGGGCCCGCGCTGACTGATGTCGGTCCTGCATCACCACTGCGAGCCGCACACAGCGTTGCAGCGCTGGCGATCGGTCAAAGCCTCCTGCTTCTGCCGAGCTGATGCATCAGCATGGCAGCCTCCCCCCTATCATACAGACATACCTCTTGAACAAACAGAGTAGCACTGGCTGACTGCCTCATGCATTACATTGCAACGCACACTCTTGCATGCGAGGGAGCGCCCGTGGCGGGGCTGCTGACGCGTGGGCGTCGTGGCAGGGGCATGGGCGCGCTGGAGGGGCTGCCCCTGGCGGAGGCCGGCAGCGCGGTGCTGGCGGGCGACTCCGCGTCGCCAGGTCCGCCGCTGCTGCGGGGCCTGCCACTGGCAGCCGCTCAAGTGCTAGAGGCACACCAGAGTTTGCTTTCAGGCAGCACGCAGGTGCTTGCGGCACCTGGCCGCCGTCTCGCCTGCCAGGCGTGTCCGCTAGCCGAGTGAACTCTGCCTGACTCGAGGGTGGGACATACATAGGGCACAAATCAGATCCGGACGTACACACCAGGCGAGTAAGGTTTACTTCAGCCCTCCGTTTGCTGCCATGTCACATTGCACAGCCCCCTGTGCCCTGCACCTGATCGACTACGTGCTCAAATAGCACGCATGTCCTGCACCCTTTGTACTCCTCGGGTTCCAGTCTGACATCGCGCGATGCTCGCGCTGCTGCTGGGATCCTACCGACGCACGCTGATGGGCCGGGCTCGCGTGCGCGCGCAGCGTGGAAACCGCCGCGGGGCACCGACGGGACGCCGAACGAGAGCGTCGCGGATGTGCTGGTCAGGGTGCGGCAGGTGCGCGGCCGCCGCCGCGGGCGCCCGCCGTCGCCGGGCGGGCGCGCGGGCGCGCGCGCATGCAGGCCGCGTCGCCGGCTGTCTGGCAGCCTGCTGCTTGCCACAGCGCACGCAGCCGGCGTCGCGCCCATGTCCCTGCCTCCTGCTCCTGCTTTTGCTCAGCACTCATCACCCAAATGTGTGGGGCCCGTGCAGGTGATGAGCGTCACCGAGACGCAGTATTCCAACTCTACGATCGTCATCATCGCGCCCGACTCCGAGAACCTGTCCGTGTTGCAGGCGCGCACTGCAGCCCTTACAAATTTTGTAGTTATGCGTGCATGAGCCTAGGCCTACCAGGCAGTGGCGCTTGATGCTGCCTTTTGGTTGACACGGACGCCGTTAGTATGCATGGTGCTGGGAGGCAGCACCGTACCGTGATACTGCCACGACCCGGACCTTGACACTGCCACGCGCATCGTGCTGCCCGGCGCGGCTCCGCCCGTGGCCATGCGCCGCCTGCTCATGCGCTCGCTGGCGCTGCAGGCAGCACTGCTGGGGCGCGACCTGCGGCGGCACGGCATCGAGTTTGCGGTGCCGCCGGGCGGCGTGCGCGCGGCGGCGCTGGCGACGGAGGCGCGCGACGACTCGCCGCGCACGCTGCCCTGCACGCGACAGCCAAACGGGCGCGTGTTATGCGGCTCTACGGAGTACTAAGAGCCAGCTGCCGCCAAGCGTCCAGGACGCTCTGTACCCCCAGGCATACTCCTGTTGTTGCCAGTTTGGTTTTTGGTTGAGCGCATCGTCCGGGGCGTGGCGCCTGTCAAACAACCGGCTGACCGCCTTGTGCACAGCGAGCTAGGTTGCTGTTTGGCACCGCTGCTATTGCGAGCACCTGCCTGCAGCTCTGTTGTCAACCCTGTGTGCCTCCCCGCTGCGTGTCTGACCGAATGGGTGTTGCCAGGTGAACACGCGCTGAGTCGCGGTCGTTCAATGTAACCAGTAGCAAGAAGGCCTGGTTGCACCTCTCAGCATTTCTGCTTCCCACTCTCCGCTGGGAGCGCCTGTGCATGTTGTCACAGAGGTCATGTGCATGATCTGGCTTGGACAACATGCGGCGGACACTCATGCATGGACCCATGCTCCACAGGGCAGAAACCTGACCGTTGTGCATGGACCCACTTGCTCCACATAACAATATTAATAAATCCTGGGTCTCATATTATTGGGCACTGCACACATCGCATAGCTGTGATGGCGCAGCGCAAGCGAGTGCTGATCAGCAACGACGACGGAATCAACGCGCCGGGGCTGCTGGCGCTGGTGCAGGCGCTCGTTGCGGACGGCCTGTACGACGTGTGCGTGTGCGGGCCTGCTGACGAGCAGGTGAGCAGCTGCCCAAGCAGCTCCCCCCGAGCGCAGTCTCAGTTTACCAAATTTTGCAGACTGCTCAGCAGTGAAGCATGGTGCGGGAACCGCGCGGCTGCTCTGCTCCGGGAGCCGAGCGCGGTGTGCTGGAGCTCAGCACCGCAGGCGCTGACATCGTTTGCTGGCGTGCAGTCGGCCAAGAGCCATGCGATTACGCTGGGCAGGCCGCTGGTCAGCTACCCGATCGAGGTGCCCCAAACGGCAGAGGCTTATGCGGTGCGGGTGCCTCTGCACGTGTCGCAGTTGCGTACTGCCTTGTCAGCGGGCGCTAGCACGCGCATGCATGACCTGGCATGCACATAAGCCTGCACATGTGCGGCACGCAGGTCGAGGGAACGCCCGCCGACTCAGTCATGCTGGGCCTCAGCAACTCACTGTTCAAGGTGCCGCAGCTGGCAGCCTGTCTTGCTTTGCCCGTGTGGATCCTGAGCGCGTGTATATAATGAAGATGGCGTGTCTGCACGCAGGGCGGCCCAAAGTTTGACCTCTGCATAAGCGGCATAAACAGGGGTGACAACTGTGGGCTGCACATCATATACAGGTGCGCGTGCTTGCCCTGCCTGCGCGTCCTGCCCGGCCAGCTCACCCCGTCTGTGCACTGAGCACTGAACTGCAGCGGCACAGTGGGCGCAGCGCGGGAAGCGGCATGCAAGGCGCGCGGCCCGCCCCGCCTCGCGCCCTTGCCATGGTTTCTGACGTGGTCGCCCAGAACATGTCCGGTGCGGGCGGCACACCAAACAGTGCGTGTATGTGCAGGGGCTGCCAGCGCTGGCCATTAGCCTGGACGACACGCGCGCCCGGGACGTCGCCGCCTTTCGCCCTGCAGCACGCGCGACTGCCGCCTTGGTCAAGGTTTATGCGCTCTGCGGCCCATTGCCTGGGCCCTCGTGTCAATCCTGCACCTGGAGCAACTGGCAGCCTGTGTGGACGTGCAGCAAGTGTGCTATGCAACGCACGGGGACCCTGCATGGCGCTCAGGGCGCTGTGTGCGCGTGAGGGAAGGAGTGTGATGTGTGCGTGCGGCTGCCTGAGGTGGCTGGCTTCGGCTGGGCTCTCTGCACTGCATGCTCCGGTTGCCTGGCTGCCAAGCTGGCGTGCTCCTCACACTATGGCGGACCTCTGCAAACGACTGCACTAGAAGTCGGCCAACCAGCTCGGCAGGACACGTTCAGGACGGGCGGCTTGCGCCGCCGCGCAGGCGCTGCTCGGGCTCGACGGCGGCGCGGGCGCGGACGGCACGTGGCTGCGCGCGCTCGTCGGCAGCGTCATCAACGTCAACTTCCCGGCCGGCGCCAGCCTGCGCGGGCTGTACCTGGCGCACCAGGTGTGCCGGGCCTGCAGGACCCTAACCCTTACCCTAACTCAAGTGCGGCAGACTGGCCAGCTGTGCGGGGGTCGGCGGCGGCCATGTCGGCGTGCAGTGGCTGCGGGCTGCTGCGCGGGGCCACCCGCTGCATGGCAAGCGGGGCTATTGCGCCGCGTAGCGCTCGCCCAGCGCGCGCGCAGGGCTCGGCCTGCGTGTTCCCGGCGTTCAAGGAGGTGTTTGAGGAGCTGGGCGGCGCGGGCGAGGCTGCCGGCCAGCGGCGCCTGTTCCGCAACACCGGCGGCGGCATGCAGTGGTGCGGCCCGTCTGTGTCTGGCGCGCGCGGTTCTGCTTCAGAGGCAGTGAGAACGCGCGCCTTTGTGCGCGGGGCTGCACGCTGCTACCGCTACATACATGCGAAAATTGCTGCAACACCCGCAGGGACACTACGCCCGGCTCAGACACCTGGGCGGTGCGCGAGGGCTGGGCCGCCGTCACACCGCTTGGCCTGCGCTCCGACATCGCCTTTGGCCAGGTTCGGCTTCCCGCCCGAGTGTTTGCTGAGCTTTGCTGCGAAATTGTTGCAGCAGCGCCTCTGAAATGCGCAATATGCTGCTGCTGATATCACTGCTGACCTGTGCTGTCGCATGCAAGCCGCATGGTCGCAGATGGCAGGTCCTGTGTATGCGCGCGCACTGGTGTCCTGTCTGTATCATGTTTTGCCAGCAAGCCTGTCTTGGCCTGCAGCTCGTCCCGCCATCGCTGTATGCTGGACAGAATGTATCAGGTGTGAGAAGTGATGCTGCGGCAGGCCTCAGGTGCTGCGGACCCGCCAGGCGCGGCGGCTGTGCCGGGCGTGGCGGCTGCCGTGCTGCGAGCAGCCGCGGCCGCGCTGGACCTGGAGGTGGGCGGCGTCAGCAAGCTGTAGCCGCTGATCCTCGATATTGGGAGGGCAGAATGAGGGACATAAGGAACTTCTGTCACTGGCATTGGATGCAGGCAGGCGCTTCCAGACAGCTGTGAAGCTCCTGGGGAGGCTGCCTGGCAAAGCGTGACCTGCCCGCTTGATTGCCTCTGAAGGGCGTGTTTGCGTCTCAGAGTTGTTGATCTTCACGGCTAAGGGCGCCTTGCAGAGCGCGGACGTTTGCATCACCGTGGACCTCCTGACAGGGTCCGGGTCTGGATGCACGGCCGTCATACAGCACAGATTCTGTCCATGCAGCGAGTCCGTGCAATATGTGGAGAGGCAACTAGTGACCAATCGCCTTGTATCCTCCACCTGCGCAGCACTCTCCTCACGGGCTGCACAGTGCCAACCTGTGGGTGTGACAGATGTGGCTAAGACGTCGACCCCATGTGTCAGCTCGATGAGCAGTGAAAACAAGGTGACGCTGTGACATGCAGCCAGGCAATAGCCAAAGGCCTGACGGGTCAACTGACATGCGCAGCATGCGCAGCATTGCTAACTGCACATGAAGCTAGGTTAGACAAATTGCCCAAGCACAAGCAGCCGAAGTTCAGGCTAAGCTAGCCTTCGAGTATCTGCGGAAAACAGGCCCATAAGAGCTTTAGACAAGGTCCAACCTTCAAGTATCTGAAGCTATGACCAAGGAGTCCTTCGTCACGCACCGGGGGGGATGCCATTGCGGCGCCGTGCGCTGGGAGTTTGAGGCCGCACCAGACTTGATAGCTACGGACTGCAACTGTACGCCTCAGTTTAAATTGCAGTTTCAACGGAAAGGACTGTGCAGCAACACGGGCGAGCACGGCGTGGGGTGCAGGCTCGGTGTGCACAATGAAGCGGAATGACCACTGCATCGTCCCTGAAGGACGCTTCCGCCTCTTGCAAGGGGAGGACATGCTCACATTGTACCAGTTTAACACAAAGGTGGCCAAGCACGTGTTCTGCAGGTGCGGCGGCGCGACCCAGGTTGCGCCGCACCCAGACGCTGTGTGGCAGAGCTCACCGCGGCAGCGTGCCTGCAGGGTGTGCGGCGTTCAGAGCTTTTACACACCGCGAAGCAACCCAGACGGGCGCGCGATCACCGTGGCCTGCATTGATGCTGGCACAGTAAGGTCTGTCACCACGGAGAAGCATGATGGCGTGAACTGGGAGGAGTCTATGAAAAACTCCGACATTGCTGCCAGGTCTAAGGAGTGAGGCATGAGGCAGTGTAAGGGCAGAGCGCCATGCAAACTGCTCATACAAGGCTGTTCATGTCCTGCAAGCTACCTGACTTTTCTGTAACTGATCACCTGCACTCCCGTGCTCTTCAGACAGAATGTCGTCCCCAATGGTCCACTTGACTTAGAAAATCATGTTCATGGTTCTGTCACATGCGTGGTGCTGTATCCCATGCTTAAACAGGCGGTCTCAGAGCCATGCGCCTCCTGCATCATCTCACGGTAAATACTTGGACATTTCGTGTGGACTGCATGGCTTGCAAGCGCCTTGCGTCATGACTAGACAACTTCAAACCACGGCTTCTTCCCAAGGTAGTCCTGCTTGCGCCGACGCTTGAACACCTTGGCCAGCAGCCCATCGTACCTGCGTGCGACGGCTGCCCCATCAGCAGCCCTCATCGACTGTTAAGAGCTCATGATGCTCAGGCGACCCGCCTCTTGTGTTTCGCACCATGCAGCATTTCTATCTTGGCCAACGCTTTCATGGCCGGGCTTCACACACTTTGCGCGCGCACCTGCTGAGCAATTTGTCGAGGTCGGCGCCTCGCAGCGGCGCCAGGTCGGGGTCCTGCCGCAGCGTCGCAAAGTCCGCGAAGCCGGCCTCAAGGCACGCCTGCGCGCCCGGGAAAGCCTTCCCATGGAAGCTCCGAACGCCGAGCAGGCCGCAGAGCCCGCACTTTCCATCCGGCACACTCAACTAGCAGCCTTGTGCTGCGCAAATGGCACTGGCAACGTCCACATTCATAAATCATGTTGCGACAAGAAAGTTACCCCGCCACTGCGCAGCACGGCCTGGCCGCACCTCCAGGCACGTCAGCGCGCTTTCCCGCTGCGCCATGGCCGCGTAGGCGCACGCCATGTTGTACAGCGCGCTCTGCTCTTCCGCATCCGACGCGCACCTGCATTGCAAAGTTCTTGTTCAATAAACAGCAGAAAAGATAAAGGAAGAGCACTCGCACTGCCCCGGCCGCCCAGAGAGCGCGCGCGCGAGGAGGCGCTTCAGGACCATGCCAGGCTGAGGTCAACTGCGCCCAAACTGCAACATGTGAAAGGTCTGGCAATACCCGGCCGCACATGGTTGCTGGGTCACGAGCCGCATGAGAGCCTGCATCTCTGCACAACGCCATGCAGCAAACAACGCCAGTGCCCGGCAGGAGCCTGGCTACGAGTCTGTTGGATGCGGCTTTGGACAAGCTCTTACGGCGCAGACCAGTCTGTCTTTTGTCCCCACCTGTGGTGCATGACAGCGGCAAGGAGCCAATGCCCAGCAGGCTCCATTCCAATCGATCTCTTGCATGCATTTTTATATTATCTGGACTGTACAGGCAGCCTGGCCTGTAGCCCCTCACGACACTTGGCGACTTCAAAGCAAAAGGCATATAGAGGCAGCCCGACCTGTACTCGCGCACGGTGCCGGAGAGCCGGAAGGCGCCGTTGCCCGGCAGCTCCAGCGCCGCCTGGAACAGGTCCACGGCCGCCTGCGCCTGGCCCTCGCCCAGGCGCGCGATGCCGGCCTCAATCGCCTCGCCCGCCGTCCGCGGCCTGCCGCGCCGCAGGCAGCGTTGCAGCGTGCGCGGTGCAGTCCAGGCACCAGGACGCTGGCCGAGCCAGTCACAGAGCTGCTTGCAGCTTGCAACTATTTCTTGGCAGCCTCGACCTGGCGGCGGCAGCGTGCGAGGGCTCACCCGCTCTCCGACTGCTCGGCGGGCTGGCTGGCGCCGGCCGCGCCGGGCTCGGCCTCGGCAGGCTCGGCCTCGGCAGGCGCGCTGCTGGTCAGGCTCGCGGCCGCGAGCGTGAGGAAGTCCTCGCGCTCCGCCTCTGCCGCTTCGCGCTCGGGCTCCTGCGGCTCGTCCAGGAAGGCGGCAGGTAGCTCCTCGTCCGCCGCCCTTGCCAGCCTGCAGGTGCAGGCTGCGTTGAGCAGTGCCACCCTTGCATGTCTGCAGGTGCAGGCTGCGTCGAGCAGTGCCGCGGCACGCTTGCGGAGCGTCTCAGAGGCTTGAGGCCGCGCACTTGCGGTCCCGCGCCAGCAGGGACTGGACGCTCGGCTCCGTGGCGTGCACGCGGAAGCACCGTGCGCCGGCATGCCGCACAACCTTGCACCTGCTTGCATTGCAAAGTCATGTTGTCGCCTGTGTGAGGGCACTACACTGCAAAGCTGTAAAGATACGCAGTGGATGGTGCACGTGCCTGGGCTGAAGCGTTTGGATGCATGCTGGAGCGCTGGCCAAGCCAAAGCTGACCTGCATCGTCAACCAAGCCTGGACCGTTCGTTGAGGACTTGTGTGGCTTTCTCCTCACAGCTGAAACAGATTGAAGCTCCGTGAGCGCCTAGGAGCCAGGTTAACCGACGTTGGCTGCGCTACCCTTACAGAGAGGACGCCACTCCCGGCAGGACTCTGCAGTAGAGCCTGTGGACCCCTGCTGAGCAGGCCTCACTGAAGCAGCAGAGCTGCGGCGTACATATATGCATGTAAGTCTGTTTCTACGTACCACGCAGGGGAGCTTGTGATCACGCCAGCCACCTGAGTGCCCACTCGGGCAGGCCCACGCCGGCAGGCCGCGCCACGGCCGGCGATGGCGAGCACCTTGCTGGAGCACACTCGCAGTGCGCCGCCTGAGCGCACCGGCTCTGACATCCCTGCGCCGCATGGTGTTGCAGTGCTGGCCGGAGGGTCAGCAGCTTGCTTGGCTCACATGCAGCTCCATCAGCCGAGCGTGAGACCTGCGCGGCGACCAGGCGCGCACGAGGAGTGCGAGCGGCTGGAGCGGCTCATCGTGCGCGACTTTCGCAAGGATGCCAAGGGCCATGCTGAGCGCCTGGCGCAGGGGCACCGCGTGCGGAAGATGCTGGACCAGATACAGGCTCAGGCGGAAAAGCTGGTCCGCCCCTTGCACCCACTGGCCACCCCTGCGTCTGGCACGTGCGCCAACGCGCTGAAGCAGCCGTGCACGTGCAGAGGCGCATATACGCGGACGAGGACGGTGTGCGCAAGGAGGAGATTGCCGCCCTGCGCGGCGAGAACATGTACAGGTGCGGGAGCCAGGCGGGAGGGCAGCATGTCGAAGACACGCACAGGCGCCATCAGGCCTGTGCCAGCGTGCTGGGCTGTCAGATGGCTACCTGCAGACGTGAAGTGTGGGGTGTATTGCTCTTCACCGGTCATCTGCACTTCGCGCAGTGCGTTCTACGAGCGCTTGAAGGACGTGCGGGATTACCACCGGCGGTACCCCTACCTCGAGGTCTCGGAGGTGCGCTCGGGAGCTGCTGGAAGTCCTGTGCCGCTGAGCCCACGACTTGCCGGCTATGCGCTCGCCCTCGCTGCGCTGGCACTGCGCACTCCTTGGGGCACTTGGCACTGGGCACTCCTTGGAGCACAGCTTGTTTCTCCTTCGTGCGCTGGCGCTGGGCACTTGGCCCTGGGCATGCGTCGAAGCGCAGCGACATCCCCATGCGCTGGCGCTGGGCACTTGGCACTGGGCAGTCCTCGGTGCGCAGCCTGGTCTGCCTCCCAATGCTGGCGCTGGGCACACAACGCTGGGCACTCCCCGGAGCGCGGCCTGTTCATTTTCGTAAGCGCTGGCGCTGGCACTTGGCACTGGGCACTCCTCGGAACGCAGCCTTTTTTCCTCCAAACGCTGGCGCTGGGCGCTCTTGAGAGCGCAGCCTGGTCCGCCTCCGCGCGCAGGTAGAGGCGGACGAGGCGGCGGTGCGGGAGGACGTGCGCGTGGTGTTCAGCGGCGAGGAGGGCGGCGGGCGCTACCTGGACCTGCACGCGCACTTCCACCGCTTCGTCAACGCCAAGTTTGGTCGCCAGCTGGACTACATGGCCTTCGTGTCGGCGCTGCCGTGCACCGAGGACGTGCCGCGCGCGCTGCGCCTGGGGCTGCCGTACAGGTGGGGGCCCGCCTGGGGCGGCCCTGGACCAGGCGCATGGAGCATGCTGTGGGTGCAAGGGTGGCGCCCTAACCCTGGTCCCTGTGGAGCCAGCAAGACACCAAGCGCGGCCTGCCGCAGGCCAGCGGGAGTGAACTTGCCGGCTGTGCCTGTGCGGAGCATTGCCGACGACCGGTCATGGGAGGGTCTCAGAAACGCCCGACTCCACAGCTGCTCGGGCCCGCCAGGCAGGGCAGCTGCAGCATGACGGCTCTGCCGCGCGCGGCTGCCAGGGAGTACCTGGCCGGCCTGCTGGAGTACCTCGAGTCCTTCTACGAGCGCACGCAGCCGCTGTCCTCGCTCGGCAAGGTGCGCACTGCAACCACTGGCTGACAGGGATTTCTACTTGAGCTTACCCGGCGCGGGGCAGGCTCCGAACAGGCGGCCTGGGCACGCTCGCGCTCGTGGCCGAGCCGGCTGCCTCTGCACTGCCGGGCGCCAGGTCTGATAAGCGTGCCGCAGCACCCACGTGCATGCGGCTGGCTCCCGGTGTGGCAGAGCGCACTGCGCACGATGTGCCGCACCCGAACGCCGTCACACGCCTCTCCAGCCTCTTCACCTGCTGTTCCACCTGGGAACGACCTGTTGTTCCGGGGGAACAACCTGTTGTTCCGGGGTGGAGTGTGCTGCCTGAGCCCCTGCGCACCGCAACCCACAGCCGCCGCCGTGCAGGCGTATACCCGGCTGGGCAGCTTCGAGGAGGACTGGGCGGCCGGGCGCGTGGCGGGCTGGGAGGACCGCGGCGAGGGGCCCGCGGGCGGCGGCGCGGGCGCGGTGATCGACCTGGAGGCCTTTGAGGCCGTCGAGGAGCTGGAGACCCTGGGTGCGCCGCGCAGGCGCTCTGGCTCGCTGCAGAGTGAGTGCGCGAGTCTGCGCCCTGAGGCACCAAGGCTCGGCATGGCCGCTGTGGGGAGGGGACGGGCCCAGCGCGCCTGGATGGCTGAGGGCTCCCTTGTTTGTGGCTGCACGTGCACAGCATTCCTGCAGGCGCCGGACGCCGCGCCTTCACACACACACAGCTTGGAATATCATGCATCCCTAACACTACTTCTAATCATCTGAGCGCACGCGAGACCGTGCCCGGGCGGCGACCGACTGTGCGTCGGAAATCGTGCCCACATAGCATGGAGGGCTGTCACTTCTGAGCCTAGCCCTGCCCATCCGGGCGCCGACACGAGGCTTGCTGCCCAGGCGGCGACCGGCTGAAGGAGGCGCTGGCCGCGCTGGGCCTGAAGACGGGCGGCACGCTGCGCCAGCGCGCCGAGCGCCTGTGGCTCACGCGCGGCGCGCCGCTGGAGGCGCTGGACAAGCGGCACTTCGCCAAGGGCGCCGCGCCCGCCGCGCTGCGCACGCCGGAGGAGACCGCGCGGCAGGCGGCCGCCGCCAAGCAGGCCGCGCTGCTGGAGGCCAAGGCGCGCCCTATCTCAATACCTGTGCCTACCGTATCCCTATACCTACCCTATCCCTATACCTGCGCTGCTGGAGACCAAGGCGCGCCAGCCCATCCAGCGAAGCCCTGCCCGCGAGCGCAGCGCGGCCGCCTGTGCCGTGCAGGAGGCCTTGTTGTTGAGCGCGCTGCGCGCTCCTCGCAGCTGAGTGCCGCGGCGGCCGCCGGCGCCGCGAAGCAGGCGCTGCAGCTGGAGGCGCAGAGGCGTGCTTCGTGTTCTGGCGGAGCAGACATCCTGCTGCTGCTCTCCCCCGGCCAACAAGTATGTTTGGTTGTCTGACGTCCTCGGCGCAGGCGCTGGCGCTGCGTGACGCGCCGGGCAGCGTGAAGGAGGACACGCCCGCCGCTCAATCCTGAGTGCACAGCTCAAGTTATAGGTGTAGGGGTAGGGTTAGGCTAACCCCAAGCGCTGGCAGCAAGTGGCGGCGCTGCGCGAGGCGCTCGGCAGCGTGGTGGAGGATACGCTGGCCAGCCCCCCATGAGGTCATGCTTCAAGAACAAGGGTTAGGGGTAGGATGAGGCCTAACCCTAGCTGCGCGGCGGCAGGTGGCGGCGCTGCGCGAGGCGCTGGGCAGCGTGGTGGAGGACACGCTGGCCAACGTGGAGAAGAAGCAGGCGCGCACGTACGAGGAGCTGCAGGCCGAGCAGGCCGAGGCCGACGAGGTGCGGCCCGCGCCCCTGCGCTGCGGCGCCGAGCGGCTGTTCTTGACCAGGTGTAGGGTACACGGTATAGGGTTTTTACCAGGGATCTGCGAGCCGCGCGCCATGCCCGCACTGCCACGGCGCCCGTGGGTCAGCACAGGCTGAAAATAATTTTGTGCCCTGGCGCACCCTTTCTCTACCCTCGTCTAGATTGAGCGCCTCGGGGCAGGCATGGCTGTGCGCCCGTGCGGGGTGCATCGCTCAGATAGGGTCAGGGTGGCACGCGTGACCCTGGGCGCAGGCGGGCCCGCTGAGCGACAGCGACGACGAGGACGACTTCATCTACAACCCGCTGAAGCTGCCGCTGGGCTGGGACGGCAAGCCGATCCCGTACTGGCTGTACAAGCTGCACGGGCTCAACCAGGAGTTCAAGTGCGAGATCTGCGGCAACGCGTCCTACTGGGGCCGCCGCGCGTTTGAGCGCCACTTCAAGGCGCGCCCCCTTGCGGCGCCCCTTCGCCTGGCTGCAAACAATGCATGGCTGGAGCCCGACCCTTGTGGCACCAGCAGCGTGACATGGAAGACAGACCTCATTCGACATCTGACAGTATCCTTGCGCGCTTGTTCATTCCTCGCTTGTCCAGGAGCTCCCCTGGCTGTGCAGCGTGCCCGACACGGGCGCCCGCGGCGCGCGCAGGAGTGGCGGCACCAGAACGGCATGCGCGCTCTGGGCATCCCCAACAACAAGAACTTCTTCGAGGTCACGCAGATCAAGGACGCGCTGGAGCTGTGGACCTCCATCCAGGCGCGCCGCCCGCCCGCCCGCCCGCCCCGCCTGGCCCGGCCTGCGACACCCGCCTCTCAAGCACGGACAGGCGGCAGCAGGGTGGTTGCAGCAGCAGCACTTGGGTGCTGGCCATGCACGCGCTCTGCATGACCGGCGGTGACTTTGCTGCGTCGCGGGGGGCGGCGATGCCGGCCGCGGCCGCTCGCGGGCGCCCTCATGCCAGCTTAGGTTCGGATTCAGTATTAGGGGCACCGAGCGGGCCTGACCTCGGCGGCCGTGGGCGCGCAGGAGCGCGAGGTGGGCGGCTTCAAGGCCGAGGTGGAGGAGGAGTTTGAGGACGAGGCGGGCAACGTGTACAACCGCAAGACCTACGAGCTGCTCAAGCGCCAGGGTCTGCTCTGAGCCTGCGCAGGCGGGGGGAGTGTGCCACTGCATAACCTACGAGCTGCTCGAAGGCCAGGGCCTCCTCTCAGCCCGCGGAGGCGAGGGGAGCGTGCAGCCGCAGACGTTCTCAGCTGCTCAGAGGCCATGGCCTGCTTTCAGGCGCAGCCAGCCGCCTGCTGAGGCGGGCGGCCTGGCGAGGAGGGGCCTGGTAGCGCAGCTGTGTTTGCGCACCAGTATGTACCTGCTCATTGTCACTGTCTCCGCACGAGTGGCCACGCCGCTACGCAGGTCCAGCGTTGCTGGATGTGGGCTGGAGGGTGGCAGCGACGAGGCCACCTTCTACCTACTTGTTGCATTGAACAAGGCTCCCAGCGCGTTACAGGCACAGGCCGTGGGTCACTTGCATCTATGTCTTGGCACGTCATGATACCAGTCCAAGCGCATACCGTGTAAGTCATGGCCTTGTTCAGTTGAGCATACGGCAGTGAGTCGGCACAACACAGATCATGACGGGCATGTGCCAAGGCCATAAGGAGGTCGAGCAGTTGAGCCGTCCGCCACCCCCGGCGTCCAGCCGTCAGCGCACGCACGCTCCGCACCAAGCGCGCGCCAGCCTGTGAGCGGGCTACCGCGCCGCAGCGGCTGCCTGCACCAGATCGACCAGCTCCTGCTGTGTGCGGCCGGTCGTGTACGGCGCCGCCATTGTGCCCCCGGCCTCGCCGGCCAGCCGGCGCACGGCCGCCTCCACGCGCGCGGGCGGGGTCACGCCGCAGTCCAGCAGGTTGCAGGCCACCTCCACGCCTGCGCGCGCGCCGCGTGGTGCGCGGGCCGCGCAGAGCTGCCGCATGCCGCACTGCCTAAACACGCAGGCGGCCTGTAAGTGAGTGTGTTGCTCGCGGTGTGGTGCTGCAGGCCCACCCTGGTGTGACTCGGTTACGCTCTGCGATGCAGTGTGGGTCGCAGTCTGCCGCTGCTCGCCTGCTTCACTTAATTTCTCTAGCGCTAAATTCAAAATGCTTGTGCCTTCGTGCCCAACATGGGCTCATAGGCGCGCACCATCCCC
>JAABUV010003490.1_pt1 | contig 20012 bp, 24 predicted proteins | sample 5559971 | NCBI WGS metagenome assembly JAABUV01 (sample SAMN10711881, study PRJNA513362) | rock metagenome | isolation source: Antarctica rocks | place: Antarctica: Victoria Land, Knobhead nord | collected 2015-12-19
TAGTCCCTATGAAGTCAAGTAACACTTCTGTGGTGGTGCTTCTCCGTTGTTGCCTTGAAACAGCTCAATTTGCGAAACAAAAAGATCGCTGTCGCGTTCGTGTGCGGTTCTCCAAAACCCCCCTCTGACAGCTGTAATTGATTCATTTATCTATCACTCGCGACGAAGCCCGCGTGCAGAACTGGAGTGCGGCGCGATGCTGCGCACGCTCAGAACCGCTGTGCCCAGCCTGCGTCTGTGGCAGTCTGCAGCGTGCGCAGACGGGCTCTTCCAGCGAGGCGCGTACAGCACAGGTGCGGCCTTGCTTGCGCACTTCGCGAGCGGCAGCGCTCATCATGCGGCGCTTGCACCTGGGCGTGTGTGCGCGCGCAGAGGCGACCAGCCGGGTAATAGACCTGGCGTCAGACAAGGAGCACGCGGACGCACTCTCTGCTGCTTCTGGTGCGCCGGCCTGTGACCGCCTGGCGCAGAGCGCGCGGACGCCTGCACTGGCCGCATCAGCCTGCTGCACCTCGTAAAGCCGGTTGCCTTGCTCACGCCAGCGGACGCGCACCAAGCCGGGCAGTGCCGCGCAGATGGAGGGAAGGCTGTCGTGGACTACACCGCCAAGTGGTGTGCGCCATGTGCGCCTCCCCGCCCGCGGCTTGGCGCCTCGTTGGCACGGCGCAGCACGCGCTGAGCGAGCCTGGGCGCCGGGCCAGGCAACATGATCGCACCCACCTACAACAAGTTCTCCACTGAGTACACAGACGTGCGGGCCCGCCCAAGCATCTGCCTCCTGTGCGCACACGCCTGCTGGTGCTTGTTCGCTGACGTCAAACGCTGCTGCCCCGTGCACAACTTTGTCCCGCGTGGCTTCGTGCAGGTGAAGTTCTACCGTGTGGATATCGACCGCGAGGAGATCGCCGACAGCGTGGCAGAGGCGTGCGTGAGCACAGTGGTGCGCAGCCACGCGCGCGAGCCCACAGCTCTCCCGTGACCCACCACATGCGGTGTTGTGGTGTTGCCATATTGCGTGAGATTTTCACTGTTACCGTCTGCGCAGCCGACCTTTACATTCCACAAGGACGGGGAGCGCGTTTCTTCCTTCTCTGGCGCAGATCCCACCAAGCTGCGCTCCAGCTTGGAGGAGCTGCAAGACTGATGGATCCAGGTTGCTCTTGAGGCACTGGCAGCCAATTGACCAACGTCAGCCATCCAGCGTGCTGCTGAGTGTGGTGATGCAAGAACCGCCCAACAGCAGTGGCTGGGAACATGCGACAGTGATGCGCAATCAGCTACTCTGTGTGTGAGAGGTCGAGAGAGACATCTGCGACCCCGCGCTTGTTTTCTGTGTGCTGCAAGAGTGTGTTGCGTGTGGCGCTAATCTCCGCTGTGGGGCACCGCTGAGGCTGAGGACAGCAGTGTATGACGCTCAGCCACAATCTCCTGCATGACACGTCTGAGCAGAAAGAGAGTGCAGCACCTCGCGACGTGCGCTCTACAGCGCAGAGTCTACGCGCCCTGCAACGAGCATTCTACTCGCAAGCCTCTCACCAATGCTCCACATTTATGGACATGCAGAGCCTACGCGCAGCACGGTGTGCACAACAGCATCAGATGGCCGGTGCTCACCGGCTACAGTCGTGCCTGGTTGTTTGGTCCCACTGACAACCTGACGCGCCCCAGGAAAGCTGCGCCGCCGCTGCGCACTGCAGAGACGCCGCAGCAGCTGCAGGCCGCCTTCAGGCCATTGCTGCCCATCCTGAGCGCATGCGCTCCAGGCCGCACGCTCCTCAGATCTCCTGCACCTGCAGACCTGCAGGGAACAAGCATATGACGGTCAGAGCACCGGTGAGGACCAGAGCCATGAAGCGTACGCTGACAACGCTGGTATGTAGCAGATACAGAGCCAGAGAGAACGGTGGCCTTCAGCTGGCAGCGCTGCTCCAGTCGCAACGCTCTCAGTGAGAGCCCAGCAGACAGAGACCCCGGGTTGCTCGGGGCGAGCGCGCCTGGCGGCAGCGACTGCTTCAGCTTGTCCGCCTTGTCCGCGTCGGTGACGCACAGCGTGTACAGGTAGCGCTTGCAGCGAACCTTGAACTTGGTCACCTCGCCCGACTTCTTAATCTTCACCGAGCGCGCGTCCTTCCGCCGCGCCGTCAGCAGGAAGTCCTTGATTTCGTTGATCTGCTTCGGCTGCAGCGCGCGCAGAGCGCAGCCCGTCAGCTGCAGGCCGCGGCTCGTGCGCGCAGGCCACAACCGTATGCCTCGACAAGACCCACAGCCTGAGGCCAACAGTCCCGTGCCGCAGCATCCAGGGCAGCGCGCTGCGAGGCACACACCCATGCGCGCTGCTGGCGCATGGAACAGCAAGGAGGCCCCGCTAGAGGGCTGGCGCGCGCACCATTGTGCTGCCGTAGACAGCAGCACTCCCTGTTCGGCCCTTAGAGACGCACCGAAGGCTCCCTCTGCCCGCTCTCGCTTGCGCAGCACTCAGGCGGCTGGAAACCCTGCTTTTAGTAGGGTCTGCCTCATGCCTTCAATCAGAAGGCTCGTATAGCTTGTTATGCCCTTGTGAAGGAGGCTCGGCCGTAGCAGAGTACAAGTACAGGGCAGTGTATGCGTGCAGCAGCGCACTGTTGTTGATTGTCCACCTGCTGAAGAAAGTTGTCACGCTCTCTCTCTGCACATGCTACTAAGAGTTGCCTCCAGCGACGAGCCTCTTCACGTTGCGTGCCGGGCCGCCGGTCAGAGAAAGCGGCGCTGAGAGGCAGCGCGCGGGGCGCGTCGCGGCCAGTGAGCGCTGCACAGGCTCGCAGCCGGCTCTGCCGCGGCACGGGATCACTTTGCGCAGCCGCCGATTGCTGCCAATCACAGCGCCACGATGGCCGACAAGGCGCTCCGGTACCTGGACGCGCTGCAGGCCAAGCATCCGGCGCTGGCGCCGTGCGTGGGGCAGCTGGCAGACCTCTACCGGCGCAAGCTGTGGCACCAGGCACGCCCGCGCGGCCTGCTGCAGCAGCGCAGCGCGTGGCCGGAGCCGGACTGCCCCCGCGCGCCCCACCGCTCGCTCCACCTTGCTCGGCGGGCGGGGCCCTCGTCCGGCGTCCCGCTGCGCGCTGAGCGGCGCCGGCGCGCAGCTGACGGCGGCGCTGGAGGACTGCCTGGCGCTGCCGGAGCTGCGGCAGGAGGGCGTGCTGCTGCCGATCTACCACAGCTTCGTGGCCAGCTTCGCGCACAAGCTCAACCCGCTGCGGCTGGCGCAGCTGGCGGTGACCGTCGCGCAGCAGGGCTTCGCCGAGCCGCCGCGGCCCCTGGAGGCTGGCGCGCGCACTCTCTGCCCCCGCTCTCTGCGCCCCCTGCGGGAGGCGTGCGCTCGCGCCCGGGGGCAGGCCTCCGCGCGCGCGGCCGCTGTGCGCGCGTGCGTGCCGCTTGGCGGCTGCACGCGGTGCGTCAAGGCGTGCGTGCGCGCGGGCAGTTGCGTTTTTGGAGGGCGTCACGGCCGCGCTGGCGGAGACGAAGCAGCCGCGCCTGGAGCAGCCGACGCTGTACCTGCGCATGCACGTGGCGCAGTACCAGCTGACGGCCGGCGACGTGGACGCCTGCAAGGCCGCGGTCGCCGGCGCCAAGGACAGCTTGGACGCCCTGCAGGATGTGCGCCTCCGCCGCGCTCTGCGCCTGTGCCGCACAGTGCTCTCGTCGCGCCACGGACACCCCGCGACATGCCCGTTCTGCTGCAGGATTATGGCCGGGCAGCCAGGGGGTGCGGCAGCGGATGTGCAGAGCCCCGTCAGGGGCGCCAGGCCGAGCAAACACTGGCGGTGGTGACAGCCGCTGCTCGCCGGCGCCGGTCGGCGGCCGGCGGAGGCGCGACGGCGCGGGCTACGGTATTGAGCTAGGCTGTGGTATTAACCTGGGCCGCGGCGCGCAGGTGGACCCGAGCGTGAGCGCGGTTGTGCACGCGCTGCGCAGCCTGTACTTTAAGCACGAGAAGGACTTTGCGGAGTTCTACAAGAGCTCGCTGCTCTACCTGGCCTTCATCTCCTCGGACGCGCTGCCCGCAGACGTCAAGATGGTGAGCGTGCCCGCCCGCGCGCGCCCGCTCGCCGGTGGCGCGCTGGCGCTGCCTGAGCCAACATGCCTTCAAACTGTTGGTGGTGGACGCGTTGTGTGCCTGCTTGAATGGGCCTAGCCGCCGTCGCGCCTGCTGCCATGCCTGACGCAGCGCGGCGCGCGCGGCAGTCGCTGGCGGTGGACATCTCGCTCGCGGCCCTGCTGGGGGACAACATCTACAACTTTGGGGAGCTCCTGCTGCACCCAATCGTGCGCCCGCGCCCCGCCACCCCGTCCCGCACCGCTGTGCCGGCTGTCATGGTGTCGCGCTTGTCCGGCAACATGGAGGCCGCCGTGTCAGAGCCCTCAGGCCCATCCGCTAGTAAATGGAGATCGTAGACTTTCTGGGAAACCCGGGGGTGACCCAAATTGTGTGAAAACCCGGGAAGGCGCCTGAATTGATGGGCCAGAGTCCCGCTGCGGCAGATCAAGGTGCTGGACGGGTCGCCGTACGAGTGGCTTGCCAAGATGCTGGCCGCGTTCAACCACGGCGACCTGCACGCGTACGACGCCATCTGTACGCGCCACGCGGCCGCGCTCAACGCGCAGCCAGCGCTGGTCACGCACGAGCGCGCGCTGCGCGAGAAGATCACCATCCTGTGCCTCATGGAGCTCATCTTCAGGCGCGCCGCCCCTGTGAACTGTGTTCGTCTTCATGCTCACACAGTCGCCCTCCTGCGCCTGGTGGAGCTGACCTTCAGGCGCGCCGCCCCTGTCATTTGTGCGTGTTGGCGCGCTTCCATGAATGCCGTCCTGTGCTTGTCTCATGCAGCTCATGCCTCATGGAGCTCATGTTTCAGGCGCGCCGCTCGTGCCGAGCATGTGTGTTGGCGTGTCTGCGCATGGCCTGCTGCGCAGCGGCGCGCTCACTGCGCAGCAGCGCGCCCTCCACTGTCGCTGCGCACTCTGGTGTGTGTCGGTGCCGCGCATGGCGGCGCTGCTGTCTGCGCTATCGCCTCGCGTGCGGCAAGGCGCTGATGCGCCTGCGCCGCGCGCCGAGTCGGGCGAGCCGGCGCCGCGAACCCTTGCGTTGTTGGCCGACGGGGGGCGCCCGCGCGCGCTCGCGCGCAGCCTGCCGGCAGAGCAGCGCACCATCCCGCTGAGCGAGATCGCGGCGCGCACCAAGCTGGGCGCCGATGGCGTGGAGTTCCTGCTCATGAAGACGCTCAGCTTGAAGCTCATCGAAGGCGTCATCGACCAGGTGGACTCCACCGTGCAGGCGCGCGGCCGCCCGCCCGCGGCGCCTGCTGCCCGCCTGCAGTGTTCTCGTTTTATACACAGCCAACAGGTCTTGCGAGTTGTTTTCAGACGCGACGTCTTGGCCGCTGCAGCCCAGTCGCATGCTGCAGCATGCGCAACAATCATCTCCTGTATACACCAGTACCCGTACTGAGAAGCCTCAAGGCGTGCAATGCGATGCCCTGGGCCGCTGCTGGCGTGCAGGTGTCGTGGGTGCAGCCGCGCGTGCTGACGCTGGAGCAGGCGGGCGGCCTGAAGTCGCGCCTGGACGCCTGGATTAGCAAGGTCAGCGCGGCAGCGCTAACCCTAGAGGAGGAGCGGCTGGGGACCCTGGAGGCGTAGGGAGCGCCGTGCGGCGCATGGCAGGGCGAGCGGTCGCTGACTTGGGGTCTTTGTGGATGAAGCGAGAATGCTGTAGCGTCGGACTCGGCAGCAGCAGGCCTGTGCTGCGAACACGACGGCCTCATGCAGGCAGAACTGGGCAGGACACCTCAATGCCAAAGGAGCTGAGATGCTGAGCTTGACTACTTGGTGTGCTGCTTGAGGAACCTCAGAAGGTGCTCTGCTTGAAACAGTGCTGAGCTTACATGCGGCACAGCAGACCAAGGCACCAAGCAAGATCAAAATTTAGATACAGGTCTGCTCGCCGCTGCCTCAAAGCCATGGCTGTCACCCTTGCTACCCAACAGGTGCCAACAACCTGTTGCACAAGCGCACAAGCCCCAGGGGCGCCAGTGCTTGGCATGCATGGCAAGCCCCAGGGGCGTGACACAGCAGGTCAGTATGCGACCCTTGCGGTGCCGTACAGGGCCGTGCCCCACGAGCGCGGCATCGCCCACGCCTGCCCGCCACCCGTGCCGCTGGGCCGCCCTTCCGCGGAGCCGCCATGCAGCTTCTCGAGCGTGCGCGCGGCCGCCGTCGCAAGCGTCCGCGCGTCCTCGGTGTTGTCGCCCTCGCTGGCGTGCCAGACCAGAAGCAGGGCCGGCACGCCTCGCGCCTCGAGCGCGCGCCAGAGCGGCCAGGGCGGCAGCGCCGACCCCTCGCCGCCAGCGCCCCCCTGGCGCCGCGTCACAGGTGTGGGGGTGCAGCCTGTAATTGCGCAGCCGCTCAGCGTGCTCGCTCAGCAAGCGTACCTCGAGCTCCCGGAAGCCCAGCTCGTGCGCGGCCGCGGCGCCAGCCGCGTCGCCGCTCGCGCAGAAGCGCACCCCCGGCGTGGCCAGCTGCCCGTCGCCGCGCAACGCAGCGTCCGCGCTCGCCAGCATCAGCACCTGGCCGAGCGGCAGGGTGAGTACGGCGCACGTGATGCACGCTGCAGCTCGGCAGCTGGACCATCGCATCGGAACCCCCGTGCGCACCTGACGCACTCTGGCCGCTGCAAGGAAGTCTGCCATGTGCTCGGCAAAGTCCTGCTGCCTGCGCGCGCAAGCAGCAGGGGTCTTTTGAGTACACACTGAGCGCGGTCCAAGCCTGCCGGGCAGCGCCTGGTCGCTCACCTGCCCGTGGCGGGGGGCGAGCGCTGCTGCAGGGCCGCCCAGTGCTGCGCGGCGTCCGCATACACCTGCAGCTCGGTGCTCAGCATGCCGGCCCCCTCGGCGTCATAGGCGCCCAGGCCCACGCAGGGCAGCAGCGACGGCTCGTGCAGCGCGGCGGCGCACGGCAGCCCCACAGTATTCACAAGGAGGTCCACCTGAGCGCACCGCAGCACTCTTCAATGCCCCGCAGTTCCAGCGCATCTGCACAGCAGGTATGGTGCAGGCGGGGCAGAGGCGCCCACCGCAAGCTGGCCAATGTTGCCTATCGTCACCGCTGGCTGCGGACGGGTACGGACACGTCACGTCAGTTAAAAGCAAGCAGTGACAGGTGACCCCATGCAGCCTTGCCCACATCGCACCAGCACGATCGTCTTCCCATGTAAGTCCAGATCGCCACTCGCTTCCATCCTCCGCGCCGGGCTCCGGCTGAACTGCTTGTTCGCAAGCCAAGGAGTTTCCAACAAGGTGTTGAATATTTTCTTTTGTTGTGTCTGCTCAGTGTCTACTTATGAGATTATGTTCTCCTCGTTGCAGCAGTTTCAAGTTAAGAAAATGTCAGTTACATCCCCCGCATGCCTCGGCAAAGCCAGCAGACATGTCGTCACAGTCACCGCGCAAGTGCATGCATGCGTGAAAAAACCAACAACTCGAGAGACAAGCAAACTAAGCAGCAGGGCCGGAGCGGCCAGCAGTGTGCTGCTGCGTGCCGTGACAGTTCTGCGGAGCGCGCTGCGGCGTGGCCTCGCCTCGAGGCATGCTCCCAGGGCAGGTCCCCCGGCCAACAGCCTGGGCGCCTCGACTGGCAGCATGCGCGCACGTGGCCCAGCTGTGCGCGGCCATGAGCAGGGCAGCATGCGTGCGCGTGGCCCAGCTGTGCAGCGGCCGTGGAGCAGGGCGCTGCCTGCGCTGTGCAGCGCCCGGTATGGGCCACCCCCGACCCCGGGCTGGTGCAAGCAGCGCAGCAGGCAGACGCTGGAGTAAGGTGCAAAAAAATCGGCTGCGGGCCCCGGGGCCCCGGCGCAGGCGCGCAAAGCACTGACAAGACGCGGGCGCCCCCCGCGCGCTGAGGGAGAAAGCCCCGCCCGACCCTGCCCAACCGAATGCTGCTGTGCGGTGCACAAAGCATGAAATGTGTACGTAAGCGACAAGAAATGCCTGCGAGCACACCGAAAACCTGGAGCCCAGTGGGCTCCCATCGCACCAGCTGCGCGCCGGGCAGCGCCGCAGCGGCGGACGCCTGATGCCCGAGATGTGCGCCAGAGGGCACTCACCCGTCCGACGCTGAATCAGTGCTTGCTGAGCTCGCACACACCAGCACAAAGCAAGCCCGACACCCCTCCCGCGCCCGTCACATCCGTCTCAAGTTTGGTGCCACCAAGTTCTGTCCCACAGCCGTGCAGGAAACTCTCCAAGAGCGGTGCAGGAAACTCTCCAAGAGCTCGGCAGGAAAGTCTTTCAGAGCTGTTGAGGAAACTCTCGCAGAGCTGGCCAGGACACTCTCCAGGCCAGCGCCCTGTCCCCACCCCATATTCCAGGTGTGGCGCTGCCGGTGCCCTCTCAAGAGCGCGACCGTGCGCTGCCACGGCACGGCCTCACCAGACCTCTGCGCGCCGCAGCCTATGCGCACACCAGGAAGCCGTTGTAGGGCTGCCCAAAGGTGTACGCGTTGTTGTCGGGCAGCAGGTCGCTGCCGGCGCGCGCGGCGGCCTCCGGGGCGGCGCCGGCCGCGGCGCCGCACGCCTTGGCCTTGGCATCGGCCGCCGGCGCGCCCAGCGCCTCCGCCAGCTCGCCCGTGGAGGCCGTCTCCATCGTCTCCATCTCCGCGACGCCATCAGCCCCGGCGGCCAGCGGCGCGGCCGGCGCGGCCGCTCCGGCGGCCGCCTGGGCTGCCGCAGCGGCGGAGCCGGTGCTGGCCTGCGGGACCCCGCGACACTGATTCACCCACACGAGCAGACCCGCGAGGGCGCTGCGCGCGCGGCTCACCAAGCAGCAGCAAGCGGGACGCCAGGGGCGGCGCGACGCGGGCATGCCTGGAACATGCTGCGCAGGCGCTGCAGCTCGGTGCGCAGACGCGCGGTCTCAGCCATGGCCGCGTGCCAGCGAGCGTCCATCTCGCCTGCCTCCGCCTCCAGGCCGGCGCGCTGCGCCTCGCTCGCGACAGTGTGCTGGCGCAGGTCCTTGCAGTTCTCCTGCAGGCCCTGGACCTGCGCGGGCGGCGACGCCAGCGTCGGGCGCGCCCGTGCGCCGACGCTCCGCACAGACTGGCGCCTGTGAGACAGCAGCAACGCAACAGGTGGGCACCACACGGTGCTGCAGGTGGCGTTTGCACGGCGCTGCAGGGCCGGCGCTGCCTCCGCCACGTCAGAGACAGTTCGTGTTGGGGCGTGGCGTGGCAGCAGCTGCGGGCGCGCAGGCGCCGGCTTGCGCATGCGCGACAGCAGCAGGACAGGCTTACCCCTAATCCTACCCTATACCCTAAGCATGCGCATGGGCCGCGCGCGCACCGCTTTCTGCGCCTCCTCCAGCTCGCCCAGGCGGCGCGAGCGCACGCGGCGCGCGGACTCGCGGTTGGCGATCCGGCGGCGGATGCGCCGCCGCTCCGCCGGCGTCAGGTTGGGCGCGTCGGCGTCGCCATAGTACTCGATCGGCCGCCCCACGCGCCGCTTCTCCGTCGGCTGCAGCCACGACAGGCAAGCGTGAGCAATGCCTCTACGGCACGTGGCGGTGCCTGTGGTATGTGCCTGGCCTGGTGCAAGCGCACAGCGCGGCTGGCTGACAAGCAAGCGCTCCACTTCATACGAGCTTCAAGTGGCATGCATGCGCTCCTTTGCGCGCGTGCGCCGGCAGGCCAGGGCGCGCCTTGAGCGCCTGGCCGCCCCCGGTGGTCAGGCGGGTGGAGCGCCGCGGTCGGCGCCGCCGCGCGCCGACGCCGCCGTCGTCGCTGGGCTCCTCCTCCTCCTCCTCCTCGCTCTCGGTCGGCGTTTCAGCCTCCGTGCTGGCGCGTTTGGCGCTGCGCGCGCCGCGCTCCAGCGCGCTCGCGCCCGCCGCGCCCGAAGTGTTGCCGGATGTGCCGCCCGACGTGGTCGCCGCGCCGGCCAGCGGTCCCGAGGGGCTCGCCGGCACCTCCGCCCTGGCCTTGCTGCCCGCGATGCCGGCCTGCGCGAAGTGGCGCGTCGGTTAGCACATCAAGTTGTGGTGGCGCGCGGCAGCTCGGTCGGCCGGCACCCTCAGCACGCTGCCCGCACTCTGCGTGATCCCAGGCAGGGGCTACCAAGAGCGCGGGAAGCACCTCAGCAGCGAGCACGCTCGAGAGCGAGTGCTGGACCGCGGGCTTGGCGGTCCAGTCCAGCACATCATCCAGGTCGGCCAGCGCCTCGACCGGGATGGACGGGAAGCGGGACAACTGCTGGGCTGCCGCGCTCATGTTCGCCGGTCGGGGAGGTCCTGGCGCGCCTGCCGCTGTGCTCCCGTGCGCGCCTGCAGGCAGCAGCATTGGCTTGAGAGAAGACCGGGTGCGCTCAGCGACGCCTGCGGTGTCCTTGGCTGGGCGCACTGAGCCAGCTTCCGCAGATTTGCCAGCTCGAACGGGTTGAGGCGACCTCCTGACAGCGTGCATTGTACTGCAGTTCCCACACCGGCTGGCCTGGGCCCCACCCCACCCCGCACGCCGGTGCCGCCCGGCTGCCAACGACCGCAACCAATGCTGCTCCTCAGGGAGCACGACCGGGCCGCACCCGCTGGTCGAATGTCCTTGATGCACCGGTGTCCCGAGGTCGAACACTTTATCCGCGGTGGCAGGAAACACCCTCCCGTCTCAGTCTGCTCTGCTCTCTGCTTCACCCGCCCTCAGTCGGCTAGAGGGACGCAAGACTTCGACCTGCGCCCTGCCTGCGGGCTGCTGCCTGCGTCCCGCCCGCTGGGCCAAAACCCTTACTTGGGGCTATTTCGCAAGGCTTGCACAAGAAAACGCGCTTGCTCGGGAGGTCCCGAGTCGGGACGGGCCTGCGCCAGATGTATGTTTGCTTGCGACAGGTGCACACAGTATGTTACAGGCGCGGTCACGCCGGCGCGTCCGACGGCAGCGGCCGGTATCGCGAGCGCTGCGGCGGCCGCGCGTACAGGCAGTAGTGCTGCACCGCCAGCACGATGCAGTAGGCTATGGAGATCAAGCCCAGGCCCAGCTTGACCGGGTTGCCCGTGACCAGCGAGGCGTCGCGCAGGGCCACCGCGTCCAGCACCTGCGCACGCACAGCGGCGGCGCGCCGCTGAGCTGCGCCGAGCGAGCCGGGAGCAGGCCGGGCTGCGCGCGTGCGGCGGCGCGCCTGCTGCGCCATGGACAGCACGCCGCCACCGAGGTCGGTGAGCGCGTTGGCGATCGTGAAGCCCTCCGTGGACGCATTGGCCCGCTGCAGCGCAATCTGCGGAATGTACTTGACAGCCGAGCCGGCCAGCTTGATGTAGCTCAGCAGGTACAGCAGGCCCAGCACGGAGAAGGCGCGGGCGCCTGCGGCCAGCGCGGCCGCGTAGCCGGCCACCGCGACGCCCGACGCGGCCAGCGCGGCCCACATCCAGCGCGAGACGCCCTGGTCGCCGCGCTGGTAGACGCAGATCTGCACCAGCGTCAGCGCGGTGGCCGCGTTGGCGTGGATGCTGAACACGACGTCGTTGCTGCGCACATCGATCGACTGGCCGCCGTGCTGCCGCCTGGGCGCCCGCGGACACAGGCCTGCCGGGCTTGTCCGACAGTGTTGCGCGCTCAACCAAGCGCCGCTCGGAGTTCGCCGCGGGGCGCTCACTCATAGTCGCTGCGCACGGACGCGCTCCAGTACATGACGCAGTTGAAGGCCGTGTAGCAGGCAAAGCTGACGAAGCTGATGACGGCAAAGTCGAAGCTCAGCCCCACGACACTCCGCTTAAGAGCGTTCATTAGCAGTTGAGGGTACCTGCCCGCAGCGCCGCTCGGCTGCGCCTGCAGCCAGCAGCCGAACGCTCCTGCGTTCTTGGCAGCGATCGCAGCTGCGGAGCAATGCGCACCATCCTATGAACCAACAAGAGAAGGACGTCCAGCCCAGCACGCTCGACGCGCGCGCCCACCCGCCTGCATGTGACAGCCTGCTCAGAGAGTCCGCAGCGGGACTACTTACCACTGCGGGTAAGCGAACATTACAGAACAGCGAGCGGCCTGCGCGCCTGCCTTACTGCGTCCTAGGAGCAGCTGAGAGTGGGCCGTGCCGAGGTGAGAGCGAGACAGGCCAAGGAGGGCAGCGTACCTGGCAGCGAGTCGTCTGTCGGCAGGGCAAAGCCAAGCGCCAAGCCCAGGGCGAGCGAGCTGGCCAGGACCAGCGCCGCGCTCAGGTTGCCGTCGTGGATGAGGCGGTGCGCCAGCCGCATCTTGTTGACCTCGCGACGGCCGGTCTCATCTTCCATGGCCCAGCACCAATATGCCCGCAGGCCACCGTGCAGTGCACGGCCGTCACTCGGTGTGCTGCGCAGACTGACAAGGCTGCAGCCTGGACGTACACACTGTGTGCGTCATGGCGTGTTCACCGTGGTCTGTAGACGCGCGTGGCAGAGCCTCGCGTTTATAGGCCAGACCAGGACATGCACACTGAAACAACGCTGCAGTGAACAGGCCGCCTGTTCACTAGCAGTGCCTGGCGCTGTGCTGAGCTAGGTGCTTTCGCGTGGCACGTGCGCGCTCGCCCTGGAAGGGTTGCGACAAATGTGACCGTTGCAGGCACGGAGGCTTCAGGCTCACTCTGATGTGGGCTCGCCGCAGCCGGAATACGTAGGAAATCAGTGAGCATCCGACATGGCGGGCTGCAAGGACGCAGGCGGCAAGGAGGTGGAGGCGCGCACCAAGGCGCTGTACCATGTGATGCAGTCCATAGAGGTGCGCGCGCAGCGCCAACGGAGGTCAAGGCACTTGACGCGGAGCAGTGACGTGGGCATGTGCGGCAGTCGCTTACAATGCAGCGCCCAGAAGTGAAGGAGATCGCGAGCGCCAGGGGCGCCTGGGCGGCGGCGAGGGTATCGTGGGCCTGTACGGCTCGGTGACGCGCACCGGGATGCAGCGCGTGCTGGACTGCCTGGCCGCGCACTGCGGCCTGGGCGCCTCCAGCAACCTGGTCGATGTCGGCGCCGGGCTGGGCAGGCGCGGCCTCGGCCCGGCGCGCCCGTGTCCGTCGCACCGGCGCCCGCTGCACGCGCCCTCAGGCAGGCCCGGCCTCGGGCGGCACGCCGAGGATCAGGAGCCGTGCTGTCTGCCGGTGGCCTCCTTCTTGCTTCAGGGTGGCGAGCAGCTGTGGTCAGAGCCCCGGTCACGCGCCCGCGCGTGTGATGTTAGCGCGGGGGCGTGCGCAGGCCGCTGCTGCACGCGCTGGTGAGCCCCGGCGTGGCGGGCGGCTGGGGGATGGAGGTGGACCGGATCAAGTGCGACAAGGCGGCCGCATTCCTGGCGCAGGCGGCCGCGGCGCTGCTGCGCCGCGGCGCCGTCCCGGCCGCGCTGCCCGTGCCGCTCGTGCGCTGCGCGCCGGTGGAGCGGGCGCGCAGCCCCTCGCGTGCGACGAAGCACATAGGGGCGCCAAGCGCGCTGATGGGCTGTCGCCTGGCAACCCCACGATGGGCAGGGCCTTGCTCCGCACCCGGCCAGCGACGGCCACGCCTCAGCGCGCCTCAGCGCGGCCTGCGCTGCGCGGCAGGTCGCATCGCTGGCGCCCGCGACGCACGCGTACTCGTTCTGGGAGGGCATCCCGGAGGCCGCCAAGCGCGCCTTCGGCCGCCTTTTCGCCGCGGCGCCGGACCTGCGCGGCGTGGCGGTGGTGCAGCGCGCGATGCGCGGCCGTGAGCCCGCTGCGGTGATGGCCGAGCTGGGCTTTGGCGCGCTGGAGCTGGTCGGCTCGTTCGCCGTCAGCATGTCGGGCGCGCCGGCCCGCCGGGTCCGCGGCGCGCCGGCGCTCGCGGCCCGGCAGAGCCACCTCCGGCCTCTGACTCGTCCGGGCTTTGAAAGCCAGCCCGCCTTGCCTGCTTGGCGCCCACCGCCGCACTCTACGTCTGCAGTCTGCGTCTCAGCAGCCACAATAGCTGTTGGCAGCCCGAGGCCAGGCGGTGCCTGGCAGCAGGCCTGCTCAGACCTGAGCTGATGCCAGCCAAGCCAAACCCCCTGGTTTTGCTCCTGCGGCCTGCCAGCTCGGCTGCTCGGGGCGGGCGCGCGCATGTGGCAACGGTCAAGCGCCCACCCGCGTGTGCAGGCAGCGGCCGCAGCTTCACCGCGTACGTCTTCCGGCGCGGCCCCGCTCCCGCGTGCGCCGCGCAGCGGCCCGCGGTCGCGGCGGAGCGGCCGCTGCCGGCCAGCCCGCCGCCGCCAGCAACGCCGGCCGCCGCCCTGCAAATGCGGCCGCCCGCGCGCCGCAGGTGCTCTGCTGGCCTGGGCCGGTCACTGTGGCCACTGTGGGCAGTGACGCCGTGTCTGCTGTGCTAACACTGCACATGATCCTGCTGCAAGGTGTGGCCCATGGAGGCCTGCCCTCAAAGCATTTGTGCAAATTCGTGTCCTGCGCGCTGAACAGGTCCGGCACCGCGGAGACGTCGGGGGCGGCGCTGCGCAGCACGGCGCGGGAGCAGGCTGTGGACGACGCCTGCCTGGGTCAAGCCCAAGCAGGAACAGAGGGTTATGCGGCTGAGGCGGCCGCAGCAGCCTGCGCCAATGCAGACGGGCAACCCGGCGGCGGCACGGGCGCGCCACACCGACTGGCGGCGGCGGCGGCGGCAGTGGGCCGCGCGGCGCCGCGCGGCCCGCGCACGCGCGGCGCGGCAGCGGCCGCTGTGGCAGCCGAGCGTGCAGCGTGCAGGCCCTGGGGGGCGCGCGCGGTGCCAGCTCAGGAGGCGCCGCAGCGGCCGCCGCGACGCGACGCGGCCGCCGCATCGACCCCGGGCGGGAGCGCCGCGCCGGCGGCCGCCGCGCCTGGCACGCCGGCCAAGGGGGGCGCCGGCGCAACTCCCACGGCGCGGCAGGCGCCGCCTGCGCGCTCGCCGCTCGGCTGCCTGCCCCAGAACGGCGCCGACGTCGGCGCCGCCCGGGCAGCCGCGGCGCCCAGCCCCGGGGCAGCCGGCTCGCGCGGCGCGGGGAGGGAGGCCGCGGACGCTGCGGCGCGAGCGTCACCGGGCGCTCAGCCGGGGCCCAAGGCCGCGAGGCTGGGCGCGTCCGGCGGCCAGCTGCGCCCCGCGGGCGTGCGCAAGCCGGCATCGCCCCGGGCCAAGGAGGCGCAGGCGCGCGCGCGCAGGGCGCAGGCGCCGCCGCGCGCCGCGGCGCAGCTGCTGCTGCGCGCGCAGCGCGGCGGGGGCACCGGGGCGCTGCGCGGCCGGAAGCTGCTGGCGGAGGCGCCGGGCGCGGACGCCGGCCGGGCCGTGCAGGGCCTGGGTGCGCTGGCATAGGGCAAGGCTGTGCAGCATGTGCGCCAGTGCATGCGTCGTGCATGGGCGTTGCTGACTCGATGTAATCATATATCATATCATTTTTCCCCTTTCAATTACTACGACCTGGAAAGATGCTCAGTCGAGCAACATGCTAGCCCAGACCCATATGCACTGACACCGGCCGCGTGACAGCACAGCACTGGTCTGCAGTTCGGCGCAAGGAAGCACTCAGCATGCGCAGAGCGCATTGAAATCTTTGGCTATTGCAGATGGGCGTGCTCGAACTGGCTGTCCGCGGCGCTGCCGCGCTATGGCAGAAGAGCCGCAACCCCAAGGAGTCCACGGACACCTTCATACTGTTCACACTGGCGTCCGTGCTGCTGGTGCTGCTGGCCGGCCTAATGTCGGGCCTCACGCTCGGGCTCCTGAGCCTGGACTCTATTGACTTGGAGGTGCGGGCAGCGTGCGTCGCGCCGCCCGCTGCCTGTGACAACGCTGGCTGCATGCGCAGCAGCCTGAGCGTGCAAGGCAGCAGCCAGGGAGCCGGCCCGCCGGCTGGAGGTCAAAGCCCAAGCAAGCAGACACGAAGCTGTGCTGCCGTGCGGCCAGGTGCTGCGGCGGAGCGGCACGCTGCAGGAGAAGGCGTGGGCGGCGCGGATCGAGCCGGTGCGCGGTCCGAGCATGCGCCCGCGGCCCCGGCGTCCAGCGTCCGGCCGTTGCGCAGGCGCCCGGCCGCGCCCGTCCAGGCGTCGCAGGGCCCGGGCCCGGCCTGCGGCGCCGGAGGCGCCGCGGACGCGCGCGCTCGCGCGCTCCCCGCGTGCACCCTTCCAAGCCGGTGCGCTGACGTGGTCGCGGCGAGACGCTGCCCGCGCGCGCCGCGCAGGTGGTGCGCAACCAGCACTTCCTGCTCGTCACCCTAGTCCTGTGCAACGCCGCCTGCACGGAGGTGCGCGGCCCCGGCGCCGAGCCCGGCGCCGGGCGGCGGCGGTGGCCCGCGCCCAGCTGGCTGCGCCGCGCTGAAGGCTGCAGGTCGGCGGCGGCGCTCCCGAGCGCCCGAGCGCCCGGCGGCGTTGCTGACAGCGCCGGCCGGCGCGCAGACGCTGCCCCTGGTGCTCGACAGGCTGGCCGACCCCATCACCGCCGTGCTGCTCTCCATCACCGTCGTGCTCATCTTCGGCGCGCCCCGCGGCCCGGCCCGGGCCTCCGCTCCTTGCCGGCCGCGTCGCAGCCATTGGGCAGCGCCACTGCCGCGGCCAGTGTCCTGCGCTCTGCTTGAGCGTAGGAGCTGTCATGCGCTCCGTTGGAGTGCGTCGGCAGCGCCGCTTACCGAGTGTGCGCCGCGCGCGCAGGCGAGATCATCCCGCAGGCGGTCTGCACGCGGTACGGCCTGGCGGTCGGCGCGTACAGCGCGTGGATCGTGCAGGCGCTCATGGTGCTGACGTCGCCGATGTCGTACCCACTCTCGCGCCTGCTCGACTGGGTGCTGGGCTCGGAGCAGTCGGTGCGCCGCGCCGCCGCCGCCTCGCCAGGGGGTTAGAGTTGGTAAGCCTAACCCTAGCGCGGCCCCCGCTTGGCCGGCGCACTCGAGCCGCACTCGCGCGCGCGCGGCATGCGGCCAGGCCGCGCCCGCGCACGGGGCCCGCCGTGCCTCTGCCCTGTGTGCTGCACGGCGCGCAGCCGCCGCCGTCTCAGGGTGCTGCGCCGCCTGGTGCGGTGCGACCGAGTGCGGGCCTCTCTGGATGGGGCCGGAGTGCGGCTGCTCTGCGCGGTCAGGCGCATGGGCGTGGTGTGAAAACCTGTCTCAAATGGCATGGGTAGCTGCTGTCTGTAGCCACAGGGTCTGGCATGCATCCAGGCTGCGATGCTGGTCGCTTGTGATGGGGGAGGCAAGAGTGCGCAGGCGCCGGCGGCAGGCCGCGTCCCCGGGCAGGCGCGGGCGCCGACGCGCGCGTCGCCGCGCGCAGGGCGCGTTCCGGCGCACGCAGCTGAAGGCGATGCTGGACATCCACGGCGTGGAGGAGGGCCTGGGCGGCGACCTGACGCCCGACGAGATCGGCATCATCCGCGGCGCGCTCGACCTGAGCCACAAGACCGCCGCGACCTGCATGACGCCCTTTGACAAGGCGCGGGCCCGCGCGCCGCCGCCGCGCGGGGCTCGTGCGCCTGCGGCGCGCCCGGCCTGAGCCGCAAGGCCGCCGCGGCCTGCGCGGCGCCTCTCGACACGGCGCAGGCCCCCCTCATGACCTGCGCGGGGGGTCCAAGTTGCGCGGCGCAACGTTTGCAGCGCCCAAAAGTGTTGCAGAAGGCGCCCGCTCCGCTCGTCGCCCCCACTGCAAATTGGCCCCGCGCGATGCATTATCAGGCGACTCTGCTTAGCGTCTGGTGCGAAGCCCGCTGTGTGTCGTCATTTACACCCCCGGCGCCACCCCTGCAGCATGCGCGCGTCGCGCCTGTAACAGCTGCGCGTAGCGGCCGTGCGCGCGTCCCAGCCCGCTGCGCGACGCTGCTTGGCCGTCACGGCGGGCAGCGCACAGCGGGGCGGCGCGCGCGCGCAGGTCTTCATGCTGAGCGCGGACCAGGAGTTGACGCTGCCCACGCTGCAGAGCATCCTGAGCTCGGGCCACTCGCGCATCCCCATCCACAAGCCCGGCACGCGGTGCGGCCCTGCCCTACCCTACAGCTCATGCCACTTGCGCATCCCCATCCCATGATGAGGCGCGGCTGTAGGCAGGAGGCGCTGGGCCTGCTCATGGGACTGGGACGGGTGGCGGGCGGCCGGGCCGGCGCATGAGCCAGCGGCGCGCGCGGCGGCGCAGGCAGGAGGCAATGGGTTGGTTCGTAATAGGGCTGGGAGGGGGTGCGGGCGGCTGGGCCGGTGCCTGAGGCAGCGGCGCGCGCGGCGGCGCAGGCAGGAGGTGCTGGGCCTGATCCTGGTCAAGGAGCTGATCCTGTGGGACCACACCACGCGCACCGAGGTCGGCCGCCTGAAGCTGCGCAGCATGCCGCTGTTGCGCGCCGACACGCGCCTGTACGACATGCTGCGCCTATTTGAGACCTGCCGCTGCCACATGGCGCTGCTGGTGCGCCCCCGGGTCCTCCCCGCCTCTGCCGAACCTGCCGCTGCCGCCCCTGCCGCTGCGCGCGCCGCGCGCGCGCCTGAGCCTTAGCGCCGGCGGCTGGCCGGGTCGGCAGTTGTATGGGTTGCTTTCTGTGTCTCATGCTGGGGCGCCCTCTCTGGCAGGGGCTGGAGCAGTGGGTCCGTGGTGAAGTTCTGACACAGCACAGCAGGACCGTGCAGGCGACGCTGGCCAGGGCATTCTATAGGATAGCGGTCTATAAGATACTCTGTTGTTGATGCTATCCTTGACCTGAAAAGAGGGGCAGCAAGTGTCCGGCAGTGGCCACACCCGCTGCTTGCCGCGCCCACCAGGGAGGCAGCGGCCTGAAAAGCTGACGGTGCAATTATCTTCTGCGCCGCGCAGGTGCAGCCGCCTGGGCAACCGGCGTCTGGCGCTGCCGGCGCGCCCGAGGCGAATGGCGAGGCGAATGGCGACGCGGTGCATGCGCCAGGCGCGCGCGGCGGCGACGTCAGCATCTCCGTCGATGCGTCGCCACCGGCGCCGCTTACCCCGGACGTGCGCGCGCCCAGGCCCGACCCTCGGCTCTGTCACGCCTCCATGTCAAGCGGCCTGGCCGTGCCTCACCTGTGGCCCTGGCACGCCTCAGCATGAACTCATTTGCGGCCGCGGCAACGGCGCGCACGCCTGCAGCGTGACCCCGAGCAGGGGCGCCGGGCAGGGCCCAGCGTCTGCCCAGCCACACCAGCCCGCACCTTGCCCGTTGACGCGCTGTCAGCGGCGCGTCGGCTGCGCATGCTGGACCGGTGTGGGTGATCTCTCATGCAGACGCTCGAGAGCACAGCGGCAAGCATCCTTGCACCTAAACGCCACACACACCCACACGATCGGGTGTTGTGGAGAGGGCGAGGCAAGGGCTAGGGTCAGGGCTAGGCTCTGGGCCCCGCTGGCCAGCGCCTACATAGGGCACATATGCTAGGTTTAGGGTAGGGCTGAGCGCGGCGCGGCGCGGCGCAGCGCGCGGGCGAGGTGTACGACCCGGCGCGCCTGGCGGGCTGCGAGCCGGTCGGCATCATCACGATCGAGGACGTGATCGAGGAGCTGATCCAAACCGAGATCGTGGACGAAACCGACCAGTTCATCGACAACCTGGGCCTTCAGCGCGTGAACGCCACGCTGCTGCTTAGCAGCCTGCCGCGGCACCTGCGCCTGTGCGCGCCCCGCGCCCCGCCGCCCGGGCGCCCGGGCGCCCCCCGCCCCTGCTGCTGGCTGTAGCCCCGCTGCCCGACCGGCGCGGCGTGGCCGCGGCCCTGAGAGCTCACGCCCGCACACCGTCAGTCGCGCCCGCGCTCAAACGGCGCACCAGACCTGTCCGGAGTGAGCCCTTGAGCAGAGCGCAAGGCCGTGAGCAAGGCCGCAAAGTGATGCAGCGAGCGCAGGTTGGAGGAGGCACGCGCGCCGGGGCACGCGCGCCGGGGCACGGCGGCGTGCCGCGACGCCGCAGGTCTGGGCCGCTTACCCTAGTCCTATACCCTGGCGCCGACGCGGCCTGCGCGCGCAGGCTGCTCAAGGCGCAGAAGATGCGCGTGGGCGCGCTGGCCACGCTGAAGGCCGGCCGGCAGCTGGGCGTGCCCGCGGACCCGTCGGCGGCGGC
>JAABUV010003491.1_pt1 | contig 20012 bp, 19 predicted proteins | sample 5559971 | NCBI WGS metagenome assembly JAABUV01 (sample SAMN10711881, study PRJNA513362) | rock metagenome | isolation source: Antarctica rocks | place: Antarctica: Victoria Land, Knobhead nord | collected 2015-12-19
GGGGCGCGGCCGGCCCCCCCCCGCCCCCCCCCCCCACCCCTCCCCCCTGTAGCTGTGCTGGGGCGGCTCGCTCTACATATCGTTTGATTCGAAAACGATCGAGTGGCGCGATCGGCAGCGCCCGCACGCGACAATGCGCATGCTGCTGTCGATTTCCCAAGCATTACTGATCATATTCTCGTCGCCCTTGCGCACCCAGAACGTGCGGCGATTCCCACACGCGATACAAGCGGGCGACCGGGACCCGGTCGGCGCTGGCTCGAAGGGCGGCTCCTGACGAGGAAGTAATCGTGGCATCTAACCTCACCTCACCTTTCGTACACTGTCATCATAGCATGTTTTCACGCTTATGTCAAGAAAGAGCGGTCCGTGCCGGGACGTTCACCACTCGCTCTATCTTCTATAACGTCCCGGTATAGCCACAAGGTAACGCCTTTTTTATGGGAAAACGCACATAATGTGCCACCCCTCGGCCTTTATGTCTAACGCGGGCTGTAACCTTCCATCTATGGTAGAGCATAACGACAGGAGGCGCATGATGCGAAACTCACGAGTGGCCTTCGATTCGGTACAATCATAGAATCAAGACGAGGAGAATAGCTCATGGCGCAATCCGACCCCACGACGCCGACCCCGGCCGACCTTGGCGCCGGCGACGTATCCCCCTTCGGCATGATCGACGACGACACGGCGGCCGCGATGACGGACGCGTCGCCGGCGGACCAGCCGCGCGGCGACGGTCCGCTGTGGTTCAAACACGCTATCTTCTACGAGTTGCTCGTGCGCGCCTTCCAGGACAGCAACGACGACGGCGTCGGCGACTTCCCCGGCATCATCGCGCGCCTCGACTACCTGCAGTGGCTCGGGATCGACTGCATCTGGCTGCTCCCCTTCAACCGGAGCCCGCTGCGTGACGGCGGCTACGACATCTCGGACTACTACGATATCCTGCCCGAGTACGGCTCCGTGGACGACGTGCGGCGCCTGCTCGACGAGGCGCACCGGCGCGGCATGCGCGTCATCATGGACCTTGTCGTCAACCACACCAGCGACCAACACCCCTGGTTCCAGGCGGCGCGTTCCAGCCCGGACAACCCCTACCGCGACTGGTACGTGTGGTCCGACACGACACAGCGCTACGCGGACGCGCGCATCATCTTCATCGACACGGAAACCTCCAACTGGACCTGGGACGAGCGGGCTGGGGCCTACTACTGGCACCGTTTCTTTAGCCACCAACCGGACCTCAACTACGACAATCCGGCCGTCCAGCAGGCCATGCTCGACGTGTTCCGCTTCTGGCTCGACCTTGGCATGGACGGCTTCCGCCTCGACGCCGTGCCCTACCTCTATGAGCGCGACGGCACGAACTGCGAGAACCTACCCGAAACGCACGCCTTCCTGGCCGAACTACGCGCCGCCATCGACCGCGAGTACCCCAACCGCGTGTTGCTCTGCGAGGCCAACCAGTGGCCCGAGGACGTCGTCTACTACTTCGGCACGCCTGAGCGGCCCGAGTGTCACATGAACTTCCACTTCCCGCTGATGCCGCGCATGTTCATGGCGCTGCGCCGGGAACAACGCCACCCGATCACGGAGATCCTGGCCCGCACCCCGCCGATCCCCCAGGGCAGCCAGTGGGGCATTTTCCTGCGCAACCACGACGAGCTGACTCTGGAGATGGTCACGGACGAAGAGCGCGACTACATGTGGGCGGAATACGCGCGCGACCCTCGTATGAGGCTCAACCTGGGCATCCGCCGCCGTCTGGCCCCGCTGCTCGACAACGACCGCCGCCGCATAGAGCTGTTCTGTGGGCTGCTGTTCTCGCTCCCGGGGACGCCCATCATGTACTACGGCGACGAGATCGGCATGGGCGACAATATCTACCTCGGCCTACCTCGGCGACCGCGACGGCGTGCGCACACCGATGCAGTGGTCGGGCGACCGCAACGGCGGTTTCAGCCGCGCCGACTTCGCCCGGCTCTATCTCCCGCCGGCGATGGACCCGGTGTACGGCTACCAGGTAGTCAACGTCGAGGCGCAGCAGCGCCAGGAGTCCTCGCTGCTGCACTGGGTGCGCGGCCTCATCAAGATCCGCCAGCAATGGCCCGTGTTCGGCGAGGGCGGCTTCGAGGCGCTCGACCCGGCCAACCCCGCCGTGTTCGCGTTCCTGCGCACCCTGGGCGACGTCGTCGTGCTCTGTGTCAGCAACCTCTCGCGCTTCCCACAGCCCGTCGAGCTCGACCTGGGCCGCTATAGCGGGTACACGCCAATGGAGCTGGCCGGCCAGGTGCCCTTCCCGCCCATCGGCGACCTGCCCTATCTGCTGACCCTCGCCTCCCACGGCTTCTATTGGTTCAGTCTGGAACAGTAGCCAAACGCTCTATTGGATGGTGTTCCACAGTTGAGCAGGAGCTACGCGGGATAAGTGGCCGACGTTACTGGTCGCCACCACAACATCGTGGCCGGCGTCAATCAGCAGTTGGGCCTGGGCCGCGAGGATCACGTCTCCGTCTAGTTCTTTCGGGTCGGCAGTCGGCTTACCCTGCTGGCGCACCCGTGCCCATAGGTGGGCCGCCAAGCGCATGGTCGCGGTGTCGATTGGCAGGTAGTCAAACACAGTAGCCAAGCTATCGAGAACTTGGAGACTTCCCGTTAGCCGCGCGCGCACGAACTCACGGCGTAGCTCGTAGTCGCAGATGTCCGGAATCGCCAGGCGCGCTCCCACCGCGTTAAGCCGCCGCGTCCACAACACAACGGACGGATCGGGACGGCGACGGGCGATCTGACCCAATGGGCCGGTGTCAAGAAGAATAAAGCGACTCATTCGGTGAATAGGAGCCGTTCGCCCAACTCCCTGCGCGTTTGTTGCAGGTTATGTTTGACGCGTTGCCAGGCACGTTCGTCTTCCTCGGGATCTACATCGCGCCATTGGGCCAGCAACGCTTCGTAAGCCGCTGCTTGGTTGTCGGCCCCACGAATGATTGAAGGTTGTTGGACAGCGGCGCGCCTCCCCGCGATCAGGTACTCATCCTCGGGATTGGGGTCCTCGCTGTACACCTTATTAAGGCCGGCAAGAAATGCGGCATCCTCGGTCCCAGGCTCCGGCGGCGGCAGTGCGGTGCGCTCGCTAGGTAGTTCTGCCTCGTGTGGTGTTGGTATGCGCTCGGTTGCCATGCTGTTATCTCCTGATAGTGCGGATGTCTCCGGTGCATCCTGTTTACTCATATTGTACGATGCCGCCGTCAGTAACGATATCTTTCGACCTCTACCAGGAGCATCCAACGGTCGAGTATCACAGACTAGAACTCGGCGTCCTTGCCCAGGTAGCGCATCTCTTTCCGGCGCGCCGTGATATGCGCTTGCTCCAGGTCGATGTCGTAATGCTCGGCGACGCGGATCACACAGTACAGGATGTCGGCCAACTCGTCGGCAATATCATTCGTACTGGTTGCATAGGCCGGGTTGCGCACCCGATCCGGGAGGTAGTAGCGCTCGGCCACCATGACGCGCCGGGCAAGGTCACCGACCTGCTTCATGAGTTCGATCATGGCGGCCTCGATAGGCCAGGGGCGTTGCTCGGCGGCGTCGAACGCGCGGATGACGGTCCGCGTCATCTCTAAAAGCTCCTGGAACGTGTGCCGCTTCTCCATACGCTGTTCCTTCCCAACCGGTGCGCGCACGTCCGTCTCTATTGGGAGCGCCGGCGAACCCAACGAGCTAACGATTGCCCTGGCGGATGCCCCTCGCCTCCCGCCTCTCGCCTAGTCGCACACGCTGTACGGACCCAGCGTGCGGTACTTCTCGTAGCGGCGGGCCAGCAACTCGTCGGGCGGGAGGATGAGCAGGGCGTCGAGCTCGGCGGAGACACGCGCGCGGAACGCGGCGGCGGCGGCGGCATGGTCGCGGTGCGCGCCGCCCGCTGGCTCGGGGATGATGCCGTCGACGATGCCGCCCTGCATCAGCCCCCGCGCCGTGATGCCCATTGTCGCCGCCGCCTCCGGCGCATGCGTCGCCGAGCGCCATAATATGGCAGCGGCGGCTTCCGGCGAGGCGACCGAGTAGTAGGCGTGCTCCAGCATCAGGATGCGGTCGGCGACCGAGAGCCCCAGCGCCCCGCCGCTACCACCTTCCCCAATGACGACGGCGACGACGGGTACGCGTAGCCCGGCCAGCGTGGCAATCGAACTGGCAATGGATTCGGCCTGACCGCGCTCCTCATCAGCCACGCTCACGGACGCGCCGGGCGTATCGATGAGGGTGACAACGGGGAGGGCGAGCGTCTCCGCCTGCTTGAAGAAGCGTTGCGCCTTACGGTAGCCCTCCGGATGGGCCATGCCGAAGTTGCGCTGCACGTTCTCGCGCGTGCCGCGTCCCTTTTGGTGGCCCACCACCATCACGGCGCGTCCATCGAGCAGGGCTGGCCCACCCACGATGGCGCCGTCGTCCCCGAAGCGACGGTCGCCGTGCAACTCCACGAAATCGGTGAAGGCCCAACGCAGATAATCGAGCGTGTAGGGACGCTCGGGGTGGCGCGCGACCTGCACCGTCTGCCACGGCGAGAGGCCGGCGTAGAGCTCGACCGTTTCCTGCTCCAGCCGTTGCTCCAACGCCACAGCCTTACCCGACGCCTCGGACTTATCCTTCTCGCTCTTGGCAGACTCAGCCTCGCGCCGCAGCCGCGCGATCTCGTCCTGCAGGCCTGTCAACCCCTCCTCAAAGGGGAGCGTATTAGCCGGCATGGCGTCCGTTGCTCCCATTAAGCGTAGCGGCGACGCGCAGAGCCGCGTAGCCCTCTCCGGCGGCCGGCGCATAGGTACGGGCCATATAGAGGCGCAGCAGCGTCGCCAGCGTCGCACGCAACTCCGCGCGCGGCGCCACCAGGTCGATCATGCCGTGGGCCAACATGAACTCGGACGTATTGACGTCGGCCGGCAGCTTCTGCTTGGTGGCCTGCTCGATCACGCGCGGGCCGGCGAAACTGATGAAGGCGCCGGGCTCGGCGATGTTGACGTCGCCAAGCAACGCATAGCTGGCCGGCACGCCGCCGACGGTGGGGTCGGTCAGCAGCGAGATATAGGGCAGCTGGCCCTTTTTGAGACGATCGAGCGCCGCGACCGTTTTGGCCATCTGCATCACGGCGTAGACCCCCTCCTGCATGCGCGCCCCGCCGCTGGCCGCTACGATGAGCAGCGGGCATCTAGTATCCGCCGCGAGATCAATGGCGCGTGCGATCTTTTCGCCGACGGCCACGCCCATAGAGCCGCCGATGAAACTGAAATTATGCACGGCCACGACGAGCGGCTGGCCGTCGAGGGTCCCAGCTCCGTAAATCAGCGCCTCGGTCGTCCCGGCCTTACGCGCCTCGTCCTCCAGCTTGACCGCGTACTTCTGCTCACCCGCGACGAAACGCAGCGGGTCAGCCGAACACAGTCCACGGTCGCGCTCGTCGAAAGAGCCCTCGTCGAGGAGCAGGGCCACGCGCTCATACGGGGAGAGCCGGAAGTGATACTTACACTTGCTGCAAACCTTGAAGTTGTCTTCGTACTCTTTGGCGTAGAGCAACTCATGGCAACGCGGGCACGAGATCCACAGATTATCGGGCACGCGGCGGTTAGCGTCGTTGGCGCGCTCAGGGAGGGGCAAGTACTTGGGCCGGCGGCGAAAGATTTTTTCCACGCGTATCGCAGTCTCAAAATGTCCGTTGTCAATCAATCCACACTATATCACCCGCTTCCGTTCGGCGGCAAACAACGAGCAATCAGCCGTCAGCAATCAGCTGTCAGCTCTTCTCAAGCGCTGTTCACGCTTGGCGGCTAGCAACTCCTGTTCGACGCCTATTACCGTCAAAGGATCGCATCACATTATCGACCGGATCAGCTGACAGCTGATTGCTGATTGCTATTAGACATAGAACATCTGGGACGCCTGCGCGTCGAGTTCCTCTTCGCGCCGGGCCAGATCGGCAATGGTGACCGCGCCGAACAGGTCGCTGAGGAGCGCTTGCGCGCGTCCGACGAGCTCGGCGATCGCCCTGGTCTCGGGGTTCGTCTGGCCGTTGCCATCCTGACCCAGCGGCTCGAGAATGGCGCCCTCTAGCGCCTCGACAACCTCCAATACGGTGATAGTATCGGCGCGCCGGGCCAGCGCGCAGCCGCCCAGCGCGCCGCGGTGGCTGTGCACTAGCCCCGCGTTGCGCAGCGCCGTGATCTGCTGCTCGAGAAAGCGCTCGGGGATATGCTGGCGCGCCGCGATATCACGCGTGGTCAGTCGTCCGCCGCCACGGTCTTGTTGTATGGACATGGCGATCAGCGCCAGCAAACCGTATTCAGTTTTCTTGGAGAATCGCAATCGAACACTCCTTTCGCCCTTTAAGGATTATACGATAATGCTTGTACGCGAGTTCGCGAACTCGTGGAGCGTTGTAGGGCGGGGTCGCGGCTACTTGGGCCGGCGCGCTACAATAGTAGACAGATTATTGTTACTCGCCACTCACTGTTTAATAAAGGAGACGCCCATGAAGCTTGCCGATCGCGCCCGCCGCATCGCCCCGTCCGCCACGATGGCCGCGGCCGCCAAGGCCAAAGAACTGCAGCGCGCCGGTGTCCCCGTGATCGCGTTCGACGCGGGGGAACCGGATTTCGCCACGCCCGCGGAGGTCAAAACGGCGGGGATCGACGCGATCTCGGCCAACTTCACCAAATACACGCCTGTCGGTGGCATCCCCGAGCTGCGCGAGGCGATCGCGGCGCGCCTGCGCGCCGACGAAGGTCTGGACTACGCGCCCGACGCCATCGTCGTCGGCAACGGCGCCAAGGAGATCTGCTACGACCTCTGCCAGGTATTGCTGCAGGAGGGCGACGAGGCCATCATCCCCGCGCCGTATTGGGTGAGCTACGCCGAGCAGGCGCGGCTGGCCGGCGCGGAGGCGATCATCGTCGATACGACGGAGGAGAGCGGCTTCAAGCTCAGCCCGGCGCGGCTCGAGGAAGCTATCACCCCGCGCACGCGCCTGCTCTTCCTCAACTCACCCTGCAACCCGACCGGCGCTGTGTACAGCGAAGAGGAGTTGCGCGGCCTCGGCGCGGTGCTGGAGCGCCACCCCGACGTGACGCTGCTAACCGACGAGATCTACAAAAAGATTGCCTACGGACCAACCCATCGCGCGCCGAGCGCCGCGGCCGTGCTGCGGCACCTGTCCGACCAGATCGTGCTCGTCGACGGCGCCTCTAAGGCCTACGCCATGACCGGCTGGCGCGTCGGGTTCGCGGCGGGACCGCGCGCCCTGATCAAGGCCCTGCGCGACCTGCAGGGCCACAGTACCTCCGGCACCGCCTCTATCTCGCAGAAGGCCGCGGCCGTGGCGTTCACCATGGCTCAAGGTGAGATCGAGCGCATGCGGGGGGAGTTCGAGCGCCGCCGCGACACGGTGGTGGCCGGGCTCAACGGCATACCGGGCGTCCGCTGCGCGATGCCGGACGGAGCCTTCTACGCCTTCCCCAACGTACAGGGAGCGCTGGGACAATCCTACCAGGGCCGCCGCGTCGAGACCGCGCTCGACCTCGCGGACTACCTGTTGGAGGAGGCGCACATCTCGGTCGTACCGGGCGAGGCGTTCGGCGCGCCCGGCTACCTGCGCTTTTCCTACGCAACGGGCATGGCGCAGATCGAGGAAGGGTTGCGCCGCATGGGCGCGGCGCTGGCGGCGCAACAAGTCGGCGCGGCGCGCTAACACCCTTTCATGAGCGACATCCTCGACATCGAGCAACCGGCCGCCCTAATGGCGTACCTGCGCCGCACGGGGCGCATCGCGGCGGATGAACAACCGGCCATACGCGTACTGGGCGGCGGCGTTTCCAACCGTACAGTACTGGTCGAGCGCCCCGATGGCGAGGCCTGGGTACTCAAGCAGGCCCTGGAGAAGCTGCGCGTGGCCGTAGATTGGTTCAGTAGCCCCGAGCGCGTCCACCGCGAGGCGCTGGGCCTGCGCTGGCTGGCCGACCTCGTGCCCGCGCAGCGGCTGGCCACGCTCGTCTTCGAGGACCATGCCCACCACCTGCTGGCCATGCGCGCCGTACCACAACCGCACGACAATTGGAAGTCGCTGCTCCTCGCCGGCCACCTGAAAGAGGATCATGTGGCTCAGTTCGGCCGGCTACTGGGCGCGCTACATCGCGAGACCGGCGCGGGAGCCGCACGGCACGCCGAAGCGGCCCGAGCGTTCGACGATCGGTCTTTCTTCGCGTCGCTACGCCTCGAACCGTACTACGGCTACACGGCCACGCAGGTCCCGGCGGCAACCGGCTTCCTCCATCGGCTGATCGCGGAGACCCTGGCGACGCGCGTGACCCTGGTCCATGGCGACTACAGCCCTAAGAACGTCCTGGTGTACCAGGGCGACGCGGGCGACGGGACGCTCGTCCTGCTCGACCACGAGGTGATCCACTACGGCGACCCCGCCTTCGACCTGGGCTTCTCGTTGACGCACCTGCTCAGCAAAGCGCACTATCTGCGCGGCCAGCGCGACCTGTTCGCCGTCGCCGCGAACGTCTACTGGGATACCTACGCCGCCACGGTCGGCGCCGCGCCGTGGATGGCGGGAGTGGAAGAGCGCGCCGTCCGCCACACGCTGGCCTGCCTGCTGGCCCGCGTGGCCGGCCGCTCTCCGCTGGAATACCTCGACGCTGGCGCGCGTAGCCGCCAGCGCGAGGCCGTGCTGGCCCTGCTGGCGCGTACTCCACCAACGGTCCCCGCTCTCATCGCACGCTTTGTCGCGGAGGTATAGCGCCATGCCCGTTATCAGCAGCCTGACCGCACGGGAGATCCTGGATAGCCGCGGCCGGCCGGCGGTACAGGCGACATGCGTCCTAACCGGCGGAGCCACGGGGACGGCGTCGGTCCCGTCGGGGGCGTCGACGGGGACGGCCGAGGCGCTCGAGCTGCGCGACGGCGACCCACGCCGCTACCGCGGTTTGGGCTGCCGCGTGGCCGTCGAAAAGGTCAACGCCACGATACAGGGGGCGCTGGCGAACCGGCCCATGGCGGACCAGGCCGCGCTCGACGAGGCCATGATCGCGCTTGACGGGACGGACAACAAGTCACGCCTCGGCGCCAACGCGACGCTGGCCGTCTCACTGGCGTTTGCCCGCGCCATCGCGGCAGACACAGACACGCCGCTCTACCAGTATTTCGCGGACGTACTCGGGCAACCGTTGCGCGCGCTGCCGCGCCCCACCATCAATCTGTTTAGCGGCGGCAAGCACGCCGGAGGCCAAGTGGCGATCCAGGACGTCCTCGTGGTCCCCGTCGCGGCGCGCACGATCGACGAGGCCCTGGCGATGACCTTCGACGTCTACCAGGCGGCCGCCGACATCGCGTATCGACGGTACGGCATGCGCGCGCTGACCGCCGACGAGGGCGGCTTGGCGCCGCCGTTCCCCTCGGCGGAGGCGATGCTCGGCGACGCCGTCGACGCCATCCGCGCGGCCGGGCTGGCGCCCGGTCGGGATGTCGCGCTCGCCGTCGACGTGGCCGCCAGCCACTTCTACCGCGAGGGGCGGTACCACCTCGACGGCGCGGACCTCGACAGCGCCGGCATGATCGCGCGGCTGGCCGCCTGGCTCGACCGCTACCCTATCGTCAGCGTCGAGGACGGGCTGGCCGAGGACGACTGGGACGCCTGGTCGCGGCTGCGCGCGCGCGTGGCCGGGCGGGCCTTGGTGTTGGGCGACGACCTGCTATGCACCAATCCGGCGCGCATCCGCCGGGCCATCGCCACGGACGCCGCCGACGCCCTGCTGCTCAAAGTCAACCAGATCGGCACGCTGACCGAAGCGGCCGACGCCTGCCGCTTGGCGCGCGCCGCCGGGTGGCGCGTGACGATCAGCGCGCGCAGCGGCGAGACCGAGGACGACTGGTTGGCCGACCTCGCCGTCGGCTGGGCCGGCGAAGGGATCAAAGTCGGGTCCATTCAGCACTCCGAACGGTTGGCCAAGTACAACAGGCTGCTCGCTATCGAACGCGACACAGGGCTCCCGCTCGTCGCGTGGCCGGCGCCCATTCAGCGTATGTCGTAGGGGGCGAGCGTCGTGACCGCGGGATGCGCGACGACACCCCACACATAGAGGCGCTCCTCCGCATCGCTATGTAGACGCAGACGCGGCAGCGGATGGCGCGCGACCCCATCCAGCACCGCGCCGTCGGGCTTATATTGCGCGCCGTGGCAGGGGCACAGGAACGTGCCGGCGCTGTCGAGCCACGAGATGAGGCAGCCCATGTGCGTGCAGGAGGCGGAGAGCGCATACAGGGGCCGGCCGCCGCCGGGGTTGACCAGGAAGCCCTCGATCGCGCCGGCCCGAAAGCGTACGGCCTGTCCCGCCGCGATGTCGGCGACGTGGTGGCCTGTCGCGAGCCACTGGCCGCGGTCCCCCGGTACCAGCGGGGTGTCGTATGGCTCGGCCGACTCCTGCTGGTATCCGTCGCGCTTGCCCTTGTCATAAGCCGCGGCGGCGCCGCCCGCGGCCCCAGCAGCCAGACCGGCGGCCGTGGCGGCGATACGCCCGAGCAACCGGCGCCGCGAGAGGTCGGGAGCCGGCGCGCCGGGTTCCGTCCGCTCCTGCGCGGGCTCCTGTCCCTGCCGCGCCGCGGCGAGCCGCGCGCCCAGGCGCTCCACGAAAAGGTCGCCGGGCCGGCCGTGCGCGGGGTTCGCCCCCTTGAGCAGGGCGGCAACCTCGGCCAGCTCGGCGTCCTCGGGTGTGAGCGCCGCGCGGTCGCGCGGGTCGCGCTCGGCCGCCAGGTCGTCGAGCACCCGGTTGAGGCGCTCCACATCATCGCTCATCGCCCGTCTCCTCCCGCGGCTCGGCGGCGCGCTTGAGCGCGCGATGCTGCAACACCTTAACGTTGCCCTCGCTCGTACCCATGCGCCGCGCTGTCTCGGCCACGCTCAACCCCTCTAGCAAACGACAGGCCAGGACGGTACGATAGTTCTCGGGCAACTGCTCCAGCAGGGCCGTGGCGCGCACCGCCGTCTCCGCCGCGCGCGCGGCCCCCGCGGGCGGGGTCGGTGGCCGCGTCAGGCGCGCCTCATCCAGCGCGATCACCCGCGCGCCGGCCCCGGCGCGCCAATAGTCGGCCACGGCATTGCGCGCCACGCGGTAGAGCCAGGCCACGATACTGCGCTCCTCGCGCGACGAGTCGAGGTGGGTCAGCGCCTTGACGAACACCTCGCTAGTCAGGTCCTCGGCCGCCTCGCGATTACCAACCTTGCCATAGATGAACAGGTAAAGGGGCCGCACATGCGCGCGGTACAGCGCATCCGCGTCCAGGCTGTCCGTTCCCATGCCAGGCCCCGTACCTGTTGTTACTTTAGGCTGCCATAACATCGCGTCCCGCCCCCGCACCTCGTGAACCGGCTGTCAGCTATCAGCTATCAGCTATCGACCGTCGCCCGGAACTATCGACCATCGACCATCGACCATCGACCATCGACCATCGACCATCGACCATCGACTTACATCACCTTAATGATAGGGCAATTGAGCACCGTGCCCGTCATCGTGAGCGTCAGCTTACCGCTCTTGGCTAGGCCCTTGATCTGGTCGTCCTTACCCAGGGCCACGGCCTGACTCGGGTCCTTCCAGGTAACCCGCACCTCCTGCCATAGTGGGGTGTAATCGGCCGCGCCGGGTGTCGAGCCAAAGACCGCGCCACGACTCGCGTAGCGGCCATTTGTCACCAGGTAAATCTGGCCGGCGGTAGACAGCGACTTGGCGAGATTAGGCGCGTAGTTGATGTGATCGCGCGCGGCCTCGTCCTTGTTCGAGGTATCCGTGGAGAGGTAGCGCAACGTATGACCGTCGTAGTAACCCATGAAGGCCATCATCGACGTCATGCTCATGGACCCCATCGAGCCCGTCCCGGCGCCGCCCGACCCGGTCCCAGTTCCGGCGCCGCTGGAGCCATGGCTCGACACGATGAGCGTAGCGGTCATCGTGGGGTGCACCGCACAGTGATACGTGTAGGTGCCGGGTTTGGTCAGGGTGAGCGAGAAGGTCTTGCCGGTGGCGAGATCGTTGGAAGCGGTCCAAGCGCCCGTATCGCTGGTGACGGTGTGCGGAGCGGTGTCTTTATTCGTCCATACAACCGTCGTACCGGGCGCCACGGTGAGAGTCTGGGGGCTGAACGCGAAATTCTGGATAGCCACCTGGACGACCGTGCGCGCCGGATGCGCGGGGGCGGCGGCGCGAGCCTGTAAGGCCGATCCAATCAAGAGCAGTGGCGCGGCCACGGCCGCGAGCGTGGCGAAACGAGTATAGCGCATCGTGCGATCCTCCTACCTCTAACTGTGAACCATTGGCGGTCTCACTAGGTATATACGGAGGCGGTTACACACGGCGGACTATAAAAAAGGCGGCGCCGTGAGCGGCGCCGCCGATGGTGGAGATGGGGGCGAATCGAACGCCCCGTCCAAGAGCACAAAACAAGACACGTCTACAGGTATATCCGGCATTTTAATGTCGGGTCCGCGTCCTCTACCGGCGAAGTCCGCTGACCCCTGTCCTATAGTCTTAGGCGCGCCCCATAGGGGTCAGGCGCGCGGCATCCCGGCTAAATGACACCCGGAACCCGACCCGTCGGGACGGGGTCGGTCGGATGTACGCGGCTTAATTAAGCGGCGTAAGCGAGTTCGTTGTTGCCAGTTAAGGCGTTGCCACCGGATTTACGAGGGTGATGGCGTCCTCGACCCGCGATGCCCTGCTACATACCCCTGTCGAAACCTAACATCCCCATAGCTTGGGACATCCTTATTATACCATAAAAAGATGCCTTCCAATCGAATTTAAGGATTCGCGAGTATGTCATGCCCCCCGATGCGACGCCAGACGATATGACGCTCGCCCACGCGCCGATCCGCGCCATAGTTGAAGGTGGCGCGCCCGTCGGGAGCCCACGTCATCTCGTAGACATCCGCATGGCCCTGCACGCGTTTTACACGCAATCCCGGTCTGAACCCCTTGCCGGCGCGCAGGTCGGTTACCATTTTCCGCACCGCCGTCAGGAACCGCGTTTGCTCCTGCGGCGTCAAACCCGCGAACTCGCGCAGGAACTGCGCCCACTCTTCATGCGTGGGCATTGGCGCCTGAGTCGCTCTCTTCCCTGGCTAGCCGCGCCGACTCGGCTATCTGCTCCTCCGTCGCGCCTAGATGTCGGAACCAATCCTCCGTTTCGTAGTAGTGCGCATCGGCGCGCGTGTCGCGCAACTCGTCGATCCACCGTGCGAGGAAATCGCTGGGGGTTTGCCCTTGCGATGTAGCGGCGTGTTCGATAGCGCGGTACTGCTCATCGGACAACTCGATAACTTTGCTCATCTATGTACTTCCAATCTCTTTTCGACTTCCGACTTTCGACTCTCGACTATCCGCGCCGCCGCTCGGCCAGCGCCCGCTCGATCTCGCGCTTGGCGTCGCGCGTGGCCATCGCGTCGCGCTTGTCGTACTCTTTCTTGCCGCGCGCCACGCCGATCTCGATCTTGGCGCGGTTGTGCCTGATATAGATACGCAGCGGGACCAGCGTGTAGCCGGGGCGCTTGACGATGCCGGCTAGTTGATTGATCTGGCGGCGGTGCAGCAACAGCTTACGGCGGCGCATCGGCTCGTGGTTGAAACGGTTGCCGCCCTCGTAGGGAGAAATATGCGCGTTCCACAGCCAGGCCTCGCCGCCGTCGATGCGCGCGTACGCCTCGCGCAGGTTGGCGTGGCCGGCGCGCAGCGACTTGATCTCGGTCCCCGTCAGCGCCATACCGGCCTCGTAACGATCCTCGATGAAGTAGTCGTATCCGGCGCGGCGGTTCACCACCAGCGTGCTATCGCCGCCCTCGTCCTTTTTCTCTTTGGTCGTATTCTTTGTCTTAGCCATCTGTTCTCAATCTCGTGTGTCGCGGGCACAGTCCCTCCATATAATACTCGCTCAGCGCGTATGTAGATTCGATGCAACCGCGCGTCCGCGCGTCCGCGCGAACAACATATTTGCCGAACCTGCCGGGTGTGGTGTACCATGGACAGCGGACCAAAGTACTAGTGACAACAGCCCAAAAGTACTACCCACGTCCCCCAGGTACTAGTGTAACGGCCCAGGATGGGGACGGCAGTGAGTGTGGACAAGGAGGTAGATAGAGACTACTCGGGGTCAAGATCCGTGAAAAATGCTTACCTGCTTTGCTACGGTCGATTCTGGTAGACATAGCCACACGCACGTTGGTTACGTCGGTAATAGAGATATAGGAGTCTACGTTGCGACAATCCACCTTCTGGCGCGCGCTCCTCGCTTCCACCGTTACCCTCTCGCTCGCGGCGCAGGCCGCGACCAAGCCCAATGCCGGCCATGCCGATACCGGCGGCGCCGCTGCTGGCGGCACGGCCGTTCCTTCACACATCCACTCCGGCGGCCTCTCGGCCGCCGAGGTGACGCGCCTCGCCCAAGACGCGAACCAGCGCGTCGTGGTTATCCTCAACGATCAGCACCCCAACCTGCCCGCGCGCGGCAACCTGCGCGCGGCGCGGGCGCAGGCCATCGCGGCCGATCAGAGTTCCGTCGTGGCGGAGTTGCGGCAGGTGCAGGCCCCGCGACTACACGCCTTCCACCTGATCAACGCCGTCGCCGCCACCGTCTCCCCGGCCGAGGAGGCGCGCCTCAAGGCTAACCCGCTTGTCCGGGCCGTCGTGCCCGACCGCGTGATCCAGGCGCCGCGCCAGCCCTCATTGACCGATAGGGCGTCCGCCGCGCCGACGACCCCCTCGTTTATCCCCGCCTGCGAGAATACCATCGAGACCGATCCCGAGGCGCTGCAGCTGACGAATACGGCGTTCAACGATGCGTCGACGCCGCAGGCCCAGAGCATCGTGACCGGTACGGGCGTCACCGTGGCCTTCCTCGCCGAGGGCCTCGACATCAACAACCCCGAGTTTATCCGCCGTGACGGCTCGCACGTCTTCACAGACTACCAAGACTTCTCGGGTGACGGTCCGAACGCTCCGACCGTGGCCGCCGAGGCTTTCGGCGACGCCTCCTCCATCGCCGCCCAAGGCAAGGGGATCTACAGCGTCAACGACTACGTCAACAACAACAGCCCCGCCAAGCGCAAGGACGCTGACTGCCCCAAGATCCGCGTCCTGGGCATGGCGCCCGGCGCCTCGCTGGTCGGCCTCAAGGTCTTCGACTCGTCGGGCATGGCCGATAGCAGCACGATCGCCCAGGCCGTCGAGTACGCCGTCGACCACCATGTCGACGTCATCAACGAGTCGCTCGGCGGCAACGTGTATCCCGACAACGCCAACGACCCGCTCAGTCTCGCCAACGACGCTGCGGTGGCCGCCGGCATCCCGGTCGTGGCGAGCAGCGGCGACGCCGGCACGGCCGGGACCCTGGGCCCGCCGGCCACCGACCCCAACATCATCTCGACCGGCGCGACGACGCAGTTCCGGCTCTATCGACAGATTGGCTATGCCGGTACCACGCTCGCGAACGGCTACGTCGACGATCGAGGCGGCGCCCCTGACCTCGGGCGAGATCGCCCTGATCATCCAGGCCTACCGCCAGGCGCACGGCGGCGTGAGCCCTTCGCCCGCGCTCATTAAACAGATCGTCAAGAGCACGGCGACCGACCTCAACATCCCGAGCTACGAGCAGGGCGCGGGCCTGATCAACAGCCTCAAGGCGGTGCAAGCGGCACTCTCCTATCAGGATGCCAATAGCGCCCCCGGCGCGGCGCCGCAGGGCGACGCCGTCCTCACCTCTCCGTCCCAGCCTCTGACTGCCGTGGCACAGCCGGGCACGCCGGAGCGCTTCGCGGTGCAGGTCACGAACAGCGGCGCCTACACGCAGACGGTGCAGCCGCGCGTCAGGACGCTTGGCGCCCCCATCGACAGTCAATCCTTCACCGTCAACCTCAGCCCGACCGCGCCTGGCGCAGCGACCTTCGTCGACCTCGTCGGCAACAAGCGCGCCTACGTCGAGCAGGACTTCACAATACCCGCCGGGGCCGACCGCCTCGACGCGGCCATCTCCTTCAATGTGACGCGGCGCTTCACCCTTGCACGCCTAGCGCTCATCGACCCGCGGGGTCGCTACACCGCTTTCACATCGCCGCAGGACCCAGGGCCTCCTTACGCGTCGAGCGGCTACGGGCACGTCGACGTGCGTAACCCGCTGCCCGGCACGTACCGCGCGATCATCTTCACGGCGGCGAGCGCCGGCGGCTACAGCGGCCCGGTCAAGCTTGACGTGTCGACCTCGAACTTCGCGCCCGCCGGCACGATCTCGCCGGCGTCCCTGACCCTCGCGCCCGGCGAGAGTAGTTCGTTCACGGTCTCGACAAGCACGCCGGCCCAGCCCGGCGACCAGAGCGCGGAGGTCGCGATCAGCACGACGAACACCGCGACGGGCGCCGTGACGAGCACGGGAACCATCCCGATCATCTTGCGCTCGCTCGTGCCGACCCCGCCCACCGGCTCCGCGACGGTCTTCACGGGCACGCTCACGGGTGGTAATGGGCGGCAGCTCTCACCCGGCCAGACCCTCACGTACGCCTTCGACGTGCCGGCGGGGGTGAAAGACCTCGACCTCGGCGTGGCGATCACCGACACGGCCTACAACCTGGAGGGCGTGCTCGCCACCCCGGACGGCCAGCCCATCGACGTACAGAGCACCGTGATCAGCGCGACCGATCCCAGCGGCGCGTTTGTCTCGCCGCCGAGCAACAACGTCGTCACGAAAGCGTACACGAACACGCTGCAGATCTTCCGGCGTGACCCGCAACCGGGACGTTGGATGTTCGTCTTGTTCATCAACGACAACGTTTCGGGGCGACAGACCACGCTACCCTTTACGGCCACGCTGCGCTTCAACGGCGTGCGCGTGGACGCGTCCAGCGTGCCGAACGACGCGGGCGTTACCTTGCCGGGGGGCGCGCCGGCGCAGGTCCCGGTCACGGTGACCAACACGGGCAACACGACCAAAGACTTCTTCGTCGACCCGCGCCTGAACACATATGTACAACTCCCGCTCGGTGGCTACACGACATCCATTCCGCTCTCTCCGACCGAACCGATGCCGCCGTTCGTCGTGCCGACGGAGTCGACCCTCTTGAGTGTGGCGAGCAGGTCGGTGTCCCCGACCGTCCCCATCGAACTCGACCTCAGCAATGCCGATGGAGCTCCGCCGTACGGCGGGACAGGCTCTCCAGAGATCCGCGGACGCTCGTTCCTCGATCCGTTCACCGGCTACTACGCCGCAGCCGCCTCGTCGCGCGCCGCCGAGGTCGCGCCGGGGCTCTGGCTGGCCGCGCCGTCGGAGATCGGCCCCTATAGCAACACGGGGGCGATCACGACCACCGTCGAAACGGCGGCGATCGTCAACACGCAGGGCTTCGACACAGCGATCGACTCCTCGACAGGTGACATCTATGCCCTTTTCGCGGGTCAGCCGTCGAGCCCCTACACCCCGCTCACGCTCGCGCCAGGCCAGACCGGCGTCATCACCGTCACGATCGCGCCGACCGCCACGGCGGGTTCGGTGATCAGCGGAACCCTGTACGTGGACACCTTTAGCTTCATCACGGCCAGCGGTGACGAACTGGCCGGCATCCCGTACGCGTACACCGTTGGCGCGGCCTTGCCGGCGCCGACAAGCACGGCCACCGTCAGCGGCACCGCGACTGTCAGCGGGACGGCAACCGTCAGCGCGACGGCCACCGTCAGCGGCACGGCAACGGTGAGCCCAACAGCTATCGTTAGTGGCACGGCGACGGTCAGCCCAACGGCCATCGTTAGTGGCACGGCGACCGTCAGCGCCACGGGCACCGTTAGTGGCACGGCGACCGTCAGCGCGACGACGACCGGCACGGCCGCGCCGCCGACGGCTACCGGCACGGCCATCCCCGCGACCAGCACGGGGACAGCCGTATCGGCCACGGCCACGGGCACAGCCGTACCGGCCACCAGTACAGGCACAGCTATAGCGCCGACCAGCACGAGTACTGGCGTGCCCGCGACGAGCACGGACACGGCGGTCCCCGCGACGGCGACGGGCACGGCGGCCCCGTCCGTGACCGCGACACCGGGCACGGCGGGGGCGACCGGCCCGGTCTGCCAACTCTTCGCGCTGCCCGCCTTCGACACCGTCCCGCGTGGCGGTGAGCAGGCGCTCGTCTTCGTGGCCGCGCCCGGCTCGCCGATCACGGCCACCATCCGCGCGGCCTACCCCGTCTCGGCCACGCTCTACACCGACAGCAGCCTGGACGGCTCCAATGGCTTCGGGACCACGCTCACCGGCAAGCGCGTGGCTGGCGGCTATCGCTACGCCTTCCCTGTCGAGGCCTCCGGCTTCGCGCTGCTGACCTTCACGATCCCGCGCGCCTCGCGCGCCCCGCGCACGGTGGCGACACGCGTGGCGGCGCACGAGCCGTGCGGCCTGTTCCGGACCAGCGTCACGTTCGAGGTCCGTGGCCTCGTGCGCGGGAGCGGCACGGCGGCGCTGACCGCGGAACGCGCGGTGACGCTGGCGCTGGCGCTGCCGCGGGGCGATACGCTGCCCGCGAGCGTCGGGCGGCTGGCGCGGCGCGGCGTGGTGCGCGTGGTCACCCACACGCAGGGACATGGGCGCGCCGCGCGCACCACGCGCACGCTCCTGCTGACCTACCACCCGCGCGCGGCTCATGCAGCCCATCCGGCGCATCCGCACGCGCACGTCATGCCTAAAGGAGGAACAGCCCACGCGCCAGCCCAGACGTTATTTGGCCTTTATGGGTAATGCCACATCAGCCATAGCGTAGGACGTACGAATTAGGAAGTAGGAAGTTGTAGATCCCAAGCGTCAGAGAGGGAGCGCGGTTAGTCGCGCTCCCTCTCTGACGCTCCCAGCACGCTATAAGGCGGGTGAACCGGAAGGCGCATCCCCCATCGCCAACCAGGGCCGGGCAGACAGTGTCGTCTGCCTGGCCTCTTTTTGTTGTGCGTAGCCGCGGTGGTAACCCGCGCCAGCAAGGATCGCCAGCATAGCTACGCGTGCTATGCCAGGACCAGCGCGCTAGTATACTGGTTGTTATATCCCGATCAGCAGACGTGAGGCACAGGGAGCGCGCATCTATGACGGCTATCAGCGACGAACAGTGTATCTCGACGATCTACGATCGGTTGCTCATCGACGACGATACGGAGGAGAGTGTGTCCGGATCGGACTACCACTTGGCCGCGATCGTCGCGCTCTACGATGTCTTGCTGCGCTACGCCCAGCACGCCGTGAAGCGCTGGTACGTCACGGCCGAAGTGCTCGTGCTCGTCGACGTGCCCGACCGCGTCCGCAACCCCTGGCGCGCCATGCCCGATGTCTACGTGGTGCGCGACACGCCGGACACGTTCCGCACCTCGCTCGACACGCGTCAGGGCGCGTCCTTCCCGCAGTTCATCTGCGAGGTCGCCAGCAACAGTACGTGGGACCGCGACATCGTGGAGAAGCAGCGCGTCTACGCCGACCTCGGCACGCGGGAGTACCTCGTCTTCGACCCCACCGCCGAGTTCCTGGGCCAATCGCTGCGCGCGTGGCGGCGCGTCCCGACCGGCGCGTGGGAGCCGTGGGAGCCGGACGGGCAGGGTTTCTTGACGAGTGTGGCGCTCGATGGGCTGCGCTTACGCGCGGAGGGCACGCTGCTACGGGTGTACGACCCGCTGGGCGCGCTGCTGCCGACCGCGCGGGAACTTGACGGCATCGCGCGTGATCAAGCGGCGCGACAGCGGGAGGACGAGCGCGTGATGCGGGCGCAAGCCGCCCGGTTGGCCCAGCTAGAGGAAGAACTCGCCCTGATGCACGCGCGGGAACAGGCAGACGAGCAAACTAGCTGATGGCGGCGCTGACGTTATGGATACCCACACGGGTCTCGATGAGCAGGGGCCTTGCCGCTCGGCGCTCTATGGGCGCACCCCCCACTAGAAGGCCCGCGGGGCCACGGCCCAGCTGAA
>JAABUV010003492.1_pt1 | contig 20000 bp, 19 predicted proteins | sample 5559971 | NCBI WGS metagenome assembly JAABUV01 (sample SAMN10711881, study PRJNA513362) | rock metagenome | isolation source: Antarctica rocks | place: Antarctica: Victoria Land, Knobhead nord | collected 2015-12-19
GCCCGCGCAGGAACCTGCAGAGCCCGGCGGCCACGCAGCACGTGCTGGTCCTCTACTTCTCCGTGCGGCACCACCTGCGGCGCGGCGGGCCGCACTTCCACGCCTACGAGCACTGGGCGCGCCCCCCGCGGCCTCCACACGTGGCTTTACATATATGTAGGGTTAGGATAGGTGTATAGTAGGGTTAGGGTTAGGTGGAAATGCGGCGGGCCGCACTTCCACGCCTACGAGCACTGGGCGCGCCCCTCCGCGGCCTCCACGCATGGCTTTGGCTCACGCCGTTGAATGGACAGCCGCCCGGCCCCTTTTTCCCGCGTGCGAATGCCTGCCACGGCCAGAGCTGATGTCTCTGCGCGGCTCAAGCGCTGCGGCCTACGCCCACGCGTCCAACTGCGCCCCTGCGCGCGCAGTTTGCCGCGCTCATCCACACCGGCAGCGCCGAGTGGCTCGTGCCGATCAAGCGCAACAGCGACTTTGACACCACCACGCCCTTCGGCAGCGTCGAGGAGGCCTGCGCGCACGTGGCGCGCCTGCGCCGCACCGCCGGCGGCGCGCCGCTGCCGAGCGGGCCGACCGCGGCAGGGCTGCTGTCGGCGGAGCGGCTGGGGCGCTGGCGGCGCGAGGCGGGCGCGGAGGCGGCGGCGCTGGCGGCGGCCGCGCGCGCGGCGTCGTCGGCGGTCGCGAGCTCGGCGGAGGCGCAGGCGCGCGCGCCGCCCACGCTGCTGCGTCTGCCCCGGCGTCAGGCTGCGCGTTCAACTGCAGCAGCGCGCCTGGGGCGCGTCCGGGCGGAGCGGGTGTCGCGTCGGCACTTGCGGCAGCTGCGGCCGGCCTTGGCTCACGGCGCAGGCGGGTTGCGGCGGTGCCCCTTGTGTCTCAGCTGGTCCAGCGTCTCGGCTGAACCAGCAACACAGGTTGCCTCCGTGGCAAGCTACATGCCCGGCCAACAGAGTAGTCAGCAACTGACGCCGCCGTGCAAGGCGAGCAGGAGCTGGCGGCGCTGTGGTCGTCCGCGGACGAGGCGCCCGCCACGTGCCGCGCGATGCGCGAGGCGGCCGCCGCGATCGAGTCAATCTTCGTGGAGGCGCCCAGCCGCATGGGCGCCGCGGCGGGGCCCGCGCGCGCGCCCGACCCGCGCGACTCTGTCGAGAACTGGGAGCTGGACGCGCCGGGCGGCGCGCGCGCCGACGACGAGGCCGAAAGCCTGCAGGTCTGCGCCGCTCAAGGCCCCGCTCGCAGCTGTGCCCAGCTTGCTTGCCATTCGCGGTCTGGGCGCCGGCCGTGACGTGCGCTTTTCTCTGCTCAGCAAAATGCTCGTAAGTGGCCGGATGGCGGGCGCCTGATATCATGGCACACTATACCGCTCTTTTGCGGGGCCTGGCACAGGGGCTGCTGGCAGATGCTGTGACCAGGGTCCCTGCGTGTGCGCACATGCTGCCACGTGCCGGCGCGTCCGTGCGGCCAGGCGCGCGGGGGCAAGCACGCTCCGCGCCGACCAGCCCCGCCAGACGCGCGGCATGCTGCGCCGCAGGATACACTGTGCAAGGGCGGCGGCTGCAGTATCGCGGTGGGCTACCCTTGCATCCCTGAGGCAGACGAGGAGGAGGCTGCGGAGGCGCCGGCTGGCCCGCCCCCAGCGCGCCCGGACCTCGAGGCGGGCACGGGCGCGCCACGCGCCGAGGCGCCGGGCGCGGCGCAGCACGTGCTGGCGGCGCTGCTGCGGCGCGCGGCAGCGTCCCTGGACGTGCAGCGGCACAAGCTGCGGCACTCGCTGGACGCGCGCACCGGTGCGAGCGGCCCGCCTGGCGCGGCTGTCTGATGCGCCCTGCGCCACTGCTGTCATGCGCTCGCCAAAGGCTGAGCTTTCTGCGCGGGGCGGCTGCTCGTGGGCCAGGCGCTCAGTCTGTGCGCGTCGTGCGGCAGGGCGGGTTCGCCGGTGCGGCTGTCCTCCCACGCGGCGAGCGCCGCAGCCAAGCGCGCGATGAGCCGCGCGGGGCAACATAGCTAGGGGCCGGCTCCCGCGAGTGCTGTGCCGCGGCGCGCGCGGGGGCCGTGGGTGGGCTGCGCTGCCGCGCAGGGCCGCCGCAGCCGCGCTGGGCGCGCGCCCTGCAGCGCTTGCTTGCACGCCTCCGACCTGGGCTCCATTAGCCTGGCGATCTGCAGGGGCGGCTCAGCTGATCAAGAGCGCCAAGTCAGGCAGCCCTGCTGGGCGCCAGGCGCGAGGATCCCAAGAAAGGGGGGCCGGGGGCAGTGCCGCGCGTTGGCGCTGCCGCTGCTGCTGCAAGGCGGGGGGCTTTCTGTTGGCAAAATGGGCCCGGGGCGCCCTCCCCCCATGGCCGCGCTGCTGCATCTTCTGTCGGTTTCAGCTGCGGGTTTGTGCTCCCAGACGCACTGCATGTGCTTGTTGTTTTCAGCTTGCACCCCGGGGCTCTCGCTGGGGCGCCGTCTGTAGGAGCAATAGCTCTTTTCTTACACCCCTCGTCCCCAGCCCATGACCCTGCCGTTGGGTGGCTCAAGACCAAACCGGGTCAGAGGAGGCACATGGTTTGGAGTGATGCAAGTATTCAGGCATTGCGGGTGTGGGACTTCACCTTTGGCGACGTGTAGGAACAGAGTCCCCCTGTACCTGGATGCGGCTGCGCCGGCCAGTGCGGTGCTGACTCTGCAGCAGACAACCTTTGCGCTGGCAAGATGATGCCATTGTGCCCTGGGGCAGGGTTTTGCCTGCCTGTCAGGGCACCCTGCGCCTGTCCGCACTGCCGCGCACGCCGTTTTGTGAACCCCGCGCTTTTTTCCCCTGCAGACGGGCACGTAGCACCTGTTTTGTGCTACTGTGCCCAGTCTCGGCGGGGGTGCCCTGCTCCCGCAGGCTCTGGCTTGATTTCAAACCTGTGTGCGGGTCTGGCAGGGCATGGCTGCCACAAGAACGTTTTGTCCGCTGATTTGAGCCTGGCTCCAATGTCATGTGGGTCTGCTTGCTAAACGAAACAACCCCGGAGAGGAACGGTTCTGTGCGGCATTTCCGTGTTTACGCAACCCGCGACTAGTCCAGCATGCGCGCGTCTGGGGCTCGACCACAGACGCTGCAGCGCCGGACACATGACGTGCGTTAGGGTGGCGGGTGCTCTGGGGGGGCCTCGTGACAACACCACGCAGGGCCGCACCTGCGCGTCCGTGCGGCCCGTGAGCCCCTGAACCAAGTGCAAGCATGCGGCACAGTGGGGTGACGTGCGTCATGCTTACAGTCGCCGGACATCCAGTCGGTGTAATACACTCGTCACAGCAACCCAGCCTCATAGTCCTGACGGCTGCTACTTGATATAACCCAGCCATGCCCTGAGCGCCCGGTGCCTGAACCTGCCCGATCCCATTCCCCTCCCCCACGCCACCTGCGCAGGCAGGCCGCCCCTCTCAGCACGTCGCAGTCCGCCGGACGTGATCTCTTCACGACAGGCGAGCTCAGTGCGACGGCAGACCCACAAAGCACACTCCATGCGCAAATGGCAAGCTGGTGCATGCATCCTCGACATGCAGGGGTGGGCGACGCCAGACACGGCATAAATAAATGCCGTGAATGAATGAATGAATTACAACCGTGTGTGTTTTCTTGGCACTGTCTCACAGATTTGGCACTCGGCAGTCCTGGCATGTCTGCATTTGACATCTATGGCACACGGAGACCTGCAAGCACAAACACGCGCTGATGGAGTTTGCCAGGCAAGCGCGCGCACCTGACTCGGCCGGCAACAGCCAGAGGTGCCTGCCGCATGTGCGCACACACACAGTGCCTGGCCGGGCCAGAGCGACTGGCAACCCCCCGGGCCGCGCGGGCTCACGCCGCCACTGCCCGCGCCGCCTCGCGCGCGGCTCCCCCCGCTGCGCTGCCTCACACCGTTGCGTGCAGCTGGTGTGCAGGGCGCGCACTCCGCATGCACCATGCATGCATGCGTCGTTCACCCCATGGCTACTGGGCGTGTGAGAAAGCGAGAAAACCCTGAGCAACGCGCTCGCAACCAAAACCCACAGACAGATTTGGCAACAACAAATACACGCGGCAGTGCCAAGACCTTGCAGGCGGGGCCCTGCCGGACCCTGCCCGCACGCTCGCCGCGCGCCGGCGCGCAGGGCAGCGCAGGGGCGGGCGCGCGCGCGCTCTGAGAGGTGCGCGGCCGGCCGGGGCCGGGCGCACGCCTGCGGCTAGGCCGCGGGCCGCCGGCCGCCCAGGAGGACCTCGTGGAACAGCGCCTGCTCGGACTTGTGCTCCGCCTTTTTCTGCGCCCCCGGCACAGTGCACATGAGGAGACGGGCGATCGAGCGACAAACGCATGCGCTCTTCGCCGGCCCCCGACTGGGGTCAGCGGTGTGCGCCGACACAGGGCCGGACGCGCCGCAGGCCTTGCAACGCTGGAGAGGGGAAGAGATCAACGCCGGGGCTGGCACTGCCGCCCTGCTCTGCCATGCAAAGAACGGCGCCACTCTGCGGTGCTCCGCCAGCTTCTGCGACCGCGAGCACAGCGGCTGGCACTGCCGCCCGGCTCCGCCGTGCATGAAGTGCACCACTGTGTGCAAAGCCACCACAAGCGGCAAGAAGCGCGCGCTCGAGCACATCGGCGCCCGGCCGAGAGTCTGCAGGACGCGGGCACATATGAGCACAGCAGCGGTCGCGCAGGGGCGCTCGCTGGGGCAGCCGCAGCACCGGCCACATTGGGGCGCCCGGGCCGCGCGCGCCTGCTGGGCAAACGACTTGTGCAGCGCGCCGGCGTCCCTGGGCGGCCCCAGGCCCTCCAGCCAGTGCACCGTCTCCAGCTGCGCGCCGCCGCCGGGGTCATTTCGAGTAGGGTTTTAAAGGTTTGACAGGCTTTGACACCAGCGCAGCAGCACGGTCATGCAGCGCACGCTGTGGCGCGCGCCCGGCGCGCGCGCACGTGCAGACTGGACTGCTTCGGGCACGGCCAGAGAGAGCTTGTGATCACTCCGTTGGCGTGCGTCTCACGGGTGCCCCACGCAGCGGCGCACTTGGGCCCGCCCGAGCGATGCGCACGTCAGGCACATGTGCTTGTCCCTGCTCTCGAGGCTGGTGTAGGCGCGAGGGAGCACGCGAGGACAAGCGCAAGAGCGGTTGTCCTGGGCTGTACAGACCAGACCAGACGCTGCGACGACAGGCCCTACACCGTATACCCTGGGGCGCGGCGTCGCGCCTGCCGCTGGCCGCTGAAGTGGAAGCCGTCAGCGGCGGGCGCCTGGTCGGCCCAGGTGACGGACTTGCGCGCGCGCTTGCCCGCCTGCGCGGCGCGCTGCGCCCCACACGCTCTCACGGGACGTTGCCCCCGGCAGCCCTGCGCCCGCCGCTCTGCGCCCGCCGCTCTGTTCCGCGCGAAACCAGCCCACACACGGCTGCACACTGCAGCCAGCTCGAGCGACGCGCGTCACATTTTCGTCAACCGAGCGTGTCGGCAGTACGCGCGTGGGGCGGCCTGGACCCCGGACACGTGCTGCACGGCCGGCAGCAGCGGCAGGCTGCGCACGTCTCTTGGCCTTCCCTGGGCCCCACACTGGCCCCGCGCCCCAGGTTGGGGGCACCGGGTCGGGCGACGGACCGCAGGCTGGGCGGGCGCCGCCGGCTGCGCGCCGCCCGCCTTGGCCTTCTTCTTCTTCGCCGGCTGCGGCTCCTCCTCCTCCTCCTCCCCGTCGCCCGCCAGCGCCGACCACCTGCAGCAAGCGCGGAGGTGGGGCGGTGCGCGTGGGGATGTAGGTTGCGTGTTGAGCAGGGTACGGGCAGCATCAGAGGCTGTGCACAAGCGCGCAGATGCACTAGCAGCACAGTGCACAACAGGCACAGGGCACCGGCATGAGCGCGCGGTCATCAGGTGGCTGAGCGGCATATTCGGGGTTTGGTCCTCACCGGCAGCGCCCAAAGTAAACACCATGCAGCGTGACAAGTCTAATAGCATCCCGCTGGAGGACAGCCCTGGCTCACGGGGCCGCGCGCCAGTTGCACAGCTGCGCAATACCAACTGCCAAGCCACCGGCGACCAACAACCAGAGAAGCTTAACCAGGGAGCCCGTGCACGAATACCACTGCCACAGCCCCTCTGCCCAAACTGCCCCACACCACAACCTCCACGTATTCCAAAAGTACGGGCGCGCGACCTGCTCGTCGGCTGCGGCGGCGCGTCGTGGGCCGGCGGCGCGTCGGCCGGCGGCGCGTCCGCCGCGCCCTCGTCCATCTCCACCTCCATGATGCCCTGCAGCAGCGGCGCCACATGTTTAAGTTTAGGGTTAGGGCACCACACCCCCCTGGAGCTCCACGGCGGCACCGCGCATGCACTGTCCAAGCGCAGCGCCTGCTCGGACGTGCAGGGTGACGGCGCCGGGGCGCCGGGGCGGCTGCTTCGGCAGCGGGGACGGCGGCTGCTTCACGAGCGCGCATGCACGCGCGCTGCTGCAAGCGCAGCATGTGCTGGGGCATGCACGGTTGGGCATCAGGGCGGCAGGGCGGCCCCGTGACGAGAGGGCGCGCCTCGCCGCGCAGCAGCCCCGCAACGTCCAGCAGCGGGAATGCGGGCGGCGCGGGCTCCCACGCCTCGGCCGCGGCGCGCAGCTCGCCCAGCTGCCGCCCGTGCACGTTGCGCCGGAAGCACACCTGCCCGTCGCGGCCCCGCTCGAGCCCCGTGTCGGGGTTGGGGTGGTGGCATGCCCCCCTGAAGCAGCTGCCCGCGGCTCTGTCAGGCCGCACGCTCGGGACACCGGCTCGGTTGCGCGAGTGCATGTGCGTTTCAGGGGCGCAAAGACGCAGGCGTGTGTCAGCGGCAAGGAGGGCGCGGCGTGCGAGGCAGCATACACTAAGATACCTCAGAGGCCGGCGCCGCTGCTGCGGCCTACGCTGCATGCATGCTTTGATCCAAAAAAAAACACCCAGTGATGCCTGTAGCGGCAGCGCACAACAGGGCGGCGGACGGACGGCAGACGCCTTAACGCTGGGCTTGCACAGCAGGCCATCCGCGGGCAGGCGGGTCAAGCGCACCTCTGCGCTGGACTCTAGGGGCTGCAGGGTGTATACCTCGTACCCGGCCCTCTGCTCGAGGCCCCGGCAGCACACACGTGAGCGCCGCGCCGCCTGCTTCCAGCTGGCGCATGCACATGAGCAGCCAGGCACTCGCTGGGCTGCGCACGGGACAAAACACAGGCCCTGTTGCTATGCAGGCCGCTGGTGCCCTGCCAGCCGGGTCCTGGAGGAGGGAGGCAGCCGGGGATGCGGGACAGTGACTGCTACGCTGCCCAGCGCCTTCCATGCTGGCTCACGACCGCGGGAGAAATAATCTAGCAACGCCCTAAGCGGGCGCATCCGCCACGAAACATGTGAGTGGGGAGGCGGCGGCCCGGCCGCGCCTGCCCGGCCGCCCAGTAGGGCTTGATGTCGTCCACGCGCAGGTTGGGCGCGTCCACGACCACCACTGCGAAGCGGGCCTCCTCCACGGTGCGCTGGAACGCCCGCAGCAGGCTCGCCCGGTACTTGCCTGCCGCGCCGAGGGGGCGGTTAGGGCTATTGTTAGGGTAGACATGTACCCTATGCCACACCCGGACGCTCGGCACCGGCAGCCCCCAGGCTGTTGCGCGCTCGCGCTGACACGGTCGGCAGAGCGCACTCGGCGGGGCACGCGACCAGGTCGAAATTGCAGATCTGAGGCCCCCTCTGTCCGCAGCCACGAACAGGCTGCCGGGGCGCCTGCAGCTTCATTGCTCCCAGCCTGCGCAGCCCGCCCGCGCGCACAAACAGAGCGCCGCCGCTCGGGCGCCCGGGCGGCGGCGCCCTGCAGGGGCGCGCACCCTCGAGCTCGGGCTCGTGGCAGTACTCGACGGCGTGCACGCGGCGCTTGCGCTTGCGCCCGCCCGGCTCCGCCTCCTCCACCTCGCGCTCGACCTCCTGCTCCCGGCCCCCCGGCAGCCGGCGCGTCTCAGCAGGAGCCACCCAGTTCTCACCCTTAATCCTGTCTCTGCCTTGCTCCGGCATGGTCGCGCCTGGGCATGATTGTATATGCATACAGCTGTCAGGAGCGCTCCGCTTGGACCCCCGTGAGGCTGGGCGTGTTGCGGCGCCGCGCGCGGCGTCGGTGCGAGCGTCAGGCGCAGGGAAAGGGTAGGGTAGGGGCTCCGCGCGCGCGCCGTGACAAAGTAGTCGTCGATGGAGTGGATGCGCGGCGGCACGCAGCCGGCCGCCGCCTCCGCGTCGCGCAGGCGCGCCGCGATGCGCGTCTTGCCGCTGCCCGGTAGCCCGCGCAGCACGACCGCCAGGCGGCGCGGCCGCTGCGCGCGCCCCGGCGCGCAGAAGAGCTCGCGCGCGTCGACCACCGTGGCCGCGCGCTTGGGCTCCGGGGCGGGCGCCGGCGCGGCGCGCCGGTGCACAAACCCTGCGGCCGGGCGCGCAGGGCCCGGCGCCGGCTGCTGCGGCGCGCCCGCGCCGGCCGGCGGGGCGCCGGGCGGCGGGCGCGGGCCCGGCGGGGCGGCCGCCACGGGTTGAGCCGCCCCCCATGGCGGCGCCGCAGCGCCCGGGCCTGCGCCTGGCACCCCCCAGGGGCCCTGGCCCGCGGGCTGCTGGTAGCCGGCGCCGTACCCCGGCTGCGGCCCTGGCTGCCCGGGGGTGCCCCAGGCGGAATACGCGCCACCGCCGTAGGCTGCGCCATACCCCGGCTGCCCATATGCGGGCTGCGCGCCGTGAGCGGCGTGCCCATAGCCATACCCCTGGTAGTAGCCCTGCTGCGCGGCCTGATGCGGGTGCGCGTACCCCGCATAGCCCTCCGCGCCGTAACCGTGCGGCGCCCCGCCGTACCCTGCCGCGCCCGCCCAGGCGGCGTCGGCATGCGCGTGCCCGTTCATCTGGCCGCTGAGCTGCGCCGCGGCCCCGGCGTGCGGCGGCTGCCCCTGCGCCGGCGCGCGCGCCGCATGCAGCTGGCCGTCTGCGGGCGCCGTCCGCCACACTGCGGGCGCGGCCGCCTGCGCAGCCTGCAGAGCCGGCTGCGGCGCCGCAGCGCCCGCAGGCGGCCAGCCGGGCCGAGGCTGCGCCTCCCCCGGCTGCGGCGCAGGCGGCTGCTGGGCGCGCCCTGCTGCCAGCTGAGCGGCTGCCTGCGCCGCGTCCGCGGGCGGCCAGCCAGGGCGCGGCGGCGGCTGCTGCGCGCTCCCGGGCTGCCCCGCGGCATGCTGCGGCGCCGCCCCTGCGGGCTGCGGGGGCGCCTCCTGTGCGGCCCCCGGCTGCCACCCAGGGTGTGGCTGCCGCCCGCCGGCGTGCTGCCAGCCGCCCTGCTCGTGCTGGTGCTGCGCCGCGGGCTGCCACCCGGGAGACTGCTGCGTCCACTGCTGAGCCTCCCCGGCCTGCCAGCCGGCCTGCCCCGCGTCCTGTGGCGCGCCTGGCTGCCAGCCGGCGTGCTCCGGCTGCCAGCCGGAGCGCTGCTCCGCGCTCGCAGGCTGCCTGCCTCCCGCCTCGGGCGGCAGCGGTGGCGGCAGGGCGTCCGCGTCCGCTGGCAGCGGCGGCGGCGCGGCCTCGTCTGGCGGCAGCGGCGGCGCGCCGGCCCCGCTCCAGCCCTGTCGCGCCTTGAGAAGGCAGTCACGTCCCTCTGCGCCACAGTGCCGCAAACGCAAGCACATGCGTTGCAAGCTACTGTCACACAATGCCTCGCGGGGCCAGACGGTCAGCCTCAACAGCAGACAGCGCCAGTTTGCGGTCGCGGACGAGCAAGCCAGGCACACCTCAGCGCCGGCGGCCGCAGCGGCGCCCTGGCCCTGAAACGCTGGCTGCGCCTGTACAGCGAGGTGCATCCAGGGCGCGGCGCCGCTGGCCGCGCTCTGCCCGCCGGCGTAGCCGCCCTGCGCGTAGTTGTTCAACTGCTGATAGCCGCCGTACGCTCCGGGCTGCGCGCTGGGCCCTGCTGCCTAGTCCCCCAGCATGTCTGGTGGCGGGTAGTATGCAGGCCATCCTGTCATCAACTCAGGGCTGCTGGTCGCCGGCGGCTGCCTCCTTAGTGCTGCTCGCCACCAGGGAGGGAGCAAGCAGGGCACTGTCCAGCACAGTAATAGTGGTTACAACACGCACGCCGCCCTGACAGTCGTGCCGCAGAAAGGCGCAGTGTGAAGCATAAAGGCGTAGCAGAGCCGTGCACAGGTATTGTAAGGTTGAAGTCAGAGCCTGTCACAGTGTGAGCACAGCAGGTTCTCCTTAGGGCCTGAGCCTGCCCGGGTAGAGGCAAGGAGGCGAGAGAAAGGGAGGCACTTTGGCGACGCACAGGAGCTGGCGATCGCGCAATTTGCAGGTGGTGTGAGCAGCCTTGATCTTGCGTGCTCGGCACTGCGCTGACGGTGCAAGGCACCAGCAAAGCTGCGCCAGCCCGCTTGCTTTGTGCTTGAAGCCGAACAGCAACGTCACGCTAGGCACACGAGCAGGTGGCGGGCTGCAGCGTGCGCGTCACATTTGACGCAGCTTCCTCGTGCGTGGGACATGAACCCAGGCCAGCAGTACCCGGGTGAGCCACGGTCCCTCTGGTCGAGCAGCGGCGCTCGCCTCATGCCGTGCGCTGCCTCACAGTGCTGTGTCACCAGCGAGCCGTGCACGGCATGGACCAGCCGCAGGCGCGCCCTTGAGCTCCCAGGCACCCGTGCAGGGGCGGCGCCGCCGCCGGGGTATCCAGGCGCACCGCCGGGTGCCTACCCCCAGGGCTACCCGCACGGCTACCCCGCCGGGGCCGCGCCGGGCGGCCCGGGGCCAGCCTATGGGGCGGAGCCTGGGAAGGGCGCCTACCCGGGCGGCGCGCCTCCGCCGCAGCCGGCCTACCCGGGCGCTTCGGCGCCGCCGTTCGCGCCGGCACCGAAGCTGCCTGGCTTTGACGTGGAGGCCGCCCAGGTGAGCTCTGCCTAGCACAGCTCTGCTGCAGGCTCTCCAGTGCTGTGAGTTATTGCCACCGGACCGGGCTAAGCGCGACCGATGCTCTTGACGTGCAGTGCACTTATAGCGCACACGTTTGTCTTTTGCAGCAGTGGAGGTTGCAGGGCAGGGAGTGGTGTGCTGGAGCGGTGGCAGAGCATTGACAGACCAGCCGAAACTCCATGCGCGGGCAGCGTATGTGGGTGAAGGCTTGTCCCATTTGCTCAGTGAAGGCAAAGTCAAGACACACACCGCCGCTGTGCTGTGTATGTCTCGTCTGCACCAGCGCCCTCGCAGCGCCCTGTGGCGCACAGCTTGCAGCCTGTCTAAACGCCACTCCCCGCCGCAGGCGGCCGACACGGCGGCGGGCTTTGCGAATGCGGCGGTGCGCCGCGGCTTCATGCGCAAGGTGCTCCTCATCGTGCTGATGCAGCTCGTCGTCACCGCGGGCATCTCGCTCGTCTTCTACTATGTGACGCCGCTCAAGGTGCCGGCCCCGGAGCGCTGCGCGCAGAACAGCTTGGCAGAAGCTAGACTGAGGTCTATGGTGAGCATGCGGCTTTTCAGTGGCGCCGGGTGCGACCGTGACCGTGCGCACTGGCGGCGCCCTTTCGTGCATCTGTCTTGCGACTTGTGGCTTCTGCATGAGGAAGTGGCAGGAGCACCATGCTGACTTGACATTGATCGGCTGAATGTATGACCATCGATAGTGAGCCTGAGAATAGGTGCCGTTTGTGATGCCGAGGTCGAGCGGGAAGTTCGAGCCATGAGGCCGGGGCCGCGCGCAGACGTACGTGCGCGTCAACCTGTGGCCGTTCTACCTCTCCTGGTTCCTCTCCTTTGGCATGATCATCGCGCTGAGCTGCTCCGAGCGGCTGCGGAAGCAGTACCCGCTCAACATCTGCTTCCTGGTGTGCAAGCACCCTACCCTATCCCTAGCCTTCTATATCTTCCCCGTCCACCTACTTTCCAAATACGGAAACAAAGTGTGCTCCACCTATTTAGATGTATGGCTAGACACTTTGCAGCGCTGAGCTGCAACGGCGCCCGTGTCACCCGGAACTGCGCAAGCGATGCATCCGTCTGTGATGTGTGAGATGAGAACCCACGGGTGCATGGGATGGCGCCAGCCTCCCGCTGCACACCGGTCCGAAGCCTGCAAGAGGGCAGGCGAGCTGTTGGAACATGCACGAACATGCGAGTGCCCATGCGCCGTACTCAATGCACAGTTCTGGTGGGGGCACTGCCGGTGCAGTGGCGCAGCGCGCGAGCAGGGCGCCGGAGTGCAATGTGTCATGCGGGGCGCGGCAGGCGGCCTTCACGGTAGTGTTTTCGTTCCAAGTCGGCGTCATCACGAGCTACTGGGACACCCAGGTGCGCCCCCGAGGCGGGCGCCTGGTGCGGGTGTTGCGGCGCAGTCCAAATGCGCACCGGCGTTCAGTGGGGCGGGTGTGCGGCGGGGCCCGACCCCTTCGAAGCTCTGCCGTGGTGGCTCGTGGCATCCATGCAGTGCCTCCACTCCTTCTCATCCCGATCAGTCCATGGCATGCGCGAGCACCCGGGGGCCGAGCAGCGTGCCGTGCAGCATGGCGCCGGAGCAGTGGCACTGCAGCGCAGTTGCTCCAGCGCGCCCGCGCCGCTCTCAGCCGTGCCAGCAGTCACGGGCGGCCTCCGCATGGCGCATCATCCTCGAAGGGGCTGAGCGCGCGGACGCACCGCGCGCCGCAGGCGGTGCTGACGGCGCTGGTGGCGACCGCGGGCGTGGTGGCCGTCTGCTGCGCGCTCGCCTTCCTCACGCCGCTGGACTTCACCAAGTGCGCGCGCTCGCGGCCCGGCGCCGGGGCTGCGGCGCCCGCGCATGCGGAGGGCTGGCACATGGCTCTGACCCTGACCATAACCCTAAAAGCGGTGCCAGTCCTGGCACGCTGCAGCAGCGCCACGCTGACCTGGGTCCTGGCCGCGCCAGTTTCGGTCCGTGGCGCGGCGCCGCTCTGACGGCCGGCGCGCGCGGCGCGCAGGCTGCGCGGCTTCCTGACCGTCTTCAGCTTCATCTTCATGTTTGCCGTCTTCTTCGCGCTGGTCATCGGCTTCATGTGGTGCGCGCGCCCTCGCGCTCCCCTCGCGCGCGGGGCCAGCAGCCCCCCGGTCTGCGTGCCCGCTGCGCTGCGCTCGACCCGCTGCCCCGCGGCCCGCCGCCGGCGGGCATGCATTGAGTCGGGCTGCGCCGCGCGCTCCCTGCCTGCCGCACGTCGCGGAGCATGAGATGCCTGTTCTAGCTGCTGGCTGTATCAACGCCGCCATCCACCATTACGTAAGCATGAGATTGGTATTTAGTGCTGATGATCGTCCCTGTTGCTGACAGCCATGTTGTGCGCGCCCAGGGTGAGGAACACGACCATCGTCATCATCGCAGGTCTGCCACATGCTGGTGCTCGGCTCTGCCCACCTCTTTTGGCCCCACTCGCCACATCCCAATATGAATGCACGGCCTGGGGGATGAGCATGCGTGCAACTGCATGGTGGCATGCGCTTCCAGGCAGGCGCCGTAAAGATGCTGCTGCACGCAGCAAGGCACAGGGGCTGGTCCCGGCAACACCGTTCCGCGTGCATCGCAAAGCCAGGGGCCCGCGCCTTGTCGTTGCTGCGCCCCGCAAGGGCACGCCCGGCGGCCATGCCTGACGCCCGGCCGCCGCGCAGCGGTCGCCGCCGTGCTCTTCAGCCTGTACCTCATCTACGACCTGCAGCTCATCATGGGCGGCAAGACGCTCGAGCTCTCGCCCGACGACTATGTGGCCGCGTTGCTGAGCATCTACCTGGACGTCATCAACATCTTCCTCGCCCTGCTGACGATCATCGGGATAACGCAGAACTGAGTCTGGTTGGCAGGTGCATGAGGGTAGCAGGGTTGGGGTAGGGTCATCAACATCTTCCTCGCCCTGCTCACCATCACCAGGCTGACGCAGAAGTGACGCGGGCTCTGGCCCGCGCAGAACTGACGCTGGCCAGACGCAGATTGACGCTGGCCAGCAATAGGAACAGGGGAGGCGCAGGGTCGGGGCGGGGCGCTATTTGGCTCTTGGAAGGACTGCTGACTTGTCATCGTGTAGGCTGTGCCTTGAAGTATTGCTTAACAGGGTTGTTGGCCACATGTGGGAATGCGGCATCTAGTGGGCACCGCTGCTTTTGGGCTGCAGGTAGATCCTTGCCTAGATTTTGAGCGAGTGCCGATGCATTTGTAGAGAAGTTTGCTTGTCAGGCCCCCACATTTATTTCCCAATAGCGCCTGACGCAGGTGTATTGCCTTGCTATGTTTGCGCACACCCTGATGTGTCTCATCAAGTATATTGATGCAGTTGCTGTTGCGCGTGTGGTAGTGAAAGCTGCATCGATTACCATGTATAACTTCAATCCATGCTATTTGCGCATTGACTGAACAGTACCTGACAGATCAAGCTCATCAAACCTTCTTGTCAAGTCAACCTGCAAGTCTGGCAGCTTGATTGAGCAGCCGATCCCCCTAGCTGCATGGTGAACGCTCGCAGGCAAGTTCTATTGCAGCCACCATGCATGGGGCATTGCTTGCATCATCTGCCAAATGCAAATTCCGAGGACGTATGCGACAAAAAGGTCATGATGTCATTCATGAGCATCACAGCAGGTCTGGCCGGACGGCGTCGCGCAGCGGCAGCCCGCGCCGCGCGCCAAGCGCCGTGCACTTGGCGGCGGCCACCGCGGCCGCCAGCGCGAGCATGCGCTCGGGCGGGAGGCCCTGGCACAGGCCGTACAGCAGGCCGCCCACAAACGCGTCGCCCGCGCCCGTCGTGTCCACCACCGCGCCCTGCAGCGGCCCGCGGCGCCCGCTCGCGCCAGCCGCAGCTGTGCAGCCCCGGCAACGGAGTCGCGCTGGGGATACTGGCATGGTTGGAAAACCGCCCTGTGGCGCTCTGGCAGCGCGCGATGCTAGGCGCGCTGATGCAGGAACCCTGGGCGACATGCACGCTATTGTGACCAGCACGGTGCCAGAGCGCGCATGTTTGACTGCCGCCACGCCTTCAGCGGTGCAATCAGTGCGGGGTTGCAGCACGTGCGGCCGCATGCGCGCCTCGGGCAGCGCTGCCGCAGATGCCAGATACACCTCTGCCGTAATGCTGCCCGGCTCGCAAGCGCTCGCCGCGCCAGACCCCGACTCGTCGCCGTCACTGCGCGCCCGGTAGCGGGAGGCGCTCCCAGCATCTGCGTTGGCCGTCGCCGCCGCCGCGGCCGCCGCCTCGGCCCTGGCTCTGGCCGCCGGATCAACGCCGCGCCGCACGAGCAGCGCCACCGCGCGCTCGGTGCGCGCGATGCGCGCCTCCCTGCGCGCACGCTTTGAGAGTGGGCCGGCCCCGCAGCGCACGCCAGCCGTGCAAAGGCCTGTGCTGGATTGGCGAGCCGCTTCTTGTTGCACGCAGATTGTCTAGAAGGCACCCATGTTGCGTCTGCTGACAGGGGGAAGACAGTGGAGGACGGCAAGCAGACTGTCTGGGAGGCACTCAGCAGGTTGTGTCCGCAGACAGCGGATGTGTGGGGCAGCAAAGGTAACACCAACAGGTGGCACGTCCTGCTGGGCAGACCAAGCGCGAGGGCCAGGCGCGCTCGGCCCATGCGCTGCGGAACCGCCTGCATGCGCCTCAAGGATACGCGCACAGACAGGTGGCGCGCACCCCACTTCGACGCCGCCCGCGCCGACGACTGCCGGCGCGCCGACGACTGCCGGCGCGCCGCCGCCCGGCCGCGCCTCCGCCAGCTGCTCCCGCAGGCGCCCCATGACCGCGCCCAGCGGCTCGGCGCCAGGTGCATCGCCGCGCGCCCCCGTCGCCGCCTCAGGCGCCGCGCGCCGCACCAGCAGGCTGCCGGCCGCGCCGAGCGTGGTGGCGACCCAGCGCGCGCGCGGCAGGCGCTGCAGCAGCGCGGCGACCGCGTCGCCCAGCTCCGCCTCGCCCGTCCAGGCCTGCCGGACGGCGGCGCCGGCTGTGAGAGCGGCTCTCTGTGCTGAGCGCACATGTGGGGAGACTTGTGTATCACCAAGCGGCGGCTGTTGGCTGACAGGGTGACAAGGTTGACGTTGCAATAATTTTTGCGTTCTTGGCCACGGTTGACGACAAACACGCCCTTGGTGACTTCCTGATTCCACAGCTCGGCCTGCGCACAGTACGCAGACGTGCTACGTAAAGTAGTGGGCGGCACAGCAGCGCCAGCGGCCACCGCTCGCCTCCGCCAGGAGCGCGCCCGCGCGCGGCACGCCGCGCCGCCGGGGCGCGCGCCTGCGGGAACTGCGCCGAGGTGGTCACGTAGTCGGCCGCCGCCAGCAGCGCGTCCAGGCCCGGCCGCAGCCGCTCGCCCTCTACTAGTATAGGGACGCCGCGCTCGCGCGCGCCGCTTGCTAGCAGCCCGGCCGCTTCCGCCAGGCGCCCGTCGAAGTAGGTGAGCGCCGCGCCCGCCAGCGCGGACCGCACGCGCGAGCACGGCAGCGCCAGCTCGGCCGGGTCCAGCGCCTCGCCGGGCGTGTGGATGCACGTGCGCGTGCCGCCTGGGACAGCACAGGCATGGACTTGCGCGCCGCGGGGGGCTGGAGGTCGCATGGACCTGGAGTAGAGGGGCCTGGAGCGAGGAGCACGGCAACTCGGTTGGGCATGGCCGCGCAACCTGCTGCTACACATACACATGGCAGCAGAGTGATTCATATGAACAAGCATCACGCACCAGGCGCTACACCTGCATGCATGTGGCTGGAGGGCAGCCACGGCTAAGCCACGCCTCCATGCTGCTACCTGGGTTGCAGACTGAGAGCAGCATTCAGGTGCTGCTTGCACATTTCTGTACCGTGGAGCGTGCAAGTCAATGGCTGCACCCAGCCGGTCGACAATGATGTAGGTGAAGGGCGAGGGCGCGTTCGCGGCGCGCAGGACGTGCGACGTGTCCACGCCGTCACGCTCGAGCTCCGCCAGGATGCTGTCGCCGATGCCGTCGCCGCCGATCTTGGTCACGATGGTGGGTGCGAGGCCCAGGCGCGCGGCGGCCGTGAGCGCGTTGGCGCAGTTGCCGCCGCCCTGCGTCTGCACGCTGACGCTCCATGTTCACACGACTCTGCTGCCTGTGATGAACAAGCCCTTGAGCAGCAACCGGCAGGCACTGAGGCAAGACCTCAGTGTTCAGGCAGCAAGCACTTGGGTGGTCAAACAGCTCGCTCCCCCGCTGTTTAAGAACAGTGCAAGACACTCAGTCTCAGGCTGTGTGGCACCTCCAGGCGCTCGGTGCGCAGCTTCTCGTCCGGCTGGGGGAAGGCCGCGACCTGCGCCAGGTAGTCCAGGCCGCAGCTGCCCATGCCCACCACCTTGGCCGGGGCGCTCCCGGCCTGCAAGCGCCCTCTAAGCATCAATGTGGCAGTCCAGAAGCACTTTGAGAGGCAGCATAGCTGCTGTACAGGCCCTCTGTGTACACAACACTCTGCTGAAACAACTGCTGGACAGCAGGAGCGTGACAAGTGAATGAGATGAGAGCAACACCTGGGGTGTGCTGCCTGCTACAGTGCCACGCCGAAGCGGGCAAGCACGGTGACCAGCAGGTAAGGCGGTGCCCAGACTCATCACCGCTGGTGGCACTGCTGGCGTCCGCAGCTGCGCATGCTTGCTCGCGTGCATTGCAATTACAAAGCGTCCGTTGAGATTCAGCGCATACAAGAGTGCTACGGCTACCAGAGTAAGCTACATCCGCGTATCAGCCACAGCACATTGGCGCAGCCCATCGCCCCCGATGATGTCAGCATCCAGCCATTTACCCTTGCGACCCTAGCAAGGGAAGAAAAAATGCGGGAGCATGCCAATCGGCCATCACATGCCAGATGATGGGCGTTCTGGCTCGCGGCCTGGCATCCACGTGCTTGCCCTCGGCGCGACCTGCTGTGTGCCGCACACCTCCCCTGCGCGCTTTTGCTACAAGGTGCAATACGTCCTTATCACGCCTTGTGTGTCCACGCCATCCCAGAGCTCATTGCAGCTTGGCAGCTGCACATCTGCTTATGCAGAGACTCACCAACCCAGCCTGTGCGCCGCGCAGGATGAGTGGCGCGCAAGGCAGCGCACAAAGGTTCTCGCAGGTGCAGCCTTTCCGCCCCGCCTTGCATACAGGCCGCCGTTGAGGCTCTCTGTCTGCAGGCGGCCCTGATGGTGAATGCTCGGGCTCAAGGTTGCTGGCAGTGCCGGCTTATGTAAGCGTGCATACAAGCCAGAGAGCTGAGGAAACACAAGGCTCAGGCGATGTTTGCTGTCACTGCTGCAGCACTCGTGAGCCTCCTCACGCTGTGTCCATGCAGGAAGGTGAGGCGCTGCGCGAGCCTGGCGTCAAGCGCGTGGCCGTCCGGCCGGAGCATGTCGATGAAGCAGCGCTCAAGGAGGTGCGTGAGCATGAGCTATGCACGCATGCAAGCACCTACTCCAGCTCGGCACCCATGCGGGACAGTCGGAGGGTACAGTCACGCGCCCAAACCATTCACTTGCGGCATGCACTTGCTGGCACTTTGCATGAGGTCTGTGCAGGAGCTCTCGCATGTGCTGTACTCGCTGAGCACTATCCAAGCACACTCGTGGCACAGTGCATGTCCACATGATATGCACTGACTGGTTGCGCATGAGCTGTGGCAGGGCTTGTACAAGCCTGTGGAGGCACACCCTGAGGTGAGCACATTTGCGAAGCAAGGCAGCAGCACCCTTGCTTGTGGGGCTGAGGAAGTGCACCTCTGGTGTTCATCCCTGATGTTTTACTGACAGTGGCAGAGTTGCTGCATGCCAGCACCAATGGCGTTTGCTGCTGCCTGACGCAGACACGCACTGCGCTGTCTCAAGGCACCGCGCATCCTCTACGCACCCGGATTCACCAAAACCCGTCTGCACACCTGCTTGCGGCAGACGCGCCTGGAGGGCCCGGACAGGCCGGCGCGCGGCGCGGGCAAGGAGCAGGGCGAAGTTGTTGGTGACTCCATGCTGCATGCGGCCAAGGACCTCGCATCGTCAGTGGTCAGCAAGGCATGCCTGCCCGCTTCCCCTGATGCAGCCGTTTGCAGTGCCGCTCGCAGTCCAGCATGCGTGATCCTGCCTCCTGGCTCCTGGCTGCACTCACCAGCGCGATGCCAGGCGGAGTAGTGACCAGCGTCCGCAATATCAGCCAACCTGACCTGACATAGTCCCCACCATCGCATGAGACTGGTCAGGCGGCGCAGGTGGCCGGCATGATGGGCGTGACCGCGCACAAGGCGTCGGAGAAGACGCGCGAGGCAGCCAATGCGGCGGTCGAGCGCGCCGAGGCCGCGCTGCGCGCCGCGCAGGACAAGCTGCAGGCCGCCAGCGGCCAGGCGCGCCCGCTGGGGCTGACCTCAGGTTGCACTCTTGATACGTGCGTATGTCAAGCGTGCTTGACGTTATATTATAAATATTATATTAATATAAACGTTATATTATAAATATTTAGGTTTATACCAATGTGCATAAACACAGGGCAGCGCACTGCTGCTATTCTGGAGCAGCTTTGTACCATCCCATACATATGCAAGCAAGCAATCCATAACATGACCTGGTGTACTGTGGCACGCATCAAACGCTTCAGCACAGCCACAGCAGGGATGCACTTTAGGTACATCATTGTCAAATGCCTCATTGGCAGCCCTGCACATGGTGTTTTAGGCTTGCAAGGCCGCACTGCCGAGAACGCGCGTGGCGGGGCCGGCGCAGGCGCGCGAGGCGGCGCAGGAGGTCGTCCGCCGCGCGGAGGAGAACCTGCAGGCCGCCAAGGCCAAGGCCGCCGAGACGGCTGGCAGCGCCTACGAGTCCACCCGCGACACGGCGCAGTACGCGGCGCGCAAGGCTGTGGAGGAGGCTGAGGCGACTGCGCGCGCTGCGCGCGAGAAGGCGCGCCGTCTTGCTCGCACCTGGCCTGTGTAGGGCACACATGCCGCGTGGATGCGTGCCTGCAGATGGTGTCACGTGATGCAAAGATGCAGTCTGTGCATCTCAGACTTCTGATCGTGCATGTACATGTCGAATGATGTCTCGCCAGGCGCAGAGGA
>JAABUV010003494.1_pt1 | contig 19999 bp, 18 predicted proteins | sample 5559971 | NCBI WGS metagenome assembly JAABUV01 (sample SAMN10711881, study PRJNA513362) | rock metagenome | isolation source: Antarctica rocks | place: Antarctica: Victoria Land, Knobhead nord | collected 2015-12-19
CGCCCAGGCTGCGCCCGGGGTCCTCTAGCGCCGCGAATGCGGCCGCCACGCCGCGCGCGGCCGCCGCGGCGCGCGCCGCGCAGCCGTCGGCCGGCTCTAGCGCGCGGAACAGCGTGTCGAGCAGGCCATTGGTCATGTGCGTGTACTTTGGGACGGAGCCGACCTGCGCAGGGGGCGCTCGGTTGGCCGGCGGGGAGCCCGCGCCGCGCGGCACCAGACGCTGTGTGCTTTTGTCTCCACAAGGTGTGCGGAGGAGGCGCAGACGAGCACTTTCTTATTTGAGCTGGCCCGCTTGGGGCATGCGGATATCTGACGCCCTGCTCCCGCTCCGCCCGGCAGGCGGCGCAAGCGGCAAGCATGGCAGGGGGCCCGGCAGGGTGGAGCTGGGGCGGGTGCGGGGGGCGGGGGGCAGGGGACGCGGCGCGGCGGGCGCGCGCACCATGACCAGGCATGCCGGCTCGATGCTCAGCACGGCATCCGCGCCGGGCGTGAAGTAGAGCAGGTCCAGCAGCACCGCCAGGCGCACGGCGGCCGCGCCGGCCGCGCTGCGCGAGCACTGCATCAGCCAGCCCAGCACCTGCCACCTGCGCGCGCGCGCCCCCGCGTCGCCCCAGGAGCCCGCCCCCTGCTGCCGCCTGCCCTAGGCCCGGAGTGCTGCGAGCAGCAACAGAAGCCCACAGACCTTGCACGCCTTGCATAGGGGCAACGCGGCGGGCAGGGGCCAGCGACGCACGGGCGCCGGGCGCCCGGCTCGGTGTGGGGCGCATCCGCGGCGCGACCAGGGCAGGCGCGCGGAGCCGCGGCCGCTGAGCGCGCCCGGAAGGGCAGCACAGCAATGCACTGTTTTGGGGTTTCCAGCGTGAAGGTGAGCAGGATTAGGGTAAGGGTAGTTTAGGGTGGCACAGCGGAAGGGAAAGGGCGCGACCTTAACAGGACCAGGGAGTCGCAGTCGCGCACGTGCGCGGGCGGGTGGCACAGCGGCGCAATGCTAGGGTTTTTAGGAGGGGAAGGACGGGGCGACACCTGGGCAGGACAAGGGAGTCGCGGTCGCGCACGTGCGGCGGCGGGTGGCACACGGCGCAGACGTAGCGCACCAGGTCCGGCACCAGGCCCTCCGCGTCCGGCCGCGGCACATGCCGCGCCAGGAACCACTGCTGGTAGCGCTTCTCGTTGCCGCGCCGCACCTGCGCCGGCGGAGGGTGGGTTACGGTAAGGGTCAGTATTGACCCTATGGCGACCCCGGCGCGCCGCACGGACGCCCACACGGTGCGGGCCGCATGCGCTGTGCCGAGCTGGGCGCCCGGGTCACCCCGGGACGCAGCGACCGCCGCGCCGCTGGCAGCTACCCTCCTCGCGGAGCTCGCTCGCACAGGACGACGCGCCGACGGCAGAGGCTGCTCAGGCAGCCGGGCATGCCCGCGGCCGGCCCGCCAGCATCCCCGCGCGCGCTCGCGGCAGGCCGCGGTACGTCGCATCCCCCTACCCTACCCCTACCCTCTGGGCGCGCCTGGGTCAGCATGAAGTACAGCTGCGCCTCTGCATCCGGCGGCACGCGCGACAGCAGCACGCGCGCCGGCGTCGGCGTCGCTAGCAGCCGCTCCAGCGCCGAGCCTGGGTCGGCGGCGGAGCCCAGCGGCGGGCCCGCGCCGGCGCCGTTGGCGGCGCCGTTGGCGTCGGCGGCGCCCGGCTGGCCGCCGGCGGCCAGCGCGCGCCAGGCGCCGTGCGCCTCTGCCAGGTTGCTCGCCTCCTGCGGCACGCAGGGCTGGAGGAGGCCTGCACGTGCCAGCATGCGCGCGGGCGGGGTGCCGCGACCAGGGCACAGGCGCTGGCATCATGCACGCGCGCGCAGTGCGCTTCATGCTGAGTGCGCCGTGCCGCACTGCGCGGCGCCCAGGGCCCAGGCGTCCAGCCAGAGGCAGACATGCGCTGGCACCCATGCGCCCGCGCACAGGAGGACGGGGGCGGCCGAGCGCTGCAGGGCGCCAGCCCGCGCCGCCGCGATGCTACATCCTCTGGTAATTCATCCGACATCTCCCTGTGTAGAAGGTGCGAGTCCCCTTCGTATGGGAAGGGCAAGCCTCCTTCTGTGTGCGCCATGGTGACCACCCCACCGCCTCGCCAACCAGCTTGAGCCCTTGACCAGAGGGCGCCCTAGGCCTGTCCTTGACCAGGGGTGCCTGCGCCGGGGACGCGCCTGCAGCGCGCGGGCCAGGTCGCGGCCCGCGCCCGCGCAGGCGTCCCAGTGCCGGGTCAGCAGCTGCGCGACCAGGTCGCCGCCTGCCGCGCGCAGCGCGCGCCCGTCCTCGTCGCCCGGCGCGCGCGCCAGCTCCGGCAGCAGCCTGGGCCGGGCGCCCGCGGTGCAGGTTACAGTGCGGGCGCTGCATATTGCGAGCTGCGCGAGTCAGCCGCAAGCCACTTGCAGGGCAGGCACTGTCTGCGCCAGAGGGCGGGCACACCTTGGCCTGAGCATGTGCGCTCGAGCGCAGCGCAAGAGCTGACAGCGCGCTGGCCGATTCCAGCATAGCCATGCATGCACACGATAGCACCGCGCAAGCAGGGCTCGCAGTACACTCAAGCACGGAGCTGCCCTGGCGGCAGCGCGCACGCGCGCCCGCGCGCACCGCAGCAGCATGTAGGCGGTGCACTGCGCGAGCTCGGGCGCGCGCGCGAGCCACTGCGCCGCCGGCGCCAGCGCCGCCACCAGCCGCGCCGCCAGCCACACGTTGTCGGGCGCCGCGCAGGCCGAGCGCACGTGGCGCAGCAGCGCGTAGCACAGCGCCTCGGCGCCCTGCGCGGCGCGGCCGCTCTGAGGCGCGGCCGCGCGGACGATGCGCACGTCCAAGCGCATGCTTGCAGGCCCCGCGCATGCTGCCCAGCGGGACACGGCAAGGCGCCGCGGCGAGCACGCTTGGCAGCGCGGAACTGGTGCTTTGGCGCCCACAGGGCCGGCGGCAGGCCGAGCGACGTGCCCGGAATACGGGAGGGGCGAGTCTGCGCACGGCCGTGGCTGCACCGCCCATACACGGGCCAAGCTGGAGACGCGCTTCCAATAGTGCATGCGAGCTCGGTGGTGCAGTGCGCATGGGAATGCATCTGCGCCTGCACCGCCCAGGCGAGCAGGCTGCCCGGAGCGGGACGCGTGCCTGCGCCTGTGCGCCGACGAGCGCCGCGGCGAGGTCCAGCAGAGCCGGCCGGGCCTGCGGCCGCAGGTGGGGGTAGTACGGAGCGGCAAGCGCGAGGAGCTGGCCCGCGGCGAGCGCACGCAGCCCCGCATCGCCCCGCTCGAGGTGCTGCTTGCACCTGCGCGCACAAGCAACGATATGTTGCAGGAGCTCACACTTGCACGTCGTCCCTGTCAACGAGAGCCAGTGCACATCAGACGCATTGCATAGTACCAGCGCTGCTGGTGACATTGCAGCCCCAGGACGCTCGGCAGCAGGCATTGCAGCGCCGATGCACCCAGGCTGCCGGAGCCCAGGAGCACACCTCGCAGCATCACCCTCTGATAACGCAGAGTAGAGGAGTGCCAGCACGACTTCGACAGGCGGCACGCCATCATCAGACGGGCTGCCGCTTGCCGCAGCTGGCAGCCCCGCGTCTGCATATTTTGCATGGCACGCCGCCCAACGGCGATGCAATTCTGCGCACGCCTCGCTCGGCACGCGATCGAATAGCGCGCCGCCATCCTGAGGGGCGAATGGCATTCTAGCGACAGCGCACGCTGGCTGTCTCCTCGGCCTCGGCCATGTCCATCTGAGGGGGCTATTCCCTAGGGCGGGCTCCCCCACTCGGCCCCTTGGCGAGTCTTCCTTAGGATCTTCCTTGGGCCCGATGAAGCAAGGCCTGCTGGGCAGAGCAGCACGCGGTGTGCTGCACAGCGGCAGCATCTGAGCGATGGGCGCGGCTGGTACGGAGCGGGCACTCCATCACACAATGTATATAACTTGATCGCGGCTGTTTACCTTGTTGATTCCCCTTCTGGCAGCCACGTGCACCTACACTTGCACTGGCGACTGAAAGTAATCCTGTGGCACGTCCGCAGGGGGCCGAGCGGCACCCGCAGCGCTCAGGCGCGCAGCGGGGTGTGCGCTCCTCCTGCTCTGCCTCGGATACACGCAGGCGTCGGCGCTGAGCGTGGCCGAGGAGGTCGCTGAGGGCGCGTACTGGCGGGCACGCTCGGCAGCTGCGCAGGTCTGGCGCCGCCGCACGCCTGGCGACCCGGCAGACCGCGACACCAGGCTGAGGCTCGACGGCCAAGACAGGGCGCACGTCCGCATCTGGGACATATGGGGCCCTGGTGTGTTCCCGCCGCTCCCAGCGCCGCCTGGCCACGGCCGACCTGTCAGAGGCGTCCCCCTGGGCGCTCCTCACTGAGTCTCTCCAGTGCTGCGCGTTCCCGCCGCCTGGCGCTGCTCCGCCTCGCGCCGTGTGGGACCACTTGCACGCATATGCTGCAGCGGCGGGCAGCGCTGTGGCACAGGCGCAGAGTGATGAAAAAGTGGTGCGAGCGCGCGCGGCTCGCGCCCTGCAGCTCACGCCCTGCCTGGCGGCGCCGCGCAGACTACCACTGCCCGCACGTGCGCGAGCGCGTGGGGCGCGTCGGCGACGGCGGCAAGTGGCTGTGCGGCGTGGCCTCGCTGCTGCAGCGGCCCGGCTGCGTCGCGTTCGCGCTCGGCAGCGACGGCGACACCAGCTTCGAGGAGGCGCTGCTCAACCGCACGCGCTGCGAGGTGCACACGTTCGACCACACGCTCAACGCAACGGAGCAGGCGGCAGTGCGGCGCGTGGCTGGCGTGCGCCTGCACGACACCGGCCTCGCCGCCGAGCCGGCCGCCGCGGGCGCGACGCTGCAGACGCTGCCGGCCATGATGGCCGGGCTGCAGGTCGCCTGGCTGGACGTGCTCAAGGTCGATGTGGAGGGCGCGGAGTGGCGGGCGCTCGCGCACTGGTGACGCCCTACGCCTTGCCCCTAACCCTAACCCTAACCTCATACCGCCCTAGAGCACTTGGAGGGACGCACTTTGCTGACGCGGCGCCGCGGCGGGCGCAGGTACCACAGCGGGCTGGGCACGCTGCCGGTGGGGCAGCTGCTGGTGGAGTTCCACGCGGAGCACGCATCCGGCGGCGTCGAGGGCACCATCGCGCCGCTGCTGCAGATGCTGGCCGACGACGGCTACCGGGTGTTCTCCACGGAGCCGAACACGTACTGCGAGACCTGCAGCCACGCCAGCCTGATGGAGTACTCGTTCATCAAGGTGGCCCGCTCGGGCCACGTCTACGGCGCCGGCGGCCACATGCACGCCGGCGCGCGCAAGCGCCGCACCGAGGCCTAGCGCGTCGGGCGCAAATGGACGGGTGCATCATTTCTTCCCAGGTCGAGCTTGTGCCGTGCTCCGTGTCAGGGATGAGCCCACCCAGGAGCTTTTTCGTCGATGTCCGCGGTCCTGAAGTATGAAAGCCGACCCTGCCTGGCCCAATAAGGATCTGTAGTGGACCCCTGCCTGGGGTGCCTGACGCCGGGCGAGCATGCTGGCTGCTTGTTAAAGCGGCACTTGCAGCTGGGCGTGCACATGCGCGCTCACTGCTGCACCGCGGCTGATTTTGTTCGGGCGAGGGTCCGGTCGCAGAGGACTGCTTGCTAGCGCAAGCGCACAGGCAGGCGTGCGGGTGAGTTCAGCTGTTTTGCCATGCACAGGGTGTCAATAATGTGCTGCAATGAGCTCGCTACCATGCTGTTCACACATGGGTCCGGGAAGTATATATATATGAGCTTGCATGTATATCAGCACTGCAGCGGCAGGCCGTCGCGCAGCCCGCAGCGGCTTTGCACGGCAGAAAGCAGCGTCCCTCAGTAACTGGCCTGGGGTGTTGCTCTATGAGAACACTTGAAGGGTAACAGCATAGCTCGTTCCTCACGCACTGATGGTACATGACGGTACCACGGATTTGCCTCCATGCAACAGGCTGGCACGACACAGCGCACACTGCCAAGGTACTCCTTGCAGCACACTGATTTAACCCATCCAGTCCACGTCAGTGCGCTGCGCCTGATCTAGCAATTGCTCTCGGCCACTTCAAGTACTTCAGCACCGTGCTATGCAGCCTGGCACACATATGCATGCCAAGCCCTTTTCTGGCCCGTGCGACAGCAGCGGCACCCCAGCCTCCCATGCTCAGGTAACGCAACATACCGCATATGCTGCTACATGGTCTGCGGTTCCGCGCGAGGTTTCACCCCTGCTCCTGCTCTTGTGCGGCACCTTACCCAGAGCATGCAAATTCAACAAGCAGAGGTGCTCCGCATGCGGCGGCGCGCCCTGCCGCTAGAGCGCATGCACGGCAGCCGTGGCGACGGACGGCGTGATGCCGTGCTCGGTGAAGATGTCGTCGTAGGTGTAGCCGGCGGCCGCCTCCGCGTCCGCGTCTATGCCATGGCGCAGCAGCGCGAGCGTGGTCGCATTGTACAGCGGCGACGGCGTGCCCGCGCGCAGCAGCTGCGCCTCCGAGCTCGGCAGGAAGCTCGCGTGCTCCGGCGCGGAGCTGCCCTTGTACCGCGTGACCTGCCGGGGGGTTTGCCCCCGTGGGCGTGCTCGCTCTGTGCTGCATGGTGCAAACCACCATGGCGCGGCATCACCGCTTGTGCATGCATGGTCGTGAGGAGCTGACGGGGTGCCCGGGACCTTGCATGAGATGACTTGACCCGCCCGCCTGCATCACACTTGCAGGCATCAAGGCGTGTCATGAGCTGCAGGCACTGCTCTTGAGGGGCGGCAGGCCCGTCCCGGACCGAGCGCGCCCGGTAGCAGCGGCGGCCGGCAGCGTGACAGCACCATGCACCATCAGAGCATGCGGGCCAGGGTGGCGGCACCACACGCCACCAGGGCACGCGGCCGCGCGCGCGCGGGCAGGGAGGCCCCACCGGCTGGAAGTAGCCCGGCTGCTCGTCGACGTGGAAGCGCTGCCGCACGCGGTCCAGGAAGTGCCTGGGGTCGGCCATCAGGTCCTCGTACCGCACGCAGGCGGCCTGGCGGCGCGTGTTGCAGAGCTTGCGGACGCGCTGCAGCTTCCACGCGCGCATCTCCAGCACCGAGCCCGCAAACTCGCCGCCGCGCTGCTCGTACTCCTGGTGGCTGCTCTGCGTCTTGGGGCAGTAGGTGGCCATGTCGGCGTGGCAGGGGTCGTCGAAGACGGGCTCCAGCGGCCGCCACGGCGTCGCCAGGAACTCCGCAAACGTGACGTTGCAGTGGGCCGGGGCTGGCGCCCCGCGCGCGTGCATCAGACGCGCTGCTGCCACGTATGATGGCAGAGCAGGGAGGCGCGAGCGCCGCACCGTAGTAGGGCTGCTTGAACAAGGACGCCGCCCAGTCAACGGCGTTCCTGCGCACCCAGCACGGTGCGTTGGCGAAAGCATGCGAGGTGCAAGTGCCTGTGCGGGGGGTGGCGGCGCCGACAGGCAGCTGCCTGCAGGCAGAGTATGCATCCGCAGTATCACCTGACGATGCCGACGACGAGTACGTCTGCGCCAAGCTCTGCGGCGCGGAACTCACTCGGGCGTCATTAAGCGATTCCACTGCACGCTTTCAGCTGTGGCACAGGGCGGTGCGCGCCTGCGAAGGGGCTGGGGCTGGCTAGGTCGTACTCCATTTCGTGCTTCTGCGCAGGCGCGCTTTGCACCGGTTAGCGGCAGGCCGTAACAGGCGCCCGGCAGCGGGCGGGGCGCGGCGCGCACCCAGGGGCAGTCTGAGAAGTTGAATGACAGCTGCAAGTTTTTTTTTACCAGGCTCTCCAAATAGTTTGAACCGGACGAGCGCTCGCTGACGATACAGAAAGACTTGATAGGCTGTATGCGCCCCTGCTCGCCAAGCGTGCGTGAGGCCTCGCAGTGCTGCCATCCTGCTGTGCCAAGACCAGGTGCTACAGGGTGGCACAACAAGTCCGTGTGGGGACCATGCTCGGTGCGCAGGCGGGACAGCGCTCAGGTGACCGCTCTGCTGGACTTTGCCAGACGGGGTCGCAGTGCCTCGCACCAGTATGGGGTCATCCTCCATGACCACAGCGTCAGGCCGCGTTTCATAAACGAGGCTGCTCGCCGCCTGTTCCCGTCCAGCGTGCAGCGCCTGTGGCTGCGCGGCACTTTGTACCTGCCTCAAGTGCCAGGTCCGGTATGGCGTGAGACAAAGCGCCAAGCCTGTGACAATGCAGCAGCAGAAGAGCGCCGCGGCGATCCGCTGGTATGTGCACATCTGCGCTCGCAGGGCGCAGCTGCCCCTGCTGCAGCCCTGGACGTGCGAGCTGACGGCGATCCGATTGCGCGTTCTGCGCTACAGGCTGCGGAAGGCGAACACTCGCCAAAGCGACCTCTCGCAAGCCGTATTTGAAAGTGGGACCCTACATTTGTCGGTTTGGTGTTCGTTGGATACCAGACGATCCTCGTCCGCCTGCGCGCCCTCGCAGCTTTGCTGGGCAGTGAGGAGCTGCTCACGCCTCGCTGGTGCTGCAAGGTGCAGGCGCACATACACAAGCAGCTACAGACTGTAGAGTAGATCACACAGGACGTCAGACCGCCTAACGGCTGTCCACAAGCTCTACCTGCACCGCTTGGCAGGCGCCCTTCACTGCTAGGACGCTCAGACAGAAACTGTCGTGCGCTCCAAAGCCGGGATCTCTTCTTCTCTTTCTTCAGAGACCCTAGCCTGAAGCAGGCTTGCCTCCCCCTTAATACAGCAATCGTGCCTTGTAGCATGCATACAATAGCAGGCCTCCAAACAGTTGTCGAAAAGCAGTCCCTGCAGGGCTGAAAGCGGTACAGCTCATGCACGCCGCCACGTGCTCCGGGTCAACTCCATGCAAAAACCCCGCCCACAAGGCTCACAATCAGGTGCAAACACGGACACACAACAAATCAATGCTATTCACAGCACGTACTTGCAGCACACACACTCCAGGACGCAAACCCCGCTCAGCAAGCATGTCCAGCCACGCGGAGAGGCAGAGCGACGAGGCGGCTGCGCTCCGTCAAGCAGGTCAAGGGAGCTGCTCCACACAGCGTAGCCGCCTGGCCGCCGCCCTGCTCCTCCGCTCACCACCGTAACCCTCGCGACTAATATTGCGTGGCGCTCTCGGGCTTACCCGTCTCGCCCGCCACGCCACCGTCTGCAAGGCGTCACCCGTCCGGCGGCAGCGGCCGCACGACGCCGGAGGCGCATCACCGGCGCAGTGGCGAGGTGACCCACAGCCCTGCGGCTCGCAGGGCGCTCGCCGCGGCGGCGCCGCGCCGGGCGCTCACAGCACGCGCGTATTGTATGACGCGCAGTGGCCGCACTTGTGATACACAAAATGGAAGGGCGCCTCGCCATGCTTTCCGCAATCGTTGCACAGGATGGCCTGCGCGCGGCGGGCGCGGCAGCGTCGGAGGCGCGGCCGCCCCGGCAGCGCGCACGCCAGCGCATGCAGCGGGGGCTCCGGCGCCGCCCCAGGGAACTCACGGCTAATCAACGGCCTCCTCGCTGGCGACGGCGTTGCGCTGTGCCTATGGGCATGCAAGGCGGGGCAGGGGCCATGGCAGCACCCTGCGTCCGGTGCCCTGCTATACGACCCGCACTCCGCCCGCCACAAGATCGGCTGGCGCCTGTGCTAGGGTACGGGTAGGGCTCCTGAGCGCAGCCCAGGAGCGCGGCCTGCCCGCCACCCGCGCTCCCGAGCCGCGGTCTGGGTGGCGCGGCGGCGGGGGCGCGCCTGGCGGCGCGCGGCGTACGCGGGCGGCAGCTCGGCCGCGTCGCGCGCGAGCAGCGAGTCGAGCATGCGGAAATAGACGCTCATGTCGCCCAGGCTCTTGGCGCACACGGGGCACGCGTAGTGGAAGCGCGTGTACTGCGCGAAGCAGTGCGAGTGCATGAAGTGCCCGCACGGCAGCTCCTGCGCGCGCGCGCCCGGGCCATCAGGGTACTAAGGGGGCCACCCTGGCAAGGACTGCCAAGTTCGTAGGCCTGTGCAACGACGGTCTGCAGCATCACCGCAGCGCAGCGCCCTCTCCTGACCGGAACAGCCGCCCATCGCAGCCTGCGCTGGGAGCATGCAGCAGGCGGCAGGCGGCAGGCAGCAGGCAGCGAGCGTACTGCATGCACCATGACTGCCAGCGGGCCGCCGCCAAAGGGCCGCAGCTGGAAAGTGCAGCGCAGCGCAGCGCCACGCAGCGGGCGGCACCGCAGGCGGACCGCAGGGGGGGGGGAGGGGCGGGCGGCGCGCCCGGTAGGGCTGCGCCGAGTCGAACAGGTAGTCCGTGCAGACCGGGCACGCGCTCAGGTCGCGGCACTTGTGCCGCGCGAACTCGTCCAGGTGCATGCAGGAGTTGCAGTCCATGCAGTGGCACGCGTCTACGCCCAGGCCGCGCCCGCGCCGGCACAGGTTGCAGAAGGGGCAGTGGTAGATGGCGCGCGCGGGCTCGTCGTCCCACAGGTGGCAGATGCCGCAGTAGTAGCGCGCCATCGCCTGCCCGCACGACCGGCAGGCGGCCGCGGCCGGCTGGCGCGCGCTGCAGGCCATGCAGACCATGGCGGTGACGGCGTGCGGGTCCAGCCGGTGGTCGGCCACCTCGTCGTGGCAGAAGCGGCACGCGTGCACCTGGCCGCAGCAAGGCGCGACCACGTGGCAGCGGCGCTGGTAGTGCGCGCAGCCGAGCACGCCGCGCGCGGCGTCGTGGTACGTGCGCGCCGGGCCGCCGCCCGGGCCGGCGCCGGCGCCGGCGCCGGCGCCGCTGTCGGCCAGGCGGCGCTGCTGCGCGACGATGTAGCGCGAGGCCATGATGTTCTGCATCAGGTACGCCTTGCGCTCCGCGGCCAGGCCCGCGTCGCCGCACACGCGCCGCGCCGTCTCCTGCGCGCGGGCCGAAGCGGGGGCTGGGCGCAGGGGTGCGGCGCCGCCCTGCGCTCCATTTTGGCGGCACAGAGCCAGCGGACTTGGGTGATGCTGCCGCAGGCGCGGCGCGCGCTGCGCGCGGACGCATGCGCGCGCCGGGAGCGCCTGCAGGTTGCTGACATGCCGGCCGGCAGCCGCTGCCGGCGGAGCGACCAACGCGGCTTGCACGGACGCTCTTGGGTCTCCAAGCCTGCTGTGCGCCACCACTAGGACTAGGACTGAGCGAGCAGGCCATGGGGCGCTCTGGGGCGGGGCGCGCCTCCAGCTGCTGCTGGTTCATGCGGAAGATGTCCTCCCAGCCCGGCCGGAACACGCCCGCCTCCGCCCCGGCCGCGCCGCCTCCGCCGCCGCCAACACCGGAACCAGAACCGGCGTCCAAACTGGCGCCGGCGCCGCCGCCGCCGCCGCCCCGCAGGTAGTCGGCCACGTCGTCGAGCGCCAGGTGCGGCGGCGCAGCGGCCGGCGCCGCCGCCGCCGCCGCCGCCGGCGCGCCCGCCGGCCCGCCGCCGGGCGCGCCCGCCGCCGCGCCGGGCGGCGGCGGCAGCGTGGCGCCCAGCCAGCGCTCAAAGCCGGTGTTGCGCGTGGCCGAGCGCAGCGAGGCCATCATGGCCGCCTGCTCGTCCGCCGTGCACGAGCCGGTCACCCAGGGCAGCATGGCCTGGAGCACCTCGGCGCCGGTGCGCCCGACGATCACGCCGACCAGGTGCTGCTGCTCCGCCTCGGTGAAGTTCTCCGCGAACAGCGGCCAGAGCTCCTGCTCCTCCGCGCGCACGTGCTGCTCCAGGCTGGCGCGCGTGGCGGCGGTCAGGCGCGCGAGCGCGGCGGCCGCGCCGCGCGCGTCGGCGAGCGTCGCCGCGCCGGCCACGCGCCGCAAGACCGCGGCCATTTCTTCGAACAGCTGCGCCTCCTGCTGGTGGTCCAGCGTGTACGCGTGGCTCACGTGCCGCAGCGCCTCCTTGGCCTCCAGCGCGGGGAACACGATGGCGTCCTCGGCCTCCGAGTGCGCGCAGTAGATGCCCCACAGGAAGCGGTAGCGGCCCTCCAGCGCCTGCAGCGCAGCGCCGCCGCCGCGCCAGTCCTCGGCTTCGTCCAGCGCGGCCGCGAACGCGCGCGCCTCGGCCTCCAGGCTGCGCAGGTCGCGCCGCAGCGCCTTGTGGAACTGAAAGATGTGGTCGATGGGGTTGACGCGCGGCGGCGCCGGCGCCGCGGCCGCGCCGCCGCCGCCCTCGCGCGGCGGCGCCGCGCCAGCGGCCGCGGGCGGGGCAACCCCGCCGCCGGCGGGCCGCTGCGCGCCGGCGCCGGCGGCCTCGCGGGCCGCGGGCGCGGCGGGCGCGGCGGGCGCGGCGCGCGCGGGTGCCATGCGCGCGGACGCCGTCCGCGCGCGCTTGGGGGCGGGCTCGGGCGGCGCGGACTCCGCGCGCGGAGAAGACCCTGATAGTGGGCGCGCCATCGCCGCCGGCGGCGGCGGCGCGGCCTGCGGCGCTGCCGGCGCAAGCGCGGGCGCCGGCGCGGGGGCGGGCACGCCGCGCCGCGCGCCGGACACGCCGCACGTCTCGTTGCTGAAGCGGATGGGGTCGTCGGGGTCCTGGCGGGCGCACGGGGCGGGTCAGGGCTGCACGGGTCAGGGCGCGACATCGGCATGAAGGTGCTCGTGCACACGTGACGCCTGCTGCACCGCCGGGCGGTCGCTGCAGCAGTGCCAGGCACAGGCGCGCCCAGCACGCCCATGCACACCTGAACGCGCCTGGTCAGGAACACACGGCGGCGGCCGAAACGCGCCTTTGCGACAGCATGCAACACAGACGCATCTGGCCGGAGGCTGTAGCCGCTCGAGCTTGGGCCCCGCACTACCTAAAGTGTGTGAGCCCTGGCTCCGGGCCAGGCGCGGGGCCGCACCGCGGGCTCGGGCGACGCCTGGCGGCCGCGCGCGGCCCAGCCGGAGAGCAGCGAGACGAGCGTGCCGTCGACCGCGGGCGCGGCGAGCTCCCAGTCGCGCGTCATCGCGCCCGCGTCCTCCTCGCTCAGCTTGCCTGGCGCGCCGGCCGCGCGCGCCGCCGGTCAGGCTTGCGGCCTTCCGTACCTGTTGCCTGCGTGTGAAGCAAAGGACGCAAGCGGGGGCCGCGCAAGGCCGCGCCACGGCTGACCCTCAGGACGCGTGCGCTGCCAGGCCTGGTCGCCTGCTCCGCGTCAACGGTCCAGCCGCTCAGGCTACAGGCCGGCGGGTTGGAGGGCGCGCGCGCGCCTGCCAGCCAGGGCAGCATGCGCTCAAGCAGGCGCAGCGGCATCGCGCGCAGCGTGCGCCAGACCATCGCGCGCTGCTCGTGCGTGCACAGCCCGGCCGCGAGCAGCGGCAGCACGGCGGCCTCCTCGCGCGCCATGTGGTGGCTGATGGCCGCCGCCGCCGCGCCCGCCGCCGCCGCCAGCTCCGCCGTCAGGCCCGCCGCCTCCGCCGCGCCGCGCCTGCCGTCCATGATGTGAAAAGCGTCACGTGCTGACCGCTACATGAACAACTTTTAAACAGCTACTGCCATCCTCACTTCGAGTTGCGACAGAAAGAGTGTTATTAAAAAGGAGTGGTTTGCTGGCGGCCGGCGCGACGGGCGGGGTCGCGCCGGGTGCTGGCGCGCACGTCGCCCAGCAGGCGGCCCAGGTCCTCCAGCAGCGCGCCCTCGCACGCGTGCTCCGCCTCGCACGCCTGGAACGCCTCGCAGCCGCCCGCGCGGCCCGCCAGCCGCCTGGCCCGCCCGCCGCCCGCATCAGGGCGCCGCACGTCTCGCTGCACACGCAGCCGCAGCTGCAAACACCACATAGAAGCAGGCTGGTGACTGCCGCCGCTGACAAGGGCGGCCCAGCGGCCTGACAGGTTGCCGCGAGCGCCGCGCGCAACGCCGCTGCGCAGGCCGGCGGGCCGCGGCGTCCTTTCAGCATCACAAAGCAGGCCACAACAGGAGGCGCTCGCCGGCGGGGCGCCGCTCGGCCGCGGCGCGCGTCAGCGGACCTGGCCGCCGGGAAGACAACGTCGTCCTCGGACGCCGAGTGGAAAGCGCACACGGCGCGCAGGAAGCGGTGACGCTCCACCAGCGCGGCCAGCGCGGCCGCGCCCAGCGCGCCGCCCGTGCGGAGGCCGGCCGCCTCCGCCGCAAACGCGTCCAGCGCCGAGCGGATGGCCGCGTGCAGGTGCGTGATGTGCTGCGCGCGCGCGCGCCGCGGCGACTCAGCGGCCCCTGCCTCGGCCCGGCATGTGCACAACCGGCATGCCCGGCACGCAGCACGGGGTGCGCTACTGCCCTCGCCGCGGCCACCGCTGCCCGAGCGCGACAGTGCGTGCACAGTATTTCGCATCCTGCCACACACTGCGCGGAGCACATCGTCTGCAGCACCATGGATACGCTGGAAACGTGGCAAGCGCCGGGCTGCCGGAATGGCGCGCAGTGAAACGTGCATCCTGCGGCTGCGTGCGACGGCTTCAAGCGCACCTGCAGCGGCGAGCGTGCGTCGCCGCCTGGCTCGCCGCCCACGTCGCCGACCGGCCCGCCGCTGGCGTCCGCCAGCGGGCACCCGTCGCCCGGCGACAGGCCCCGCCGCACGCGGCAGCAGCCCGGCAGCGCGCCGCGCGCGCCGTGCGCGCCCGCCTCGGCCGCGCCCGCCTTGGCGGCGCGCGCGGGCGCCGCCTTTGCGCAGGGCTTGGGCCCGGGGCTCCAGGCCCGCGCGTTCTGTATGTCCAAGATCGGCAGCGCGCGCGGCGTGGGCGCCGCCGGCGACAGCCACGTCACCAGCAGCTCCAGCAGCAGGCGGTCCTTGATGACCAGGCGCACCTGGCGCGCGCGCGCGGCCGGCCGGCTCAGCGCCGGGCCGCCCGCGGCGCGCCCGGCGTCGCGCGCGGTATCTCTGAGCCCGGGGCCCACAGAGCACAGGGCTGCTGCGCGCGGGCGCCGCGCCCTGCAGCATAGGCACGCTGTGCGCGCCACGCAGCATATGGGACCTCGCGCAGAGTGCCTTACTTAAGCCCTAACCCTACATTATGGAATCAGGGGAACAGGGGCAGCCGGGCGCGCGCCTGCGCGAGCAACGCCTCCTGCTCGGCGACCGGCACGGCCGGCTGCAGCCAGGCCAGCACGGGCTGCACGGCGGCCAGCGGGATGCAGCACAGGAACTGCGCCACCAGCTCCGCCTGCTCCGCGGCGCTGAAGTGCGCGAGCAGGAGCGGGAACAGCTGCTCCTCCTCCTTGGCCAGGTGCTTGCGCAGCGTGGTGTGGATCTCCTCGGCCTTGCAGGACAGGCGGCGCACGGCCGCGCCGCGCCCGGCCGCCGGGCCCGCCAGCGCGGCCGCCAGCAGCTGCATCAGCTGCTCGAACAGGCGCTCCTGCGCCGCGGCGGCCGCGCGCGCGTCAGGCCTAGCACGTGGCCGGCGCGCGGCACGCGCGCAGGCTCCCCAACAGCCGGGCAGCAGCCACCGAGCTCCATGGCAACTGTTGGCAGAGACGGAGCCACATAACCTACTACGTCCCAGGAATCCTCGTCCGCGTGTGGGTTCTGCTCGCAGAGCGCAGGCGCCAAAGCTCGTGCCCCTGCGGGCCCGATCATGCGTGCGCGGCAGCAGTGCAGCCCTCCGGCGGCGCACCTCGTCCTCGTGCTCCACAGAGTACGCCAGCGTCACGTTCTTGACCTTGGCATCCAGCGCCGGGTACACCACCTGCCGCGCCCGCGCCCGCACGCCTCAGGCGCCTGAGGTGCGTCTGCGCGGCCGGGCCGCCTCCGCGCGCGCGCGCGGCCGGGCCGCCTCCGCGCGCGCGCGCGGCCGGGCCGCCTCCGCGCGCGCGCGCGGCCCCGCACCGCGCCCTCAGCGCCCGCGGGCGCCTGTGCGCCGCCGGCGAGAGCCCAGGCGGGCTTGTGAGCCCACGGGGCGCGTCGCCGGAGCGCGTGCAGGGACGAGCTGTGCGGCGTGCCGCCAACAGAGCTGCCGGGCTCCAGCAACCCCCTGGGAGCACGCGAGCGTGTGCCGGGCAGGCGGTGACCGACATGCCGCGCGGCGCACGCCCGCGCGCGTCGGCGCGCGCGCCGCATCACGGACGCTGCTTTGCGCGCTGCGCGCCCGTCCTGGCGAGCGCACGGCGCTGCGTGCGCCTGGCGGCGCCGTCGACGACCGCGCACAGCCGCGGGGGCCGCATATGCCCGGCGCGGGGCGCGCACCTCGTCCTCGACGCTGCTGTGGATGCTGTACACCTGCTCCAGGAACTGGTACCGCTCCTTCACCGCGGCCAGGCGCGACAGCAGCGCGAGCCCCGCCAGCGGCTCCAGCGCGAGCACGTCGCGCGCGAGGTCATCCAGCTCGCCGCGGATGGCGTTGTGGAAATGGAAGTAGACCAGCTTGATGGGCGGGCAGGCGTCGCCGGCCGCGCCGCCCGCGCGCGGCCGCTCATGCACCGCGGCCACCGGCATGGCAGGCGTCTGGCCGCTCAGGCAGCCGCGCCGTTCCTGCACCTGGCGCGCCTGGCTGCCAAGTGCATGATGCTGCGCCGGCAGGCCAGCGCTGCTGCGCAGTCTCGCTTTCCGCACTTGTGCGAGCACTTCATGACGGATCCAGATTAGACTTCCGGTCGGGGCCACATTTTCATCATGTGAACAGCGATGCGTTTAATTCAGCGACGCAACCTGATGGAAGCCGAGCTGATGCATGAAAACGTCATGCACATGCCTTACATGTGGGTGAGCAGTCCCAGCACGCCTTGTGCCAGGAGCTCGCTCGCACCACAGCCTGAATGCGGACGTATTGCCGCAGATGCACACCTGGAAACCATCCGGTGCCCTAAGACCCCGCCCCAGCCCCACCCCCTACCCTTCACCGCCGCCCTAACAAATCAGTGCAAAGCGCAAGTGTACCTGGCGATCGTGCGAGCTGGCAAACTACCTGAATATAGCCTTGCACGGCCTGTGTGTGGCAGCAGAAACCCCTTCGCCCCGCGCCATGTCTCGAATCAAAGCACACCATAAAAGCAATTCACCGGCGGCGCGCCTACCACCTTCAGCCCACAGCAGCTGTTCACCCCGACCATAGCAAATATACAGCTATGCAACCTCAAACCAAGCGTTGACACAGCTCTACTGCTGCTTCTGCTCCCTGCTCAACGTTGCCCGGCCTGCAAGGCGTGCATGAGCGTCTACTCAAGAGCACTGACGCGGCGGCCCCAACAGTCTGTGACAGCATAAATGCCGAGCGCCCCAGCACTGGAGCGCCAAGGCAGGGCACAGGCAAGGCCCATACATGCATGCCGCAGACTGCTGCCCACCCCCATCCAAACGTTTAACCCTGACCTGCCAGCAAAAGCATGGTGCGCGAGAGCAACCGCGCAAATGGCCATGCCTCCTTCGGTCTTGGCTGCACCCCGACTCTTGCTGCACTGCGCCAAATTCGTCCCAAAGACTTCATCCTGTATACGCTACCGCGACATATACACAAAGCCTTTCCAGCCCTTGCCAAAATGTGCAGCCGGCGGCTGCCGCTAAACGCCTGCCTGTCACACCCCTCCCTGGCACGCAATGCGCCCCCAAAGCTTGCAGCAAAACAACTCGCGCCGATGAACGGTTCAGTCCGAGCGCGGGAGGTGGGCGCTGCGCTGCTGCCGCTGGCTCACGACGCGCGCAAGCAGCCGCCGCGTCAGCGCAGCGCCCACCTCTGCGTCCAGCTCGCAAAACACGCCCCTCTTCTCGCGACCCACGCGCTGCCGCAGGAACCTGCGCGCGAGCGCGGCGCGGCGCGGGTCAGCGGCGATGCGGCGCCCGCGGCTTTGCTCGCCGCCGGCCATGGCCGGCACCAGAGCAGCGGTGCGCGCGCCGCCGCGTAGCCCCAATCCACGACGGCATGCAGCCACGTGTCCCTGCCTGACAAGAGGACATGCTGACGAACCAAGGCGCGGAGAAGTGCGGTTGCACAGCGTTAAGTGTGCAGGGCGCACACCTGTTCATGGCCGCCCAAGCCTGCATCTCGCCCGAGCCCTCGGGCCGCCCGGGACCGCCGCGCGCCGCGGCGTGGCAGCCCAGCAGGCGCGCCACCGCGCCGCACTCGCCCGCGTGCAGCAGCAGCAGCCCCTCCGCTGCACGCGCTTCTGGGGCCACGGTGTTGCCGCCCCCTGCGCCAGCGCCCGCAGTGGGCAGCCGCGGCGGCGGCGGCGGCATCACCGCCAGGTCAGCCAGGCGCTCGATGACGTTCCGCGTGCGCGCGACCGGCGGCGCCGACATCGTCGCAGGCGGCAGCAGCGGCTGCAGCGACGGCCGCCGCGCGCCCGGGCACGAGGACGCGCGCTCGACGCGCTCGCCATGCCAGCTGCCGCGCTTGGCGGGCGGCGGCTCCGCGCAGGACAGCGCGCGATCACAGGTTCTGCCGTCCGCGGCGCCCGCAAATGGCAGCGCGCACTGCTTCGCAAACGGGCTTGGAGGCCCGGTGGGAGAGTTGGGCTCGCCCGCGGCAGTAGGCCCTGCATGCGACGCCCGCGCGCCGCCGTTGCAGGCAACGACGACCGTACCGGTGCTCGCGCGTGCCGGTGCGCGCGGGTGCACAACCAGCGTGATTTTGGCAATGCGGGACGCGGCCGGTGCTCCGCGCGCCGCGCAGGGCTCGGCGCCCGGGGCTGCGGCAACCACGCAGGGCATGCTCGATGCCCCGACGTGCACGCGCTTGGCGGAGCGCTCCTCAACGCGCGGGCCTCCGGCGCCCAGCGCGCGCTTGCCAGGGCGCTCCTGACCAAGCACGCTCGCAGCCGCCATGCGCTTGACGGGACGCTTGCCGCAGTGCGCTGCGCTACCGTCAGCCGCGCGCTTGACAGGGCGCCCCGCGGCGTGCGCCGCTGCGACGTCTGATGTGCGCTGGTACAGTGCCGCACGCGCCGCGAGCGCTGCGCTTGCAGGGCCCTGCTCGACGGGCGGCTCAACCGGCTGCGCTGTGGGCTGCGCAATAAGCACTGCAGCAGCTGCCACTGCGGGCTGCACCGAACTGGCAAGCGGCTTGGCTGCGGGGGGCGCCGCAGGCGCCGCAGGCTCAGTGGCTGCCGCCGCCGCCATGGCCTTCAGCTGGATGGCCTGCGCGCCACAGCCGCATCACTTAAGCCTCACTTGCCAAGTCTTGGAAATACATCCTCACACAGACACACAGAAAAACCGACTTTGCAGCAGGGAGTGTGTGCAGGGCACCAGGTCCTGTTGCAGGTGGGGCAGCACGCGCAACAGAGCACGCGCAACAGGCTCAGTCAGCCACGCGCGCCAGGGCAGCACCTTGCGCTTGGCCTCCAACACGTACACGAGGTGCACGAGCAGCTGCAGCGCCCGCACGCTGGCCTCCGTCTGCACTCCCTCGGTACTCTGGGCCAGCACCCTGCCAGACGCATCACCAGGGATGTCAGCGCCCCAGCCAGCAGCCCACAGGTGCGTGCACGCGGGGCACACACGCATGAGCGCGCCAAGCCCTGCGCAGGGCGTGCATGGTACAGTGCGTCAGCTGACAAAGGCGCAGCACGCACCCGCGAAGCTTGCAGGCCATCGTTCGACAGCGCTCCAGCGCTGCACGGTCGCCGCAGTGGTACGCCAGCGTTATGTCCCTCACGATCGCCTCCACCCGGGTCCCCGCAAGGGCGCGTCCGGCTGTACCAGGCGCAAGCGCGCATCGTCCGGGGTCTGCCGCACTCCGCGCGCCAAGCAGACCACCCTGGTGACCCCGAACAGCACTCTCAGACACGCAGCAACTTTGTTGTTGGGCTCACGACGAAGATTCAGCTTGCAGGTCGAATGGCATGACTCGCCCATGTCTGAGACAAGCGCCATCAAGCGCGCGAGCGTTGCCAAGCAAGTATAGGACCAGTGCAGTACCAGGGGTGCGCGTCTTGCAAAAAGGTGACAGCGCGCATGAACACTTTATATCTTGAATGCTGTGAAAAGCGCACGCGGGTGCCTTCCAAGTCAGCTTCCGAGCGCACAACATGAAGCGTACCAGGTAGCAGGGCAGGAACGCTGCCGCCACTGCAGACATGTTGACCACCTGCGGGCCTGCGCGCGCAGGCCTGCACATCAGGTACGCGCGATTGCGCACTTGACGTGT